>Ga0182024_10002619_pt1 | contig 44252 bp, 33 predicted proteins | sample P32metaG_FD_120480 | JGI IMG/M metagenome (GOLD analysis project Ga0182024, IMG submission 120480) | Permafrost microbial communities from Stordalen Mire, Sweden - P3-2 metaG (Illumina Assembly) | ecosystem: Environmental > Terrestrial > Soil > Wetlands > Permafrost | place: Sweden: Stordalen... | reverse complement strand
AGCGTGGTTGAGTACCGCGTCTGTGTTGTCAACCATAAGTTTCGCAATGTGCGGAATGTGATTAAGGATGAAGTCACGATTTGCGCCCACGAGACTGGCAACGTTGACGTTCCGGTCGTAGATCCGCACATCGTAGCCTTTGCCTATCAGGCGCTCTATCACTTCAATCACCGGGCTCTCGCGCAAGTCGTCGGTGCCGGCTTTAAAGCTAAAGCCCAACACACCGACCCGCGTTTGCCCGCCCTCCATGATCATTTGAAGGCCACGCGCAATTTGTAATTCGTTGCTGGGCAAGATCGAAGTGATTATTGGCAGTTGCAAATCACCTTTTTTCGCCTGATACGACAATGCCCGAAGATCTTTTGGCAGGCAAGAACCACCGAAGGCGAAGCCAGGCTGAAGATACGCCGGAGAGATATTTAGCTTGCGGTCCTGACAAAAGATGTTCATCACCACATGAGAGTCGATGCCAAATAGCTTGCAGAAATTGCCGATTTCGTTGGCAAAGCCAATTTTCAGTGCATGCCAACTATTATCGACGTACTTGATCATCTCGGCCGTTTCAATATCCGTCCTGATCAACGGCGCCTCGAGCTTTTCGTAAATCTTGGCCAATATTTCGCCGCTGGAGCGATCCAATTCGCCGATGACAGTTTTGGGCGGCGAACGGAAATCTTTCACCGCGGAACCTTCGCGCAAAAATTCAGGGTTGCTGCACACTCCAAAGTCAACTCCGGCTCTCTTACCAGATCGCGCCTCAAGAATTGGAATTACAACCTTGCGCACAGTGCCCGGGAGGACGGTACTGCGCATGACGACCGTGTGGCGTTCGGTTTTCTTTCCAATTGCTTCACCCAGTTGCTCGCAGATCCGGCGAATGTACGTCAGGTCGAGATCGCCATTGGCTTGGCTTGGTGTTCCAACACAGACAAACGACAAGTCGGTGCTGTGGACAGCTTCGCCTGCTTCGCCAGTAGCGCGCAAACGCCCAGTCTTGACGGCTGTGCCGATGATCTCGTCGATATCACGTTCAATGATGGGAGAGTGGCCGCGGTTGATCAAATCGACCTTCTTCGGAATCGGATCAACGCCAATGACCTCATGGCCGTCGCTAGCCATGCAGCCGGCCGATACCGTGCCAACATAGCCAAGCCCCAAGATACTGATTTTCACAATTCACCCTTTCGGCAAGTTCTGCCGGATTTTAAATGCTGGTTAGTTAAACGAGATAGCTGGGTCCCGAGCGACGCCGACCCCTGACAACGCACTCACAGTGCGCTTCAGCCAAGCTCGCTCAATCATTCGTGAAGCGCAGGCTTTCACTCTTTGAATAAGTCTTTGACAAATGCCCCGCTTGTTGATGCCCTGATCTATTTACAGATCATCCAATGTCAAGAGAAGGCGATCGAGGCGCCGTTCCACTATCCAATGTGCGCGACGCAGAAGTCTCTGCATCGATTTCGCGATACGCCAGCCGAACAGTCTTGACATCCACGAATATTTCCATGAAAGCCGAGGTAGGCCTAACGATTCACCTAACTCCGTTGCTATTTCATCTGCTTCCTTCACTATCTCCGGCCTTTCAGGATAGAAGTGGATGAGCCACGCCCGCAGGTACTGTAAGCAAGTCGCGTCAATTCTCTCGCTTTGCTCCAGGCCACGAAGGTAGCGCATGTGCAACTTCATAGAGAGCCAGTGAGAATGAATCTTTTCGCGCGAGTTCCCAAGATAGCCCAGGCCCGTGTATCCGAAGCTTCGATAGAACATCTTTGAGTCTTGCACGAAGCGCACGCCGTCGCTGGCGAGCAGCACTCGGCAGAAGTATTCTCCGTCATCGTCCGTGAGCAACCTCTCATCCCACGGCCCGGCGGCATTCGTCAATTCACGACTAACAAGCCAATTGGCGGTCTGCATGTAAAGATTCTGGCCCATTTTACGCACCAGCCACTCGACTGGGCTTAGGTCGCTCCACAGCTCAGTTGGCGTGAACTGGGCGTGATTGGGCCGATACATAAACATTCCCCACGCGCTGGAGAACAGCGTGCGCTTGCTTGCCCCTTTTTCCACCAACTCCATTTGTTTGGCGATCTTGTCCGGTGCGAGCAGATCATCTGCATCAAACCACTGGATGTAATCCCCACGGCTGAGTTCCAATGCCTTGTTTCTTGCCGCTGCTGCTCCGCGATTTGGCTGTTTTATTGCCTGAACCCCTTGCGTCACAAACCGCTGCGCGATTTCAAATGTGCGATCGCTAGAACCGTCGTCAACGACGATGATTTCTTTGTTTTCCCAGGTCTGCGCCAAAGCGGACCGAATCGAATCCGCGATCCACTTTTCTACGTTATAGGCCGGAATCAGAATAGAGACCAAGGGCTTCTTCGAGCCTGGGGAATCGGGAATGGCGCCGGCGTGGACTTCTTGAGACGGATCGTATTTGTGTTGCCTCACGATTCCAAATGCCCGGCTTTCCCTAGTCAGTTGTTGGCACCTTCGACCCTCGAAATACAGGGTAATGCGTCTGCGAATTCGGCCAGTCTTCGGGCGCCAAGATGCATCCATCAGATGAACGCCAAACTCACCGAACCGGTTCCATTTGTCGAAGTCGCACACATCATCGGGGAAAAGAATCTTTACGCTTCGCGCCAATTCTGGATTTTCGACAAGAGTTCGAGTGACCAAACCCGGACCAGTTGTATACAAGACGTAGAATTCCGGCTTCGATAACCTCGGGAGACCTCGCATCATTGGTTCTACCCAGTCAGGGTCCCTTTGCGCACGAACGCAATTATCAATAATTGCGTTGACGAAGGGGTGTCCTGGCGCTGCACCGAATGCATAGTTTCCGATTTCCCAATCCATGTTGTAATTGCTTCGCAGGAAGCGACTATAAGTTAAGCCTTCGAATGAGAAGACGCACCCATAATCCAACAAGGGCGACAGTCCCGACGCAGAAAGCACATCCAGATCGAAGTAGAAACCACCGTAGCGAAAGACGGCTAGATAGCGGAAGAAATCGAAACGCTGAATTGGATAACGGAAGGAGTCGAAGACAGAACGGTATTGTGGAAAGTCGTTGTCAATAAGCCTCTCGACATCTGAGTCGTCGAAGAACAAGTATTCAAAGTCCGGATTAAGGAGACGAAGGTTCGATACCATCCCCCGAAGCCGCATTGATTGCGGCGGTTCTTTGCCAGTCTGAATAATTCGTTTTGGAATGGGAATCTGCATTTCTGAATACTCGCGAGAACCTTAGCTCGCTTTGCTTCTCTGTAGAACAATGCTGGAGTCTATGCCTTGCACCGCCGAAATCGGTTGAAACACAACGATCGAGACTTCGGCTCCGTCAACGACGCGGACATCCCTCTCGACAATGTGAAAGTGGGAGTTAATGGTGTCGAGAATCGGCTTATGCTTCCCACTTTCGTCATGTATGCGAACTACGAAGACACCATCATTTTCCAAATATCTTGAATAACGTTTCAACAATTCGTCGATTTGGTCGTGCGGTATGTAATAAATGGAGTCGCCAAAGATAATTACCTGGTACTTTCGCGCCGGCACGTAGGTGACGATATCAGACTGATAATACTCGTTGCGATCTGCACGACCGGCTGCCTGGGCCCTTTCCTTTGCCTTTCGTACCGCAATGTCTGAGATGTCTATACCTGTGTAAGAGCTATAGGCGGCCGATGCCAGATCCAAGCTTGCAGTCCCTGAACCGCATCCGAGATCGAGAATGTGGCCACAGCGCGCAAATTTTTCAAGCGTAGACTGGATCCTTTCGTCAGGCGTTCTGTCCAAACAATCCCATCGACCAGATGAGAACTCGTGGTTCCAAAGATACCGCTTGGCGAAATTTGGCCCGTACCTTTGAATGATAGCCCGGAGCCGGTTTCGTCCCTTCCGTATTAGATTCACGAGTTTGATCCTCCACGGAGCATCGTATGCTGATCAGCCAAATAGTATCGATTCAAGTTCGAAGGTTCCACAGTGCAGAGTCAGACCAAATCATTATGGAGCCGACCCATCGAGTGCCTCTACGACAGCAGACGACTTCTAATAGACAACCCGTCAACTGAGTAGAGAAAGCGAGTAGGACATCCTAGTTGGCGAGCATTTTCGGGGGCGGAAGGTTAGGCTTCGGGCCCTGCCGGGCTACCCACTCCAATACTCGAGTCGAGAATTGCGCCTTTGCCTCCCAGGTTAGCGACTCACGCGCGTAGATCATTCCTCGTCGCCGTAGCTCTTTCAGGTGCTCCCGATCGTTAGTCAACTCCATCAATATCTTCTCTATCTTCGCTGCGACGTCAGTTTCATTTGTGAGAGGCACCTTATACCCCACTTCCGAATTGACGATATCGCCGGGCCCACCAAAATCTACGACCACAGGTACAGCGCCCGTAGCGAGAGCTTCGAAGACAACGCCCGCGCCATTATCTCGAAGAGAAGGAAACAGGAAGACGTCGGCAGATCGCATGTTCGTCAAAACTTCCTTATGGTCGAGCCAGCCGCGGAACGAAACCTGTTTCTCGATCCCGAGGGTCGCAGCAAGCTCCTCGAGGCTGCTTCGGTCCGGACCGTCGCCAATCACTGTAAAGTGGGCTAGACCACTTCTCAAAACGGCCGCGGCCCCGCGCAAAGCAAGATCGCATGCCTTCCGAGGGACCAGGCCCCCCACAAACAGCAACTCGAGCGGAACGGTGCGATCCGAACTTCGCAAGTCATCAGAGCAGAGCGAGCGTGCGATGCCGGGCTCAGGGACGAAGAACAGCTTTTCGGGATAGTTCGAAAACTCAGAATACGTCTGCGACGAAGCAGCTATGATCGCTGCAGCATGGCGATAAGTCGAGTGAGCGAACGGCAGCCATCTGTACAGATTGCGGAAGTTGGAGATCCATTCCTTTTGATTCTGAAGCTGGTGAAAGCCGGTCGGCCAAGGCAATCCCCCATTGAGCGGTCCCAGTACAAAAGGTATAGGGCCGTTGCGCAGGAAAAATGCAAAAGGGCTTGGCATGACGGGCGACATCGGCATAACACGAAGAACAGCATCAAATTCGCCAGCGAAAATCCGACGCTTTAATTGGCGCCAGGCGAGCCATTCAAAAGCGAGGGAATATGGATAGATGGCTGCCGTCCTCACCTGGGTGTCAAAGTTATATCTGAGTACCCGGCGTAAGAACCATTCATAGAGGCGTTCGAGCCGTGGCATACGGACGACTTCAATCGAGCTAAACTTAGCATTAGCCCGGCGCACATTGTCCTCAGTTGGCAACCCAACCACAAATGTGACGTCGTGAATCTCTGCGAGCGCAGCAGCGTGAGAATAGGTGACGTAGGGCATGCTTATAGCATCCGGATCACAGGCCGGCCCTAACACCACGATGCGTAACCGACTCATGCTTTCTCCCCTTTGCCCGGTTCGCCTGAAATTAAAGCCAACTCCATTTGCGACTCCATCCTTGCAGTCGTTTCAGAAATGTCGCACTCGTCTTCGGTGCTGACGGTGCCATCTTTTTTATGGCTCGGCAGCATTTCGCGGAGCAGTCCAGCAGTCTCGTTGATGGGCTTTAGACCCCGGTGTATGAGGATCACACAGCCGAAGTAGATGCCGAAGAACAGTAAAGAAACTGAAATCATTCTTGTCAGAGCCCCAAGCATTCCTGGCATCGTCATAAGGATGGGGATCGCTCTCAGGATGAGAAGTGTCGTAAAACTAGCCGCGGCCGATGCCAGGAAGAATCTCCCGACAATGACGAGAACTGGCATGACTCCGAGCCCAATCGGCTTTCCGGCGTATCCGAAACCGGGAATCATCAAGAGAAAATACGACAGTGTCCAGGCCAGAGCAATTCCCGAGGGACCCCAGTGCAAACCCAGAAGGAAGAGACTTGCAGTGACCGCAAACTCAATCAATCCCCATCGAAACCATCTTTCCGGGCGCCCAATTGAAAGATGCACCCAGCCATGCGTGTTGTATAGCATCATGACGCCGATGCCAGGACCGAAAAAAGCGAAGACTCGACCGGCTTCATCCCAGCCCGGTCCCAGCAAAACGCGGATGAGATCTTTCCCCACTAATGCGAAGTCTGCCCCGATCCCCATTCCCAGAAGCGCCAGGACCGAAATAGCTCGCAGAAAATAGCGCTGGAACTGGTCACGATCGTGATTCACCCGGCTTAGCGTGCTGATGGCCACAGCGGAGATCGGATACATTAACTGCGTCTCAGACAAGACGAAGAGATCGTATGCCTTCTTATAGAATCCGAGCGCCTGAGCACCAAACCTCCAGCCAACGAGCAGGTTGTCCGTGTTGTGCGTTGAATAGCTGAAAGCATAGTGCGAATAGACGTTCATTGCGAACGTAACGCTTGAACCGGTACCCGGCACATGACGCGGCCGGCTCGGTACCCAGCGGCACGCCAGCCATGCGCCGGCGGCCAGAGCCACAGTTTGCGCATTCGAAGCCCATACCAGCGCCCAGTAATGCCAGCCAGCCTTGGCCAAAACAATAGAGACAATGACATAAACTACCAGTCCAACGAAATTGATGATTGTCGTTGCCCTGAAGCGCATGGCACGCTGTAAGAGCGCCAGGTGAATCCATCCCAGGCAGCCAATCGCGATCAACGGTGACATGCCGACGACCGCGCCGGCAACATTGGCATTGTGGAAGAACCGCTCCAACGGAATACCTGTGGCGGCAAACACAAGCGCAAGTATCGTTCCGATCCCCAGTTCGATCCAGAAAAGATTGCTTGCGAGAGAATTTGTAAGTCCGTCCCGCTGCACAATCAGCTCTGAAAAGCCGTTCAGTCCGAAGCTGCGAAACAAGTAGCCGACGGTCGTTACCATGGTGATGACGCCGAAATCGTCGGGCGTGAGCAACCTGGCGATGATCATTGTCGCCGCAATTTGCAGGACAAATGAGGCTCCCTGTCCGAGTACTGAAACGCCGGCGCCCTGAATCGCGGCGCGGCGCAGCCCCTTGCCTTCACTCATTGGCCGAAAATCACCCGCAGCGTCAAAAGGCTTCAAAATCCACCTTAGAAACTTGACTCCACACCCGATTCATTTGCGATGGCGAAGAGGCTAAAATCGAAATCGATTGAATGCGGATCATCGCAAAGTCCACGGTTTCTGCGCCGGAACGGCACCTCCGGTCCACGGAGAGGGCCTCGCACTTGTCTCATTCAGGGTTTGAATCGCCTGTGGCCCCAGGTCCGGCATTTCAGGTACTTGGATCGCCCATGTCCTGCGCTTTGCACGAATCTTCGGAGCATCGGTCGCGAAGAGTCCCACGCTCGCGCCACTCGCGCCGACGATTGCCAGCAGGAGGAAGAACCACATCGGACTCAGCGTGCGGAAACCAGCTTCCGTGACGCTGTAGACCGCTCCGCTCATGATGATTGCAAGGAATAGGCTGCCAGCCTCGGGGTTACGCCGGAAAGCTCTGCTTGCGCGCCAGTAACCGGTGCCCAGGACCAGAGCAATCAAGCAAACACCAATCAATCCAAGATTCAGGTAGACCTCCAGATAGCCGTTGTGGGCCTCGTTGAGATATTCAGGGTGATACCAATGAATGAGGCTGAGGTTGTGCTGAAAGATCAGCACATTTGGACTAGTCCAGAAACTATCGAATCCAGTGCCTAAGATCGGATCGGAAACTGCGGGTAGCAGGGCGGCCCAGATCAAAGTGCGTCCTGAAAAACTTGATTGTCTGCCCAAAGCACTCGCAACGTCACTCGAGCCCCCGAAGGCAAAAATGAGGCCCCCCACAACAATTACCGCCAAACAGAGCCAGTTCACTCGGGAGGGGCGACGCTTGATTGCACGCAGATGAGTCGCAAGCAAGAGCACGCTTCCCAGGAGAAAGCACGCTAAGGAAGTGGACGAGTGGGCCATCCGCAACAAGGCCAGACCAAACAAAAGCAGAATCCCCTCTGCCACTAGCCTTCGAGGCCGATTCGGTTCGTCCCGGTTCATGAGGAGCCATCGCACATTCCATAATGCTCCCAGTGAAATAACGAAGACGATGAGGCCGAGTACATTCTTATTTGTTGTAACTCCGACGACCGACAGAGTACCGTCGGCATCCCATGTGCGGCCCAGAGTCGTGTAGTGAATCAAGAACACAGAGACTGGAAGGAGAATGAAACCCAATCTCGCATAGAGTCGCCGGATGGCCGCCAATGGTTCCGGATCCGTGGCGATAATCAGCACCATTACCACGTCTCCCATGTCCTTTATCCAGCGTTTTAACGCGGGGCCGGGGTCGGTGGACCAACTCACACTAATGAGGCAGTAAAGAGAATAAGCAATGATTGGAACGATCAGCACGAGATAGGCGCTTGCCTTTTTCCTTCGTGCAAGGAGAACAATGATACCAATAGCCAAAAGCGCCCCAAATACGGCTGCGTCCATAGGATTCCCTTGCAGAGCGGCTTGAGGACTAGATGAGGGGCCCATTCCAAACCAGCCTGAAACGCCTCTCGATCCAGCAAGCCCTAACCAGAAGGTGGGCAGCCAAAGAGCCTTAGAGTTCCGGACGCTGGTATCCCGGTCCAAGTAAAAAAGGACGCCGACTCCAACGGCGCAAAGCAGAAAAGCGAGCTGCCAAGGCAATCTAAATTTCCTCCAACGTACTGCGTACTCCGGTCAAAGCGACCCTCTTGCCGTCAAGATCCCCGAAACCCGATAAATCAAACAATTGCGCCTGCATCGTGTCGGAATCTCGTCCGCAATGTAGTTGACGTTGTGGTGGGTTTTCTGGAACCATGCTACGGTTTTACGCGGGATTAGCCGGCGCGTAAGCAGTCGCAACAAGGTAGTCGCGCCAGTGGGGCACGAGATGCAGGGGATAGCCGACGACCGCGAGCGGCCGAAAGAATGGATTGGTTGGCCAATGGTGCATCTGGGAGTACTCTACGCAGACCCGAGTGAAGCTGGCTTTCTTGAGCTGCCAGGCGAGATGATCTCGACTGTATTCAAGCACGTGGCTCAGCGAGACATCTTCATCTGGATACTGGAAATTGTCGAAAATCGGATGCCCGATCGTGAAAAAGGCAAGATTTCGAAGACGATAGAGATTTGGCGTCGTACAAATGATTACCCCGCCAGGCCGTAGGACCTTTCGAATGCGTTCCAGCACGATATAGCCCGGTATTGGCAGATGTTCGATGACTTCTGAGAAGAACACGCAATCAAATTTCTCGGCAAAGGGGGCGTCTGAGTTACACAGATTCCACTGAATCGCGTCTACTCCATGCTTTGCCATGTAAGTCAAATGTGGCCCTGGCAGATCCGAAACCACGCCCTTGTCGTTCCAGAGCTTGACACAGAGCAAAGCCAATTGCCCGCCGCCGATATCTAAGACCCTAGTCGGAGATGGCGGCGCAATCGAGGCAAACCTGCGAATACATTCTTTGTATCGTGACCTATACCGACGATAGTAAGCCTGTCCGCCAAATTGCATTTCATCTTGACAGATGAATTGCTCGTACAATAAGTCAAAATCGCGAGGATTCCATTTACGCCCCATCTTGTGCGCTCCCTCTCTTGTGAATTGCCGATTGATCAAGCTTAGGGCGACTGTTGACGATCGCCGCCCCAGACCGGAGACGATGGACTTCGGGAGATGTTTTCGCAGCACTGCGCGAATAGAAGTCTATTCAGCTGACGAAATGTCCAGCCATTTTTCTTTGGACGCTGCAGAGATCGTTGCGGCTCATCGAGGCTGGAGATATCTAAAGGCAGTGACAACTCGTCCTGTGGATTAACAAAGACCGCGGGTTCATGCAGCACTCCGCATTGTTCCCTATCGATTCGGCAGTCTGCCGGCTTAGCTGGCCGTAATGGGAACTGCAGAAATGATAGTTGGAGCACCAGGTCCTTTTCCCGGGGGCGGCGCAGTAGCGCCGCCATAGCAAGTAGCTGCATTGAAGGATAAGCCTGGACCGCTTCCATTCAAAGGACCAGCCATCGTGGTCAGGTAGCAGTCCATCGCCGGATTCGAGAGAGCATGTGAAGCCCATCCTGCCGAAAGTGTTCCGCCCGTGCATTGGCCTGACGAAGTCGCCAGCCATCCAGCGTAGGTTCCGCCGCTGCAAGTTCCGACGTTGCCCGTAGTCACGTCAGGTCCGATAGACGGAAAAGCTTTGCCCGAAGGCCACCATGGAGGAGCGGAAGAATAAATCAGCGAAGAAGGCAGCGTGTGCCCGAGCGAACTAAAGTAGCTGCTTGTGAAGTTCGCGTTAATGTAGGTGTTGGAAATCGGAGAGGCCTCTGTTGAATTCCATTGCGTCGCGGCGTTCACTGTGTCGTAGTTGCCCCAGCGCATCAGCGTTGAGTAAGTCAGTGGATCGCAGAGCGTGCTTTGACCGGGATTGAGCGAGCAGACATCTCCAGTCCCGCCTCCTCCGAGGTCATAGATGCTCACAAACTCGTTTGACGCGCCGCTGAAAGCCGTGGTGCTTGTCGCATAGACTTGATAGGTCGTATGGAAGCCAGCAGTCCCGAGCACGTTCCCCACAAAATTGTTGTTCCTCGCTAAAGCCCGATAGACAATCGGCACCGTGAGGTTCGCTGTGCCGGCTTGTTTGCCAGGATAGAGATTGCGGAAGTTTGTGGTTTGGTCAGACGGGCCAGAAGCGTTGTCTAACTGCACGCCGTTGACGATGTTTCCCTCGAAGAGATTGAAGTTACTTGCAGGGCCATGACCCATGAAGATCGGCCACGACCAGGTTCCGTCAGAATAAATCTGATCGACGCCAAAATTGTAATCGACCACCGCCCCGCTATCGCTTCCATTGAGATTAATCGGTGTCGTTGTCTGTTGCATGATGTTGTTTTCGACGAGGAAGTCTGAGGACAAATCAGGCTCGATGTTGTAGCTGACCGAGGCGTGGGACTGAGCCCCATAGAAGTAATTGCTACGCACAACGATATTTTTGCTCTGGTAAATCCAAACAGCTTGTCTCCAAGCGTCCTTAAATTCAACGCCTGTTGCCCAACACTGATAGCAACTGAAAAACCCTAAAATACCGCCACCGTCATCTGTGAGGGGAGTTCCATCGAGCGTCATGTTCTCGACACCGTCATTCTGAACGAATCCAGGCCACCAGGCCCCGGGAGTTTGACTGGAGCGAATGTTTGTGGAGTAAACGCCTGGCGAGATCGTGACCGTGTAGGAGCCTCCACCCAACGCGATGACTCCTGTTACCAGAACGGTCTGCGTCTCTGAATAGGTATGTCCACTAATCACGCGACCGTTAGCATTTGCTGCACCTTCATAGGTGCAGTTCGATGAGCCACCGTCGCATATATACACGCCACTCGTATCGCTGGTGTCGTTGGCCTGGTCCAGAATCATTGTCTGATTTAGCGGAGGGGCGCTGCCGCAATTCGTCAAGGTCAAAATCGCCGTGCCCTGAGCATATCCACTCGACCAGGTGCAGGCATTTGACCCGCCCGGCTGAACGTTGCCTGCGCCGCTGTAGGTCCAATTTGGTGCAATCATGCAAACCCCGTGGCTAAGCCCCCCACATCCAGCTTCTGCCGTGAAGATCAGAGATGTCTGATTGGCTCCCGATCCCCGGAGAACCTGGAACCCTTTCGTTCCGAAAGTGACCCCCGCCACGTAGTAGGTTCCGGCCGGGATGTTCACGACATTATGCGTGGCGTCACAGGAATTCAGCGCGTTCTGGATGGCCGTTGTATTTGCTGCATCGTTTCCTGATCCCGTGAGCAGAGTTGGCTGCGTGACGCAGGGCACTGTGTAGCTCGGAATCGAGAATCCAGCGTTGCTCCAGTTAATCGCACGAGTCGGATCGATGATTCCGGTCCAAGCGGGTATCTGCGCACGGGAACTGCACGGAAAGGAAAGCGAAAGCAGAACGAGCGGGGCGACAGAAAGATATGCGCCCAAATGAAAGCGAGAAGGCTTCATCTAATGGCAACTCCGTAATATCTATGTCGACGGACTATTAGTTTCACTTTAGCAGAAAATGCCCAGATCATAACCATTTGACGTTACCGCAGTAACGGGTCGGGCAACGCCGGGGCGTTGGTTGCGCCGCCCATTAGTCCCCCTCCGAAAGGGAGGCGAATCAGTGAGCGCTTTTAGTTGGGATCTCCGATTTAGCGTCTTGCATTCTTAGTTCCAAATATCAAGTTCTTAGATTAAAAGATGTTACCGGATTCGCTTCCCGTCCTCCGCGGTAAGATTTACTCGGCTGGGAGGGAGAATTACATGGCCCTGTTTCTATGCCCTGTTGCGCATATCGTTTTTTCCGAGCCCCTGCCCGGGCAGGCCGCGAGGCGCAGTGGCCAGGAGTCGCATTGTGCTCCAAAATGTCAGGGTGTTGCAAACCTGAGGCTGGTTTCCTTTCAGACTTGACGATCCAAAAGCCTCAAGTAGACATTTCGAGTCATGTCAGCCACTGCGTTCCAGGAGTGTTCTGAAAGCGCGTAGTCTCGAATCTCCTGCCTTCGACGCTCCAGGTCTCGGTACAATTCACTCTGAAAAAATTTCTGGATCTTTGCGGCCAAATCATCCGTATTTCGCGGCTCACAGATAAAACCGTTCGTTCCTTCAACAATATCCTCGGAAAAGGATCCCACATCAGTTGCGATTACAGGGAGGCCGTAATTGAACGCCAGGAAAAGTATTCCGCTCTGAAAAATCTCGGTATAGGCCAAGACAGCAACATCCGCGGCCTTGAAATAGGTTTCCGTCTCAGCATCAGGAATAAACTCAATCTTCTGCAAAACCTTATCGCGGCTAGGATCTGCTTCAATCCTTTGCTCGATCGACTGCCAGTAGTCTTCGTAGCCCTTCTTGCGTTCACCCGCGATGATCAACCGATAATTTCCTTGTGCGGCAATCTGCTGAAATGCCGCGACCAAATACTCAAGTCCCTTGTATTCCTTGATAGCGCCGAAGTACAGAATGACTTTCTCATCACTTTCAAGCCCAATTCGTTGACGTGCTTGTTCGCTTGTCAGTTGCGTAAAGGGCACGGCATTGTTTACGCCGTAAGGAATGACGGTAATCTTTTCCGCCTCAATGTCGAACTCTTCGACCAGTTCGTCTTTCATCCTCTTCGTGTGGACGAAAACATGATCTACAAGCTTGTACTGACACTTCAACGTAACTCGGTTCAGCCAGGAATCCTTCCTGTCGCGGCGGCCGGCATTAACATTATGCGCAGTAAGAACGACTTTCTTCCCGGCAACCCTATAGAACATCGTGAGCAGTGTTCTGTCGAAGACCTGAAGTTTGTTATTCCACAGGATGTGAAAGATCCTGGCCTTAGAAGCCACGGCATACCGAATAATTCGCGCATAGAAGACGAGAATCCTGTTGATTCTCTGAACCAATCCCGCGCTTTGCTGATCGCCGTGCAAATTGCGAAACCGCACGCGTGGATTGCCCTGGAATTCGGGTCCATCGATTTCATCGCTGCCGATGACTTCCATTGCGACATTCCGCTCAATCAAGGCCGTTCCAAGGCCCACAGCGTAATGCCGATCCTGCCCGCCGGTTAGCAGTCCAATTTCGACCACAGCTGGAACACTCGCGGCATCGGCGCGAAGTTGCGGACGGACAAAAGCAGTCTGCTCACCGAGGGTCGCATCGCCTGTATTCCATCTGTCCCGTTTAGTCTGCATCAGGCAATTTGCAGTGCCGTGGTGTGTGCAGCTTCGGCGCCGTCACCAGGTTGTGCGTCGAAGAACTGCCGGAACAGTAACTCCATCGTCAGCATCTTGTGGATTGCGGTCGTCGAGTTGCGGTTCCCTCGCACGTGTCCGGTCACCATGCCTTCAATACTCTTGCGCTCAAGGAAAGGCCGTGAGAGAGTGCGCGAATCAAGCAAAATATCCCGTATATAGCCGGCCAGCGCGTCGCGGTACCACACCCGGTAATGGAGAAACTTGTGGCGGCCCAGAAAGACCCTCTCCAGGTGGAGCGGCGCAACCCAGGAATTCATTCGTGCCGCCCACTGCGGCATTCCGTAATCGCAAGCGTATTCAGCTTTGAACGTGAACTCCCAAAAGGCCTTCGCCAGAGCGGAACTGACCGGGCCAAGCGTGCCACCGACTCCACGATCTGATGCAATCTTCCGCAGTGCAGCACTTCCGTCGCCGATCAGCCGTAGCCGCACATCGTCGTGAGGCGACAGGTTGGCAGGCGCCCTGTAGACCGCGGCAACAAAATCGTTATCCAGGAACGGCGAGCGAACGGTCAACTGTGTTTGCTCGAGTGCGAGCACTCCGTGGTGATACCAAGGAGATTGCCGGAATGCGGCGAATGTTACCGGATGAACGCGCCGAATTGACGCGTAGGTATCATATGCACGGCGAACTTCCGCAACCAAGTCGCCGCGAAACAGACCGTCAGCCAGCAGCATCGGTTTGAACATGACCGCGTGACGGACAATTTCGCTGCCGTAAGTACCCACTACCTTTGCCGGCGCAATCTGGCGAGCTTTTTCGCTCACGTAAAGATCGGAAGCGCGATACACATCCACTCCGCCTTCTGTCAGGTACACGCTCCGCTCTGCGTAATGCGGAAAGTTAGTGAGGAACTCGTTGCCAACCGTGATGACCTCATGCGTCTGACCACAGACACCGGCCACTTTTCGCGCAAGCTGCACATCACGACAGTCGCGGAACATGCCGCCGAATGTGTACGTCGGTAGCGTTCCGGCATCCTGCCTGTATTGCGCCAGGATGACCCGCGTATCCATTCCTCCGGTGAGCGCGATCCCGGTGCGTTGCGGGCCTTCAAAGTATTTGGGGAGAGCATTTGAAATCGATTCGCGCAATCCTTGATAAAAGGATTCGGCATCGAGCGGCTCTTGTTCCTCCCATTGCTTTGGGTCGAAGTAGGTCTCTTTTTGCTTTAACGCTCCATTGCGAAAAATCCAACGCGAGCCCGCCGGGATTACAGCAATGTCTTTGAAGATAGTGCGATTTTCAAGGACGCAGCTGCAGGCCAAAAACTCTCCGAGGCCCTGCGGGGATGGCACGCGTAAATCGGGACGCGCCGCCAGGATCCCTTTGGCTTCGGCGGCGAAATAGAAGGCTTCTTTAGACTCGTGGTAGCAAAGCCGATGCATCCCGTAACGGTCGTTGAAGAGCTCGACTGAGCCGTTAATTGGGTCCGCGAGCAAACCGTGAAAAAGCCCGTTCAATTGCGAAACGAAATTCTTATCGCCTGCGGCAAAGCGCAAGATGAAAGCGGCCTGACTTTCACCAACGTCTGGCGCGCCGGTCCGTTGCCCATATACTTCGCCGGAAAAGATCATCGTTTGATCTGTCTTCCGGTCATGCAGAGGCATGCCGTCGGCAAAGGAGTCCTCGATCGCCGTCCAGCCTGCATAAACGCCAAGCGACTCGTCGATCCACGTGCCCGCCCGATAAAAAGATTCGTGGCGCAGAGCCGCGACCATCCGCAAGAGCTGTGGCTCAGCCCATTGGCGCGGCCTCTTGGTTATGAGCCCCACTATGCCTGGCATGGACTCTCCGAAATTGTCTTATTCGTTTTCATCTTCGGTTTAAACTTTGCGGTTCGAATCTCTTTGTTTCTGACTCGGTACTATTCAGTCAAAACTAACAATTCCTCGACGAACATTCGGGGGCAGGGATCGCTCGACACTATGCTGCGATTGTGAAACCCCGCGCAATCGGAAGATCGCCGAGCCTGCGCAGAATCCCGCCGCCTGTGAGAAATCTGTACTCCTCGGGGTTCACTGGATGCGTCTCAACCTCAACGTTTGATCGACGAGCAATTGAAAAGATCTCATCGATGCGGCTCGGCGGTTCAAGCGGTGGGAGTGAGAAGAAGTAATCCGTGAGCCGGTGACGCTTTCGCAGTACGCGATCTATAGCTGCACGATAAAGCCGATTGATCCCGCTCTTTTCGCGCTTTCTAAATGAGAAGTTTCTTCGCACCGTCGTACCCGTCGGGAGCAGCTTTCCAAACAGTACATTGGCGCAGAGATGCATGTGGTGATGGCCGTCGAGGCGATGCGGCGTAACGCCGAAGATCCTCTCGAACTCATCAATCTGCGCGGCTACAACGAAACTGAATGCCGAAGTCAATCCGGGATGATAAACCACTTGCGCGAGTCGATTGCCTTTAAGATAGCGACCGATCCGTTCCTGATGCTTTCGCAGCGGCGCGGGACAGCCGGGCGCCGTGAATGGAGTCGTGAAATTCAAATGCAGACCGCAGTCAACTCCGCGAGCTCTCGCCAGGTCCGCCCCTCGCTCTGAGTCCGCCATAAACACCATGGCACTGGTCGACGACACCGTGCCGGCAGTTACGCATTCGAAGATCCGATTGGTCGTCTCGAAATCCCTCCCCCAATCGTCGGCATTCACAATGAGCGAACCGGCCGCATTGATTGACGGATTTGCCGAACTGGTCCCTCCCCGGATGCCAGAGGACGATGGAATTTGCACTGGAACTGGGTTAACGATGGCCACTGGAGGCTCTAGTCGGTGGGATGCGGGCCGAGGCGCGAATCTGAGGGGGTTGGTGTGACCAGGGTTGTTTTGGTGCTCGCGAGTCGGAAGAACTTCTTGAGTCGTTGCATTTGTTCACGCCTGTGGAAGGCGATCAACTCCGGCGGCACCGCACGATCGCGGCGGCCCAACATCGCCCAAAAATACCCGGCACCCAGAACGAATCCACCCACACCGACTGGCTTTAATGCCATCTGGCGCACAGCGCGGAACACTTCCCACACGGGGTGGTTGCCAAGGACGTAGTCTTTGATCCCATACTTGAATTTCGAGCTAAGCACCTTTCGCTCTGCGGTCCCTAACTCGCGATGATGAATGCACACTTTCTCAGTAAACGTCCGCGTCTTCCAACCCTTCATCCGCGAACTGATGACCGCAATGTGGTCAATCGAACCGCCCTTTACTGGAACGTATCCGCCGATGGCTTCAAAACAATCACGGCGAAACACCTGGCATGCCCCGGAAACGTGTTCGATGCTCACAAATCGGTAGTCGTACATTTGACCGGAGAGTTCCTGAAATGGCGTTCCCGTCAGCCCGAGCGTGGGGTCAGCCGCCAATTTCAGAAGCAAGAATTGGAAGTAATCCGGATCGAAAGAGATGTCCGCATCCAGGCTCACGATCACCTGGTAGTCGAGATTCTTCAATCTTGCGTATCCGGCATCAAACGCAAGAACTTTGCCGGCAAAGTGCCGTTCTGCACGCGGAGGCATGCATAACAGCTCAATCCAGGAATGTTCTTTGGAGTATCTTGCAACAATCTCATCGGTGGCATCGGTCGAGCCGTCGCTGACAATTACCCATCTCAGCGGGCGAACTGTCTGGGCGATGACAGACTGCAGCGTGGACTCGATGAACTGAGCCTCATTCCGCGCCGGTGTGACGATTACATACTCTGGAATAGCTGCCATTGGGGGATTTATGTGAGGAGAATCTCAGTTGCTTCGGAGCGCTTTTGCGGACTACAAGTATTGCAGCGACAACTCAGGCAGAAATGTGGAATGCTTCCTGGGATGAAAGCTGTATCTGGGTTGATCGGCTCACTTGCTAATTGACAGTGGAGCCGGCGGGAGGGTTTGAACACTCCATCTGCCGATTACAATTCGGCCGCTCTGGCATTGAGCTACACCGGCGTGTGAAACTTTTTAAACCACAGGGCCTTCGCTCGCAATCCAGCCGAGACGACCGAAGGTGGCAGATTGCCGATCAGACCCCGATGAAGCTTTGCTTTCACGCAAAGCCTTCCCCATGGCGTGAGGGGCACAAAATACCTGGGAACGAGAATTTCCTTGAAACCGTTGCGGATTTTGAACTCCCGCAATGAACTTTCCCGCTTGTTTCCGTAATTATAGAGTCCATAACTAACGTAAGAAAGCTTCCTGGCATCGCAAAGCTCTACAGCTTTAGCCATCAAGGCATTTGCCGGCCTCTTATCCAATTGGCTCGGCTTGACTGTCAAATTCAATATCGCCCCCACTCCCTCCCGATAGACGAGGTGCAGGAACCCGATCATTTCTTCGCCGGAATAAGCGCAGATGAAGTCGCATCTGTCGTTGAAATCTCCGTATCGCTTGTGGGTCTCTTCGGAAGTAAGTCCGTAATACGCATTTCTGGCGCCTTGACGCGTAGGAGCGTCGTCGTTGACTCCTCGAATGCCTTCAATGACGTCCGAATCAAGCTCCTTGATCAGGATTGTCACGCCGCGCTTCTGAGATCGCCTTACGTTCTTCCGACTTTCCTGAGGTAGACCTTCCCACCAGTCCTTGAAATTTGCGAGGGGAATTGCTGCGACGCTCTCCCACTCCAACGGATACAAGTACTTGGGCTCGACGTCCGGGAGCTTCTGAGTGAAAGTAAGAATATCGGCTTTCAACTTACTTTTCTTATCATTCTTGAGTGCCGCAATATAGTGCTCAGGCTCCTCAATTCCTTTCACTCTCATCTCTTCGCCGCGAATTTTGGCGATCCTCAGCCACTTGCCTGATGCGAGAAGTATGTCGCCATCGACCCTGATCCCGGGAGTCGCGACCCACCGTCCTTTGGTCCTGACGTCAACTAACAGATCTCCCGAGGTCCCGGCAGGATCTAGGTCCTCTGGGGCCAGGAGAATTTCATTTCGCTGGAGTTGTTGATTCATCATGCAGGATCGAGAATGATTGGCGCGGAGCAGAGCTCTTAGTTCTTCTGGGGATTAGGATTTCGTTGGGCAGCACGTTCTTCTAAGATTAAGATGCGTTAGACGATTGGTTGAAGCGGTGCTTGTACCCTCGCCTCGAAATCGGCGGACCTTGTCCTATGCCTTGCCGCGAATGCAGTGACCTCTGCGACCACCCTGCGCTGCTGCGCCGAGGTCAGTTGAGGATACATTGGCAGAGAGATGATTTCCGCTGCCACACTTTCAGTTACCGGGAAGTCACCAGCGCTGTAGTTAAGCGGGATGTACGCCTTCTGCAGATGAAGCGGAACCGGATAGTGAATTCCGACTCCGATACCAGCGTCTTTCAAGTGACTCATCAGGCCTTCGCGATCATTTGTGCGGATGACATACAGGTGATAAACGGCTCGAGACCAGGTTGGCTCAAAAGGCACGCTCAAAGCCTGGTCGACTTCCAGAAGGCTGTTATATAGAGCCGCCTTTTCCCGGCGTTGCGTGTTCCACTCCGCCAGATGACTCAATTTCGCTTGAAGGATTCCGGCCTGAATCGAGTCCAATCGTCCGTTATACCCTTCCACTTCATGAAAATATTTCTTCACTTGGCCGTGGTCGCGCAGCACCCTAACCTTTGCCGCGACGTCTGCATCATTCGTCGTGACCGCTCCGCCTTCGCCGCATGCTCCAAGATTCTTGCCAGGATAGAAACTAAACGCCGCGGCGCGACCCATCGAGCCGGCCTTCATCCATCGATCTCGGTTATTGGAGAAATATTCCGCGCCGTGGGCCTGGCACGCATCCTCGATCACAGTCAGGCCGTATTTGTCGGCGAGTGCGAGGATGGCATCCATATCCGCCATTTGACCGTAAAGATGTACTGGCACAACCGCAGTGACCGGCCGCCCACTTCGCAGACTGATGAGTTTCCCCGAATGGTTTCGGACGCACTGTTTCTCCAGGAAGCGCTCCAGCATCCGTGCTGACATGTTGTAGGTATGCTCGTCGACGTCGACGAATTCCGGGACCGCGCGCGCTTGAGAGATGGCCTCTGTGGTCGCAATAAAAGTGTTCGGTACAGTCAGGACCACGTCGCCCGGTTCGATCCCGCAGGCCATAATGGCAAAGCGCAATGCATCGGTGCCGCTACTGACGGCGATCGAGTGGCTGGCATCGCAGAAGTGAGCAAAGGCCTCTTCAAACTTTTCGACTACGGGGCCGCCAACGAATCCCGCGGTGTGAAGTCCGTGACGAAAGGCGCTAACCAACTCATGCTCGAGAGCCAGATGCGGCGTAACCAAGTCAAGAAATGGGACAGTGTCTGGCGTCTTGTCTTCCTGAGGCCGCTCGACGAAGCGCAGAATCTTTGCCGGATTTCCCGCAACCACGGCGAACGGCGGGACATCCTTCGTCACGACACTGCCAGCGCCCACGATAGCGTTTTCGCCAATTCTTATCTTGGAAAGTATCGTCGCGTTTGAACCTATCGACGCGCCCTTTCCGATCCACGTACTCTCGACGCTCCAATCCGTCTCGGTCTTAAGCTCTCCAGCCTGAGTTGTTGCGCGGGGGTAAGAGTCATTAATAAACATGACGCCATGGCCAATGAAGACGTTGTCTTCAATAACAACGCCCTCACAAATGAATGTGTGGCTCGAGATCTTGCAGCGCTTGCCGACAGAGACGTTCTTCTGAATTTCTACCAGGGCTCCAATCTTTGTTTCGTCTCCGATCTCGCACCCATAGAGATTCACATATTCTGACAACTTGACGTTCTTGCCGAGCTTGACGTCAGCGGCAACAGATTTGTATTGGTTCATAAGCGGACCAAGGCTCCCTTCTTGTTTAATGACTGGCTGGCGGCCTCAAGCATCCTGACGACACGCAATCCCGCATGTCCGTTGTTGAAAGGCTCCTGCCCGGTCGTAATGCATTCCACAAAATAATTAAGCTCCTGGCGCAATGCTTCAACTTGCTCCAGTTGCGGGGACCACATATCTCCCGAACGGTAACTTACCAGGAGTTCGTAAAGACCCTCTCGGCTTGTAATCTTGACTCCCTTGTCATAGACCTTGACTTTCTCGTCGGCCTCAAGATCATTCCACACGATCATTCGCTTCTCGCCGCCAATCAGCGTTGTCCGGACTTTCACTGGGGAGAGCCAATTGACATTGATGTGCGCAATGATCTTGTCAGGAAAGTAAACCGTCACAAAAGCGACGTCCTCATGGCCATTCAGATGGCCTTGCCCGGTGGCGACAACCGCCTCGGGATTGGCCTTAATGAGATGATCCATAATCGAAAGATCGTGCGGCGCCAGGTCCCAAAGCACATTGACGTCGTGTTGGAAAAGGCCAAGATTTACCCGCGTTGAGTCGTAGTAGTAAAGGTTTCCCAGCGCGCCTTCGTCGATCAACTGCGCAATTCTTTTCACCGCACCCGTGAAGAGAAATGTATGGTCGACCATTAATTTCAGGTTCTTCTGTTCCGCCAAGTTGACCAATTCCTCGGCTTGAGCGACGGTGCTTGTGAAGGGCTTCTCGACGAAGACGTGCTTCCCATTCTCTAATGCGGCTTTTGTCAGCTCATAGTGGGTCCAAACCGGCGAAACGACAGCGATCGCATCAATGTGAGGAGAAGTAATCACTTCCAATGCGTTTGCCGTTACGGTCACGCCCGGGTAGGCCTTGCGGGCGCGCGCCTGCGCTGCAGGACTAAGATCCGAGATTGCGCGCAACTGTGCACCATCCAGATTGGCAATATTCCTGGCGACATTCGGACCCCAGTAGCCGTATCCAATTACTCCGAAGTCCATAATCTATTTACTCCTCCGTGATTGTTGACTAAGCAAAATACTCCTAAATGACACGAAAAGCGGCCGCTCCGCATCAAACCTGAATTGCGGCAAGTCCGAATATCTTTTAGCGGATTGGTGCTGCAGAACACCTGGTCAATCCGACTCCACCAAAGCGGCTGCTACTGAAGCTCGCCGCGGCCATCGTCGAAGCGGTCGCCCGGGCCAAGTGGACGGATGCTGAGGTCAATACGCGCCTGAGCCCCGAATTACCGCTCCCGGGGTCCGGAGCAGGATCTTCAAGTCCAGCCACGGTGTCCAGGTAGAGGCGTAACGCAAATCAAGGCGCACCATTTCATCAAACCGGACGCTGCTGCGACCCATAACCTGCCAAAGGCCCGTGATACCGGGCTTTACGGCCAGTAGCCGCTGACGGTGCCATGTTTGATAGGCGGCCAATTCATATGGAATGGGAGGACGCGGGCCGACCAGCGACATCTCTCCCTTGAGCACATTGAGGAACTGAGGAAGCTCGTCGAGACTCATTCTTCGCAACAGTCCGCCCACTCGCGTGATCCTTTTATCGCCGGTAAGCTTGAAGACGACTTCTCCGCTCTCGCTCTGTTTTGATTCGCCGGGTGCACTTGCGATGAGCCGCGTCACAAACTCCTTATGCACGTTGCAATCGTTGTTTACAAACATGGATCGGAATTTGAGGAATGTAAACGTCTGACCGTAGCGTCCGACCCTTTGCTGCCGATAGAACACGGGCCCTTTGGAGGTTAATTTGACTGCAAGAGCAATGAACAAAAAGAGAGGAGAACACAAGATTAATGCCGTCGCGCTTCCGATGAGATCAACCGTCCGTTTCACGATGAGCACGGAGCGACGGCCTTCGTCATGGCTAGTCAGGTCAGGGTACAGAGCTGCATTACTCGGGCGTCCCGGTGTTTCGTGATCCCAGTCGTCCGGAAATAGGTGAAAAGAAATTCGAATCTGATTGAATTGCTCCTCTGACAATTCGTTCCGAAGGGTCTTCGTAACTTTGGTGAGGAACGTATCCAGAACCTCCCGCTTATCATTCACGACGAGGCCCGTGAACATCGCACCAACAATTTCCTCGTTCTTGTACCAACCCACCAGATCCGTATCCCTACTCGACAACAGTAATGCCGAAGTTGCGCTATTAAGAGTCGCTTTGTGCTTTTTCACGCTTTGCGCCCCGACGCATTCCAGCAAGATGAGCAGGAATGGGGACATGGAACGTTCCGTCCGCTTGCGCTCAATCGCGATCATCCGCCGGAAAGTCTCCGCATCCAGAGGAGTGCGATCCACTGCGGGAGTCACGTCGAGAAGCGGGTCAGCAGAATTCTGCTGCTTCATTTCATCGGAAAATGTCACAACATACTCCTCTTGGTGATGTTGACGCGGTCATCGATGCAGCTAACAGGGCTGCGTTTGGAACACTTGTTTCTTGCTTATTCTGCCAATCAGATGCGGATCGCATCTGTTCGCTTTAACTTTATTGACATCCAGTTTTCAATGCTGCATGAAATAAATATAAGGAGTCAAGATCCAATTCAGTGTCGCTGAAAAAGTTGCCGCCAATTGTCAGGAAGAAATCGACGATCGATAGTAATATCCGCTGTAGGCGGAGGCGATTGAGCCGTTCACAAGTGCACCGAGAAGCTTTCTCTCATCAAGTGCCTCGAGACCCTTCTGCAATTGGTGTTTTTGGGTTACCCCTTGGCGCGTAACCAGAAGTACTCCGTCCGCGAGCCGGCTCCAGACACTCGTATCTGCCAGAGGCAAGACAGGAGGGGAATCGATAACGATCCAATCAAACAGGGCCGCGCACTGTTCCATCAGGGCTGATAATTTCTGCGACTGCAGAAGCTCAATGGGGTCGCTCGAGGCCTTGCCAGCCGGCATAAACCAAAGGCCCGTGTCCGCAAGGCGGTAAATGCTCTTGAACGGGCTGCGTCCCTCCTTTAGCAACTCGAACATGCCAGAGGAGGTCTGCACTCCAAACATCTGAGAGAGAGAGGGGCGGCGCAAGTCTCCCTCGACGAGCAATGTCTTTTCACCGGACACATAGGCAAGTGCGCAAGCAAGGTTCGCTGCGATTGTACTCTTGCCTTCCTGTGGGATCGTGCTGGTGATGAGGAGCTTCTTCAGCGGCCGCACCCGGCGCAGGTCTTTCAATCGCACTCCCAAAAGACGAATAGCCTCGGCGGTCGGATTTTCCCGATCAGTAAGACAGACCAACCGGCTTTGTGGAGCGAGCGAGATCGGAATGGACCGTAGGCGATCTAAAGCCCTAAGCCGCTCATCACCAGGCAACTCTTCCGAGTTGCTGACAACCGATACTGTTTGAGCCGTGAGATCAGTCTCTTTGTGAGCGGTCTCACTACGCTCCGCAAAGTTGATCACTTCCGGCCCGACATGGGTTTCGACAGATTCCCACTTGGATGCGGTCCTGTGTTCGGCCCGCTTCAGCAGATCGGGGCCTTGGGGCAGCGTTTCGCTGTCATCCCCTGACCTCTCTCTTTCAGATCTTTGTAACGCATCAAATATTCTGCTCATAATCGATTCCTTCCATGGCGGTTCGACTTCTCATGCCGCCTAGGAATTCTGCTCCAGAGGGACGAATGCATCGAGGCGGAATTCGGTCGCTACATCTTCAATGATCCGCGCTGTCACAGATTGCGTTTGCCGTGCATACGCACTGAGCAGCGAATTTTCGCATAGGGTGTTGATAAGGCGCGGAAAACCTCGCGAATAGGAGTACACAGTGTCGATCGCTTGCGGAGAAAAGATTGGCGGCTGGCTTGCGTCAGCGCCGGCAATCCGCAGCCGTTGCTCAATGTATTCCTGCGTCTGCTTGGCGTTGAGCGCTCCAAGTTGCGTCCTGAGGGCAATGCGCTGTTTCAGCTGTCTCAGTTCGACAGAGTCCAACTTTTGGTCAAGTTCCGGCTGACCGGCCAGGACGATCTGCACCAGTTTGTCTTCCGATGTCTCCAGGTTAGAAAGAAGACGAAGTTCTTCCAGTGTGTCCGCGGACAAATCGTGCGCCTCATCGACAATCACAACACTTGTCATTTGCTTCGAGCCACGCCCGACAAGAAACTTACTGAGATCCAGCAGAAGCTCGCACTTATTTTTTCCCGACGCTGGCAGGCCGAAATCGGAAAGAACATACTGCAGGAAGTCGGTTGGAGAGAGCCGGCTATTGAACACATACGCGTATGCAATGTCCTTGCTATTCTCCAAGAGCCGCAAAAGACACCGAAGCAGTAAGGTCTTCCCCGTCCCCACTTCGCCCGTGACTACGACGAATCCTTTATGCCGCCGCACGCCATAATAGAGCGCCGCCAATGCCTCATTGTGTCGTGGGGTCGGCACGAAGCAATGAGGATCCGGCGTTAAATCAAAAGGGTTACGCTTGAGATGAAAGAAAGCTTTATACATTGGTTAATAAGACCTAGGACTGGAGAAAACTAACGACTGAGCCGGCAAGGATCGTGACGAACACGACGGCGGTCGCTGCCCACCCTAACACTAATCTCCGTTTTGCCGCTTGTTCATCCGCTGCATTCACAATACTTGGAATATCTGACAAAACACCCATAGGCAGCAGCGACTTGATTTCCTTTTCGCTGTAAAGTCGATCATCGAAGAGCTCGAGACCACCTGCAACGATCAATCCCAGCGCCAGTCCCACGCATAGACCGATACCACAAAACTTCAAGCGATTGGGGGAGTCTGGCTTGGAAGGCAGACTGGGCGGATCTAGAATCGTAAACCGCTCGCCTTGCTGCATCTCCTCCATACTTGTGGCCATTTCCGACTGTTCTTTCTTCTTCAACAGATCATCGTAGTTTTCCTTCGATTGATCGTATCCGCGAGTCAAGTCATCCAACTGCGCCTGAGCCGATGGAGTCATATTCAACCGTCCCTGGTACTCGCCAAGGCGCGCCTTGAGATTCTCGATCGCACTCTCCCGATTCGATATTTCCACCTGGTTGGCCTGCAATTGACTTTGTACCTGGCGTCCTGTTGCGCTCAATCCGGGATCAGCCAAACCGTCACTTGCATGTGCTGGTCCTGGAGTCGCCGATTTTTGGGCTGCGATTATGTTTGCTCTCGTTGCCTCCGCCTTGGCAATCTGGGCCTTGAGCCTCAACACGTCCGGGTAGCGGTCAGTATAGCGGGAGCTCAGATCGGCGAGTTGCGCACGCAACGTGTCGAGCTGATTGTCAATTGTGGCTAGATCCGTTGGCGCAGCATTGGTTTGGTCGCCACCGGGCCGAACTCTTACTTGCGCCGTCTTCTCCTGCTCGAGCAAAGCTTCAAGGTAGACACGTTGTTGCTTTGCCGTATTCAGAGCGTCCTGTTCGCTTTGAAGTTGTGACTCCAGGCCATTCAGAATTGCAAGATTACTCGGTTCTTGTGCAGGCAACGCCCCTTCGTGTTGACTCTCGAATTCCTGAACCTTTGCCTCTTGTTCCGACAGACTTTGGCGTGCGTCTTCCAGCTGCTTTTCAAGAAAGGCCGTGGTTCCTTCAGACTCCTCCTGGCGCGCTTTTGAATTCTCGTTGATGAAGAGTTCTGTAAGTTCAGCCGTTACCTTCTGCGCTAAGTGCGGATCGCGAGCTTCATATGAAATCGCGAATGAAGAGACATCCTGCTTCTGAGGATCCCGCACGAGTTCAAGATTAATGTCTTTCCGCATACTCGCAATCTTCTGATCGTCGGTGAGTCCTGAATGGTCGCTGCCATACAGGTGAAGCTTCTGGATGATCACAAGTAACCGGGTTCGGCTGAGGATTTGCTCCGTCATACTATCGAGACGGGTCTGCAAATCGTCGTTGATATTCGGGACGACATAGTTTTGAGGCATGGTTGGCTGCTCTACGATGATGAGGGTGCTCGACTTATAGAGGGGTGCAATCACCCAACTTGATCCCCAAATTAGAAGCCAGCCGAGGAAAAGTGGGATCAGGAAATACATATGCCTGCGCCGAACAATTCCCCAAATGCGGGAGATGTCAAAACCCTCTGACTCGTGTTCTTCTATCATTTCTGGCATGGCTATTTCCCCATGGGCTTTCTGAATTCGTAAGTTATTTTTCCGTACACCTGATTGCTGTCAGGATTCCCGGAAATAATCGGAATATTGGAGAATTCCTCGTGGAGGCGCTCATACCCAACGTTCATGCTAAGCGACGGGCGGAACGAATGGGTTATGGACGCCTGTCCCGCGATCGTAGTCCCGCCGGAGGTTGTGAATAAGTTTGGCGTCGTATTGGTTGCATTCGCATAGGTCCCCGAAACGGTGGCAGTCCATGTGGGCGTGAGATTAAAGCCTCCACTAAGGTTTGCGTCGTTCGTTGTGTAGGCGCCAAGCAAGCCCTCTCCGGACGTAATTGCGTAAGAATAGCTGGCGGCAAGATAGCCGCGCTTGCCTTGGTAGCCCACGCTGATGTCGGCTTCGGGCGACCACGAGTTCGAAGCGGGCAAATTGGGCGAGCTGACGTCGACGCGTTGTACGCCTCCAGAGACCGAGACTGAGGTCCTTTTGTTGAAGTAGAACGAGTAGAACGGGAGTATTGAGTTGGTTTCGGTATAGCTTCGTTGAATCAAGGTTTGCGCCGCGGTTCGATTCCACTGATAGGAGATGCCTATATATTGCGTTGCGGCAAGGCGCCGGTTGTAAAACGCCCAGGCGCCGTCGGAGTGTGAATTTCCGAGACCGGTGGTGGCAGAGGGGGCGGAAAAGTAGTATGTCGAATCGGATGCTCCCCCTCCGATCATTCCATCTCTCCCGAATTGGTAGCTCAGGAATGCGTGCGCCAGATTGCTCAACTGTTGCTCGAACGGAGCGATCAGGATCGTCTCCGGCGTCTGCGTTGAACCTGTGACCCCGCCTCCGGAAAACTGATAGGACTGATCAAAGACGTCCGAAGTTCGATAGAAGAAATCTTCCACGTTGAAAGTGATGTGCGGGCTGAAACGATCCTGAAAGGTCATCGACGCGCCGTGATCGATCGTGTCGAGGGCGGTCGTGTTCTGATAGAAAACAAAACTGGGACTGTAAGAAGCGGTTATCTGCCGGCGAACGGTGGCACGGATAATTCCTAAAGTCGGGTAAAAAGTATATATTTCGTCATTCACCGGTTTCACCGGTGTTGTTGTTGAGCTTTGAAACGGAAAAACGTTATTGACATACGCTGCGCCTGCATTGATCTCGGCTGACATATAATTCGGCAGATTCTCAGGGCTCACCACTTGCGGATAGACCACGCCGGCCACGGGTGGCGGAACCGCCATTTCGGCACTGGTGTCGGCGTCTGAGTCACTGCCGCTCGCACCCGGCTCTACTTGTGACCATAGAGGCAAGTTCGCGAGCAATAGAGCGGCGATTGCGAGTCGAGCGAACATTTTCGGCCTCTCAGGGCACCACGATGGTGTCATGTGGCTTGAGTTGAATGTCCTGAGACGCATGCTTTCCCTTCCTTCCCCTGATGAAGCTCTCATAGTTGAAGGGGAGCCGAATCTCCGTCCCGTTGCCAGTCTGACGAACGACATAGATGGCTTTCTTTTTTGCGAAGTCCTTGAACCCGCCAGCCAATGCAACGGCGTCTACAACGGTAGTGTCGCCAGTGAGCGGGTAGGAGCCGGGTTTTGTTACCTGTCCGAGGATGTTAAAGTTCCGGCTCTTGATCTCCTGAACGATCACCGTCACTTGTGGATCTGTTATGAACCCGCTTAGGGCGGCCGTAAGATCTGCCGCGAGTTGGGCTGGAGTGCGCCCCGCCGCTTGCACATCTCCCACCAGTGGTAACGAGATCTTCCCGTCTGACCGCACGGAAATCACTTTGGTGAGGTCCAGTTCCTTCCAGACACTGACCGACAAAACGTCATCGTCGCCGATTACGTAAGAACCGTCCACACGGCCATTGCCGGGCGCTGAACCGGATTGACCAGACTGACCACTGGAGGGATTGGCCGTTGGAATTCCACTGTCGGCTGCCTGCAGCGAAGCAGTTTGGCCACCGAGGTGCGCCGTAAGCGCAAGGCCCACCACAAAGCAACTTCCAATTGCCCAATTTGTCAGACTCTTCATAACCGCCTTCCGCAACTGTTCTGCAAATGTAACTCTCAGCGATCGATAACGATGACACATCCGGAATTCCTCAAATACGTTCCGCACCGGAAGAGCAATGCTCCTTGTAAGTCGTCCCCGCGGAACGACCTTGACTTAATCGCAGGACCACGAACTCGGGACTCTAAGGGGCCACCAAATGTGGGGAATTGGCTTTCAGAACGCTGCTCCTGTCCTCCCAAATCGGCGAAGAGTCTCGCCTACCATCAGAGCTGAAGTCGGCGCACGGCTCAACATCGGAGGCATGGACTTCAACAGCAACAGACTGCGCCAGCATATCCACAGAGAGAACAAGGCGAAAGAGATTCTTCTTGCGAACGAGGATTCCTTCAACTCCTTCAAGGGAGCCTCGAACCACTCGCACGCGCTTCCCGCATTTGAGGAAAGGGTAAGGCTCAATCTGGCTGGGCCCGCCAACGGCTCTCTGTATTGCTTCGATCTCCTGGCTCGGAACGATTGCGACCTGTTCTCCGCGATAGAGAATCATGTGGATTCCCGGAGTTGTTACGACTTGCAATTTGCGATCGAGGCTTCCGCGAACAAAAACGTAGCACGGAAACAGCGGCAGAGAAAGCACCATTCTCCGGTCTTTCCAGCGACGAGTTGATTCGTAGAGCGGTAGAAAGACCTCAAAACCTTTCGCGAAGAGCATCTCCGCGACGACCTTCTCATGTTGGTGGCGAGTATAAACGGCCCACCAGGGCGAGGCGTCGTGCGGTTCGGATCGAAATGTCTCGGCGGCATGCATTTCAGATTCCTTTTCCTCCGGCTCCCTTGTCTTTGGCGAGCTGCGCTCCCCAAATGGGCTCAATGGGATATAGCTTCGCCCTGTGAGTCACATCGATGGGCTGAGGACTCCGTTTGATCTGCCTTGTTTCCACCGCATCATCGGCCCTCAACAAGAGCAGAATCGCCAGAAAGAAGCGGGGTACAAATGCCGTGTCTTCATCATCATGGCCAAACAAGTAAGTTTCAATGCCCCTATTGTGCTAGCGTTAAAGCTCCCGGTAACACTTTCAAGACATCCTCAGTAACAGCATGAAATGACAATCGGCCAAAACCAGTTCAGCGATACTCCGTCCGCCTTCAGATCCCCTTGCGCGTTCCCGTCCTTTGGCAATCGCCTAGCCGCGCGAAAGTGATGAGGTTTTGACCTTTTCACCCCTCTGCCCAAATCACCAAGCTGGCCCTATCCGATCTGCGGTATCCAAAACCACTCTTTGTCTGCCGAAGCCACATCTGTCGGCGCCTTCTGTGGCAGTCGAGATTTAATGCGCAGGAGGCCTCCCCCTGTGACTTCTACGCCTATGGGGAATTCCCACATCGCGTAACTTGTATAGCAACGCGCGATAGCTCAAACGCAGTGTTTTCGCCGTTTTCCGCCTGTTCCAGCGACTCGCCTGAAGAGCCTTCAAAATCACGGCGCTGGTCGCCCTGGAGGTTGCTTGATCGGTAGCCTCTTTCAGGGAGTTCAACCGAGGGTGCGGGCTGGCCAATCCATTGGGCATCTCGAGCTGGCGCTTAAGTTCAGCGCACAGAGATTCGTCATCGCCAAGAATGATCGCTCGTGCAATCCAGTTCTCGAGTTCGCGCAGGTTCCCAGGCCAATCCCATTGCTTCAGCAGCTGCAACGTGTGTGGACGCAAATGAGGCATTCTCCTTCGAAACTGGCGAGATAGTTTCTGTAGAAAGTACTCACATAGCTCAGGAATGTCGTCTTTGCGGTCACGAAGAGGCGACAGGCGCAAAGACACAACGTTGATGCGATAGAACAGGTCTTCGCGAAAAGTCCCCAATTCGACGGCCTTCTGCAAGTCGATGTTGGTCGCACAGACAACTCGCATTCGCCCCGATCGCTTCTCACGGCCGCCGATTCTCGTAAACGAGCCATCCAGCAGAAGACCAAGCAATTTACCCTGAAGATCCAAATTCATGTCACCGATCTCATTCAGAAAGAGCGTGCCGCCCTCTGCGATCTCAATCAAACCGGGGCGATCTTCGTTGGCGCCTTTAAAGAACCCTCTATCGGAGCCAAATAATTCGCTCTCAAGCAGATTTGCCGGAATGGCTGAGCAGTTGAGCTTCACAAACGGCGCATCGCGCCGACTCGAGAGCGCATGCAGAAACCGGGCAATCAGTTCTTTACCTGTTCCGCTCTCCCCTTGAATGAGCACGGGAAGGTCAATCGAAAGGACGGAGTCAATCTTGCTCCGAATTTCGCGCATGGTTGGCGTTCCGCCAAAAATGACAGTCTGGCCCGGCAATTCCGCCGGATCGACGCGGAAGCTTCGATCTAAAGATGTGGACATAAACCCCAAAAAACGGAGGGAACTTCGTTCTTGTAAGAAGCAACCAAGTGGCCATAACTCAGCAACGACACGGGAGGTCAGGTGAAGGAATATGTCGTTTATTTGCTGGCAGTTAATAGGGTTGTTGGTTCGAATGCTCGCTGAGTCTTGGGCTGACTATGCAAAACTTTGCATACTTCCAACCACTTGTTTGCAGGGTTTCGAGACTGTGCGCGAAATGGCTGAATCGAGCGCTGACCTTGCCCTTCCGGAGCCCGGTTGATCGTCGAGGGGGAATTACATTATTCCCGGTCAATAATTCCTGGTCAATTTCCGCCCTCGGTTGGGGGAGAAATGAACGAAGGTCATTCCTGACATGGTTGGCACCTCCAGGATTTCACTCTGGTTTGCGCGGATTCTTCCTCGACGAGGATTCGTCGATGCAGTCGTCAGGTTGAAGGTCGAAATTCACGAAATGGGAATCATGCTCTCCGATTATTCCCGGCTAGCACCTGACAATATTCGCAGCCGTCATGCCCCGGGTCGCATTGCGGGTGTCCACAACCAACTGCGCTTTAGAGACAATCGCAGGATAGTCATACTGAGAGTGGTCCGTTGAGATGACAACGCAATCAAATTCAGGAATGCGGTTTAAGGATTGACTGGTCATATTGAGCGCATACTTACGTCCCTGGCCTGCTGAAGGGATGAAGGGGTCGTTGTATTCGACGGAAGCGCCGCGCTTCTGAAGTAACTCGATGATAGTCAGGGAGGGAGACTCGCGGAGATCATCGATGTCGCGCTTATATGCCAGACCAAGAATCAACACGCGTGAACCAAACAGCGACTTTCGACGCTGGTTCAGAGCTTCGATAATGTTCTCGACGACGAAATACGGCATCGCAATATTTACTTCGCCGGCCAGCTCGATAAACTTCGTATGAAAGTCAAATTGCTTGGCTTTCCAAGAGAGATAGAACGGGTCGATGGGTATGCAGTGTCCACCCAGGCCCGGACCGGGATAAAACGCCTGGAAACCAAAAGGCTTCGTCTTGGCTGCGTCAATCACTTCAAAGATGTCGATCCCCATGCGCATGCAAAGCTGTTTCAACTCGTTGACCAGCGCGATATTCACGCAGCGGTAGATATTCTCCAAAAGCTTTGTCATCTCCGCCGCTGCCGGCGAAGAGACCGGAACGATGCGGCTAAAGATGGATGCGTAGAGGGCCGACGCAAGTTCAACTGCCGCCGGGCCACATCCGCCGACAACCTTCGGGATGTCGCGCCGGGCGATCGAGTCATTACCCGGATCTTCTCTTTCTGGAGAGAAAGCGACATAGAAGCCAGGGCTAACGTCATCCAGCGCCAGGCGGAGATCGGATTGATTGCCTTCCTCAAGAAGAGGAACAACAACTTCTTCTGTGGTGCCCGGATAAGTTGTGCTTTCCAGAACAATAAGCTGCCCGTCATGAAGGTATGGCGCGATGCTGCGAACTGTGTCACGGATGTAACTAAGGTCCGGCTCATGATATTCGTCGAGCGGCGTCGGCACGCACATAATGACAACATCCATCTGTGCGATCTCGCCATAATCCGCGGTGGCCTGGAATCCGTCCTCGCGCGCTTTCTGAATCAAGCTCTCGGGAATTCGCACAATATACGAGCCGCCCCGGTTGAGAGTCTCCACTTTGCGAACGTCGATATCGAAGCCGGTGATCTTGAAATGCTCATCGCTAAACAAAAGCGCAAGAGGCAGCCCGACGTAACCCATGCCGACGATTCCGATCCGCGCCTGCCGGGCCTCGATTCGATGCTTCAATTCGTTGGTTCGTGCTGTGGATTTCAACGTCACGGTTCTCCTCTCGTCCTGTTGGCAATTTTAACTCGGATGGTTGCTGCTGCTTTTTGGCTGGACCAAAATCGGACATGCTTGCCCTACAACTTTCCGTTGATTTATTCAACGGAAGACGGAGTCCTCACGACATGTAGGGATGACATCGAGAATTTATCGTGGTGACGGCTGGCTGAGCTTCTGAAACGGCCACGAATGTGACCGCAGTCTTCTCTTTTGAACTCTCTTCTCGCCGCTTAGACCGCATTGTTCCTGGCTGAAGGGATCTTCTGGAGTGATTGCTGGGAATCCCCCTCGGACCAGGGCCTGAGATGATGCTGCTGGATCTTGTACAGCAGGCTGCGGTAGCTCATGTTGAGATATTGCGCGGTGCGGCGGCGATTCCAACCGAAAGTCTCGAGCGCACTTTGAATCATCTTCGCTTCGGCGCGGGCCTTTACATCGCGAACGATCGATCGTATGCCGACGCATTGAGCCGGTGCATCTGCCAACTGATCCCGCAGATCAGCCGGGCCTGGCGCGTCCACCTTGGCTTCCAACTCTCGGGTGGCAGCGTCAGCGTCGCGCATGACGATGGTCCTTGTGACGAAATTCCGCAGTTCCCTCAGATTGCCCTTCCAATCGTAGAGGAGCGCGGCATCCATCAACCGCGAAGGAAGACTGCTTCCAAATCCCTTTGTCAATTCCAACGGTGAGCGGCGAATAAACTCCTCGATGAGATACGGAATCTCTTCGCGCCTTTCACGGAGCGGCGGAACTTTGATGGTGAAAACACTGAGGCGGTAATAAAGGTCTTCGCGAAATGCTTTCGTAAAAAGCGCATCTTGCATTTGAACATTTGTGGCGGCGAGAACTCTGACATCGACTCTGGTGGTTTCCTGTGCCCCAAGGCGGGAAAACTGCCCGTCCTGCAGAACGTGGAGGAGTTTCGCTTGCATCTGCACATCAATTTCACCAATCTCGTCGAGAAGCAGAGTGCCGCGATTGGCCTGTTCGAACTTGCCCGCACGGTCGTTGATCGCCCCGGTGAAGGCGCCTTGCCGATGCCCAAAGAGCTCACTTTCGAGCAAGTCCGCCGGTAGGGCCGCGCAGTTCACTTTCAGGAATTTCTCCTTGGAGCGCCGAGAGTTCTTGTGAATCAGCTGCGCAATTACTTCCTTGCCAGTGCCACTATCTCCCAGAATCAACACGTTGACATCGATATCCGCAAGCAATTTGACCTGGCGATGGATTTCCAGCATCTGCGGCGACGCAGCCAGAAAGAAATTGCTGCCACCCAGATCTTCCAGGTAAGGAACATCGGGCATGTCTTCGGGAATGTGGAGCGAATGCGCAAGATTGGACGAGGAGATTGCAATTTCACCGAAGTCGGAAGACATGCTGTGGGCGGCACGCACCTGCCTGCTGGCTTGGGCCCGCGATTCAACGGCAGACTCTACGTCTTCGCGCGTGAGCGGCAAGGTCAACGTGTGCACGATACCGAGCTCCGCAGCGTCCACCAGTATCCGCTGATCGCTCAGTCGGGTAATCAGGCAAATCTTTTCTGCTGGGGCAAATTTCAAATACTGACGAAATTGAGACGTCTCAGATGAGTTGACCGCCGAAGCCTCACACAGCAGCAGATCAGGGTCGAGCCCGTTGCTCAGAAGCGCGTTAGCCTGCGAGCTTCCGGCCGCTTCAATCACCCGGTGGCCGGCGCCTTCGAGCACCATCCTGGTGAACGCGCGGGTTTTTGCATTCTGAATGACACTGAGAATGAGCAACAACGGTCTCACCAATGCCTCTTTCTTGAAATGCAAAATCTCTTAGAAAATTCAGCCGACCCAAACCCGCCCATACAGGCGTTCCGCCTGAGAGACATCAATTCTAAGCCTCGCAAAGGACACATTGTCATCCAAAAAAGGTGTATGGATGCCCATGTGCGATTGGAAACAAACTCCCTTTTCTGTTGAGCGGTTGCCGCGCAACAGCGATGATCCAGCGAATACGGGATTGAGCCTCTTGTGCGGCTATTGGAGATAACCGTATGAGGAATCTTGCTTTATCGCAGCGTCCAACTACCCATTGCAATACGTTCGTCCGTTGGCCAGCGGGCAACTTCCTTGGGAACCAGTGGAACCCGTAGTGCAAAACCCAAGAACGTTGAATTGGACTCAAGAAAAGAGCGGTACGAACTGATGACGCCTGCGCCTTGCTATTGCTCCTTGAACATATGTGACAAGCAAAGGAGTGTCAACGGAACAATGGTCATTAGTCACGCGTCTCAGTAACACGCGATCGTAATCAAGGGAAATTATCAATTGACAATCTGAAGGTATCATACAGATTATAATAAACATAACGTCATATCTACCGCTCTCATTACCTCAATTTCTGGAGCCTGCCTGGAACAGAGCTTCCGGGGCCGAGCACCGAAGCGGATTCGCTGAACTCCGAACTGCCAGTACTGCTCTTCTTTCATCGCCATCGCCGCAAAACGCCAGTATTGCCCAATAGCAGTCAGGCCATTCTGGTTGCTCCCTGGGAATTGGTTTACCTCGTAACCCACTGAGGAAATTGAGGGATGAGTGATTATCCTGATCCGTGGAGAAGCTGGCGAGGTCATCACTTCAAGTTTCGTCGTATCCTGTAAATAAGGATCCGCCTGATGAAGACTTTCACTCTCGACGAAGCGCAATCCCTGCTCCCGGTGCTCGAATCATTGCTCAAGCGTGCCATTGAGGGCAGGCGTGCAGCTCAATTGGTTGAATCGGAGCTCAACGAGCTTCCGCAGCGAATCTACCTCTCCGGCGGAATGCGCGTGAACTCCGCGAGCGTCGCCAAGCAGCGCGCTGAGGTAGAAGAGAATCTCAAGCGGGTCCAGGAGAGTATCGCGGAAATCGACGCGATCGGCGTCCAGGTGAAGGATCTCGATTCCGGCCTGCTCGACTTTCCATGCCAAATCAACGGTGAGGTCGTTCTGCTGTGCTGGCGCATGGGTGAGCGGGCGATCGAACACTGGCACACGGTTGAAGCAGGCTTTCAAGGCCGCAAGCCGGTGGATGAACGCTTCCGCCGTCGTGTCATCGCCGGTGGCCGTCCAAACTAGCCCTCGCGCGAGCGCGGTCACGCTACGTCGGAGCACCAGGCCCGACTGCAGCGGTAACTCCGCGTGGCGCCGGCGCAGAGCGAAAATACACTTCCACGCGTCTCTAGGATGAAGAGCAGTTCTCGCCCCGGTTTGCATCAACGTGGTGCAGCGGGGCGCAGCGGGACAAGATACATGACCAGGCAGTAACCTTAAGTTGACCCCTTGGCGAATTGCGCCAGACATGAGCCCCTTTCCGATTGGCGGTGTGTAAGGAATGATGATGAAGAGCAGAATTTCGACGGGCCTTTGCCTGGCTTTCTTCCTAATCCTGGCCGGGTGCAAGGGATTCTGGGATCTTCCTGCTTCGACACCATCGAACCCGACCACTCCGACCACACTCTCCAGCGGCGTTTTCTATGTGCTGGACCAGACAGCCAAGGAGGTCGTGGGCTACGCCATCACCTCAGGCACTCTGGGCGCCATCTCGGGAGGAACGCAGACATTATCTGCCGCGCCCTTTTCCATCGCCGTTGCGCCCAATGGCGATTTCCTCTATGTCGGCACAGTCAATGGCGTCTACCTTTACACGATTGGGTCCGGCGGCGCTTTGAGCATCGGCAATAACGGAGCTGCGATCGCATCCGACATTCCGGCTACGATGGTGATCAGCGGATCGTGGCTTGTGGATGCATTCAACGTTTCAACTACCAGCGTGGAAATCAACGCCATCCCGATCGATGCGTCGACGGGAGTGTACACAGGCTCTGGCGCGCCTCCGAGCCAGACTTTTACTGTGGCCAACACGCCGGTGGTCAAACAGATGGTGTTGTCACCCGACAGCGCCAATCTCTTTGTTGCGCTTGGCACTGGCGGAACGATCGTCGTCCCCTTCGCCTCGGGCAACGCCAATCCACTTGGGGCAACAGCAACGACGATTCCGTTAGCGACTTCAGGGGGGTCAGCACTGTCGGTGGCCGTCGATCCAAGCGCCACGCCACGGCTGTTCTACATCGGTGAGACATTGGCGGTTGGGGCCTCAGGCGGATTGCGCGCGTTCGACTACAGCTCACTTGGCAGCGCCACGTTGACGCAGGCCACCGGTTCGCCAATTGCCAGCGGCGGTCTTGCTCCGAATGCCATTTTGCCCCTGGCCAATGGCGATTACGTTTATGTCGCCAACGGTCAGGGTCTGACTTCCGCTGGCAACATCGCATGGTTTCCCATAACGGCCTCTGGAACCACTTACACGGTAGCCGCGGGAAAGACGGTTACATCCGGCATTGAGCCGAGCGGCCTGGCAGAGGACAGCACCAGTAACTTTGTGCTGGCAGTTTCAACGGGCGGATCTACGAACAGCGGCGATCCCGACCTTGAGGCCTACACGATGAGCTCTGGCGCGCTCACCGCCGCGCTCACTGGTGCCACTGGAACCGATCCCGTCGGTGCGCTTGCCATCGCTGCACTTCCTTAGAGACAGTTCATAGTTCTCAGTTCACTGTTCTTTGGCGGCGGAAGGCCGTAGTCGACGGCCGGCAATAACTGCATTCCGTATTGGTGATATTCTCAACTTGAACGCCACGAGCTGTGCTCACTCGTCCGCCAATCCTTTCCGTTCAATCAATCCCGCGCTTCAGAAGCGTCCCGGCGCTGCGTTTGCCCCCTGCGCCTTGTCCTCGTCTGCCGTTTCCTCCTTTGCCATCTCTCGTCCTGTGCTGTCTAATGTTTGCCGCCGGTTGCTCGCGATTCCGGCACGAGCATCATGAAATGGTCTACGTCTCCGTCCGCACAACTTATCTGCACGACCGCGTCGCGCCGGTTTCAAATCGTGTGTGCGAAGTGGTCAATGGGCAGCCGCTCCAGGTGCTGGAGCATGCCAAGCGCTTTCTGAGAGTCCAGACCGATAAGAATGAAATGGGCTGGATTGAAGAGCGCGCCGTGATCGACGAGCAAACCTACGATGGATTTGTTCAGCTCGGCAAGCTGCACAAAGACGATCCCGTGGCAGCCACGGCCACGCTGCGCGACGACCTGGCCATGCACCTGCTGCCGGGGCGCGAAACGCCTCGCTTTTACTTGCTCGCGGGCAATGCAAAAGTGCAGCTGCTGGCGCGCGCGTCTGCTTTGAAGAATCCGGCGGAAGCACTTGCGACGAATCTAATTCCCAAAATAGAAAAGCCAGGGCAGCCCGGCAAAAGCGCGCCGCCGGCGAGTCCTAAGACAGCAGCAGAACCGAAAACAGCAGCCGCGCCAAATCCCGCCGCGGCAGCAGAAGCGCCAGAGCCTCCACTAATGGAGGACTGGTGGCTGGCGCGCGATGCGCAGGGCCGCGTGGGCTGGTTGCTCGCGAGCCGGCTCGATGTCGACGTGCCCGATGAGATTGGGCAATACGCCGAAGACAAGCGCATCGTGGGCGCATGGGTTCTGACCAAAGTGACAGACGCGGATTCCGACACGCCCGATCATCAGGTTCCTGAATATTTGACAGTGCTCGATCCGCTGAAAGCAGGGCTGCCCTTCGACTACGATGAGGTGCGCGTCTTTACGTGGAGCATCAAGCACCACCGCTACGAGACGGGCTTCCGGCTTCATCCCATTAAGGGCTACCTGCCGGTGCGCGTCTTCACGCAAAACACTCCGAAGGGAAATCTTCCCGCGTTCAGCATTCAGATTGCCGGCAACAACGACGTAAGGACAGATGCCGCGACGGGCATCACGCGGCCGGTGACTCCGCGAACAATCAATTACGACATGCTCGACACGCAGGTGAAGCGCATCGGGCCGGACATGGCGCCGCTGCCGGTTGTGCATGAGGCGGGGGAAATTCCCGCGGGAAAAAAGCCGGCAGCGAAGAAACATTGATCCTTCGGCTGCGCTCAGGACAGGCTCCGGGACTAGGAACGAGGGACTCGGGACTGGGGACTAAGGACTGGGACTAAGGATTAAGGGCCGAAAATTCTCCGGCTGCGCACGGATCAGGCTCTCGCCAGGACCCTCTCGCTTATGAGATTACTCCCGAATTTTTGCATATCCCCCCTCCCCCCCGGTATGCCATACCTCCAGGCAATAATATACTTGACTAATGACGAATTATCAGGCATACTTGATTCTGTTATGGCAAACCAAGTCAAAACCCTTTCAGATGCAATCAGATACTTCGCCGATGAGCGAGTGTGCATCGGCACCGTAGCCGATATGAAGTGGCTGAATGGCCCTGAGTGCCCCAAGTGCAACGCCAAGGCTGCTCGGCAGCACTGGCTCAAGACTCAGAAGCGTTGGCAGTGCCGGGAGTGCGGACGGCAGTATTCCGTCAAGCTCAATACCATCTTCGAGGATTCGGCCATCAAGCTCGACAAATGGCTGACTGCGATGTGGCTGCTAGCGAACTGCAAAAACGGGATTAGCTCTTACGAGCTGGCAAAGGATATCGGCGTCACCCAAAAGTCGGCGTGGTTCATGCTGCATCGCATCCGCGAGGCCATGAAGAATAAGTCAGTGCTGAAAATGGGCTCATCCGGCGGACCCGTTGAAGTGGATGAGGCTTTCATCGGTCCGAATCTGAAAAAGATGCACGCAAGCAAACGGCAGGAATTGAAGCGTGGGATGAGAGACACGAACCAAGCCGTAGTTATGGGTATGCTGGACCGAGAGAGCCGCGAGGTTCGCGCCAAGGTCGTTCCCAACGTCACCCGCGCAACTCTCCAGAACGAGATTCTGAATCACATCGCGGGCGGCTCTACCGTCTACACCGATGGATACGTCGCCTATGATCGCCTCGCAGCGAAAGCGTACATTCACGAAACAGTCAATCACGTTGAAGAGTATGTGCGCGGTGAAGTCCACACACAGGGAATTGAAAACTTTTGGTCACTGCTCAAGAGAACACTTCGCGGCACATACGTTGCAGTCGAGCCTTTTCACCTTGACCAATACCTGAGTGAGCAAGTTTTCAGGTTCAACAATCGCGCCACTAAAGACAATCCGTTGACTGACGCGGATCGCTTCGCGCTGGCAGTATCGCAGATTTCAGGGAAGAGACTGACCTATGCAGAACTGACCGGCAAGGTGGGAGAAACGGCGGTCTAGGCTGGCTTGGATCGAGAGACAGAAACGCGGGAAGCGGGGGCTTTAGGCTTCCGCTTTTCTGTTTCTATGCGCTTGTTTAGCTCTGCCTTCGAGACGGTCAAAACTTGACCTAGAAGATTCTCGAACGCCTTGTATTCGGGGGACGTGGGCCTCGTCTTCATGGCGTTATCATATCGCACTACAAGTGCGTGTCCGTCTAGATTTGAAAAGCACAAGATGTTGTGGTTTAAGAGTTCCCATTACCCTACTAATAAGAATCGGCTTGCATTTATCATTTGAACCCTTCAAAATACAATTGCGGCAATTCTTGGCTGCAATGAGAAAACCCGCCTTCGCGGGGCGGGTTTCTCTGAAACTTGGTTGCTTGAACTAGTGGGAAGACTGACTCGCTAAACTCAGCCTATCTCCTAAACTTCCCTCTCGTCAAGCAAAAACGTCCACGCAGGTCAACAGGATACGTGTGCGCCGAAATCGCATGCGAGAGGAGTAGCAAAATGGCAAGCAAACAAAACATCGCGAAACTGATTCACGGAATGGGTGTGTTTGGCGCGATACTGCTGAGTTTTGGCGTAGCGCGAGCGCAAGAGGCGCAGGAATTGCCTCTGCATCCTCACAGCATCATCAAACTCGAATTGACTTTTCGTGGACCTGGGGCCGACAGACTTACTAGGGTCTTTGCAGGCATGCAGACAGACGCTCAGACGCCGCCAGATCAGGCCGGTTTCATGAATAATTTCCCGGGCGAGTTCAAGCTTATTTCGCCGGGAGTGTTCGACGCGGAGTTTACGATTCCAGACACCGTGATATCGGGAGTCTATAGCTTGCCAGCGTTGGATGTGCGCGGCGATGGAATTCAGCTTGACTACAAAAACGGCGTGGACTTTCAATTGCACACATTCCGCGTAGAGAACCCAAACAAGTTCACTAAGCCGCCTGTCACAATCAAACTCATCAGCAGTGGGCCAACGGCAGGGGCTGCGCCACAGCTATTGCTGATGGCACCCTAGTGTTTAGACGACTCACACGTTGCTACTGCATATATTTTCCCGCTGACCTGAGGGTACAGAGATACGCTGTATCCTTGGGCCAGCCTCACTCGGATATATTCGCCGATTTGTTTATCCGTTAAATCGGTCTTTTCCCTTCCAGCTTTTACCATACCCAAGTACCCAGATTGGGATTCAGTACAGGTCCCGGATGGGAATGCTTCAGGTGGAAGCTCCTTAACAGCGACCGCAGGAACACTGCTGGTTTGAGCGGTGATTATGCTTAGACCGAAGGTAAGAACCCCAAGAACTATTAGACGAGTGATATGCGCTTGCATTTCGACACACTCCATGCGATGATTCGCGTGTGAGTGTCGAATTAGCCCCGCCCTGGCAGGCGGGGTTTTCTATTTAACCTTCTTTTTTCGCTTCTTCTTGTTCTTGCTCTTCTTCTTTTGCGGATCGCGCAGTGCTACGTTCAGTGCTGTGACGAATGCGGCTGTATCAGCGTAGTAGTTTGGATAGGCCGCGCGGAGAGATTGAATAGAATTGACACTTACGAGCACCGCGTCAAGATGTGCCGCATCTACCGAAGTCTCTATTGCTGAAACGGCCAGCACAGCCTTTTTAGGATCAGTAAACCCCGTGGTCCGAATTGTGTCTTCTGCTACGTCCAAAACAAGCAATATCCACTTTGCGTCTGCCATCTCCTCGCGGCGGAGCACTGTCAATGCTTTGGTCCAACCTCGTAGACGCTTACGTACCTTCAAAGAACCTATAAGACGGCGCAACTCTATCCTTAACTCCACCGGGTCCGATGGGGTGTTGGGAACAGGAGGGGTACCCTCTCGAATCGCAAACATTGTTCCGACTAGCGAAAAAAATCTCCGCCAGTCATCTGGACCACCGCCGAACTTCAGCGGTTCTCTAGTAAAGGCCGTAACAGTCTCGACAGCGGTTGAAAATGCATGTTGAAGCTGCGTGCGAAGCTGAATTTCGATACGCTGACCATTCCAGCACTCGTTTTTCTCAACGTGTGCGCGATAACGACCAATAATGTGTATGCCTCTGTAGCCATCCTCTTTTGGATTCTCGATGTAGTCGTATTTCTTGATTAGCGATTCAGTGTCGATTACCGGATCGCTATATAGGGAAGCGAGCCGGTAAACAGAATCCACGCTTGAAAGGATCGCGCGACACCCCCCCAAATCATGCATTTGGGACAGCTGCATCGATTCCTCCCTAGCAAGCTTATTCATTACAGAGGAGAACCTTTTCAATCGCTGGGCAACAATCGAGTCCTGTTCAATTCGTCGCGCCCGCTGGGTCAATCCCATGCGAAAAGTTAAGAGAGGCAACGCATGAGAGCTTCGCCAATTCTGAATGACCTTATATCCGCGCCATAGATCGCTCGGTGCAGGCTTACGCTGTGTCCACCACGGAATAAGCGAGGCACCGTACCTGTCGATTTCCCCTTTGCTGTATTCCCGCTTCACCCACTCAGCCATATCTTCATCATCCTCGACAGCCGAAAATTCGGCAATGAGAGGAAATCGATCAGAGAAGCTAAATGTAGCGGCGGGGAGAAACCCTAGCGCCTGCCCTGTCACGGCCCCTCCAGTCTCGCCTTTTATTCGCCGTTAGTCAAGTATGTTATTGCCTACCTCCATATTTGACTTTGAAGGGTTTAAGGGAGGGCCTCATACCTTTTGCCATACGGTATGCATACCTCCATACCTACTGGCGTTGAGCCAGCAGACAGGACCAGTGCGCAGGGATTTTTCGCGCGGTGGCAGCGGCAGCCGGACGGATTGGCAGGGTGAGCGCTCATAAGCTGATTATGCGCGTGCAGGGCGAAATTATCGGCAAATTTGGGCGGCGGAATTTTGCGAATGTTTTCAGCGGGTTGGGGTTGTTTGTGGCTGGGCGGACTCTTGACATTGAAGAAAGTGGTGAGAGACCGAGTGAGGGGGAGGATTGTCGAGATTCTTGCTGTCCCATGTCCCCAAATGCAAGGGACATGGGGCACCCATGGTCAGTGGTCGGATACAGTTCCCGCCCGGAACCTGGGCCACCCACCAGGAATAGCAACAGGCGATTGCGCAATTTTTTCGCGTTGCCGAGTTACTGATTCAGCATCACTCTACCTTGGCATTGCTGGGTGCCCCAGGTCCCTCGCATTTGGGGACCTGGGAGACCACAGGTCTCATCCATCCATCATTTTGAATCGGTAAGCTTCCGGCAGTTGATGACCGCGACTAGCGGCAGTCCATGCGGACTCAATCTCGACGGTTCCTCCGATGCCGGACTTGTAATGGCGGAAGCTTGACCACGGCCAGTCTTCGGGATTGGGAACCAGACCCCGTGCGACAGGATTGCGGTGCATGTAGCGTAACTTCTCGACTCGCTTCTCTCCGGTATGCACATTGAAGTCGTAATACCGCGCCTGCCAGAAAGGCCGCTGCGTGCGGCGCAGCGAGACAGAAAGTTTGAGCGCGCGGATCGCCGTCGCGACAGTGCCTTTGAGCGGTTCGCTGATGAGCAAGTGAACGTGTTCCGGTATTACGACGCAACCGGCGACAACAAACTTCGCACGCAGGCGGGTTCGTTCGAGAGCGTTTTCAAACAAATCGCGGGCCGACGGGGATGCCAAATAGGGAGCTCGGTGGAAACAACTGAAGGTGATGAAGTGGAAGTTTCCGGTGTGCTGGTAGCGAACAAGTCCGCGGGGCATCGATGGGGAGGATACAACGGATGTCAGCAGATGTCGAGGACGAACAAAGACAGACCCAGTTGGAGTTCGTGCTTTCCCATGTCCCAGATTCGGTGAAGGGACTTACAAACCCCAGTTCGTGCTTTCCCATGTCCCCAAATGCGAGGGACCTGGGGCACCCACTATCGTGGGTGGGCTGTGGCTCATGCTGGCTTAACTGGTGAGGAGCTGGCGTAGCCGGAGTCTGCGGATTCCGCGGTGGTTGAGTCGAGCTTGTCCATCAGCAGCGATCCAAGGCTCTCGAGAATTCCCTGATTGCCGCCGCCGCCGAGCACGAGAATTTTAGGCACGAACGCGACGTTGCCGACGGACAGCGCTTTGACGGCGTTGACGAGGGCAGTTGGTCCCTTGCCGAGCGCTCCGACCTGGCGCTCGTAGGCCTCGGCGTTGGCCAAACCTACGGCGCGAACTTCGGCGCCCCTGGCGGTTCCGGTTTGCTCAATGTATGCGGCCTCGCCTTGAGCTTCTTTCATCCTGGCTTCGGTTCGGTTGGTCTGAATGTCTACGCCGACTTTGGCCTTGGCGAGATCAACCTGCATATCGGCAGTGCCGCGAGCTT
>Ga0182024_10002618_pt1 | contig 44271 bp, 43 predicted proteins | sample P32metaG_FD_120480 | JGI IMG/M metagenome (GOLD analysis project Ga0182024, IMG submission 120480) | Permafrost microbial communities from Stordalen Mire, Sweden - P3-2 metaG (Illumina Assembly) | ecosystem: Environmental > Terrestrial > Soil > Wetlands > Permafrost | place: Sweden: Stordalen... | reverse complement strand
CGCAACGCGCTGATCAACTCGGTCGATGACTCTTTAGTCGCCACCGCCGGCAGCGCCCTCACGTCCGGCGGGTGCTGTCATGTCGTTGGCATCACCCCTCAGGTCATCGATTCCAACGGGACGGTCCTGTTGCCCGGTGGACTGCCCGTCGACAACCAGATCATCTCGGTCGCCCAGAGCCAGTCCATGCATTTCTTCACCGACGTGACCGTCCACGGTGTCGAAGTCCGCGAACTGGTGACCCCGCTCCCGGCGGGTACCCAGGTGGAATTCACCAACAGCCCCGCACTCTCGCTCGACCCACCGGGCGGCGCGTTGCAGCTCGCCACGTCGATCACCGGCATCAACGACGAACTCGGACACCTCGGTCTGGCGCTCGTCGCGATCGCCATCGCCGGCATCCTGCTCGCGGTGCTGCTCGGTTGGCTGGTGGCCCGCACTGCGTTGGTGCCGCTCGACAACCTCACCTCGTCGGTGGAGGACGTGGCCGACACCACCGATGTCTCCAAGCGTCTCGATGCCGGTGGGCCCGACGAGCTCGGGCGGCTCCGACGTGCCTTCAACCGAATGTTGGCCGCCCTCGAGCACTCCCGTGAGGCCCAGCGCCAGCTGGTACTCGACGCGGCCCACGAGCTGCGGACCCCACTGACGAGCCTGCGGACCAACCTCGAGGTCGTGCGCCGGATCGACGATCTGTCGGAGACCGACCGGGCGGTGCTGGTCGACGATGTCCTCACCCAGATGCAGGAACTGACCACGTTGATCGCCGACCTGGCCGAACTGGCCCGCGGTGACCATCGGCCTCAGCAGGTCGCGTTCTTCCGGCTGGACGAGCTGGTCGAAGACGCGCTCAACGTCGCCGCCACCCACGGGCGGTCCCGAGGCGTGCAGTTCGCCCTGCACAGCGAGCCGACCTGGGTGGAGGGGCACCACGATGGCGTGGTGCGCGCGGTCGGCAATCTTCTCGACAACGCCCTCAAGTGGAGCCCGGACGGCGCAGTGGTCGAGGTGGTGTGTGCCGATGGTGATGTGACCGTGCGCGACCACGGCCCAGGCATTGCCCCCGACGACCTCCCCCATGTCTTCGACCGCTTCTACCGGGCCCCGGCCGCTCGTGCCTTGCCAGGCTCCGGTCTCGGGCTGGCCATCGTCGCCCAGGTCGCCCGGGCCGAAGGCGGCGAAGTGACGGCGGGGGCCGCCCCCGGTGGGGGGGCCGTCTTGCGCCTGCGGCTGCCCGTTGTCACACCGAGCGCCGGGGCACCGGGCAGAGCCGACGACTGAGGATCGGCCGCCCGCCCGTACGCCTTCGCCAGTCCCGCACCGTGGTGTCGGCACGTGCCCCGGCTTGTGCAACCGCGTCCACAGATATCTTCTTCAGTTCTTCTTAGCTCTGTCTCACGCTGCGTTAAGCCCCAGGACCCAAGATGATGACAGCCCAGAGCGACCGAAGACCGCCGAGAGCCCACAACGTAGTGACGACAACCCAGGACGCGAGCCCATTGGCCCCGTGTCCGCCGCACCAGCCCGGGTCGTCGTCGCCGTTAACGGCCCCGGCTCGAACGGCGCTCCACGGTCCCGCCACCCCCCGGGCGGTTCGAACGGCAGGGGCGGGGGTCAACTCCGCCCCTGCCGTTCGACGTTTCGGCACGCGGTTGGACCGCTCGCACCACCACCGAGGCGGCCTACCCGATCAGCGTGCCTGGTCAATCAACTCGATGCGGTTGCCGAACGGGTCGTCCACGTAGCAGCGACGGACCCCCGGCAGGTCGGTATCTGGGCGCACGGCTACGCCGGCCCCCGCCAACTGGTCGGTGAGCCCGTCGAACCCGTCCACCAGCAACGCCGGATGGGCCTTGCGGGCCGGACGGAAGTCGGCCTCGACACCCAGATGGATCACCACCGGGCCGTTGGAGAACCAGCACCCGCCCCGGGCCGCCAAGGGCTGGGGCTTCTCCAGCCGCACGAGGCCGAGCAGACCCGAATAGAAGGCCTCGGCCTCGGCCTCTTTGCCGGCCGGCATCGCCAGTTGGATGTGGTCGAGTCCAACTAGCCGGTGCGCCATCGGAGCTCCTTTTTGGGCCCTGAAATGGGGATGTGTCGCCGGGGGCGGCGACGCCAGGACCTCGCCCAAGAGAAGCTACCTGGCGGCGACGCCCGGTGGCCCGCTAGCTTGGCACGAGCCATGGGATCCCTGATCAAAAAGCGCCGCAAGCGCATGCGCAAGAAAAAACACAAGAAGATGCTGAAGGCCACGCGCTGGCAGCGACGGGCCGGCAAGTAGGCGAAGCGGGCATCGGGCGGCCAGCGCACCTTGATCAGGCCGTCACCCTCACCAAACCCCGCGTGCGGAGCCTGTCATGGCCCGGACCAACCGGCCGGGACGGTGCGCACCGCGATGAGTCGGGCCACCACCCCCCCGAGGACAAGCGAGTCCCGCCCTTCGACCCCGAGCGAGGCCGGATCCCCTTCGACGAACCAGGTCGAGCCACTGCCCGCCAGGAGTGGCTCGTGCCCGGTGACCTGGCCCAAGAGGTCACGCCAGTGGGCCAGCCGGGGCTCGACGAGCAGCGCCGCCTCGGTGAGGTCGTTGGGACCCCCGCCCACCGGGCCGGCCCCGCCCCGGGCCCCGGCCAGGTGGTCCCAGGCGCCGAACACGGCCCCGGTCTCGACCCCGAACGGGGGAACCAGCAGCACGAAGGATCGGGGCTCGTAGGCGAGGGGCACGACCCGTTCGCCCACGCCGACCACCTCGGCCCGGCCCCCGACGACGCAGTAGGGCACGTCGGCCCCGAGGGCGGCCGCCACCTCCGGGTCGGTGCACCGGGCCCAGCGCAAGATGGCGGCGGCATCGGTCGATCCGCCGCCGAGGCCCCCACGCACCGGGATCCGTTTGCACAGCCGCACCCCGGCCCGCCTCCCCACCGCATCGAGGGCCCGGCAGACCAGGTTGTCGGGCCCACCCGAGAGCCCGAGAGCCCTCGAGTGGGCCTCGGCCGTGATCTCGAGGGCATCGCCGCTCGGGTCCACCAACAGCTCGTCGGCCAGGTCGAGCGAGACCATCTCGGCGACCAGCTCGTGGAAGCCGTCGGGCCGAACCCCGTGCACCGCCAGAGAGAGGGTCAGTTTCGCCGGCGCCATCAGGCGCTCGGCCGGTCCTTCCCCCCGCCTGCTCGAAGTCCCCACGATGCCAGGTTCCCCCATTGCTCCACGCTCAGATCCTCCGCCCGGGCTTCGGGCGACACGTCGGCCGCGGCGAAGGCGTTCGGGTCGAGCACTCCAGCCAGCGAGCGACGCAGCATCTTGCGCCGCTGGGAGAACCCGGCCCCGACGACCTCGCACAGACGATCGTAGGGGACCACGGCCGGATCGACCGCCGGACGGGGCCGCCGCTCGATCCGAACCAGGGCCGAGTCGACCTTCGGACGGGGGACGAACACGGTCGGTGGTACCCGCCCGACCACCCGGGCGTGGCCCCAATAGGCGATCTTCACCGAGACCGCCCCGTAGGCCGATTCGCCGGGCGACGCCGCCCACCGCTCCCCCACCTCGCGCTGGACCATCACGAGCAGACCCAGGACCTGCGGGGCCTCCTCGAGGACCCGGATGACGAGGGGGGTGGCCACGTTGTAGGGCAGGTTGGCCACCAGCGCCCAGGGGCGGGCAGGGTCGGCGGGGCCGAGCAGGTCCTCCCAGTCGAGTTCGAGCGCGTCGCCCTCGACCACCGTGACCCCGTGCCCGGCGACGACCTGTCGGAGCACTGGGACGATGCCCCGGTCGATCTCGACGGCCACCACGCGGGCCCCGGTCTCGGCCAGGGCCAGGGTGAGCGAGCCCAGACCGGCCCCGATCTCGACCACGGCACTCCCGTCGGTCACGCCGGCGAGCCGGGCGATGCGGCGGACCGTGTTGGGGTCGACGACGAAGTTCTGCCCGAGGGCCCGGCTCGGGTGGAGGCCGTGATCGCCCAGCAGCTGGTGGACGTCAGACCTCGAGAGGGTCACCGCACGCTCGAGGCAATCACCAAGAGATGGTCACGGTGGCGACGCCCTGGCTCGTGTCGGCGATCTGGGCGAAGCCCGACGGGGACATGTCGAGGATGCGCGGCGGCCCGGCGGCTTCCCGGTCGTCGACGACGCAGCTGGTGCTGGCCCCGGTGGCGTCGTTGACCACGTAGACCGACGTCCCGAAGGGCAACCAGGGGCTGGCGCAGTAGCCGGCGGGCGCCTCGGCGTACCAGGTGGCCTGGCCGGTCACCGAGCTGGACAACACCCGGCGGGCGGGCGCGGTCGTCGTCGTGGTCGGCGGCGGCGGCGGCTCGGTCGTCGTCGTGGTCGGCGGGGGCGCCGGCTCGGTCGTCGTCGTGGTCGGCGGGGGCGCCGGCTCGGTCGTCGTCGTGGCCGGCGGGGGCGCCGTCGTCGTGGTCGTTGTCTCTGGCGCCCGGACCGTGGCGCGCACGAGCGCCCAGTCGGGCATCGGCAGCGTGCGGGCCGCCGCGTCCGTGCCCGGGCGCGGCGGCCCCGCCGCGCTGGCATTATCGCCGGCTGCGCCTGGTTCGACGCGTGCCGCCTGCGTCGGTCCGGTCTGCATGAGGAGAGGCAGGCCGATGAGCGCTCCACTCGAGAGCACAGCAAACAGCGCGCGCCTTCCCCCGGTGCTTTCTGTCCTCAGGCCTCCACCCTTCTTCAGGACACAAAACCCGCGCCGACAGAAGGGCCGGCTGGGGAGTTGCCGTGACGCTACGTACCGGTGCGGGGGTCACGCAAACCAGAATTGGCGGCAAAGTCGCCCCCGGCCGCATCGGCCCAGGTCAGGCCCGATATTCTCGCCCTATATTCTTGTTCTCCCTGGTCAACACGTGTTTTTAGGCTGTGGATAACGCGAATCGCCAGTTCAGCACGGGCAAAAAAAGATGGCGCAAGTGAATGCAATCACAACGCGAAGGCGGCACGTGCGGCGATGGCGCTTGCGGCGGCCACGGTGGCCACCGCCACATCTTTGGCCGCGGCAACCGCAGCCCCGACGAGGGGCACCAGGGCCGGCTCGTTGGGCCGGCCGCGGTGAGGAACCGGGGCGAGGAACGGGCTGTCGGTCTCGACCAGCAGACGGTCGAGCGGGCACAGGGCGGCAGCCTCGCGAACCTCGACGGCGTTTTTGAACGTGACGATGCCACTGAAAGAAAGGAACATGCCGGCGTCGAGGCAGCGGCGTGCTTCGTCTGGCCCACCGGTGAAGCAGTGCAGCACCGTGCGCGTCGGCACGCCTTCGACCGCGAGGATCTCGAAGAGGTCGTCCCACGCCGCCCGCGCATGGATGACGAGCGCCAGGTTGTGGCGCGACGCCAACGCGATCTGCTCGGCGAAGGCCTGGCGCTGGGCCGGCCGGGGCGAATGCTCGTAGTGGTAGTCGAGCCCGCATTCACCAACGGCCACGAGCGCCCCGTCGGCCCGGGCCACCGCCGCATCGATCCGGGCCGCAACCTCGTCGGTGCCCGCTGACGCCTCGTGGGGATGCAGACCCATCGTCGCCCACAGTGCCGGGACCCGCGCTCCGAGCGACCCCGTCGCCCAAGCACGGGCGAGGTCGAGGGCCTGGGTCGAGGTGTCCGCATCCGTGCCGACGCAGACCATCGCCTCGACCCCGGCCGCCGCGCTCCGAGACAACGCCGCGGTGAGCGGTTCGGGCGCGGCACCGGTGCGGTATTGCTCTTGGAGGTGGCAGTGCGAGTCGAACCATCCGGCGACCAGGTGTTCGGTCACGTTGCTCCTCAGGTGCTGCGTCGGGGGAACAGCGGGCTGCCCTTCTCGACGGCGAGGCCGCCGGGATAGCCGCCCCAAGACGCATCGGCGGGGATCCGCCGGTCCGCCGGGTTGCCCGAAAGGCCGATCCGCCGCCAGATCTCGGCCGCCGTCGAGGGCATGGCCGGGGTGATCAGCAGCGAGACGATGCGGAGGGCCTCGAGCGCGTCACCAAGCACGGCGTCGACGTCGGGACCGGGCTCGAGCTTCCAGGGCTCGGCCGCCTCCAAGGCGGCGTTGGTGGATCCGATCAGGCTCCACGTGGCGGACAAGGCCTCGTGGGGGGCGAAGCGGCCCCACGCGTCGGCCGCCGCCGCCAGAGCGGCCGAGGCGGGGTCGGCCAAGGCGCTCTGGTGGTTCGGGGCGGGCCCGATGCCGGCGCATTTCGATCCCACAACGGTGGCCACCCGCGAAACCAGGTTGCCCAGGTTGTTGGCCAGGTCGGCGTTGTAGCGGGCGACGATGCCCTCGTAGGAGAACTCCCCGTCGCTGCCGAGGGGCACCTCGCGCAGCAGGTGGTATCGGATCGGGTCGACGCCGAAATCCTCGGTCAAGACCTCAGGCGCGATCTCGGTGAGTTTCAGGCTCTTGGACAGCTTCTGGCCCCCGACCAACAGCCATCCGTGGACGAAGACGTTGGCCGGGGGATCGATGCCGGCGGCCATGCACATCGCCGGCCACCACACGCAGTGGAAGCGGAGTATTTCTTTGCCTATCAGATGGTGCACGGCCGGCCACCAGGCGTTACAGCGCTCTTCGTCGGTCCCGTAGCCGATCGCGGTGAGGTAATTGACCAGCGCGTCGTACCAGACGTAGAAGACATGGTCCTTGTCCCAAGGAACCGGCACACCCCAGGTCAACGAGGTCCGGGTGATCGAGATGTTCCGCAGACCCCCCTTGATGAAACTGAGCGCCTCGTTGCGCTTGCCGGCCGGCCCGACGGCGTCGGGATTGGACTCGTACCACTCGATCAGGCGGTCCTCGAAGGCGCTGAGCTTGAAGAAGTAGTTGTCCTCTTGCATCTGTACCACCGGCCGTCCGTGCACGGGGCAGTTGCCGTCGACCAGCTGGTCCTCGGTGTAGTAATCCTCGCAGGAGACGCAGTAGAGGCCCGAGTACGTGTCGAGCTCGATGAAGCCATTGTCATAGATCCGCTGCAGGAACTCTTGGACGGCGAGATGGTGGCGGGGCTCGGTGGTCCGGATGAAGTCGTCATTGGAGATGTCGAGCCCGTCCCAGGCGCGGGTGAATCGGCTCACCACTTGGTCTGCCCACGCGTTCGGGGTCATCTGGTGCTCGGCCGCCGCCTCGGCCACTTTGGCTCCGTGTTCGTCGGTCCCGGTCAGAAAGAAGACGTCATCGCCGAGCATCCGGTGCCAGCGGGCCAGCGCGTCGGCGTTCACCGTGGCGTAGGCGTGGCCGACGTGGGGCGCGTCGTTCACGTAGTAGATGGGCGTCGTCACGTAAAAGCGCGGCACGCCCGGTAGCGTACCGGTGCCCTCGAGAACCAACGCCCAGCGGCCGACCCGTCGGTCAGAGTCCCGGCGGTCCGTTCCCGTGCTCGCGGCCTTTTTGCAGGGCGATGGCCAACTCGTAGACGCGGCGGCGGGGGACGCCGAGCCCGGCAGCCACGGCATCGGCGGTCCGGCGCGGGCCGTCTCCGTGCGCCAAATGGGTGGCCACCGCGTCGTGCACCTCAGCGTCGCTCGGGCCCGGTGCCCGAGCAGCGCCGCCCACCACGAGCACGACCTCGCCGCGGGCCGGACGTTCGGCGAAGGCGGCGGCCGATGCACCGAGCGTCCCGCGCCAGACTTCTTCGTGGACCTTGGTCAGCTCCCGCACGACGGCGACCGGACGCTCGCCGAAGAGCTCCGCCAGCTCGGCCAGGGTGCCTGCCACCCGGCCCGGCGCCTCGAGCACCACCGTCGTGCGCTCTTCCGCGGACAATGCGGCGATCCGGCGCGCCCGTTCGGCCCCTTTGCGGGGCAAGAACCCCTCCACGCAGAAGCGCTCGGTGGGCAGCCCGCTCACCGCCAGGGCAGCCAGGATGGCTGAGGCGCCCGGCGCGACGGTGACGGTAAGACCGGCCGACGCGGCCGCCGCCACCAGCCGGGCGCCGGGGTCAGAGATCGCCGGCATCCCCGCGTCACTCACGACGGCGATGGTGCGGCCGGCGGCCACCCACTCGACGACCTGGTCGATCCGGGCCGCCTCGTTGTGCTCGTGGAACGACACGAGGCGCCGGGGGTTGGCCGAGACCCCGAGCGCACTCAACAGGGCCCGGGTACGCCGGGTGTCCTCGCAGCAGATCAGGTCGGCTTCGGCCAAGACCTCGACCGCACGTTTGGAGATGTCCCCCAGGTTGCCAATGGGGGTGGCCACCAGCACGATCCGCCCCGTCGCGGCGGACCGGTCCCCGGTCACTGGGTCTCCCGGAACTCCACCCGGTCCCCGGGGCGCAGGCCCCAACGCTCGAATGAACCGCCCGGCGCCTCGAGGACGCTGCGGCCCCGGCGTCGGGGCAGCGTGATGCGCCAGCGTCGGAGGTGGACGATCTCGAGCACAACGAGCTCGGCGTCCAAGAAGGCCACATCGAGAGCGAACCTCATCCCCATTGTGTGGACCGACCGGGTGTGGGTGAGCAACATCGCTCCCTCATAGGACTCCCGGCCGAAGAGTCCGCGGGAACGCTCGGCCAGGCTCGTGGTCATCTGGGCCGAGGCCAGCACCTCACCCTCACGCAGCAGCCACCCGGTCTTCATCTCGGCCACCGTGGCGGCGGGTGGGCAACGGCTCGCTCTTCACCCGGGTCGACCGCGACGATGCCGGATACCGCTTGGTCGCCGGGACGCCCCACGGAAATTGACGTTAGCCGGGGTGGTCTAGGCTCTCTCTTCCATGTCGAAGCGAACGGTAAAGCGCAAGCTGCGGGCCAAGAAGAAGGCCAACCACGGCAAGAAGCCGAATTGCGGGCGGGGCTGAGCGGGCTTCCGCCCGGCTCGCCCCCCTCCTGCGCTCTTATTTCGCGCCCATCCCACCCCAGGCGACCCGGCGCAAGCTGAGCACCCCGCACAGGGTGGTGGGCACGTCCGAGATGATCCCGTCGACCCCGAGATCGATCAGCCGGCCCATCGCCTCGGAGTCGTTCACCGTCCACACGTGCACGGCGATCCCCCGCTCGTGGGCCGCAGCCACGAAGGCTTCGTCGACGACAACCAGGTCGCCCTGGCGCTCGGGCACCTGAAAGGCCACGGCCCGCAGCACCGCCGGCTCGGTGCCCTCGTGCACGGCCCGCCAGAACTCGGCGGTCGCCAGAGTGCCCGCCGATGTCGGGACTCTCGGGGCAACGGCACTGAAGGCATCGGTGGCCGGGTCGAGGAACGAGGCCACGATGACGTCATCGGTCCGCTCGAACTCGGCCAGCAGCCGAGCCAGGGCGGCCTCGTAGGGCTCGACCAATGGAGCGGTGCGTTTGATGTCGAGGTTGAGGACGACACCGGGGAACTGCTCGAGGACCTCGCGCAAGGTGGCGATCCGAAAATCGGGGTCGTCAGGCGCACGGCCCCGGTAGGGGTAGTCGGCCTCGGGTCGGTCCGGGGTGACGTCCGCGCCGGGGATGAACCAGTAGGCGTTGTCGAGCGCCCTGAGTTCGGCCAGGGTGTGGCTGGCGATGGTGCCTCCGCCGTTGGTCGTGCGGTCCACCGTCTCGTCGTGGCACACAACGAGCTCACCCTCGGCCGTGGCGTGAACATCGAGTTCGATCGCCGTCGCGCCGGCAGCGAGGGCGTGACGGATGGCAAAAAGGGTCGACGACGGGGACTCCCACGCCCCGCCCTGGTGGGCGTAGCCAATGACTCGACGTTGCAGCCAGGGATTGGTCGACGACATCGCCGCATGGTATCGGCCGCCGCCGTGACACAGACAGGGAGGTAGCCTCTGGCCGCCGTGCTCGACCACCTGCTCGTCGACCTGATCAGCACCATCCAGCGCTCTTTCGACCAGGCCCTGCTCCAGCGCCAAGCCGTCGAGGAACGGTTCCAGGTCGACGTCTTCTTGGGCGACGTCTCGTGGGAGACGAGCTACAGCCTTCCCGGCGAGGAGCAGCCCCCACGGGTGCGCGCAGATCTGTCGGTGGACTGGCCGACGTGGAGCCAGACCTCGTATCGGAGCTGGTCGATCGGTGAGACACCTGACGAACTCCCCGAGGTGGTGATCGAGGTGGCCCTGCGCATCCAGCGCCTGGCGACGGCCCCTCCGGCCGAGACGGTGCTGGCGGTCCTGCCGACCGAGAGCCCGCTGCTCGGCACCGAATGCCTGGTCCGCTCGTCGACCACCATCGAGCAGGTACGCAACGAGGCGACCGATCAAGACACGGCCCCCGCGGTGCGCTGGGCCGTCGAGGCCACCTATGAGGGGTCGGTCCGCTTCGACGAGGCCAACCTCGACGCGACCGAGACCATCGAGCCCATGGTCGGGGCCCTGACCCGATGGATCGCTTCCACCCTGGTGCTCCTGGCCGACCTCCCCCTGTCCTTTCTTCCTCCCGATCAGCACGACGGCGGCTGAGCGGGCCACCCGAGCGCGGCGCTCGGCGTAGGCGACTGGTAGTGCGCTGAGCCCTGCGCTAGGGAAAGAGGCCGTGCACGACAGGACTCCCGCGGTTTTTTCGCGTCGATTGCGCGCGCTCGTCGACTGGCTCGGGGCCCTGGCGCTGGCCGGCGGCCTGCTGGCCGCCTGCTCGAGCTCGCCCCCACCGGCGCCGACCTCTCCGATGGGCATCGTCCAGGACCGGCCCGTCCCCACCACGGTGCTGATGAACGACGACGGTCGGCCCACCAGCCTGGCCACCTACCGGGGCAAGGACATCGTGGTGGCCCCCTTCCTCTCTCTCTGCCAGGACGAGTGTCCGTTGGTCACGGGGGCCTTCATCGCCCTCCAGCGCGACGTGGCGGCGGCCGGGCTCTCGGGCAAGGTCGTCTTCATGGAGGTGTCGGTCGATCCCTGGCGTGATTCGCCGGCCCGGCTGCGCGCCTATTCCACGCAGTTCGGCGCGCACTGGCCCCTCCTCACCGGATCCGAGCCGACGGTCAGGGCGTTCTGGAAGTTCTTCGGCGTCTACTTCGCCAAGGTGCCCGAACAACAGCCGGCCAAGACCGACTGGTGGACGGGCAAGCCGCTGACCTTTGACGTGGACCACACCGACGGTTTCATCCTCATTGACGCGACGGGCCACGAGCGGTTCATCACGGTCCAGCCACCGAACCTCCACGGCAAGTTGTCGCCCGGCCTCAAGGCCCTCCTCAACGCCGGGGGTCTGCAGAACCTCGACAGCCAGACCCCGTCGTCGTGGACCATTCCCGAGGCGTTGGCCGACGTCGGGTGGCTCGTCGGACGGACCATCACCCCCGCAACGTCGTGACGCGGCGCCACGGCCGCCTGGCGCTCGGCGGGGGGCTGGCCGCGACGATCTTGGCCGGATGCGGCGGCACGTCGAACCCGGTGGTGACCTTCTCCGCGCCGCCCGCAGCGGTTGTGCCGAGCACGCTCTCGGTTGAGCCGTCGCCCGAGGGACCCATAGTCGCTACCGGATCGGGCTACACCCTCTACGAGTTCACGACCGATACCGCGAGCAAGTCCACCTGCGTGACGTCGGCCTGCATCTTGGAGTGGCCGCCGGTGATCGCCCACGGCACCCCCACGACCGCCCGCGGCCTCGAGCAGGGCCTGGTCGGCACCATTGGTCGACCCGACGGCTCGCGCCAGGTGACCTACAGCGGTCACCCCCTCTACCGTTGGAACCCCGACGTGAAGCCGGGGATGGTCACCGGCCAGGCGGTGTCCAACGAAGGAGGGACCTGGTACGTCGTCGATCCGGCCGGTCGCCCGATCACCACGCCGTTCTCCGTCCCGAGTTGAGCGGCCGGTGACGCGACCGGGGCCCTGGGTCCCCGCCGCCAGTCTCGTTCCCGGTCAGCCCGCCATCGCGAACCGGTGGAGTTCCCCAAACATCGTGACCAGTTCGGGCAGCTGGTACCGGGCCTGCAGGCCGCTCGGATTGGGGAGCAACCACACCGACGCCGGCCCGAGCGTCTCCCCCTGCAACCCGACTGCGGCCCGGGGTCGACGGAACGCGAGTCGATAGGCCTGCATTCCGAGGAAGGCCACCACCTTCGGAGACAGAGCCCGTACCTTGTCTTCGAGCACATCGGCCCCGGCGCGGAGTTCCGCGCTCGAAAGATCGGCGGCACCGGTTGTCGCCCGATCGACAAGATTGGTGATGCCGATGCCGCTGGCCAGCAACTGGACCTGCTCTGGGGGAGCCAGTACCCGATCGGTGAATCCCGCGGCACAGAGCACCTTCCAAAAACGGTTCCCCGGACGAGCGAAGTGAAGCCCGGTCGCGCCCGAGACCATCCCCGGATTGATGCCGCAGAACAGCACCGCCAGGTTGGGTGCCACCAGGTCGGCAATGGCCAGCTCGGCACCAGACCGGGCCTCCCTCGGATCCCCGCCGCTTCCCCCTTGGCTCATCAACCGTCGAGGATACGGGGCCGGACCCCTCCCGGACCCAGTCGGGGAGCTCGACCTTGTGATAGTGACCGTGATCGCCGTCACCGTCTACCTCTGACACCGCTTTCACCCGCGATGACCGGCCGGGACTGATGCTGTCGCATATCGACCACGGGTGGGCCCAGCTCTGAAGGGACGGCGGCGGCACCGCATCTGGCCGCCTCCCGCGCCGATCATCGACACCGGACCCCCACCGCGCGCGCCCATGGCCGGCGGCGGCCAGTGGCCGGTCAGACGTTGAAGCGGAACTCCACCACGTCGCCGTCGCGCATCACGTAGTCCTTGCCTTCGATGCGGGCTTTCCCCGCGGCCCGGGCCGCGGGCACCGAACCGGCCGCCATCAGGTCCTCGTAGCCGACGATCTCGGCCTTGATGAAACCCCGCTCGAAGTCGGTGTGGATGACCCCGGCCGCTTTGGGCGCGGTGTCGCCGATATGGATCGTCCAGGCCCGGGCCTCTTTCGGCCCTGCCGTGAGATAGGTCTGCAGCCCGAGGGTGGCAAAGCCGACATGGACGAGTTGGACGAGTCCCGACTCGTCCTGGCCGTAGCCGGCGAGCAACTCGGCCGCGTCGGCCGGATCGAGTGCGGCCACCTCGGCGTCGATCTGGGCGCACAGCACGACCGCGGGTGCGGGGACCACCAAGGCGACGAGCTCCTGGCGCCTGGCGTCATCGCCCAGGTCCCCCTCGTCGACATTGAAGACGTAGACGAAAGGCTTGGCGGAGAGCAGGTGGAGGTCGGAGAGCAGCTCGGGGTCCACCTCGCCCGCCGACGCGGCGGCCGAGATCGTCCGGCCGACATTCAAGATCTCCCGGGCCTTGGTCACTTCGGCGAGCACCGGGCGCAACTCGGGGCGCATGCGCGCTTCTTTTCCGAGTGTGGCCAGGCGTTTGTCCACCGTCTGGAGGTCGGCGAGGATTAACTCGGTGTTGACGGTCGCGATGTCGTCGGCCGGGCGCACATCGCCGTCGACGTGGATGACATCGGGATCCGAGAACACCCGCACCACCTGGCAGATGGCATCGACGTCGCGGATGGCGGCCAGGAACTTGTTGCCCAGGCCCTCGCCTTCAGAAGCCCCCCGCACGATGCCGGCGATGTCGACGAACGTCACCATGGCCGGGACGACCTTTTCTGATTCATACAGGCCGGCCAGGCGATCGAGGCGCGGGTCGGGGACCGCCACCACGCCGACGTTCGGGTCGATGGTGGCGAAGGGATAGTTCGCCGCCAACACCTCGTTGTGGGTCAGGGCGTTGAACAGGGTCGACTTGCCCACGTTGGGGAGGCCGACGATGCCGATTGACAGACCCACAGACGTCCCTCCGAGGCGATGACAGGCGTAGGGCGAGCGTAGATGACCGGCCCACCTGCTCGAACCGGCTGGCCGTCCGGCCATCATGTCGGCGGTGGGGAGCGATCTCCGATGGCGGTGGGGTCGGCGAACTCGGCCTCGACGCCGGTGCCACGGCAACGACTCACGGGCGGCAGCGGCGGCCGGCGGCCTGTTGTTCTACGAGCCGACCGCCGGCGCCAAACACTTTGCGGTGACCGACCCGGCCTCGAGCGCCTGGGTGGTGACCGCGCGACACCTCAAGCGAATGCTCGGATGAGGCCGCCCGCGCTGGCGGATCGTCCCGGCAGGACTCGCTAGAAGTCCCGCCGATATTTAGGACTCCATGAGTCCCGCCGAGTTGGCCAATGCTACGAGATCGGTCTGGGGGCGGGCCCCGAGATGCCCGATGACCTCGCCGGCGCACAGAGCGCCGAGGCGGGCACAGCCCGTCGGGTCCACCCCGTGGGTCAGCCCGAAGAGGAAGCCCGCTGCATACAGGTCGCCCGCACCGGTCGTATCGACCACCCGGTCGACGGGCGCGGCCGGGACGGAAACGGGACCCGCGGCGGTGGTGACCACCGAACCGGCGGCGCCCCTGGTGGCCGCCACCAACAGCCCGGTCTCCTCGCCGGCCTCCAGGGCCATGTCGAACGAGCCGACGCCGAAGAGCATGATCACTTCCTCTTCGTTGCCGAACAGCACATCGACTTCGTCGAGCAGCAGGTCGAGGAACTCGCGCTGATGGCGTTCGACGCAGAACGGGTCGGACAAACTGAGAGCAACCGAGCCGTCGTTGTCGTGGCAGACCTCGATGGCCCGCCGGAGAGCCTCTTTGGCCGGTGGGAGGTCCCACAGGTACCCCTCGAGGTACACGATCTGACCCCGGGCGACCAGATCGGCGGGGATATCAGAAGGCGAGATGGTGGTCGCCACACCGAGGTGGGTGGCCATGGTCCGCTCGGCATCGCTTCCGACGAGCACCAGGCACCGACCGGTCCCCACCGCCTCGAGTCCCTGGCCGGTCTTTTCGACGGCCGGATGGAATTCCACCCCTGCGGCACCGATGTCGTGGGTGAAGACCCGCCCAAGAGGGTCGTCGGCCACCTTGCCGACGAAACCGGCGGCGCCGCCGAGGGCGGCGACCCCGGCCATGGTGTTGGCCGCCGAGCCGCCCGAGGCCTCGACGGTCGGCCCGAGGGCCTCGTAAATGGATTCGGCCCGGGCGAGGTCGACGAGGGTCATCGTCCCTTTCACCAGACCGGTCCGTTCGATCTCGGCGTCGCTCGCCGACGACAACACGTCGACCAACGGCGAGCCGATGCCGACCACGTCAAGGGCGCCGCCGGTGCCCGCCGACGCATGCGGGCGTTCGGGTTGTTCGGAACTCACGAGCCGAGAGGGTACTCGGCTCACAGGTAACCTCTCGCCGATGCCTCCCACCACCAAATCCTCTCCTCCCGATGCGGCGGACGCACCCGAGGCCGCCTACCGGCTGCCTCGGGTGGCCGAGCCCGACACCTACCGGCTAACGCTCGCACCGGATCTCGCCGCCGCCACCTTCACCGGGTCGGCCGAGATCGAACTCCGCATCACAGAGCCGGTGACCGAGCTGGTCTGCAACGCAGCCGAGCTCACCATCACCGACGCCGTGCTCACCGGGGCCGACGGCTCCACCCGGGCCGCCGCCGTCAGCTTCGACGAGGAAGCCGAGCGGGTCACCTTCGTTTTTGACGGGACCGTGGCCGCCGGCCCGGCGACGTTGTCGTGTTCGTTCGCGGGGATCCTCAACGACAAGCTGCGGGGCTTTTACAAAAGCACGTTTGTCGGGGCAACCGGGGACACCAAGACGATCGCCACCACCCAGATGGAGTCGACCGACGCCCGCCGGGCCTTTCCCTGCTGGGACGAACCGGATCGCAAGGCGGTCTTCGAGATCACCTTGGTCATCGAGTCTGGTTTGGCCGCCTTCTCCAATTCGCCGGTGCTCGAAGAGACCACCGTCGGGACCACGCGGCGCCTCCGATTCACCCCGACCATGAAGATGTCCACCTACCTGGTGGCCTTCGTGGTGGGCCCGATGGAGGCGACCGAACCCATAGACGTCGACGGGGTGCCGCTGCGCGTCGTCCACGTCCCAGGCAAGGCGAATCTCACGGCCTATGCCCTCGAGGTGGCGGCCCATTCCTTGCGATTCTTCACCGGGTACTTCGACATCGCCTACCCGGGAGAAAAGCTCGACCTCGTCGCCATCCCCGACTTCGCCTTTGGTGCCATGGAGAACCTGGGCTGCGTCACGTTCCGAGAGACGGCCCTCCTGGTCGACCCGGCCAGCGCGGCACGCACCGAGCTCGAACGGGTCGCCCTGGTGGTGGCCCACGAGATCGCCCACATGTGGTTCGGCGACCTGGTGACGATGCAGTGGTGGGAGGGGATCTGGCTCAACGAGGCCTTCGCCACCTTTATGGAGACCATCTGTGTCGACGCCTTCCGCCCGGGTTGGGAGATCTGGGTCAGCTTCGGCGTCGACCGGGAGGCGGCCATGGCCCTCGACGACCTGCACTCGACCCGGCCGATCGAGTACCCCGTCGGACCTCCCGACGAGGCCGAGGGCATGTTCGACCTCCTCACTTACGAAAAGGGCGGCGGCGTACTGCGCATGCTCGAGCAGTACCTCTCGCCCGAGGTCTTCCGTGACGGGGTGCGCGCGTATCTGGCGGCCCACGCCTATGCCAACACGGTCACCGCCGATCTGTGGAGGGCCATCGAAGAGGCGAGCGGGGAGCCCGTGCGCGCCGTGATGGACAGCTGGATCCTCCAGGGCGGCCACCCGCTCGTGCGGGTCGGCGAGGACGCCATCGCCCAAGAGCCCTTCTCCTACGGGCCGCCCCCTCAGGGGGTCGCGAGCGCCATCGGGCAGCACTGGGAGGTGCCGGTCCTCGTGCGGACCCTCGAAGGCGAGGGCGACATCGAGCGTCTCTTACTCGGGGCTCAGCCGATCTCGCTCCCAGTGGCCGCCGGCGCGCAGCGGCTGGCAGTGGTCAACGCCGGGGGCTCGGGGGCCTACCGCACCGTCTACGAGGGTGAGCACCTGGCCCAACTCACCGCCCGGTTGGGTGAGCTCGACGCCCTCGAGCGTTTCAACCTGCTGGCGGACACCTGGGCCCTCGTCCTCGCCGGCCAGGTGTCCCTGCGTGATTTTTTCGCCCTGGCCGGGGCGCTCGGTGACGAGGCCGACCCGAGCACGTGGACCCTGGTCGCCGGCGCGCTCGGCCTTTGTAACCGGGTGGTCGCCGAGACCGACCGGGACTTGCTCGAGGCGGCCGACCGGGCGCTGCTCGGCGCCCGCCTCGAAGCGGTCGGGTGGGACCCCACCCCCGGCGAGGGCGAGCGCATCCCGACACTTCGGGCCCTGCTCCTCGGTTCCCTCGGCACCGTCGGGGCCGATCCGCGCGTGCGAGCCGAGGCGGCGCGGCGCTTCGACGCGGCCAGCGCGGCCGATCCACTCGACGCCAACATCGAGGCGCCGGTGCTCCACACCGTCGCCTCGCTCCTGCGACCCGGCGATTACGACACGATCCTCGAGCGCTACCGGCATCCGGCCACTCCCCAAGAGGAGATGCGCTATCTCCACACCCTGGCCACCTTCCCCGACACCGAACTCACGCTGCGCACATTCGAGATGGCCCGCACCGACGAGGTGCGCACCTAGAACGCGCCGTACCTGATCACCCAACTTCTGTCGAACCGGGTCGCCGGGCCTGCGGTGTGGGAACGGGTCACCCAAACGTGGGACGAGCTGCTGGCGCGTTTTCCAGTGAACAGTCATTCGCGCATGCTCGAAGGGGCCAAGACCCTGTGCGCCGATCGGTCCCTCGCCGAGGGCGTCACGAGGTTCCTCGCAGAGCACCCGCTCGACCACTCCCCGCGCTCGGTCGTCCAGATGCTTGAGCGCCTCGGGGTCAACGTGGCCTTCGGAGAGCGCGAGCGCCCGCAGTTCGCTGTGGTGCTCGGCCCTCTCGGTGGTGACGGCCCGTCGCCCGCACCGCTGTGACCCCGGGGTGAGGGACGGTGAACCTGGCCCTCATCGCCACAGTGTTCGCAGTGATCGCCGTGGCCGAGCTCCCCGACAAGACCATGATCGCCACGTTGGTCATGGGCAGCCGGTCCCGACCGGTGCTGGTCTGGATCGGTGCCTCGGCCGCCTTCGCCGTCCACGTGACCGTGGCCGTCGTCGCCGGACATCTGTTGACCTTGCTCCCCCACCGGGCCGTCGAGATCGTGGTGACCGTGCTCTTTTTGGCCGGGGCCGCCTACTTGCTCTTCGTCCCCGAAAAAAAAGAGGAGGAGAAGGGGGAGGCCGAGGCCGCCTCGGTGGCGTCCCCGGCCGGGTTCGGCGTGGTCGTGACGGCTTTCGGGGTCATCTTGATCGGCGAGATCGGTGACCTGACCCAGCTGTTGACGGTGAACCTCGCCGCCAAATACCACCAGCCGCTCTCGGTGTTCATCGGCGCTCTGGCCGCCCTTATGAGCGTCGCCGCCCTCGGCGCCTTCGGGGGCCGGGCCCTTCTCCGCATCCTGCCGGTCGGAGTGATCCGGCGGATCGGCGGTCTGGTGCTGGTCGGCTTCGCCGCCTACAGCATTTACTCTCTGGTGCACTCATGAACGCGCTCGACGACACCGCCGCCGCCCGCACCGCCGCGCTGGTCGGCCTCGCCCGGGCCACCCGGGGCTTCATGCCCGACGACGAGGGGGAGGCCCTCATGGCCGCCGCCGCCGACGCCGGGCAGGCGGGGGGCGGGACCTTCGTCGAGATCGGTGCGTGGTGCGGGAAGTCGACCGTGTACCTCGGAGCGGCGGCAGAAGCCACCGGGGCGGTGCTGTTCAGCATCGACCACCACCGCGGCTCAGAAGAGAACCAGCCCGGCTGGGACTACCACGAAGCCGACCTGGTCAGCCCCGAGGACGGTCGGCTCGACACCCTTCCTCACTGGCGCCGCGCCGTGGCCGCCGCGGGACTCGAGACCCGCGTCGTCGGCATCGTCGGCGACTCGGCGACCGTCGCCGCCCACTGGGGTACGCCGCTCGCCTTCTGTTTCATCGACGGTGGGCACGGAGCCGAGCCGGCCTGGGCCGACTTCAACGGCTGGAGCCCCCATGTCGTGGTGGGCGGGCGGCTCGCCATCCACGATGTGTTCCCCGATCCCGCCGACGGTGGGCGCCCCCCCTACGAGCTGTGGTGCGCTGCGCTGGCGTCGGGCGAATGGTCCGAAGTCAGCGAGTGCGGCAGCCTGCGGGTGCTCCGACGCGTGGCACCGCCTCGTTCCTGAGCGGCGGCTCCTGAGCGGCCCCAACCGGGCGCGCAGGCGGGTCGAGCGGCCGGTTCAGACCGTGGCGGTGCAGCCGGCGGCTGCGGCCCCGGTGCACTGGGACTCGGCCAGATCGAGCCGGGCCGCCAGGCTCTCGCCCCGGAACAGGCCGGCCGCCGGCGTGGCGTTGCTCAACGCGTCGGCCGCCAGCACGATGGCCCCGGCCGTGTAGGTGGTGCGCTCTCCGGCGGGGAAGGTGTCGCCTTCGGGGTAGACCATGCCGGTCCAGTACGACCCGTCGTCGAGGCGGAGGCCCTGGGCCGCTGCGAACAGGCGGCGCGCCTCTGCATCCATGCCCAGGGCGTCGAGGGCCATGACGCATTCGGCCGTCTCGGCCGCCGTCACCCAAGAGCTGGTCGACACGCAACGGACCCCGAGGTCCTCCATCACAAAGGTTGTCCACCCCTCGTCGATCCGCTGGCACCCCGGCTCGCCCTCGACGGCCCCCGAGAGCATCGGGTAGTACCAGTCCATTGCGAACTCGTCTTTGGGGGCGAAGGCACCCGGGTGGTGGGCGACGGCGTGGCCCAGTCGGCCGGCGGCCAGCTCCCAGTCCGGTCGGTCCTTGCCCAGGATCTCGGCCGCCGCCACCCCGCAACGCAGGCTGTGATAGATCGACGAGGACCCGGTGAGCAGGGCGTACGCCTCAGGCCGCCCGGCCGAGTCGAGCGACCAGCGCACCGACCCGTCGGGGTCCTGCCAGCGCAGCACGAAGTCGAGGGCGTGCTCGACGACCCCCCAGAGCCGGCGCAACAGCTCGAGCTCACCGGTCACCAGGTGGTGATGCCACAGGCCCGCCGCAATGTAGGCGCAGACGTTGGTGTCGAGCCTCGAGTCCTTCACCCCTTCGGCCAGGTAGTAGTTGAACCAACTGCCGCCGGACATCTGGGTGTCGGCCAGCCAGAGGTAGGCCTGCTCGGCTTCGGCGCTGAACCCACAGACGGTCAGGGCCATGGCCGCCTCGACGTGGTTCCACGGATCACAGTGCCCACCTTCGAACCACGGGATCATGCCGTTGGGTCGCTGGACGTCGGCAATGGACTGGGCCGTGGCCAGCACCTCGGCTGCGCTGAGGATGCCCGGCACCTCGGGGACGCTCGGTGCGCTGGGCCCGTGACCTGCCCCCATCTGGCCCGATCCCATCTGCCCTGATCCGATATGCCCGGTCCTCATCTGCCCTGATCCCATACGCCCGGTCCTCATCTGTTCGGTCATGCTGCTTCTCCTCGTCCTCGCGTGGGGCCCGCGCCGACCGTCGGCCTCGTGGCGATCCCGGCCCTCCCGGATTGCTGGGCGCCGTCGGCCCGCTCGGGTTTTCTGAGGTAGACCACGAGGCTTTTGCCGATGAGCGGGCTCAACACCTTGTCGGCCAACCGGGTGGGGCGGGGGGCCTTGACGATGTCCCACACCAACAGCTTGTGATACGAAGCCACGGCCGGGTTGGTGTCGTTGGTCGGACCCACCAGGCAACGGAGCCACCAGTACGGCGAGTGCAGACCGTGGGCGTGATGGCTGCCCACCGGCTCGAGGCCGGTCGACGACAAGCGGGCCCGCAGGGTCGAACGCCGGTAGATGCGCACGTGGCCGCCGGGGACGTCGTGGTACTCGTCGGAGAGGGCCCAGTTGATGAACTCGGGCCCACAGCGCGGGACGGTGACCGCCATCGTCCCGCCCGGACGCAGCACCCGGGCCAGCTCGGTCATGGCCCCGACGTCGTTTTCGATGTGCTCGAGCACCTCAGAGGCGATCACCCGGTCGAAGGCGCCGTCGGCGAAGGGCAGGCGGAGGGCATCGCCTCGCACCGCCCCGGCCCGGGTGTCGTCGGCGTCGAGCTCGCCCGCTGCCACCATGGCCCCGATGGTGGCGCACACCCCGGCCACCTCGTCGGCCCCGGCATCGAGGGCGACGACGCCAGCCCCGCGCCGGGCGGCCTCGAAGGCGTGTCGGCCGAAGCCGCAGCCGAGGTCGAGCAACCGGTCCCCGGGGGCGACCCCGAGGCGGTCGTAATTGACGGTCAACACGGCTGGGGCACCTCACGAACACCACGCAGCCCGAGCGGGGGCGCACCCGCAGCGGCGGGTGCGCCGGGGAGGCGGCGGCCCTCCATGATCGCCCGGTAGCACTCGGCGGTGCCCCGGGCCGTGACCTTCCAGGTGAAGCGGCCGAGGACCCGCTCGCGTCCGGCCGCACCAAGACGGGCCCGCAGTTCGGGGTCGTCGAGCATGCGACCGATGGCCGCGGCCAGGGCGCCGGGGTCGTCGGGGGGAACGAGCAGGCCGGTCTCGCCGTCGCGGCCGACCACTTCGGGCAGTGCGCCGCCGGTGGTGGCCACCACCGGGACCCCGCAGGCCATGGCCTCGACGGTCGGCAGCGAGAACCCCTCGTAGAGCGAGGGGCACACCGCGACCTGGGCTTCGCCATAGAGGCGGGCCAGCTCGTTGTCGCTGATGCCGCTCACGCAGCGCACGACGCCAGAGAGCCCGAGGCGTTCGATGGCCCGGTCGACCCGGCCGCCCGGGCGGGGCTTGCCGATCACCACCAACTCCACCTCGCGCTCGGTGCGCAGCTTGGCCACCGCCTCGAGCAGGGGAACGAGGCCCTTCATCGGGACGTCGCTCGAGGTGGTCACCATGAGACGGCCCGGGACCGGGTGCACGTCGGGAAAGGGGCGGTAGACGTCGGTGTCGACACCGACGGGGACGACGGTCATCCGCTCGGGTGCCACCCCCATCTGCTCTGCGATGTCGGCCCGCGAGGACTCAGAAACGGTCACGATGGCCGGAAGGGCCCGGGCGACCCGCACCTGCATGCGCAAGAACCCGAACCACCGGGCCGTCGTGAACCTCTGCCAGGGGTTGGTCGTGTGCGAGAGGGCCAGTTGGCGGTCGACGGTGATCGGGTGGTGCAGCGTCGTGAGCAACGGCCAACCGTCGTCGAGCATGCCGAGCATGCCCTGTCCGAGGCACTGGTTGTCGTGGACCAGATCGAAGTCGTCCCGGCGCTCGGCCAGGAGCCGGCGCGCCCGCAGGGAGTAGGCCCACGGCTCGCCGAACCCGGCGGTGCACATCACGGCGAACTCGAGCGCGTCAAGCCGGTCCCCGAACTCACGGGGGTGGGGGACCCGGAACGGATCGGGCTCTCGGTACAAGTCGAGGCCGGGGACCGGGGTGAAGCCGACGCCGGGATCAACGTCGGGCCACGGCTGGCCCGAGAACACCTCGACTGAGTGCCCGAGGGCCGCAAGCTCGCGGCTCACGTGACGGGTGTAGACGCCCTGGCCCCCACAGCGCGGGTTGCCCCGGTAGATGAGGAAGGCGATACGCAGGCCGCCGGGGCCGGGCGGGGCCGGGGCGATGCGCTCGGGCACCTCGACATGGGTGGACCGCTCCCAGGATTCACGCATCTCGAGCCAGCGCTGGCGCGGGCTTTTAACCACGAAATGCTCCGGGGGCTCCGACCATGACCCAACAGCCTCCCTTGTTCCCGCGCACGTGTGCAAACACAGGGCACCCCGGGACCCCGCCGGGCGCTCTCCGACAGCCGCGGCCCGGGCCGCCCGGCCATGTTTCCCTGGTCAGCGTCATTCCTGCCTCATCCGATCCCGAACCACCCGAGAACAGTGATCACGACCAGCAGGCTGGCGGTCGCGCCCACCCCGATCACGGCCACTCCGCCCACCCAGCGGGCCACCTTGCCGTTGGCCGCCGCCCCGAGGAGGCTCTTGCGGTTGGCCAGCACCAAGATGAAGGCCAAGGTGATGGGCGTGATGACCCCCTCTAAGACCTGGGTGTTCACGATGAGGTGGATCAGGTTGCCCGGCACCAACACGACCGAGGCGCCGATGATGATCTGGGCGGTGAACAGACCGAGGAAGAGCGGCGCCTGGCGGAAACTCGAAGACACCGAGCGCTCAACCCCGACCGCTTCGGCCACGGCGTAGGAGGTCGAAAGGGGCACGACGGCGGCGGCCAGGGCCGAGGCCCCGAGCAGTCCGAGACCGAAAAGCGCCTCGGCGGCTTGGCCGGCCACCGGTTCGAGGGCTTTGGCCGCCTGGGCGGCCGAGTTGAGGGCCCCGGTGCCCCCGAGGACGGCCGCGCTGGCGATGATGATCGAGATCGAAACGAGCGACGCCAAGATCGCCCCGCCCACCGCGTCCACCCGCTCGTACTTGTACTCCTCGGGCCCGATGCCTTTGTCGACGACCGCTCCGGCCTCGTAGAGCTGGATATACGGGGTGATGGTGGTCCCGATAAGGGCGACCGAGAGGAGCACGAAAGCCTTGGAGGCGATGAAGTGAGGCCACAGCGCGTCGCTGACCACCTTGGACCAGTCGGGGTGCCCGAGGACCGCGGCGATGGGGTAGGTGATGAACACGAGGGTCATGAGGAGGAAGATCCGCTCGGCATAGCGGTAGGTGCCGAAGAGCACGAGGGCCCAGATGGCGACAGCGGCGACGGGCACGCAGATGTAGCGCGACACCCCGAAGAGGCTGAAGGCCGTGGCGATGCCGGCGAACTCGGTCACGACCAGCCCGAGGTTGGCAATAGCGAAGGCCCCGACGGCGAAAGTCGTCCAGCGCAGCGGGAACTCCTCGCGGATGAGGGCGGCGAGCCCCTTCCCGGTGTGCACCGAGAGGCGGGCCACCATCTCTTGGACCACCACGTAGGCGACGGCGATCATCAGCATCAAAAACAGCGTGCGGTACCCGAACTGCGCCCCGGCCGACGAGTAGGTGGCCACGCCCCCAGCGTCGTTGCCGGCGGCGGCGGCGACGAGCCCCGGTCCGGCCGCGGCGAGGTACAGCAGGAAACGAGGGCGGCGGCTCACGGCGGTCGGTTCGCGTCCGGGCTACTCGAACAGGCGGGGAAAATGGAAGCGGCCCCGCGTCGGCACCAGCGCGTCGAGCACGTCGTCGGCCAGGATGCGCCCGATGGGCTTTTCGTCCTCGACGACCACCAAGGAGAGCCGGCGGGCCTCGACCAGCTGCTTGGCCACCTCGATCACCGGGGCGTTCGGACCGACGGTGACCAGGTCCTCCCGGTCGACCAGCGAACCGATCCGGGCGTCGGGTTTCTTGCGCAGGGCGAAGAGGAGGTCGAGGAGCGGCAGGTCGGCCACTAGGCGCCCTTCACTGTCGACTACCGCGACGGCGTCGATGTCGACGTCGTGATGGCGGGCCTCGGCCAGCCGGTCGGCCACCTCCGCCGCGCTGTCCCCGTTGTTGGCCACCACCAGCGTGGTGGTCATGAACCCGCCTGCCTGATCTTCGCGATAGCCGAGCAACTCCAGCAACGGCGCCGCCTTGTCGGCCGGCATCAGCTGCAACAGCTCGTTGCGGTGCTCCGTCGGAAGGTCGCGCAGTGCGTCGGCCGCCTCGTCGGGCTCCATCCACGCGACCAGTTCGGCCGCCCGCGCCGGATCGGCTTCGCGCAACAATTGGGCGAGGTCCTCGGGCTGCATCTCCTCTAAGGCGTCGGCCGCCTCGTCGGGGGTGAGGGCGGCCAGCAGCTCCTGGCGCTCGTTTCGGCGCAGGTCCTCCAACAAGTCGGCCAGCTCGCCCGGTCGCAGGCTGTTGAGTCCTTCGTGCGACGTGCGCAGGCGCACCTCGGGCGCCCCCTGCTGGCCGGTGTCACCGAAGGGTTGGACGGCAGCCCAGTCGATGACCCGGTCAGGGGTCGGTTGCGGGCGCAGCCGGCGCGGGCCGACTCGGCGCAACAGCGTCGTCGTGCTCACGTCCACCCCGACCAGGCGGATCCGCCCGAGGACTTCGGCCAAATAGAGATCGGCCGCCCGGATCACCTGGACCCCGTCGATGTCGACGAGCTGGTGGTCCATCACGTCGTGGCCCAACATCACCTCGCCCGGCCGGCGATCGAAGTCGCGCAGATCCAGCCGGGCGGTGCGCAAGAGGATCTGGGCGTTCTCGAAGCGTTCGACGGCCGCCGCGTCGACGAAGGCCAGACGCCGCCCGACCCGTACGACCAACCCCGTCACCGGCGGATAGGTCTGACCGTCGGACCATCGGGCGACCACGTCGACGAGCCGGCCGATCTCCTGGCCCGTCTGATTGCGCACCGGCCGCCCGATCAGTCCGGCCAAGGAGACGATGGCGTCGAAGACCCCCTGGGACGCGAGAATCCGGCGCGTCCGCCGACGGCGTTGCGGGCTGGCGGGGTTGCGCGCTGACTTCGTGAACACGTTGGGGACGAAGCGTGGGGCCATCGGAGCCTCCGTGCGGTGAGGAGCGGGGACGGATCGGCGGGCGCGGCGCGAACAGCGCGGGCCGAGGATCAGCGCCCGCCCCGAGCGTGGAGCGACGGCCCGAACCTCCCCCGCAGCCGGTGGGCCACAGGATCAGGGCTATCGGTCAGCTCGAAAGCGAGCGGCCAAGGGTGTCGCCCGCGGTACTGGGGGGTTCGTCTCCTCGCATGGGGGCTACACCTCCTTGTGCTGCTCGCAGGACCCAGAAAATCCGGGCCACCCTGGCACCGACCGGCGCCGATGGGCTCGCCCATGGTACCGGGCCAGGGCAACCCGGCGCCCAGGGATGCCTGGTGAGCGGGGCGGGCACGCCGGGTAACCTCGAGACCGTGGACCTCACCTATCCCCCCGACGCCGAGGAATTCCGAGCCGAAATCGCCACTTGGCTCAAGGAGAATCTCCCCCAGGGCTGGGGGACCCCGGAGTTCTCGATGGCCACCGAGGAGCGCAAGGCCTTCAACGAAGAATGGACCGAGAAGCTCCATGCCGGCGGTTGGATCTGTGCCGGCTGGCCCGTCGAGTACGGGGGGAAGGGCCTCTCGTTGCTCCAACAGGTGGTGCTGAACGAGGAGTTCGCCCGGGTCGGGGCGCCGCTTCGGGCTGACTTCTTCGGTGACACCCTGGTCGGTCCGACCATCTTGCAGTGGGGAACCGAGGAGCAGAAGAAACAATTCATCCCGGGGATCTTGGGCGGGACGATCCGCTGGTGCCAAGGATTCAGTGAGCCCGACGCCGGCAGCGACCTGGCGTCGCTCGCCACCAGAGCCGAACTCGACGGCGACGAATGGGTGATCAACGGCCAAAAGGTGTGGACCACCCAGGCCCAGTTCGCCGACTACATCTTCCTTTTGGCCCGCACCGACCCCAACGTGGACAAGCACGCGGGCATCTCGTATCTCCTGGTCCCGATGAAACAAGCCGGGGTGGAGGTCCGCCCGATCGCCCAGGTCGACGGCTCGGGCGACTTCAACGAGGTCTTCTTCACCAACGTGCGCTGCCCGAAGGAGAACGTGGTGGGCGGGGTCAACAACGGCTGGAAGGTTGCCATGACCACGCTCGGCTTCGAGCGAGGATCCTCGGCGACCACCGGGCACCGGCGCTTCGCCCGTGAACTCGACGTGATCATCGACGAGGCGCGGACCCGGGGGAAGGACAAGGACCCCCTCGTCCGTCAGGACCTGGCGCGCGTCTGGTCGAAGATAAAGATCATGGAGATCAACGGGTACCGCTCACTCACCGACGCACTGAACGACACCCACAACACCGCCGCCCTCGGCGCTTGCAACAAGATGTTCTGGTCCGAGATGCATCAGGAGTCGATGAATCTGGCCATGGACATCTTGGGAATGGACGGCCAGATCCTGCGCGGGGGTGCCGACGGGGTGGAGGTGCTGCCCGGCATGCGCCGGGGGCGCTCGGACTACCCGGTCGACGCGCTCCAGGCCTCCTTCTTCTTCTCGCGCTCTGAGACCATCTGGGGCGGGACGGCCGAGATCCAGCGCAACATCGTGGGCGAGCGGGTGCTCGGGCTCCCCAAAGAGCCGAAGCCCGCCGCGAAGGCCTCTTAGCCGAGCGCCGCACCCCCCTGGCGCAGGCCCCGGCCGGGGAAATCGACCACCTCGCCCGGCTCGGCGTCGGTCGGCACTACCGCACCCGCAGCATTCTCGCCCGCCGCGTCGTCCGCAGACGGCACCGCGCGGTGCCGGTAGCGCAGAGCGAGCAGGGTTGAGGCCCCGAGTGTCGCCACACCGCCGACAACGAGGGCGATGCGGGGCCCGGCGGTCGTGCTGATGTAGCCCACCAGCGGCGCCCCGATGGGCGTGCTCCCGAGGAAGGCGATGGCGTAGAGGGCCATCACCCGGCCCCGCTTGGACGGATCTGCCCGCAGTTGCAACGTGGCGTTGCCCGTGGCGATAAAGGAGATGCTGCAGGCGCCCATGGGCACCAGGAGCACGATGGCCAACACCTTGTTCGGAGCGGCCGACACGGCCAGGATCATCGCCCCGAAGGCCACGCCGATGAAGGCCATCATCCTCGGTGACGGGCGGCTGCGGTGGGCCACGATCAGCCCGCCGATCACCGCACCGGCCCCCATGGCGGCCGTGAAGGCACCGAAGAGCCCCGCGCTGGCGTGGAAGGTCAGCTTGGCGAACAGCGGCAGGGTGACGGTGAAGTTGAAGGCGAAGATCCCGACAATGGCCATGACGAAGAGCGGGTCGCGGATCGACGGGGTCGACCAGACGTAGCGGAAACCCTCGCGCAGCTGCCCCTTGGCGCGCACGACGGCCGGCGTGCGATGCAGCTCGGAGGTGCGCATGAGCGACAGGGCGATGATCACCGCGGCAAAGGTGGCCGCATTGATAAAGAAGCAGATCGCCACCGAGCGGAACCCGTCGCCCAGGAGAATGAAGATGGCACCCCCGATGGCTGGCCCGATGACCCGGGATCCGTTCATCAACACGCTGTTCAAACTGATGGCGTTGGGCAACAGATCGCGCCCGACCAGCTCGGAGATGAAGGTCTGGCGAGCCGGGTTGTCGAACATGTTGAAGAACCCGAGAAGGACGGCCAACACATAGACCTGCGAGAGCTCGATCTTGCCCGACAAGGTGAGAGAGGCGAGCACCACGGCGAGGACCATGGCCGTCGACTGGGTGACGAACAACATGGTCCGCTTGTTCACCCGGTCGGCGATGAGACCTCCCCAGGTGCCGAACAAGAGCATGGGCAGGAACTGCAGGGCGGTCACCAGACCGAGGTCCACCCCGCTGCCGTGCAGGGGGTAGACGACGAGGACGGCCAGGGCCGTGGTCTGCATCCAGGTGCCCGATACCGAGATCACCTGACCGGTGAAGTACAGCCGGTAGTTACGGACTCTCAGAGCCAAAAACGTCTGTCGGGCGGCGGCCCGGACCGCGCTCACGGATCGGTCACCAGTCGTTCGAGCAGCAGCGCCAACTCGGCCGCGGCGGCCTGCTCGGCGGGGTCGAGCCCGGCGAGACGGCGGGTGAGGTATGCGTTCTTGAGCGACCGGATGCGCTGGAGGGTGCGGCGGCCCTCGGCGGTGATCCGGACCCGGCAGATGCGGCGGTCCGCGGTGTCGGCCAACCGGACCACCAACCCCGCTTCTTCCATGCCGGTGATGAGGCGGGTCATCGTCGGCGGCTGGACCTGCTCGGAGGCGGCCACCTCCCCGAGGGTCGGGGTGCCCAGCCGGTCGACGGTCCCGAGGGCCGAGGACTGGGCGGGGGAGAGCCCGGCCAGGGACTGCTGGCGCAGGCGCCGGTTGAGGCGGGTCACCGCGACCCGCAGCCGGGTGGCCAGCCCGTCGTCGCCGTCGACCGGGTCGAGCGGTCCGCGGGTCTGGGAAGCGAGGGTGTCCATACCGGCATTATAGTTAGTTTTGCTAACTAATGTCACGCGGTCGTCCGGTTCGCACCGGGTCGCCGAACGCGCGCTGAGCACCGGTGGGGGCTCGGTACGATGCGGCCAGGGCGGCTGTGCCCGCAAGGAGGACCCATGCTGGACGACTACGCCGAGCACGACCAGGCCATCGGCCTCGATTGGTACGCCCTCGACCCGAACCTGTCCAACCTGCTCGACCGGCACCTCCCCGATCCCGCCGATCGGGCCTTCGCCGAGGAGCACGTGGCACCGTTCGGTGCCCTCATCGGCCAGAAAATCGCGGCCCGAGCCGAAGAGACCGACGCCCACGGGCCCGTCCTCGGGCGCTACGACCGGTGGGGCCAGGAGGTCGACCACGTGGTCCACCACCCCACGTGGACCCAGAACAAGGCCGATCTGGTGTCGGCCGGGTTTCCCGGGCTCTCCCACCACGCCGGACGATCCGTGCCCGGGGTGGTGACCGCGTCACGGGCCTACCTCGTGAGCCAGGCCGAGACCGCCGTCTATTGCGGGCTCGGTATGACCGGCGGCGCCGCGGACATCGTCGAGCGGTACGCGCCCGAGTCGGTGCGACACGACATCGCCGAGCGGCTCATGAGCATCGAGCCCGACCAGGCGTGGGAGGGCGGCATGTTCCTCACCGAACGCCAGGGCGGCAGTGACGTTGGAGCGAACACCACCAGAGCGGTCCAAGACGGCGACGAGTGGATGCTCTTTGGGGACAAGCACTTCTGTTCCAACGTCGATGCGGAGATCTTCATCGTGCTCGCCCGCCCCGATGGGGCGCCCCCGGGCAGCCGTGGCCTCGCCACCTTCATCGTGCCCAGCGCGCTGCCCGACGGCTCGCCCAACGGGTTCGTCATCAAGCGGCTCAAGCCCAAGCTCGGAACCGTCGGGGTCCCGACCGGCGAGGTCACCCTCGATGGCGCCCGGGCCTGGCTGGCGGGGGGTACCGCCGGCTCGTCGCCCGTCGAGACGACCGACGCAGCCCGGGATGGTCGAGGCATCAACCGGATGATGGAGATGGTCAACGGCAGCCGCTTCGGGGTGGCGTTGATGGGGCTCGGTATCCACCGGCGCTGTTTCCTCGAGGCCGCCATCTACGCCGGCCGCAGGACCCAATGGGCCCAGCGCATCGACCACTACCCGCTCGTGCGTGAGACCCTCGTCGATCTCCTCGTCGACCTTGAGGCCGGCATGGCCGCCACCTTTGAATGCGCCGGTTCGGCCCGGGGCGCGACAGACGAAGACGAGGGGCGGCTGCTGCGGCGCATCCTGATCCCGTTAGCCAAGATGCGGGCCACCCGGGTTGCCCTCGGGGCGGCCAGCACGGCGCTCGAGGTGTTCGGGGGCAACGGGTACATGACCGACTGGCCCATGGCCCGCCAACTGCGTGACGCCCAGTGCCACACCATCTGGGAGGGCACCGAGAACATCCTCTGTCTGGACGTGCGCCGGGCCATGCAGGGCGAGCAGGCCCACCTGGCCCTCATCGCCCGGGTCGAGCGGGCGCTCGACTCGGCGGCCCACCACAAGGTTCTCGCCGGGTCGGTCGACACGCTGGCCAGCACCGTGGCCTCCACCAAAAGGGCCATCGACCATTTGGACGGCGGGGACGACGACCTGGCTCTGCTGCACTCACGCCGGCTGGCCGAACTCTTGGCCGACCTGGTCGAGGGCGCTCTGTTGGTCGACGAGGCGGCCTGGTCGCTCGAACGGGATGGGAACGCCCGCAAGGCCGCGGTGGCCCGGCGCTTCGTCGGCACCAAGCTGGCCGATCAGCCCGCGCGCGGCCTCCTCGACACCGATCGCACGGTCCTCGACCACTTCGCCGAACTCATCCGCTACGGCCGCATCGAACCCGAGGATCTGGTCGCCTGATCCGCCCGGGCGGGGACGGGACCGGGCGCTCGCGAGGGACCGCGACTCGTCCCTGAAGGTCAATAGCCCGGGACGTAGCCCCCCTGGCCGAGAGAGGCGCTCTCGAAGGGGTCGATCGATTCATCGAGACCGCCGACCACCTCGCTCACCCACGGGAGCCGCTCGGTCAAGATCCGCTCCACCCCGCCCTGGAGGGTCGACGAGCTCACCGCACACGAGCTGCAGGCCCCTTGGAGCTGGACCTCGACCACCCCGGTCTCCACGTCGGCACTGACGAGCATCAGGTCGCCCCCGTCGGCCTGCACCGACGGGCGCATGAGCTCGATCAGGCCCTGGAGGGCTCCGAGTCGTTCGGCCCGCTCGGTGTCGCTCAGCGGACTGTTCGGCTGGTCCGTTGACTGGTCCTCGGTCTCCTCGTGGGACTCTGTCATCCCCCCATTCTGCCGTGCCGGGGCGCTCATCGTGACACGGGCTCGGCCCGCGCCCGAGAGCGACCGGTCCCGGCGCGTCCCGTGACCCCGTCTGACAGGCATACATTGGCGCCGTGCCGTCGATCACTGGTGTCGCCCATCTCAGCCTCACCGTCCGGAATCTGCGGATCAGCGAAACCTGGTACCGGGAGTTGTTCGGGCTCGATTCAGTCTTCAACGAGCGCCAGCCGCACTTCGACTCGGTCGTGCTCGTGGATCCGAACTCACAGATGGTGATTAGCCTGCGCAAGCACTACGGCGCCGGAACGGCCCGTTTCGACGAGAGCCGGACCGGGCTCGACCACGCCTCCTTTGGGGTGGTCGACCGCGATGAGTTGGTGGAGTGGGAAAAGCGCCTCGGGGAGTTCAACATCGAGCACTCGGCCATCACCGACACCGCGTTCGGCTCGGTACTCGTGTTCCGCGATCCGGACCACATCCAGCTGGAGTTCTTCTGCCGGGCCGAGCCGGAGCAGAACAAATAAGCATCTGGTCGATCAATCGGTCCCGAACGTCTCTCTCGGGCCCTCGGCGGCGACCGGGTTCTCGAGCACGCCCACTCCTTCGATCTCGATGCGCACCGTGTCGCCCGCGCGCAGCCACTTCGGAGGGTCCATGCCTGCGGCTACGCCGGCCGGGGTGCCCGTGGCGAGAACATCGCCGACTTCGAGAGGAAAGGCCGTCGTGAGGTACTCAATCATCTCGGCGCAGCCAAAGATCAGATCCGACGTCGACGAATCCTGGCGCAGCTCGTCGTTCACCCAAGTGCGCAGTCGAAGCGCCCCGGGGTCCCCCACCTCGTCGGGGGTGACGAGGAACGGGCCCAGAGGCCCATGGCTGTCAAAGGACTTCCCCACGGTGAAGGTGGGCGTCCGCCATTGCCAGTCGCGCACGCTCACGTCGTTGATCACGCTGAAGCCGGCCACGACATCGAGCCAGCGCGCCGCGGGCACGTTCTTGCACCGCCGACCGATGATGATGGCCAGCTCGCCCTCGTAGTCGACCTTGTCGGACACCTCGGGGATGATGATCGGCGCTCCAGGCCCGACCACACAGGTCCGCTGTTTGTTGAACCAATACTGGTATTCAGGGGCCTCCCGTCCCAGCTCGGCTACATGGCCCCGGTAATTCATGCCGATGGCGAGGACCTTGGGCGGAGAAGGCACAGGGGCGAGGAGGCGCACGTTGTCGAGGGGCCAGCGACGGGCCCGCCCCGACGCCGCGCCAGCGGCGGCTTCGAGAGCAGCTGAACCGGCGTCGAGGAGGTCCGTCATGGTGTCGGGGAGCCCGATCTCGGGGTCGCTCAGGTCGACCACCGAGTCCCCCGTCACCACCCCAGTCCGGGATTCGGAGCTGTCGGGCGGCAAGAAACTGGCCAGTCGCATCGACCCCGACGTTACCGGGCCGTCGCCTGAGGACCGCTGTCCGGTGGCTCCTCTGACCGAGCGCCGTGTGGGACGGCGGGCGCCCGGGCGAGGCCACCGACCTCGTCGGCGAGATCGTCGACCACGTCCACGAACCGGGGGAGTTCGGTATCAACCAAAGAGAGAACGCTCGCCGTCCGTCCGGCGCCGCTCAGAGTTCTTTCCCCGTTCGCCCAGTTCGGCCATCCGCTGCGCCTGGGTGGCAAGTGACCGTGGAGTGGAGCGCGCCCCGGGCTATCCGGCGCCGCCGATGTGCCGCGTCGTGTCGGTCCGCCGGGCGATGCTCGGTACTACACGCCGCCTCCGCCAAGATCGCGTCGAACCCGGGCGCCCAAGGCTCGATCGCCGGTCAGACGCCGAGCTCGTGTTTCATTGCTTCCCAGTTGCGGACGGCATGGCGGGCCGAGAAGGCGCCGATCGTCTCGATCGTCCCGTAGAGGACACACCAGAACCCGATCACCACCACCAGCACGACCAGGGCGTTGCCGGGGTGCCGAATCGCCCAGATGCCCAAAAATATCGAGATGATGCCCCGGATCAGGTAGAGCCACCAATAGGGCACCTGGCGGCTCATCAACGAGCCGACGATGTCGGTGACGCCCCAGAACAAGAGCATCCATCCGATGATGATGGCGATCACGTACAAGGTGATGTGGGGCCACACCAGACACACGATCCCACCACCGATGGATATGACACCCATGATGAGATAGGCCCACCGGAACTTGGCCGCTCGGAAGGAGCCGATGACCTGGAAGATCCCCACGGCCAAGAAGAAGGCGCCGGCGAAGTACGCAACGGCGTAGAGGGTGGCGGTCTTGTAGCTGAGCACGAAGAAACCGAACAGAATCGAAAGAATGCCCCCGGCGAGGTACCACCCCCATATTTTTTCGGTGAGCGTGGCCAACTCATCGCCGGCCGCGACTTCCTGAGGTGTCAGTTGCGGGCTCATGGGCGTGCTCCTTCATTGTGGCGAGGACTTCCGTAGCGTACCGTTGGCGCCCCCCGCCACCGTGGACCCTGCCAGGTCCGTAGGCGGCTCAGAGGCTGAGTCGGATGGCCGCGTCGGTGACCCGCCGACCCCATTCCGCTGCCGCAGCCGCCCATCGACCGGGCCGGCCGACGAGGTCGTCGGCTTCTTCCCACAACTCGGCTTCGATCGGATCCAGCACGGCGCGGATCGTTCCGATCGCCTCGGGGTGCCTCTCGACTCGGTTGCGCAATTGGGCGCTGTGCTGCCAGAGGGCCTCATCAGCGAGCGCGCCGGGGAAAGCGCCCGCGGTGTCGGTCGCATCGGGGAACAGCGGAACGTACACGCTCACGCACGGACTGCCCGCGGCGACCCACGCTCGGGCCGGTGCTTCGGGGTCGGCCGGCAGCCGGGCCACCATCGAAGAAGTCGTCGTCATGTACTCGTGCACGTGCATGCAGACCGAGATGCCGGTGAAATCGGGGCGGAGTTCGGCCGGCGGGGGCTCGGGCACCGAGACGCCCCCGGGCAAACCCCACGGCCCATGCCCGTGGTCTCGCAGGTGAGCCACCACTTGGCGCGGCGCCAGCTGGTCGGGATCGTGCGCCCCGAGAAAGGCGCAACTGGCCGCCAGCCGTCGACCGGCACCGCTCGAATCGATCCGATCGGACCAGGCTTCGAAGTCCGCCCCGGCCACAAGATCGTCCGACCCCCGGGTCCAGTCCCGTCGCAGTGATATCTGGTTGCTGATGGCCCTCGACCCCGCCACCCCCTCGGCAGCCCAGGTGGTGCCCGCCGTCTCGAGCACCCAAGCGGATGTCGGATCGACGATGAGAAATGAGGAGAAGTAGGCCTCCCCGTGGGGGTCGGCCGCACCACCCTGGCCGCACTCGCCGAGGAGCCCCGTCATCACGTCGAGCGCCTCGTCGGCCGTGCGGGAGCGCTCGAGGCCGAGGCGCACGAGGTCCATGCCGATAAGCCCGTCGGGCAACGTCGCGGCGTCGAGTTTCGTGGAGATCCTCTCGTTCCCGATGGCCACGCGGTGCTCGTTCACCCCGTGTTCGGCCCCCCAGAGCCAGGTGGGTCGGGCCAGCACGGTTGCCACCGCGCCGCGCTCGGGAATCTCGAGGTACTGCGTGTCAAGCGTGCCGACCCCTGACCTGCGGGGATGGGCGGCCACCAGCTGGACCTCGGTCGGCGGTCGGTCCGAGTTCTTGGCAAAGACCGAATGATCGTGCCCGACGGCGCACAGCGTGTCGCACATGGCGGCCCACTGTACGGGTGACGGCCGCCCAGCGCGCCCGGGGGTCAAATCTGTTCGGACCCGGGTGCGGTCACTAGGGTGGTTCCGTGACGCCCAACGAACTGCTGACAGTGGACGAAATCGACTTGTCTGACCTCGACTTCTGGGGCAGATCATGGGAGGAACGCGAAGGGGCCTTCGCGTTGCTACGGCGCGAGAAGCCGAAGCCCTTCTATGAAGAGCCCGACGTCGAGAACTCAGCCATCCCACTGCCCAGAGGTGCGGGCTATCGGGCCCTGATGCGCCATCGCGACGTGGTCGAAGTGAGCCGACACCCAGAGATCTACCGATCTGGTCTGGGTGGTGCGGTGAGCATGATCGATATGCCCGAGGAGATGCTCGAGTACTTCGGGGGCATGATCAATACCGACAATCCGCGCCATGCCCGGCTCCGGCGAATCGTCTCACAAGCCTTCAGCCCACGCATGATCCGCAGCATCGAGGACACCATCGAGAAGGTGGCCATCGACATCATCGACCGAGCCGCTCCCTCCGGGGAGTGCGACTTCGTGGTCGACATGGCTGCTCCCCTTCCGTTGAAGGTCATCTGCGACATGATGGGCGTCGCCGAGTCCGACTACGACGCCGTCTTCCGCTGTTCGAACATCATCTTGAGCATGGGGGATACCGAGTACATCCCCGAGGGTACCGACCCGATGCTCGCTTTTATCAATGCCGGCGCCGAGCTCAACGCGCTCATGGAAGGTCTCGGAAAGTACCGAATCGAGACTCCGACCGACGACCTCACCTCCGCGCTCGTCAACGCCAATGTCGACGGCGAAGCACTTAGCCACGCCGAGCTGGCCTCGTTCTTCATCCTGTTGGTGGTGGCCGGCAACGAGACGACCCGCAATGCCATCAGCCACGGCCTGCTGGCCCTCACCGAGTACCCCGACCAGCGCGCCCTCTGGCAGGCTGACTTCGATGGGCTGGCCGCTACCGCGGTCGATGAGATCGTCCGTTGGGCTACCCCGGTCATCTGGATGCGCCGCACGGTGGCCGAGGAGACCGTCTTGTCGGGCGACGAGATGCACCCCGGGGACAAGGTGCTCTTGATGTACGCCTCGGCCAACCGGGACGAGGACGTGTTCAGCGATCCATACCGCTTCGACTTGGCTCGGGACCCCAACCCCCATGTCGGCTTCGGGGCGGCCGGGCCTCATTTCTGCCTCGGCGCCCACCTGGCCCGGCGCGAGATCCTGGTGATGTTCCGCGAGTTGTTCAAACGCCTTCCCGATATCGCGGCCAGCGGCGAGCCGGACCGGCTGCGCTCCGCGTTCATCAACGGGATCAAACACCTCCCCTGCGCCTTCACCCCCGCCAACTGACAACCTCGCGTGGGTGCAGGGTCGGCGCTGTGTCCGGCCCGTTAGGCAAGAAGCAATTTTCTTGCAACGTTCCGGGCCGCTCGGGCGTCATAGAAGGTGATGACCAAGATCGGGGACCGCTCAGGCGTGCACCGCCGAGCCTACGGGGTCGGGCCAACGGTGGTACCTGAAGAGGCGCGCGGCGGAGCCGACGATCAGGCGAAGCGGTTCCCCGCGCCAGCGAGCGATGCGGTAGTCCGCGGGGCCGCAGCGGCGGCTCTCGCCCCCCCGACCTTCGGTGAGTTCTACGAGCAGCACTTCGTCGGCTTGGTTCGCCTCGCCATGCTCCTGACCGGTTCCAAAGATGTAGCGGCCGACCTCGTCCAGGACTGCTTCGTCGGGCTGCACAGGCATTGGGTGAGAGTCGACCAGCCGCTCCCGTACGTGCGGCGATCGGTGATGCACGCCTGTGCCTCGCACCACCGCAAAGCGGCCCGGGCGAGGAACCGGCCCGTCGAGCGCCCGGTCACCACCGAACTCGGGGCCGACGAGTTGAGCGATGCACTGGCAGCGCTCGCGCCTAAGCAGCGGGCCGCCATCGTCCTGCGCTTCTACGACGACCTCTCTGACGACGACATCGCCCAAGCCCTCCGGTGCCGACCGGCCACCGTGCGGTCGCTCGTCCACCGGGGCTTGATCGAACTGCGAAAGGTGATCGAACCGTGAACTTCGAAGACCGTCTCCGCCAATCGCTTCATCTCCAAGCGGAATCCGTCGACGCGTCCCCTGATGCAGACGACCTGCTCGAACGGTCGGGGCGCGCCGCCCACCGCCGATCGCGGGCGTTCGTCGTCGCGACTCTGGGCATCGTCGTGGTGGTCGCCGCAGGGGGCGTTGCTGCCGGCGCGTCCCTCGCCCGTCGCGCTCCCACGATCCACAATGTGAGCCTCCCGGCCGGCCCGACGAGCGGCGGTGCCAATGTGGCGTTGGCACCGGCGTCCGCCGGCGGCCCAGCCAGCACCACCATCCCCGCGGCTCCCCAATCGCTCTCCCCTCTTTTCCGCCGGACAACTCTCGGCGGTGTGGACATCCGCGCCTACTCAGCGCCGAACACGCCGACCTGCAGTCCGGGAGAGGCCTGTTCGGGCTCGGGAACGACGGGCACAACGGGCACAACGGGCACAACGGGCACAACGGGCACAACGGGCACAACGACGACGGTGCCCGCCTCCGTGACCACCTGCCCGAATCTCCCGTGCCCGATCGCGGTGGACCCCGGTGGCCCGATCCGCGGCGGAACGGTCCCCGTCCCGATCAGCTGTCCCGTGGGTGCGGAGTGCGCCCAACCGCTCGTGGCACCGAACCAGCCGGCGGGACCACAGACGACAACCGGCACCACCGTGCCAGCCACCCAAGGTGCGCCCGGGCCCCCGGTTGTCACGTCGTGCCCCGAGGAGTCCGTCGTGCTCGAGCTCTCCAATGACGGTGCCGTTGGCACCGGGACGGTCGACGCTCCGAGCGCGCCGGCGATGGCGCCGAGTGCGGTGGCCATCGACGGAACCGGCTCGTTCGGGACGACCGAAGGGACCCCAAGCGCCTGGGTCGTGCTCTCCGTGGGCAGCGGCGTGGGCACGGTGCGGATCGACGGCGGGGCCGCCGGCAGCGACCAGATGACCCCGGTCGGGGGACTGGCCACCCTCGCCCTCCCCGTCGCGGACCTCTCGGGGGACACAATCGACGCAATCGACGCCAACGGCAACGTCATATCCTCGGTGACCGCGTCAGCCACCGGATCGGTTCCGACGACCCCTGTCTGCACGACGGGCAACCCGCCACCGACGGCGACCACGAACCCTGCAACGTCGAGCTCGCCGCCCGAACCACCACTTGGCACTCCGGGGTCGACGACCGTCACGCCCTCTACGGGAGGGGCCAACCCCGGGTCACCTTCGGGCACCTGAGCGGCGGTCGAGCCACCTTCGGTTTCGAGCAGGTCGTCGCCAGTGGGTGGCGGTATCGGGCGGAGGGGCCATACCAAGAGCTGTCCGACCGACGCCGAAGCGATACAGCTCCGCCATCAACAATTGGGAGGGCTCCGGTGCACGCAGGCCGCCCAATCAGGAGGCGGGGCCCGACTGCGGGCCGCGGGATCGGACCGCGTCGACCTGCTCAAACGCTGCGCGCAGGTCGGCGATCCAGGATTCCTCGTTGCTCCCGACCAGGCGCACGCACCAAGCCAGGGCCTCGCTCCGGCTGCGGGCGACGCCCGCGTCGATCAGTGTGTCGAGGACTTGACGTTCGCGAATGCGGAGCCGGGTCATGACCGGGACACTGGCCACGGTGAAGTCGTTCGTCGTCCCGTCACAGCGTGCGCCCCAACTGACGTGGCGACCGAAGGAGGACTGGGCCTCTTCGGCAATGTGCATCCGTTGCTCACGGGTGTCCTCCCGGAACCCGCTTATCCGCGCGCTCGCGGCCGTTTCGCGCTCGTCGTCTGAGGCCGTTTTGGCCAGCGTCGCCGCAGGCAACGTACCGACAATGAGTATCTCGTCGTCGTCCACTTCGACCGTGGCCGCCTCGGAGAACCAGTCCTCGGGCAGACGCCCGGCGAACCACGCCTGCACCCGCTGACGCTCCTCTGTAGTCGTGCGTTCCGCAGCCCACTGCCGAGGCCGGCCGCGCCCACGCCGGGATCCCCGTCGGGTCGCCTCTTCTGGATTTTGGGGTTCATATTTCATACTTACATCATTACATAGCTTTCGAGAAACCACAACCCGGGGGTTCGGGCACGGTGGGCCGCCGGCGCGCGGCATCAGGTGCTCGGCAAGATGATCGCTCTCGGGCCGAAGCGCGGGCCCCGGCGAGCAGCGGACGTTGCCCGCGCCGGGGCCCTGGCAGAACCGGTTGGTACTCCTCGGCCGGTGAGCCCGGCGTCTCGCCGCGGTCTCAGGCGAAAACGAGCGGGCCGTACGTGCTGCAGAGCCCGAAGGCGTCGATGATCAAAAAGGCGGCGATGACGGCGAGCACCACGGGGGCCCGCCATTTCTTCACGCCCCGGGTCATCGCAGGGGGCATGTACCACTGGGGAAGGGGTCCGGGCAGGCCGGAGAGATAGACGCCGAGCGGAATCGCTGCTTCGTCGAGAGGCGCATCGGTCTCTGCCGCCAACGCCAAGGCGGTCAGTTCATCGTCGGTGAACGCATCGTCGGCCAAGCCGGTGCCATCGGTCCCGCCTGGTTGCACACCCGCGTCCTCTGTCACCGGCACGCCCCCATCATCGCTCGCAGACACTGTCTCCATCGTAGGGGTCCCGCCCCAGCCCGGTGGCTCGGTGTCCTTACGGTTCGATAACGCCGCCATCTTCGACTTCTCGAAGGATCGAGGTTGAAGCTCGGCGCTGGGATCGCCAGATCGGACGTTCGAGGCGAACCCGGGTGCCTGGCCGATTCGGTCCTTGCCTCCCCGCCGCATCCTACCGGGGGCCCGGACCGGGGCGCCTCAGCCGAGGAGCCGCTTGAATCCCTGGTGAGTGGGCTCGAAACCATGGCGTACGTAGAAGCGATGGGCGTCGGAGCGGGCGAGGTTGCTCGTCAGCTGGACCCGGTAGCACCCGGCAGCTGCGGCCCGTGCCACCGCCTCTTCGAGGAGCCGACCCCCGATCCCCACCGAGCGGTGATCCGGGTGGACGTGCACCGACTCGATCTCGGCGCAGCGACCGCCGCGAGCCTGAAAGTGGCGGAACACCAGCAACTGGCAGACACCGACCACTCCTCCTTCGAATTCGGCTACCAAGACGTCCGACGAGGGCGACGCTTGAATCTCCGCCAATGCCGCCTCGTAGGTTCCAAGGGCCGAGGAGTCCTCCTTGCCCTCTACGAGGGAGCCATGCTCGAGCAGCTCCACGAGCCGGGGGACGTCCGCCGGTCGGGCACTGCGGACGACGATCGTCTCTTCGGACGCACTCACAGCAGAAGTATGGCGCCGCGAGCGGTGCCGCCAGCGTCGCTCGGACACCGACGACACCGCCCGGATTAGCCGCGAGGGCGAAGTCCCATCTCCCGCCATGCCCCTCGGGGCGGGTACTCGGGCAGTTCACGTCCCCCGCGACGCCGACCAGCCCACCCTCGCGGGCCGGCCGAACCGCTCGACTTTGCCGGTTGGATCTGGACCCTCCCGGTGCCAGGCGCGCGGGTCACCGGTACCTGGCCGGCCCACCTCTGCGGGCGGGGGCGGGCAGCTCTTTGGTGACTATCTTCGGCGGCGTAGTCGGTGGACCCTCGCATTATGCGGCTTCCCCCACGCACAGGGACTCAACTCCCCGATCGTGTTCATCTCCGAGCGCGACCACAGCTCCCTTGTCGTCGGTCTCGTTGTGATCCGTCTCGTTGGTGTGTCGTTCTATCCAGTCCATAGGTTCCTCCTGTGCGGTGCGAGTGGGTGTTTGTTGTGTGGCAGGCGGGAGCCCGATGCCCTCCGGCCGGCCACCGGCCAGACGAAAAGAGGGCCGACAGGAAGGGGGGACCGTCGGCCACCCACCGGGCTCCCGCCAAATCTCCGGCCCGGGCGATCCAATGCGTTCGGACCGGGCCATTTATGGCGATCTGCGGCTACGTCAGGGGGTTATTTGGGCGCGAAAACCCAATCGTTTGTCGATCATTCGTCGAAATGACAGCCAATGGCGCCCGTTTGTTGCCCGTGCCGCCCCGGGCGGCCCGACTAGTGCGGTGTCACCGGGATGATCCCGCACTGCAGTTGGGTGATCCAGAAAACAAAAGAGCCGCTCCCTTTCGGAAGCGGCTCCTCAACGGTCTCTGGACCTTTGAAAGTCCAGTTCATGCCGTTGAGGCCACCTCCCGATCGTCCTTGGCCTTTGCAGCCGACCCATTGGACCAAGCCGCCGTGCCAAGCATCGGAACGACCGCACACGAACGCGATACGAAGGGCCGCTTGGCACCTCCGATGAGCCGGATCATCCGGCCACTTGTCACGTTCATGTGTTGCATAGACGAACACTATACACGAAGAGTCGCACAATAGAAGACCATTGAATCGATTTGTGCGGAGAAATGAACCGCCAGGTGGCGTGTTCTCCGCGTCGGCCCAGGTAACGCCCCAGCGGTGAGCCATCGCCCGAGCCGACAGCAATGCCGGACCGTGGGGTGGAAGCCGAGTTGACACCACGAGCCGGTGTGAGAGGCGACTTGACGGGGTAGAGAGTAGGGATGCGAACCGAAGGTTCCAGTCCCGCCGAGGAATCTCCCGTCGACGCAATGGTGGCCGAGGTCGACTATCCGCTCTTCGTGGTCACCACGGCGGCCGACGACGAGGTGAGTGGTTGCGTAGCCGGCTTCGTGACGCAGTGCAGCATTGAGCCACCCCGCTTTCTCGTCTGCATTTCCAAACAGAATCACTCATATCTCGTGGCCGAAAAGGCTGCCGGTTTGGCGCTCCACCTTCTCGGTGCCGAACAGCTCGAAATGGCGTCCCTCTTCGGGGAACTGAGCGGCGATGTGGCCGACAAGTTCTCCCAGTGCGAATGGCGGGCCGGTGTGACCGGGGCTCCAGTGCTTACAGACTGCGCGGCGTGGATCGAGGGTCGGATCCTTCACCACTTCAGCGTGGGGGACCATGCGGCGTTCATCATGACGACCGACCACGGGGAGAGCGGCCCGCGATCGGGCCAGCTCACCGTGAAGGCCGGGGCCGTGCTCGAAGCGGGCCATCCGGCCACCGATGCAGCGACCGAGGAGACGACATCGCGTCAAACAATCGGCGACGCCGCCCACCGTGAATCTGGGAGCGGCGGCGCCTGATCAGAAACTCTCGCCGCCGGCGGCCCCACGTTTTTCGATCATGTTCCTTCGAGGGCCCGCAGGTGGGCCTCTAAGATGCGTCGCCTTCCGTGACAATAAGGCCGTCGAGGGCAGCAAGAGTTGGCTCCGCGAGGGAGCGATGACATACGAGAATGTCGGGGAGCCATGGATTCGGTCGCCCGTAGCGCAACGGCGATCCGTCGATTCGACTGGCATGCAACCCGCTCGCCAGCGCCACAGCTACCGGCGCTGCTGAGTCCCATTCGTATTGACCACCGGCGTGAACGTAGATCTCACCCTGGCCACGGATCACCGCAGCGATCTTCGCTCCGGCTGAGCCCATCGGGACCGTCGTGGCCCCCAGGCGCTCGACCAACGCCGCCATGAACTGGGGCGGGCGAGTTCGGCTGACCAGTATTCGCGGCACCGCGGCTGGACTTGTGAGTGGCACCGGCCGAGCGGTGTCGATGACCACGTCGAGAGCCGGGAGGGCCACCGCACCGACGGACGGCTCGCCGTCGAACGTCAGAGCCACATGGACGGCCCAATCATCACGGCCCTCTGAATATTCCCGTGTGCCGTCCAACGGATCGACGATCCAGAGCCGTCCACCACCTGGCTCCGGCGCCTCCGCACCGGGCGCTTCTTCCTCCGATCGCACCCGGTCGGCTGGAAAAAGATCGGCGATGGCTTGGATCAGGAGATCGTGCGATAGCCGGTCACCGGCCTGTCCCAGTGCCTTTCCCGGCGAGGAACGGGTCCGCAACTCGAGAAGAACCTCTCCGGCACGATGAGCGAATTCGGCGGCCGCCTGGTGTTCGGTAGCCAGCCCATCGGGGACTGAATGCTCCGCACTGGTGCCCCCACTCACAATCTGCTCCCCTCGTTTGCGTTGTCCTCGACGGCCAGGAGTTGCTTTCGGCCGTCCGCGTCCGGTTGGATCGACGCTACGCCGCCCAGTCCGGTCTCCCGGACGTGCAACGACTCACGACACTAGAAGATCTGTCCGCTCACCAAGACAACGCCTCCGTCGAGCCACGCGGCCGGCGACTGACCACGCTGGACCCGACAGTCGTTGACGTCCAGAACCCTGGCGCGATAGTTCTGCCGGTATGCGGGAACCATCGGGGGTTCTCAATGGGCAAGTTGAAGAGGGGCGGCCCGCGACGGTCAAAGCACTGGATCACGGCCCTCATCGTCGTCATCGGGACTGTTGGACTGGATCCTTCGCCTGCCGCACCCACCGGGCTTCAGTCGTCGACCCCGGCCACAACTGACATCGCTCCGGTCGGCCTTTCGACAACGGTCGATTTCGCAAACGGGCTCGCTCATCGCTCCGCAATAGTCCTCTCGGGCCACGCTCGGTTCGAGGTTGTGAGCCCAACCTCGTGCGACTCGAGTATTCGCCTCGGGGCCGCTTCGAGAACAGCCCAACCGTCAATGTGCTTGATCGTCGCCTTGCGGTGCCCCGTTACGCCGCGGTGTCCACAGACGGCTGGCTTACCTTGAAGACGAGTCGAATGACTCTGCGGTACAAGGTCGGATCAGGGCCATTCACTCCGGCCAACACGACGCTCAGCTACCAGATGGGAGGACACACGGCCCGAGTGCACCCGACCTGGGAGTGGGAGTGCCCCTTTGGGCAATCCTGCCAGGCCGGATCGGCAGTCTTGAGCGGTGGCGCCGCGATCGCCACCGGGCAGAACGGATACGAGAGCCCCGCGGGCTACGTAAGTGGGCTGACCAAGGTGGGTGCCGCTTCCACCTGGACGGTACTCGGCGCCCCAGCGGGTGCGGCAACTCTCGCTGTCCGCTACACCAATTACGTCATCGGAGAACAGCCCACGGTGCATACCATTGAGCTCGTCGTCAACGGTCACCCCGCCACGACCGTTCCCTTACGTCCTACCAGCGCGAACACGTGGTCGACGGCGACGGCGCCGGTTGATTTGCAGGAAGGCACGAACTCGGTACGCCTGGAGTGCGGTCCGGGAAATGGTTGCAATGTGAATCTGGACACCTTGGCTCTCGGACCCTCCGGCACCCCCTCGCCGACCCCGCCCCAGCTCGAACCGCTTGGCGGCTGGATACGGAGCTTTGACAGCTACACCTACGGGCGGCGCGACACCTGCCCGTCGCCCGGAAACTGCGCCAATCATCAGGCGTTACCGATCGGTAAAGGATCAGCCGTTGTCACGCCACACTTGCGCCCGGTTGGTCGCACCGCCGTGTGCAGCACGCAGGGACCAATGGGACGGCATGCAAGCCCTCTTGCCTCTGACGCCGCATGTATAGGCCAGTCATACAGCCGTTCCAGACGGCGAGTCGACCGCAGAACCGTCGATATGGCGCGAAACGAGGGGCAGAAT
>Ga0182024_10002617_pt1 | contig 44272 bp, 30 predicted proteins | sample P32metaG_FD_120480 | JGI IMG/M metagenome (GOLD analysis project Ga0182024, IMG submission 120480) | Permafrost microbial communities from Stordalen Mire, Sweden - P3-2 metaG (Illumina Assembly) | ecosystem: Environmental > Terrestrial > Soil > Wetlands > Permafrost | place: Sweden: Stordalen... | reverse complement strand
TGTCTAAATGGCTGCCCGGGCTGGGATCGAACCAGCGACCAAGTGATTAACAGTCACCTGCTCTGCCACTGAGCTACCAGGCAATCTCATTACCGGCCGTCAAGTTAGTTTAGCGCTGTTTGTCGTCTTCTCCAGTCGTTTTTCCCTTTCGGACTCTATCCGAACACCCTTGAGGAAAAATGATGGGGGAAAGAACCAGCGGACAAAACGCCCTACGAGACCGTCCGAACGTTCAGTACTACGCTAGACACCCACTTTCCGGCAAGCAAAAATCAGGGGTCTTTCCTCCCCCAACTACCTCGTGGTGGCGCGCGGCGGTCAGCGAACCAACTACCCGTTATCAGAAGAACTTAGACTGCGAACCGGGCGCGATCAATTGACCGGACCGATCCGCTTCGTAGCGATGGCGATGTCATCATAATAGAGGTCGAAGTCCTCCTTGGCTCCCCGGCCCCAGGCCCGAAACCCAAACGAAAAATCGACGAAGCCCTTCACCAGGTCGGTCCCCGGGATTGCCGGCTCCGGCGGCGCCCCCGCGCTGGCCGCAGGCGCAACCGGAGCCGGTTTCGCCGCCGCGGCCGCGGCCCCTCCCGGCGGCAGCATCGTCGGCTTGCCCGGGGTCACCGTGAAATCGGCCAATTCCCCCGCCGGCACGCCGTCGATCCAAACCGTCGTCCGATCGGGGTGATCGGTAAATTCCCATTCCAGGCAAAACCAGCGTCCGACCGGATAAGGACTGCCCCGGGTCAGGGTTTCCCCCCGCGGCACGCCGGCCCCATTCTGCTGATAGGACAGCATGACGTTCTTCCCGCCGGAAGCTCCGATCTCCAGAAAGTTAGAGGTCGGATAGCCCGAAGTGCCGGCATTCAAGAGGACGTCGTGCCCGGCGGGCATTCCGGCACTGATGTAAACATAAGCGCGGCCGAAACAGTGGGTCCGCACCTCGTCGGGCAGATGGGTGGCGACGACAAAACCGTAGCTCCGGGTCCCGCCCTTGGGGTAATGGATCTGCAGGGCCGATTTCCCATGCGCGACGAGGACTTGCTGCACCGTGATCTGGACGTTGCCGGAGGTCCGCGTGTCCCAAACGGCCGGGTCAAGCTGGCCCGATTCAAAATCCTCGGTGAAGACCGGGCTTTGGGCCCGGAGCGGGCCGGCGCAAACCGCCGCGAAACCGAGGGCCGCAAAAATGGGCCGAAGTCGGGCCGCCGAAGCAGACGAGAAAAAGCCAAAGGGGAGGGATTTCATATGGGGAGGGGTTAAAAAGAGGACGGAGGAACGGGGCGAAGGTTGCGGAGCAAATCAACCTCTGGGCGTGCGTTTTCAGCCGGATCCTCCAGTTTCAGCGAATGAAATACCCCCTCCTCGTCCGCTGCTCGCTGCTGCTGGTGGGTTCGGCGGCCCTGTTCGGGCAATCGCCCGTGACGCTGCCCCAGTCCAGCCCGAAGGCCTCGGTTTCCCAAACCATCGGGATCACCGACGTGACCGTCGTCTATCACCGCCCCAGCGTGAAACAACGCCAGATCTGGGGCAAACTCGTCCCCTTCGGATTCACCGATCAGGGAGCTGGCACCGCCAAGGCCGCGCCGTGGCGGGCCGGCGCCAATGAGAATACGGTGATCTCCTTTCAGAACGATGTCCTGATCGCCGGGCAGCCGCTTCCGGCGGGCGCCTACGGCCTCTCGATGGCCATTGCGCCCGACGGCACGGTGGCCGTGATCTTCTCTAAAAATCCGACGGCGTGGGGCAGCTTTTTTTACGACGAGAGCCTCGATGCGCTCCGGGTCACCGCCCACTGGGAGGATAGCCCGTTTCACGAGCAGCTGACCTACGATTTCTCGGACGTCGCCGACGACTCCGCGGTGCTTGCGCTCTCGTGGGAAAAGAAGCGGATCCCGATTCCGATCAAGGTCGACACCGTCGCGGCGGTGGTGGCGAGCCTGAAGCAGGAGATGCGCAGCGGCCAAGCCTTCAACTCCCAAGCCTGGGTCGCAGCCTCAAACTACCTGATGCTGCACAATGTGGAATTGCCGCTGGCCCTGCAGTGGGCTCAGGCCGCGATCGATCCGCGCGAGGGCAGCGACCGCTCGTTTGCCACCCTCTCGAACGAGGCCCTGGCCTTGTCGAAACTCGGCCGGACGGACGAGGCCAGTGCGATCATGGATTCGGCGCTAAAAATGGGCACGGCGATCGAGATCCACCAATATGGCCGGACCCTGCTCGCCCAAGGCCAGTCGCAGCGAGCGTTGGCGGTCTTTAAACTCAACGCCGAGCTGCACCCCGATGTCTGGCCGGTCAACTATGGGCTCGCGCGGGGCTATTCGGCGGTCGGGGATTATCCGTCGGCGCTGGCGGCGCTGCTCAAGGCCCAAACCCAGCTGCCCCCGGGAGATATCGTGAACGCCAACGCCGTGCAGGCCAATATCGAGAAGCTGAAGCGCGGCGAAAACATCAATTAGCCGGCAGAGCGAGGGGGCGTGAATCCGGAAAATCCAGCTCAGGATTCGGCACCGGCCGGGTCGTCGCACTGGCTCACGCTGATTCCGGCCCTCGCCTGCTGGGATGACGGGGTGTGGTCGCGCGTGCAATACAAGGGCTGGCCGTTAGACTAACCCGCCAGGAAGCACTTCCATTTCGCTGTGACCAGCGCGGGCAGGTCGCTCGCCCATTGCTCCAGGCGGCGCGCTTCTGTGACGCAGTGCTCCCGGAAGGGATTGGCGATGAACGGGCAGATTCCGGCCGCCGCGAGCGTGTGGGTGGATCCGCCGCAGTCGGCGACGGTCGTCGGTCGAATCCGAACCGAGAATCCCGGCGGCGGCGCGCCATTCGCCGTCTGCAGTCGGTAAGGAAACAACGGGAAGGAGGATCGGAGTTCGAATTCCCGCAGCGGCGCCAGCGCGCTCCAGGCAGCCAGGGCCGAACCAAAATTCGGCTCGCCGCCGGACGGAGGCAGCCATGGGCAGAGGATGCGCTCGAAGGCCTGAACGAGCTCCTCGTCGGCGCGCGCGGCCTCGCTGCGCCGCTCGCTCTCCGGATCGGGCCAGTAATGCGCGGCATGCACGGCCCCGGCCTTGATCGTCCATCCCTTCGGGCCGGCGATGGCCGCGTAAGGCTCGCCGAGCAGCTCCGGCGCGGGGGCAAAAACCTCCCGACCGACGGCAGCGGCATCGATGCGACGCAAGGCCGCGAGCCGGATTCGCCGCCGCCACCCGCGGGCGAACCCATTGGAGCCGCCCTCGGCCACGGCCATCGCGGCCGCCGCGGCCCGGGCGCTGGCCGCCGCCTCGGGGCGCACGGCGGCCCAGCTTCGTCCCAACTCGTCCTCGTGGGCCAGGAAATCCGGCATGGCGAGAGCGGGCGCTAATTCCGTAGCCAGCCGATCCTGCGCCAGCGCGAGCCGCACCTCCGGGTGGGCGCAGAGGCGGCCCAAGGCAGTCGTGCAAAGGAGCTGCGCGCCTTGCCGCCGCTGCGCCTCCGGCCGGCCCGAACTTGGCTCGGCCGCGCCTTCGGGCTCGAACCAATCCGGGCGCAGCACCCGGTGCCAATGACCGGTGCAATCGCGATCCGCCAGGCGGTGGCGGAGAATCCGCCGGCCGTTCGCCGCGGAGTCGATCCGAGGCACCGCCACGGCTTCGGCCCGGAAACCAGCCGCGAGCGGGCAAATACGCTCGGCAAAACCCCTGCGGTGGTTCCCATCGGGCGACGGGAGCTTCAGAAAATAGATCAGCCGCGCCACCGGCATCAGTGTTCCGCCGGCGCCTCGTCCGGAGCGGAAACCTCGCCCGTCTCGTCGGGCGGCCCGGCCGCTGCCACCGGCGCGGCCGATTTGCCCGGCAGCAAGATCCAACCCGCCTCAGGGTCAAACGCCGCGGTCCGGCCGGAACCGGCATCCCGGGCCAGGGCCTCCGCCCGGGCCTGGTCCTCGCGCCGCATGAGGCCGGTGAATGTGATCTGCCCCGCTTGCGCGGGATCGAGCAGCGCCGCCCGCGCCGGAGCCGGCGGGACTTCTCGCGCGGGCACGACATAGGGCGAGCCCTGGCCCGGGGGAATTTCCAAATTCACGGCGGGAATATAGGCCCGGCCCTGATCCACCGCCTCGACGTTCCAACCGCCCGGATCGGCCACTTGGTACATCACCTGGGGGCCCAAGAGTCGGCCGGCGGCGTCTTGATGGGCGCGCAGATAGACCATCGCAATCTTGGGATTGCGGTAAACCGGCGCCGTCGGATTCGGGAGGACCGCCGCCGGGGCCAATGGCGGCGGGGCCGGGGCCGCCGGCGGGGCGGGCGGCGGCGCGGCGGGAACAGCGGCCGGCGGCGGCGGAGCGACGCAGCCGGCCGCCGCGCATAACGCCAGCAACGCCGCGATTCGAACCGCGGGGCTGCGGAGATCACGGAGAGGAAATGGTTTCGGATGCACGGGAGGAAGGTTCTCCGGATAATGGCAAGCGGCGCCGACCCGGCGCCGCTTCCGCCCAATGGGCGGCGCTCAGGTCCAAGTCGGCGTCGAGTTGCAGCCAGCAAGCCGTGCCGGCGGGGATCAAGTAGTAGCTCGCGTACCGCTGCTCGACTTCCTTCAGGCGGGAAGCGGCGAAATCCTGCACCCCTTGGCCGGCCGCCTGCAGGAGCGGAGCCCGGGCATCGTCCGGCAGGGAGGTCTGCACGCTCACGCCGCCCACGCCGATGGAGAGCGGCTGCTGGGCGCGCGATTGCAGCAGCCCCATGAAGCCGGTCACCGCCTCCGAAACATACGGCGCAATCTGCGCCCACCGCGGCGGCGGACAATAAACCGCGGCGAGCCCGGGCCGGATATCGGCGCCCGTTTCGTCCGCCTCCACCACGCTCGCGTTGATCGGCAATTCCAGTCCGTCAGGATAGAGCACCGTGTCGGCCACCAAATTGAGCCGATCGCGCATCGGGCGGCCGGTGAGCTTGCCCAGGAGGCGCGTGCCAAACGGAATCTGACCGCGGCGGTCCCACACCAGATCGTCCGCAACGCCAAACTGCAGCACCGCCGCCGGATTGGAGGTATCGACGGTGGTGAGCAGATAGACCGCGATCAAGGTTCCGCGGGGTACGGTCGTCACCGGGCGGGAATCCGCCGCCCGCGGACGGGCCGCCGGCCGGCCGGCGTCAGCGTCCGGATCCCGGTACTCGATCAGCTTGGGCGATTGGGCCGGCGAATCCGGAGCCGGCGTCGCCGCATGGGTGACGCGGATGGGATCCGGGGGAAAGGCGGGCGGCAGCGCTGCGAAGCGGGCTCCCCCGGCTCCGCCGCCGGAAAAATCGGCGCCGGTGTCGGTTCCACCCTGGCCGGCGAGTGCCGCCGAAATCGCATTGAACGAATCGGGAGCGGCCCGATCTCCCGGAGCCGAATTTGCGGCCGCGGTGGATCCTCCGGCCGATGGCAGCCGGTAACTCCTTGCGCCGGAGGCGACACTTGGGTCCGCCGGTTTGACCGGGGCCATGAGCGCGGCCGAGCGCGTGATCGATCCGACTTCGGCGGCGGCGCCGGCACGCGAACGTCGATTCGCGGCGGCCGGCGGCTCGCCCAAGCGCCGGTGCAGAAACCAGATCACCGCGACCGTCGCCGCGCCCCCCAGGAGATAAAGCAAGTACCCCGGCGCCCGCCGGCCGTCCCGCTTCTCGCGCCAAAGTCCGATCATGGCTCGCATCCCTTACGGGCGGCTCGGCGACAGCAGGCGGACGACCGCAGCGGATTCCGGCGGCAGGCCCAAATCCCACGGGTTGTGCCGGCTAAACCGGTAGCCCTGGACGGCCAGATACACCGTTTCCAGCTGGCCAGGATAGACCACGGCGCCGGTGCCGACTTTGTAGCGCGCGGCGATGGGGGCCGGCTGTCCGGCGACGAGCAGCGTGTACTGGCTGGGATCCAGATAAATCGCCTCGTCCGTGCGGTTGAGCCAGCGCACCCGAAACACGAGCAAATCTGCATCCAAGAATTGCCCCAGGTCGGTCAGCGTCACCGCGCAGTCATTCCAGGCGTACTCGCGGTTTAAAGCCTCGATCTTCAGATTCGGCCGCGATTGCCGAAAAACCGGGTCGATTTCGGCCCGCTCCAGCACTTGGGCCGCGCTCACCAGATCGATTTCCGACGGCTGCAACGGGCGGGCCCCGGCCAGACCCGATTCGTCATCCTCGGAGGCGTCCCCCGCCAGCGTGAAACTCCGCAGAAACTGGGCCCGCACGTCGTTCACGACCTTGACCAGGAGGACATAGACGTTCGGCCCGATGCGGAGGTTCAGGTTCGTCTCCACCCCGCCGGTGCGCACCGTCGGCGTCAGTTCGAGCTGGTTCAGCGCCTTGTCGTATTTGTAGGTGACGACCGGTGAAGCGAGGGAAATGGCCGCCACGCGTTCCGAAGTCTGGAGCAGGATCGTAGTCGCCCGGCCCGGAGCCACGTAGACCGCCATCGGCACCCCGGGTTGGAGCGGCGAGGAGGCCGAACTCTCGGCGGAGGCGGGGGCCCCCGCCCCGACCGCCGTGGCCAAGAGCGCCGCCCCTAAGAGCAGAATGCGAAGCGCGGGCAAGATCACGGGGCGGGGACCGGGGGCAGTTGCAAAGCCTGGCGGGCGGCGCGTTCGCGCTCCGCCGCATAATAGTCGTCGGCGGTGAGCGCCGCGACGCGGATCAGGCGCCAGCCCGCGGCGTTGCGCGGAGTGGGCGACCCGATGACGAAGGTGCAATCCAGATAGACCGGACTCATTTGCGCGGCGGAGAGCGAGCGGGAGGACAGGAGCCCGTGGTAGTGCACATGCTGGAAACCGGTGCGCGACTCAATCACCCGCGACCCCTCGATGGCCAAGGTTTGGGCGTAGCCGGCGGGATAGTTGCTGGCCGCTTCGCCATAGGCCTGGCTGATCCCGGCGATCACCTCCGGAGTGGCGAAATCCTTGATGGCGGGGGGCAATCCTTTTTCGGTCCGCCCGAATAGCACCTCAACGGTGTCCGCCAGCTGCGGCGCAAAGTCGCGGTCGCGAACGCTGGCCAAGGTCTCCGGCTGGCCCGTGAAAACCCAGCCGTGCGCGATGCCAACGACAATCGGAGCGGCGAGGGCCGCCGCCTGGAGGCGCCACAAACCGAACGCGAGCCCGGCGAGCAGAGCGAAGCCGCCCGCCAGAATTGCGTAGTAGGCGGCGACCAGGCGATCCTCGTCCCGAAAATAGTCCGGGCTCTCGCCGGTTCGCGCCCAACGCCGGTGCGCCGGACCAGCCTCGGAAGGAGCAGGGGATGCCATGGAAATCTAGGGCGTTAGGACCGAGCGCAGATCCGGGGCCTGGTCCCATTCCAGCGCCGGCGGGCCGGTGCGCTCGTCGAGGGCGAGCAGATAAAAGGGATAGGGGTTGAGCCGGCTGTCCGGATTGACGGCCAGGACGACTCGGGCCCGCCACGGATAAAACCGCGCCTCGGCGTGCCGCAGCGTCACCGTGAGATAGCCGCGGACGTAGGCCGCCGCCCGGCCGCTGGCTGAATCCGTCACGACCTGCGAAATCGCCGTGAGCGAAAGGGTCTGCGTCATGCGGTTGGCGGCGAAATCCGCTCCGCTGGCGGCGAGCTGCCGCTCGGCCGCGCGGTAGATGTCCGGAGCCACCAGGCCCTCCGCCAGCGGCAACAACGGGTGTCCGTCCTCATCGGCGGCAAAGAGCAGCGGCAGGCTGCCGTGCAAAAAGAAGGCGAGCTGGTCATAGGACACCTCGCGGTCGCCATAGAATTCGGCCGCCGCTTCCTTGAGCGAGGGACCGGCCCGGATCACGAGCGGCGGTTTCGCTTGCAGATGCCAGGCCAGGCTCCCCACGAGCGCCACGGCGGCGAAGAGGAACGCGAGCAGCAGGAGTAGCAGCCGCTGCTCGCAGACCACCCACGCAAAATGGCGGTCGTGACGGCGCAATTCCTCCGGCGGCAGCGCCGTTGCCGGCACGAGCACGGCGGCATCGGGCGGGACGGGTGGGCGGCGCCGCTCGCGCCACGACTGCCAAAGGGCGGCGGCCTGCAGCTGATGGGATCGGTCCACCGCGGAGGGATTATCCCCTTCCAACGGGGGCGAGGCGACGATCATACCGCTCATAATGGCAAGGGCCGCGATTCAATCCGCGGCTCCTGGATTCGACTCGAATTGCAGGACCTCGGCGTGAGCGATTTCCCCATTCGCGGCGAGTTGGAGCCCCTCGCGGACCAGCGAGGATCCCCCCGCCTCGGTCCAGAGGCGGCGCAGCTCGCGTTCGCTAAAATCCGCCCGGCCGGCGCGGGCGAGGGCTTCCTCGACCGCCGGGCCCTCGCCCGGATAGAAGAACTCGAAGACCGGCACGACGCCGAGCTCTCCTTGATGAGCGCAACGCGCGCAGCCGCTGGGCCGATACAAGACCGGGGGCACGGGCAGTCCGTAATGCTGGAAATGGCGGATTTGGCCCGGGCCCGGCGGCGCCACCCGGCGGCAGTGCGGGCAAAGGCGGCGCACGAGCCGCTGGCCGATCGCCAGGCGGAGGGCGGAGGCCAGCTGCCGGCCGGTGAGGCCCAAATCCAACAGCCGGGCCACGACGCCCACCGCGTCACGCGTGTGCAGGGTGGCGAGGATCAGGTGCCCCGTTTCCACCGCCTCGATGCACGTGGCGGCGGCGGCCCGGTCGCGAATTTCGCCCAGGAGAATCACATGCGGGGCCTGCCGGAGCAGGCTCTTCAGGCCCTCGGCGAATCCCCGGCCGGTCCCCTCCCCGACCGGGATCTGGGTGATCCAAGGAACGGTGAATTCCACCGGATCCTCCAAGGTGCGGATGTTGAGCGCCGAGCGGTCCAACTGCCCCAGGCAGGCATAGAGCGTCGTCGTCTTGCCGTGGCCGGTGGGTCCGGTGACGATCACCAGTCCCTGCGGCTGGCGCAGGCAGGCGCTCGCGATTTGGGCGTGCCGCCCCGGAGGAAACGGCAGGCGCCGCATGCGCTCAAGCTGGCGCTCCCGGTCCTGCACCCGAGCGACGAGGCTCTCCCCATGCACCGTGGGAGTGATCTCAACCCGCAGATGGGCGCGGCGTCCGCCGCCGACGGGGAAACTGGCCGCCCCCGACTGGGCGGAATTCACCGTTTGGGTCGACAGCCCGCAGATCTCCTTGAACGCCTTCAGGAGCCCCGGCGCCAGTCCCTTGTCGACTGGCGGCAAAATTTCCTTCCGGCCGCAGCGTTTGATGGCCACGTCCAGCCAAGCCGCCTGTTCATCCAAAAGGAGATCGGACGCTCCCGCCGCGAACGCATAAGTCACCATCTCCGCCGCAATCTGCCGCGCGCTGCCGCGCTCCAGGTTCCACGCCAGCGGGCAGACCGCCGGCGGGGGCGCGGGACACTCTGCCTCGGCCACGAGCAAGTTCCGCGTCGCTTCGAGCGCGCTGACCGCGCGGTCGAAATCCTCCTCGCCAATGCCAAAGCAGCGGACCTCCTGATGGGTCAACCGGCGCACCGCCGCCAAAGCCGCGGCGTCGCCGGGAGCGGTCATCCCCACATCGAGCACGATCCCATGGCTGAAGGTGGGAAGAAGGCCGTGGCGGAGGCAGGCTTCACGCAGCATTTCGTAGGCCGCGCGATCGACCCCCTCGGCCGAGAATGGGACGCCCAACGGGCAGGAGGGCGCAGCGGGGGACATCCATCCGATCATAACAAGCGGCCTTGTTAGAATGGAGGGCATGCCCTCCGCCCCTTCCCGCACCACGATCCTCGAAAATCTCCATCTGCCCCCGCATGGGGCGAGCCTTCAATTCGAGGGCCAAAGCGTCAATTTGCACGGGGACGTCCGCGACCCGGTGGTCGGGGCTTTCCACGCCTTTTATCAGGGGGCGCTGGCCGATTACCGGGGGCGGGAGGAGCCGCCGCCCCGCGCCGGTCTGCTGCAGCGCGTGCGCTCCTGGTTCGCGCGTCTCCTCGGCATCGGCGCCGCGAAGCCGGCGGCGGGAATCGATCCGCCAACGGTCCCCGCCGCTCCCGCACCCGTCCGCAGCCCGGCCCTTCCCGGTCCGCCGCCCGCCCCGCCGGCCGCTCCCGTCCCAGAGAAAAGCGCCAAGCGGACGGCGCCGGCGGCTGCGATGCCCCTGCCGACCGATCGAACGCCCGCACCGGCGGGACGACCCACCGAACCGGCGGCCGCCGCCGCCCGCGGGCCTGCACCCCAACTCCGTTCCGCCTACGCCGATCGGGCGGGAGTTCACCTGCTCTGGGAGCCCGGTTCCGACCGCACTCCCGGCGATAAGATCGAACTGATCTATCCCCTGAACTCCGCGGTGGCCGAACGGCTGCAGGACTGCTATGGTCAGCTGGCGAAACTCGGCTATAAGATTGTCGGACTTGAGCTCCTCAAACCGGAGTTAGCTCCGGCGCCCGCCGATGCGGAGGAAAGCCCCGCGCCGCCGGCCGCTCCGTCGGCCGGCCCCCAGGCGGCACCCAAAACCGCCGCCCCGGCCGAAGCGCTGCGCGCGCCGCCGGCCGAAAAGAAAGAGCGCACGCTGGTGATGCGCCTGCATCCCGCCGCGCCCGAGGAGCCCAATCGCGCGCTCGTGGCGCCCGTGGAAAACCAGGAAAATCTCCAAGTTCTGGTGGCGCCCGAACGGTTGGTGCGGGCGCTGTATGCCGCCGCCGACGCGGCGCGGCCCCCGGACCAACGCGTCACCTATCTGCGCTGTGCGCTCGGCAAATCGGGCCTCAAGGTCGTCGATGTCGGCCTCGGCGAAGGCCCGGAGGCGGGGCCCAACCGCTGGCAGGAAGTGGCGGCGTGGTGGGAATCGGCCGCCAAGTCACCCGAGCCGGCGGAGAAAAAACCGCGGGCCGCGCCGCTCGCGGCGCCCAGCGCCGCGCCCGAACTGGGCCTCTTTTGAGCGCCGCCCGCACCGCGGCGGAGGTCGGCCCATCAAACCGACGGCAGATGGCCGAGCCCGGCCGGATGAAACGCCGCGTCCGGCCGCAGCCGATGCCCCAGGCGCAGGCGCTGCACGAGGCAGCCCAGGACCGCCGCGCTCAATACGGTCGCGCCAACGCAACCCAGGAAGAAAGACATGCGGGCGTCGGTCACGAGGCGGTCCCCAGCCGAGGTGCCCGCGAAGCCGCAGGCGATGGTCATAATCATGCCGCACCGAATAAACGCCAACGTGGTCCAGCACAGCGCGAGCGCGGCGGCGGCGCAGGCGATGAGAGTGGTGGTTTTCATGGGAAGAAATTCTTTTCGGGGCGGCCCGGCCGCCTCACAGGCCGCTGCATTCGTCGTCGAGAAAGCGCTCGAGCTCCTCGCGCGGGGCGCCCGTCACCTGCAGGAGCCGCCCGATCAGGGCGTCCTCCCGGCCTTCGACATAGCAGAGATCGGCGTCGGTCAGATCGGCGTACTTCTGCTTCAGTTTGCCTTTGGCAATTAGCCAATCGCCTTCCAAGGTTTGCGAGTTCATCGGCATTTTGTATTAGATTGTCGGATTCGCTAGGGCCAGCGCCTCGCCGAGCCCGGCAGCGCTCCGGTATAGTAGCGCCCGACTTTCGGGGGTTCCGCGCGATCGCGGCGGGCGGCGCGAATTCTGCCGGGAGAAAAGGTTCCCCGCCGCCGTCGCTGCGATTGCGCCGCGGATGGGGAACCACGCGTTCGTTCGCCCGGTCGGTAAGAGCCATGAACACCCTAAAACGATTCCCCCGCCCTGCCATGATCGCCCGCGCGATGCTGCCTTGCGCCTCCGCCCTAGCCGTGGGCACCGTCCTGCTTCTGGCCGGCTGCGCCACCGAACCGGACTCCCATGTGGTCTCCGCGCCGCCGCCGCCCGCGCCGGGCACGGTGGCCCCCCAGCCGGTCGTCGTGACGACGACCCAGACGACCCAGAGCGTGCCGGTTGGCGCCACCACCATGCAAACTCAACCGACCAGCACCGTAGTGGTTACGCAGGCCCCGCCGGTGCCGCAAGCCGAAGTCGTCCTCGCGCGGCCCTCGCCCGACTACGTCTGGCTCGCCGGGTATTGGACCTGGCAGGACAGCCGCTATGAATGGATGACCGGTCACTGGCAGATGCCGCCCAACCCCGGCGCCACCTGGGTCGCCCCGCGCTGGGAGCCGGCCAATGGCGCCTACCGGTTCTACGAAGGCTACTGGAATTGATCGGCGTCCGCCGCCGTTCCGTCCCCCCCGGGCGCGGGGTCAATCGCGCCCGCCATCGTTTTTCCCCTGTTTCTCCCCCCGGCGTGCGTTTTGCCCCTCTTTCGGCTCTGGGCCGGGCAAATCGCCACCGCGGTCCAATTCCATCGAATCGTGTTATCTCACTCTCCTTGAATCTGTTAACCAGTGTTAAACCAACTTGGCATCGAGCCCGCTATTAAGGGTAAGAGCCGCCTGAAATCGATAAACCCAATCCTGATATGAAAACGTCTGCCAAATTACTCACCCTCCTCGTTCTCGCGGCCGCTCCGGCCGCCTTGTTCGCCTCGAGCACCGACCGCCAAATCGACGACGCCGCGAAGGCTTCCTATAATTTCCGGACCGTCCTCAATAATGAGGTGACGGCCGATACCAAAGACGGCGTCGTCACCCTCACCGGCACGGTCAATGACCGCGATCAACGCACCCTCGCCGAAGACACCGTCAATAATCTGCCGGGCGTCGTCTCCGTCAACAACATGATCAAAGTCGAGTCCGAGCCGGCCGAGCATTCCGACGGCTGGATCGCCCTGAAGGTCCGCGGCCAGTTGCTGTTCCACGCCAATGTCAGCGCCACCGCCACCAAGGTTGAGGTCAACAACGGCGTCGTGACCCTGACGGGCACGGTCGACAACCTGGCCCAAAAGGACCTGACCGAAGCCTATGTGAAGGATATCTCCGGCGTGAAGTCGGTGAGCAATGAACTGATGGTCAATGACAATTCCCGCGACATGCGCGACCACTCGGTCGCCGATTCAATCGACGATGCCTCGATCACCACCGAGGTGAAGTCCGCGCTGCTCTTCCACCGGTCGACCAGCGCCCTGAAGACGAAGGTCCGTACGACCAACGGTGTCGTCATGATCGGCGGCGAAGCCGGCTCCGACGCCGAGAAAGATCTCGTCAGCAAGCTCGCCGGCAGCATCCGCGGCGTGAAGTCGGTCGACAACGACATGACCGTCCGCGCCAACTGAGCCGGATCCGTCTTTCCGACCCCGGACAGCCCAAACCGGCGGCCGCCCTTTACCCGGCGGCCGCCGTTTTTCTTGGCCGCGGATGGCGGAGGCCTCGAGCGCGAGGCCTACCCCAGCCCCAGTTTTTTGCGTTTGCGGTAGAGGGTCGCCTGGTCGATGCCGAGAATTTCCGCGGCCTGCACCAGGCTCGCCGTCTTCTCCAACACCCGGCGGATGTGGATTTCCTCCAGGCGCTCGACCGTGATCAGCGCGCCGGCCCGCGCCCCATCGGCGTCCGCTTGGTCGGCTGCCGCCGGCGCCGGCGTCGCCCGCAACTCCGCCGGCAGGTCAGCCGTCGTCACCTGCTTGCCCGCGGTGAGGATCACGGCCCGCTCAATCGCGTTGCGCAGCTCGCGGAGGTTGCCGGGCCAGCGGTAAAACTGAATGGCGGCCACCGCGTCGTCGCTGAACCCGTTCACGGCGCGGCCGCACTGCGCCGCGAAATGCTGCAGGTAGTGGCGCGCGAAATGCAGGAGATCGGCGGGCCGGTCGCGCAGGGGCGGCATGTTGACCGCGATGACGTTGAGCCGGTAGTAGAGGTCCTCGCGAAACAATCCCTCGCTCACCCGCTTTTTGAGATCGCGATTGGTGGCGGTGACGATCCGCACCTCGGCCGGCCGCGTCACCGTTTCCCCTACCCGTTCGTATTCCCGCTCCTGGAGGAGACGCAGCAACTTCGGCTGGATCTCCAGCGGCAGGTCGCCGATTTCGTCCAGAAATAGCGTGCCGCCGGAGGCCGCCTTCACCTTGCCCCAGTGGTCCTTCATCGCCCCGGTGAACGCTCCCCGCACGTGGCCAAAGAGGGTGCTCTCCAGCAGCTCGCGGGAAAGGGTCGGGCAGCTCACGGTGATGAACGGCTGCGCGGCCAGATGGCTATTTTGGTGGAGGGCCCGGGCCGCAACGCTCTTGCCGGTGCCGCTTTCCCCCAGAATAAGGACCGATGCCGGCGTCTTCGCCGAGCGCAGGAGCACCTCCATCACCCCGCGCATCATCGGCGTCTCAAAATCGAAGAGCGGCTCGGGATTTTGCGCCAGGTTCTCTTTGACCTCCTCCTCCAGGCGCTCGATGTGTTGGCCCATCTGGCTGAACTTGAGGACCCGGGCCAGCACGGTGTGAAACTGCTCCCGGGTGAACGGTTTTTCCAAAAAGTCGATCGCGCCCAAGTGGATCGCCTGCACCGCCTTTTTTACCGTCCCTTGGGCCGAAAACATCACCACCGGCAGGTTGGGGCGCAACTTCAGGATCTGCGGCAGCACGGTGAGGCCGTTGTCGCGGCCCAGATTGAGGTCCAGCAGCGCCGCGTCGAACTTGTCCTCCTGGAGCCGGTTCAGGGCGATCTCGGCGGTGGCCGCCGTTTCGGCATAGTGGCCCTCGTCCTCGATGAGGAGGCAGGTGGCCTCGCGGAAGATCTTGTCGTCGTCGATAACCAGGAAATCCATGGGAAAAGGGGAATATACGGAGCGTTCAGGGCAGAGGGTGCGCCGATTGGCGGGGCTAGGTCGCGGCGGGCAGGCGCAGGACGAAGATCGCGCCCTCGCCCGGCTCGCCCTCGCAGCGCAGTTCGCCCGCCATCGCGTCGGCATGGCGCTTGGCAATGCTCAGGCCCAGCCCCGTGGACGGCTCGCCGGCCGTCGGGCGGGCGCTCAGCCGCCGGTACCGGTGAAACATGTTGGCGCGGTCGTCCTCGCTGCATCCCGGTCCTTGGTCCCGCACCCGGAATTCGCCCCGGCCGTCGCTCGCCAGACCCACGGTGATCCAGATCGATTTTTCGGAGGGGGAGAATTTCACCGCATTCGACACCAAATTGTCGATCACTTGGTCGAGCGCCCCGCGGTCGGCCAGCACCAGGGGGGCGTCGGGCGCGTATTCCTCGTGAAAAGTGAGCGATTTGTGCTGGGCCGCCTCGATATAGCGCTCCACCGCGGCGGCGGCGCCCTCCACGAGGGAGACCGACTCCGGCCGAAAGGTGAAACCGCGGTCCGCCGCGGCATTGGCCAAAAACTCCTTCACGAAGGAAAACATCTGGTCGCTCGCATGGAGAATATTCCCCGACATGCGCACCAGGCGGTTGTCGGTCAGCTCGTTGGCCCGGTCGTGCAGGAGCCGGGCGCTCATCTGCATTCCGCCCAAATGGTTCTTGAGGTCGTGGGCCAGGATGCCGAGCAATTCGTCCTTGTCCTCGGCCAGCTGCCGCAGCCGGTCGCGCGCTTGCTTGAGCGCCAGGTGGGTGCGCACCCGGGAAATCAGCTCCGCTTGGTTGAACGGCTTGGTGACGTAGTCCACCCCGCCCGCCTCCAGGGCGCGGACAATGAAGGTCTTGTCGTCCGCCGCGGAGAGAAAAATAATCGGAATCTCCGCCAGGGCCGGTTGCGCCCGGATCTGCCGGCAGAGTTCAAAGCCGTCCAAGCGCGGCATCAGCACATCGAGCAGGATCAGATCGACCGCATGCACGGCCAGGCGGCGCAGCGCCTGCTCCCCGCTGGTCGTGGGGACGATGTCGAAACCGAGCTGGCCCAGCATCGAGCCGAGCACCTGCACATTCGCCTCCTGGTCGTCGACGATCAGGATCCGGGGCGGGGTGGTTCCGGAATTCATGTCGTGAGGTGGCCGGCGGGCAGCTGCACGGCGATCGCTTCGATCAATTGCGGAAATTCGGCCAGACGCGACTCCAGGCGGGCCACCGCGAAGCTCTCGGCCTCGCGGGTCAGCTCCGCCGCATAGGTGGAGATCGGCCCGCAAGCGGCCGACCGGCCCAGCTCCGCCAGCCCGCGGGCGAAGTCCTTGATCTCGTTGATCACTCCGCCGTCCCGCACCAGCGGCCACCGGGTCGCCTCGAGTTCCCGCAGCGCCCGCACCGCCTCGGCCCACCGGGCGCTGCGCTCATCGTCGGCCCCGAGCGAACCGGTGTCGCCGGGCCCCGCGGCCGCGGTCTCCGCCGCCGGCGCGGGCCGCCGCACCAGAAACCCCGCCATCTCATGGAACAACGCCTGGCGGGTGAAGGGCTTGCGGAGGTACCCGGCGAACAGTCCCCGCAGCACATATTCATCATCGACCATGCTCGAGGCCGTGACCGCGATCACCGGCAGGATTTCCGCGCCGGGCAGCTTGCGGATTTCGACCAAGGCGGAGCGCCCGTCCATTTCCGGCATGCGGATGTCCATCAAGACCAGATCCGCCGGGTGCGCGCGCACGCTCTCGACCGCTTCCCGGCCGTTGGCGGCAAACCGCACGGTGTGATCGGTGCCATCGAAGAAACCCGCCAGCAGCTCGCGGTTGATCGCGTTGTCGTCGACCACGAGGATCCGCGCCGGGACCAGGTCGTCGAAATCGATGGCTTCGTCGTCGTGCCCCTGGGTCGTCATCGGCAGCCGGGCGGAAATCGCGATGTCGGGAAAGCGCAACCGGAAGGTCGACCCGGCGCCCACCGCGCTCTCGAGCGCGATCGAGCCGCCCATGCGCGCGGTGAGATGGTGCACGATGCTGAGGCCCAGGCCGGTGCCTTGCTGTTCGATGCTGCGCGTCGGATCGACTTGCACAAAAGGACGAAAGATCGCGGCGTGGCGCTCCGCCGGAATGCCGATGCCGGTGTCGGCCACCTCCAACCGCACGGTGCCGCTGCCGCGATTGGCCGGATCCAATTCCCAGGCCATCCGCACCTCGACCCGCCCGCGCTCGGTGTACTTGATCGCGTTGGTCAGGAGATTGACCAGGATCTGGCGCAGGCGCTGGCGGTCGAGCATCAGGGCATGCGGCAAATCGGGGGCGAGCGTGAATTCAACCGCGATCATTTTCCGGGCGGCCTGCTGCGCGAAGATCGTCTGCAGGAAGTCCGCGATCTCCCGCAGGTTGGTCGGCTCCGGATGCAATTCGATCATGCCGGCCTCGATCTTGGAAAGATCCAGCACGTCGTTGATCAGCTGCAGCAGCGAAAGGGCGCTTTCCCGGATCGCCTGGGCGTGGTGCCGCATCTTGCCGCCGGCCGGCAGCTCCGCGGCGAGCAGGTCACTAAAGCCCAAAATCGCGTTCATCGGCGTGCGGATCTCGTGGCTCATGTTCGCCAGAAACGCGCTTTTCTCCTGCACCGCCTGGCCCGCGAGCACAGCCTGCTCCGCCAAGGCGCGGGCTTCCCGTTCCTGCTTTAAGGTCAAACGGGAGAGCGCAAAGGCAAACAGGCCCGCGCCCAGCCCGAGGAAACTGGAGCCGACGACCGTGATCAGCACCCGCTGGATTGCCCGCCGGGCCGCCGCGCCCTGGGTCGACAAAAGATCCCCCGGCCGGCTGTGCATCCGCGCGATCACTACCCGGATTCCATCCATGGCCTGCCGGCCCTCGTTGGTTCGCACCAGCTTGATCGCCGCCGCGGCGCCCGATTGCTGGCGCACGGCGACGGCCCGGGCCAGCCAGTCAAGCTCATGCTGCGCGAGCCCGCGCAAATCCATCAGGTCGCGGTCCCAGCTGCTGTCGCTGGCGATCAACGAGGCCAGGGCGTCGAATTGGCCGGGGAAATCCGCCTCGGACTGCCGGAACTGCCGCAGGTACGTGTCGTCCCCAGTCAGCAGGTAGGACTGTTGGGCGCTCTCCGCGTACTGCAGCCCCGACATCATCCGGTCGAGCTGCACCCGAAACTGGGCGTTCTCCACGGTCGAGCGCAGGCTCGTATCCAGGCGCCGCCAAAGGACCCCCCCCAGCACGATTCCGCCGACGGATAAGGCGATCCAGATCGTGATCAGTCGGGCGTAGAATCGCGGGTTGAGGAAACGCATGGGCGGCTGGCAGGAAACAGCGCGTCTGGGAAAGTAGGCTTTCGTTAAGATTTCAGATCGTCTCGACCATGCAAGCTGCACGGTCGAGCGGCGAGTCAGACCGGTGGCCGGCCGCGGATTATCCGCAGGAGAATTAGGATAATCGCGACTACCAACAAGATATGGATGAATCCACCCAAGGTATACGACGACACCATGCCGAGGAGCCAGCCGACGATCAGGATAGTCGCAATGATTTCGAGCATGAGCGGGAAGAGGCGGTTGAATTCTAGGCGGACCAGACCGGAGGGCGCCGGGCGGACACGGTCACCGGACCGCGCCGAGCGCGGGATTCCGCCCGACCATCAGCTAGCCCTGTTCCGGTTCCGGAAACACGGAGTTAACCGATTTCAGATCAATAAGTTAAAATTTAACATCGGCCCAGAAAATCGGCCCGAAATCGATCCGATGATTGCATTCCGCATGGGATTGCTGCCCCGCTCGTGCATTCATCCCGATTTTTTTCCCGGCCCGGGCGAAAGCACCGTCCTCCATTGCCATCCCTCACCCGCCGTCCGGCGCCGGGACGGTGAAAAAGAAAAGCGAGCCTCCGGCTTCCGGCGATTCGAAGCCGCAGCGGCCCCCCTGCAGCTCCACCAGGCGCCGAACGATCGGCAACCCCAAGCCCCGGGCGGCATTGGCTTCATGCAAGCGGTGGAATGATTGAAAAAGGGACCGGCGTTTCTCCGGCGCCACACCGGTTCCGGCATCCTGCACCCAGAACCTCGTTTGCTCCCCTTCCGGCCGCCAGCCCAACTCGATCGACGGTTTCGCTCCCGCATGCCGCAGGGCATTGTCGACGAGATTCCACCAGATCGCCTCGGTCCAGGCGGGGTTGCCCATCGCCTCCGGCCACGCCTCAGGCGGGGTCACCGTCGCTTCGCGCTTGAGGATTTGGCTTTCCAAGCGCTCGAGCACGGCCCAGACCACCGCGCCCATCTTGAACCGTTGCGCCGTCGCGACCGCCCCCGAGGCCTTGGCCAGGAGGCTCATTTGCTGAATCAGTTTCACCAGGTCGCCCCCTGAATCGACGATTGGCCGAAGGAGGGCGACATCGAGCGGCGGCCCCAGCGCCACGCTTTCCTCCAGCGATTCCGCTGACGTGAGGATGCACCCCAAAGGAGTGCGCAGGTCATGGGGAATGCGGATTCCGAATGTCGTCAGGTCCCCGCGAAACCGCGCGTTTTCGCGCCGCAGCCGGTGCTGCGCGGCGGCGGACCGAAAGGCGCGCGCCGCCAGGCGCCCGTCCCAATCCGGACGGGAAAGCGTCTCCACCCCCTCGCCGGGGCTCTCCCCAAAAACGACCACCGCCCAGCGCGGCAACTTCGCCCCATCGAGCGTATTCAGCGCGGCGGCGATCTCGGCTGCGGACGGATTTTCGAGGGCGAGCAATTCCAGCCCTTCGGCCGGATCGGGCTCCAGCGCCATGGTCGAATTCTCGACCAGCCGGACCGTCGCCGCGGGAAAAGCGAGCCGGGCTCCTTCGCGGGCGGCCGCGATGAACGCCGCATCGTGCCCCGCGAGCAGGAGTAATCTCATCGTCATGAAAAAAGCGCCGGATTGATTCGGGAATCAATGCTATTTGCCGCGCCGGCGGACCGCGGCATGCCATGGACCACCAAGCGGCCCGTTCGGTTCGGTCCGAAATTGCGTCCTTCGGCGGATCGGTCGGCCGAATCTTCCCGGCTTGACAGCGGGCCTTCACGGCGTCTTCTTCACCGCCACAGTATGAAATCCTCGTTTCCGACCTCGTTCGTTGCGCTCCTCGGCTTTTCCGCCGCGGCCATCGTCGTCGTCGTCGCCGCTTCCCGAAGCGCGCCGCGAGGGTTCTGATCACACTTTTGATCGCCCCCTCCGGTGCCAAACCGGAGGGGGCTTTTTTTTAGCCACCGCCGGCGGCCACGGATTGGGCATCCAACCCAAACCACCATGGACCCAATGAATGCCCGCCCGCTCCGGCGCCGCTTGCCGCCGCCGGAAACCCGTCCCGCCCTCGGTCACACCGGGGGCTGCCACGACATGCTCGTGGTCAGCCAATATCCGGACTTCACGCCGGAATTTCCGCCGAGCCTGCTGCACCCGGCCGCCGCGCGGAGAGCGGAACCCTCCGGGCGCGATCGCTCCTTTCGGCCATGAACCCGTTGGTCGCCCCGCCGCCCGCCGTTCCCCCGCTCCGTCTGGCCGCGCGCATGGCGGGGCTGAAACAGAGTGCGATCCGCGAGATCCTCAAGGTCACGGAAAATCCCGCCGTGATCTCCTTCGCCGGCGGTTTGCCGGCGCCGGAACTCTTCCCCCTGTCCGCCGTGGCTCGGGCCGCCGCGGCGGTCATGGACCGCGACGGCGAGTCCGCCCTGCAGTACGGGCCGACCGAGGGCTATGGCCCCCTGCGGGAATGGGTCTGCGCCCACGTGGAATCCACCGTGGGCCTCAAGGCTTCGCCCGGCCAGGTGCTCATCACCACCGGCTCGCAACAGGGCTTGGATCTCATTGCCAAGGTGCTCATCGATCCGGGCGACCTCATCCTCGTGGAAAATCCGGCCTATCTGGGCGCGCTCCAGGCGTTCCGGGCTTACGAGGCCAACGTCATTGGCCTGCCCAGCGACGCGGACGGGCTGCGGCCGGACGAACTGCGCGCGTTTCTGCTCCGCTCGTCGCCGCGGCCCAAGCTCCTTTACCTGGTGAGCAATTTTCAAAACCCAACCGGAGTCTCCCTTTCCGGCGGCCGGCGCCGCGCGATCGCGGCGATCGCCGCCGAATTCGGCGTGCCGATCGTCGAGGACGATCCTTATGGCTGCCTCCGTTACGCCGGCGAAGCGCTACCGGCGCTGAGCGCCCTGCCGGAGACGGCCCAAAGTCTTTTCCTGGGCACCTCGAGCAAGATCCTGGCCCCGGGATTGCGGGTGGCGTGGTTGATCGTGCGCGACCCGGTCCTGTACGAGCGGCTCGTCACGGCGAAGCAGACCTGCGACCTGCACACCTCCGCCTTCACCCAGCGGCTGGTCTGGTCCTACGTCTCCCAGCCCGGAGTGCTGGCGCGGCACCTCGCCCGCCTATGCGCCGCCTATGCGCAGCGCCGCGACGCCATGCTGGCAGCTTTGACTCGCCACCTGCCCGCGGGCTGCCGGTGGACGCGCCCCGCGGGCGGTCTTTTCCTCTGGGTGGAGCTGCCGCCTCAGTGCGACAGCCTGGAATTGCTGCGGGCCGCGGTCCGCCGGGAGGTGGCCTTCGTGCCCGGCGCCCCCTTCTGGGTCGGAGCACCGGTGCGGCAAACGCTGCGGCTCAACTTCAGCAACGCCGCCCCGGAACGGATCGCCGAAGGGATCGCCCGCCTGGCGGCGACGCTCGCCGAACTTCCGCCGCGCGCGCCCTAGGCCCCCCAACGCTATTTCATCAATTCGGCCAGCGGCGCCCGGATGGGGTCGGCCACCCCCACGAAATCCCTCGCGGGCCGTCCGCCCTCGCCTATCCTGCCCAGATCGTGACCCGTTCCGCCAAGCCCGCACCCATCAGCCCCGAAGAGTTCTCGGAGCGGATCCACCGCTACACCCCGCGCACGTGGGCCACACCGCTCTTGGTCGGCCTCAATGTCGCGGTGTTCCTTGCCATGGTGATCGGCGGAGCCAGTCCGCTCAATCCCACCGTCCCGGACATCGTAAAATGGGGCGCCAATGTGGGCCCATTGTCGCTCGGCGGCGAACCGTGGCGGCTGTTCACCTCCATGTTCGTGCACATCGGATTGCTGCACATTGGCATGAACCTGTACGTCCTGTGGTACATCGGCCGGTTTGTGGAGAAGCTGCTGGGCAATATCGGCATGCTGATCGTTTACGTCCTCGCCGGCCTCAGCGGGTCGCTGGCGAGCGCCGCCATTCACCCGGCGGTCGTCTCCGCTGGAGCGTCGGGTGCCATCTTCGGCCTCTACGGCGCGGTCTTTGGCTATCTAATCCGCAACCGCGACCAGGTGCCCACCGAAACGCTCCGGAGCTTGCGCCGCCTCGCTGGGATATTTGTGGTGGGCAACATTGGCATCGGCTACCTCATCCCCGCCATCGATGTCTCCGCCCATATCGGCGGATTGGCCGGCGGATTTGTCTTTGGCTTCCTGATCTCCGGGGCCTTGACCGATGCCGGCGTCGCGCGCCGGCCCTGGCGCAACTTGATCACGGCCGGCATGGGCCTGGCGGCCCTGGCGCTGGTCGAGCATGGGTTGCCGACGCCGGTTGATTTCGAGGCGGAGCTGCGGCGGGTGGCGGCCCTCGATGACCAGACCGTCGACCGCTACAAGGCGGCCGACGCGCAGCTCAATCAGCGGCGGATTTCAGGGCCGGAGCTGGCCCGGACCATCCAAACCGAGATTCGGCCGCCGTGGAACGCGGCCCAGCTCCGTCTTGAGGGATTGCGCCTGTCCGGCCACGATGCGCTCGTCCGCCAAAAGCTGGTCGAATATATGGCCGCCCGGGACCGGTTCTTCGACCTCACCGTCCACTATCTCACCGATCCCCAGATCGCCTCGCTCGCGGCCATCCAAGCCCAGCGCAAGGAATATACTCGGCTCGAGCAGGAGGTCGGCGCTCTCCTGCGGAGCACCCCGAAGCCCTGATTTTGCCGCGGCCGGAGACTTTGTTGTTACCAACCCAAATCCTAGGACGTCTTCAAGGCAAATGTTGCCGGCGCCCAATTTTTCGTTGATGGCGGTTGGGTGAACATCTGTGCTGAACGCACGATGCGTATGCTTTTGGATACATCGAAAGCCACGCCACCGCCGCCTTGGTCCAGGCGGGCGGACTCCGCAACGAGGGAAAGGTGGCGGCCCGGTCCGCTATGACTTGCGCGCTCCGTCATTGGCCTCGCCCGCTGCTGTTGGCCGCGGGCCTGCTCGCGGGCGCCGCCCGCGCCTGGGCCGCCCCGACGGAGTTCGACCTCAAGGCGGTTTTCCTGTTTCATTTCGCCCAATTCGTGGCGTGGCCCGACACTGCGTTTGCGGGGCCGAACGCTCCGTTTGTCATTGGCGTCGCGGGCCAGGATCCCTTTGGCGCGACCCTCGCCAACGTGGTGCGGGGCGAATCGATGGGGGGGCATCCTTTGGTGGTGCAGCACGTGGATAGCGTTGCCGCCGCCCGGCGATGCCAGATTCTGTACGTGGCTCCGGACGGCGACAGCCGCTTCCCGGCCCAGAGTCTGGCGGGCGCTCCGGTCCTGACCGTCGGCGAGTCCGCGACCTTCTTCCAATCCGGGGGCATCATCCAATTCTTCACCGATCACAACCATGTGCGCCTGCGCGTGAATCTGACGGCCGCCCGGGCCGATTCGCTCACGATCAGCGCCAAACTACTCCGGGTGGCCGAAGTCGAAGGCGCTCAGTGAAACGCTGCCCCGCCTGCTCGCTTGACCGTCACGGCAAAACCGCTTCGTTTGGCGGCAGCGCCGGCACCGTCGGCCCCTAGCGTATGCCGCTCCGCCATCTCCCCATCCAGCGGAAGCTCGTGGGATTCGTCTTCGTCACCACCCTGACGGTGCTGTTGGGCAGCCTGTCCTTTCTCTTTTGGTACGAGACGGTCAGTTACAGCCGGGATACGGCGGCCGGGCTGGCCGCGATGGGCAATATCATCGGCGCCAATAGCTCGGCGGCCCTCATTTACGACGACCCCAAGGTGGCCCAGGAGAATCTCTCCGGCTTGCGCAGCGAGACGGACATCACCGCCGCCGCGCTCTATGACAAGAAAGGCGCCCTGTACGCCGTCTTCCCGGCGAGCCTCGACCGCTCCACTTTGCCCCCGCGCCCCGGGGCGGATGGATCCCGGTTCAGCCTGCGCGATCTGGAGCTGTACCAGCCGGTGCTGGAGGGGGATTCCCGGGTCGGCACGCTCTTTCTCAAGAGCGACCTGCGCGGGATGTACCGGCGCCTGGGCGTTTATGGCGCGGTCCTGGTGAGCGTCCTTATCGGCGCGGCGGTCCTCACCTTCTTCCTCTCCAATTTTTTCCAGCGCCAGATTTCCCGGCCCATTATCGACCTGGCGGAAACAGCCCGGATCGTTTCGGAACGAAAGGACTATTCCGTGCGGGCGGTCAATCGCAGCGGCGACGAGCTGGGTTTCGTCACCGAGGCCTTCAACACCATGCTGGACCAGATCCACGCCAGCGACTCGGCGCTGCGCTCCAGCGAACTGCAGATGCGGCTGGTGACCGACCATGCGGCGGTCTTTCTCTGTCAGCTCGATTCCGGCCATCGGTTCAAGTTCGTCAACCGGGCGTACGCGAATCGGTATAGCCGCGAAGCGAAGGGGATCGTCGGCCGCCACTTGTCCGAAGTGATCGGGCCGGCGGCCTACGCGGCGGTGCGAGACCAGTTGCAGAGTGCCTTGGCCGGATTCCGGCAGGAATTCGAGCTGGATCTGCCCTACGTCTCCCTGGGACTGCGCCGGGTGCATATGGTTTATGAGCCGGAGCGGGATCCGGACGGGAGCGTAATCGGCGTGGTCGCCGCGCTGGCGGACATCACCGAGCGCTGGCAGGCCGAAAAGGAACTCGAACGCGCCCGCGACGAAGCGGTGCGGGCATCGCGGGCCAAGGACGATTTTCTGGCCGCACTCTCGCACGAACTGCGCACGCCGCTCAGCCCCGTCCTCCTGCTTGCGACCGAGGAGGCGGAAAACCGGGCGCTGGCGCCGGCGGTGCGGGCGGATTTTGAGATGATCCGGAAGAATGTGGAGTTGGAAGCCCGGCTGATCGACGACTTGCTCGATCTCACGCGTATCACCAAAGGGAAGATGGTGCTGGAGAAGCGTCCGGTGGATCCGCAGGGGATCCTCCGCGATGCCCTGGCCACGATGCGGGGCGAAATGGAGGCCAAGCACCTGAAGGTGGTCGTCGAAATGGGCCCCGGATCGCCTCGCGTGCTCGGGGACCCCGTGCGGCTCCAGCAGGTGTTTTGGAACGTGCTCAAGAATGCGACCAAGTTCACCGAGGCCGGCGGGGCGATTGCGGTCCGCGCGGAGGTGTCGGAGGACCGCAAGCGCTTCGGCGTCCAGGTCACCGACACCGGCATCGGGATTTCGGCGGACGAACTGGGCCGGGTCTTCGAGGCCTTCGCCCAGGGGGACCATGCACGCGGCGGCGGTTCGCATCGCTTCGGCGGCCTGGGCCTGGGCCTGGCGATCTCCAAGAAGGTGATCGAGCTGCACTCCGGCCAAATTTCCGCCACCAGCCCGGGCCGCGATCTCGGGAGCACCTTCGTGATCGAGCTGCCCTTGGCCGACCCGGCCGAGGAAGGAGCGGGCAGTCCCGGCGCGGCACCGGCCGGCGATCCTGCGCCGGCCCCCGGCAGCCCTGCCGCCGCGGCACCCTCCCGCGTTTTGCTGCTCGTCGAGGATCACGCCCCAACGCGCGTCGCGCTGGAGCGGCTCCTTCAGCGGCGCAATTTTCGGGTCGTGGCGGCGGCGAACTTCACCGAAGCCCGAGCGGCGGCCGAACGCGAACCGATCGACCTGGTCGTATCCGACATCGGTTTGCCCGACGGCAACGGCTACGAACTGATGGCCGAACTCAAGGAACGCTTCGCGCTCAAGGGAATTGCGCTCACCGGATATGGGATGGAGAGCGATATCGCCCGCAGCCATAGCGCCGGATTTGTGGCCCACCTCACCAAGCCGGTGACCGTGCAGGCGCTCGATCACGCGCTGGCGGCCATCGGTCCGGCGCCGACGGCCGCATAATTAAGCCACGAAGATGCCAATGGCCGCTCCAAACATCAGGACGGCGGTGAACCCCACGACCAGGCGGCTGGACCAGGCGCTCGGCTGATCCGCCATGATCCGGCGGTCGGAAGCGACCAGGAGAATCGCCACCAGCAGGAACGGCGACAAGACCCCGTTGAGGACCGCCGACCAGTAGAGCGCCTGGACCGGATTGATGTGCAGAAAATTGAGGGCGATGCCGCAGAGGGTCGCGAGAATCACCACGCCGTAGAATTCGCGCGCGCAGTTGAACGGCTCATCCAAGCCCTCCCGCCACCGAAAGGTCTCGGCCAGCGCATAGGCGGCCGAGCCGGTGAGGGTCGGAATCGCGAGGCAGCCGACGCCGATCAATCCGGCCGTGTACAATAGGCTCGCGAACTTGCCCGCCAGGGGCTGGAGAGCGGCCGACGCATCATGCGCCGTTTCGATCTTGGTCAGGCCCGCGCGGTGCAGCGTTGTCGCGCAGGTCAGGATGATGAAGAACATCACCAGGTTCGAAAAGAACGTGCCGATGCCCACGTCAAGGCGGCGGTTCCGCAGCTGGTCCGCCGTGGCGCGGGTGCGGGGCCGGAGTAGGCGGGGATCTTTCTGATGCGCCTCCTCGACCTCCTCGGAGCTCTGCCAAAAAAACAGATAGGGGCTGATGGTCGTGCCCAGGATGGCCACGAGCATGGTCCAGGCGGCGCGGTCCTTGGGCCACGACGGCACCAGCGTGTCGCGGATGACCGAGCGCCAGGCCGGATGAGTGATGAAAGCGGTGCCCACGTAGGCAAAGAGCGAAAGGACGAGCCACTTGAGCCCCGCGGCGATCCGGTGATAGCTAAACTGCACGGTGATGACGGCCAGGACCACGCCGAAGATCACCACGTAGTAGCCGGATTTCCAACCCGTCAGATCATGGGCCGCGTCCGCCATGCCCGCGAGGTCCGCGCCGACGTTCAGCGTATTGGCGATCAGGAGCGCGAGCGCGGTGAGGAGCACCAGGGGGCGGGGCAGCTTCTTCATCAAGGCGCTCCCCAGCCCCTGGCCGGTCACCATGCCGATCCGGGCGCACATCATCTGCACGGCCGCCATGAGCGGCCAGGTGACGACCGCCGTCCAAAGGAGGGTCGTCCCCAATTGCGCTCCGGCGATCGAGTAGGTCGCCACGCCCGAGGGATCGTCGTCGGCCGCGCCGGTAATCACGCCGGGGCCGAGCACCGCCAGAAAGCGCCGGACAGCGCCGGGACGCGCAGGGGAATGGGGCGGCGCGGTCATCGGCTGCGAGCTTTCGAGCTGTTCCGGCAAACACAAGTTCTGCCGCCGGCTCATTTTGCCGTCGGATGCGGCAGCCGCACCCGGCCGGTCGCCAGACTCAATTGCTGGCGTCGTAGAGCTCGATCATGCCGACCACCCCAACCTGGTCGTTCGATTGGAGAACCGCGGTGTAGGCGCCGGGGGCAAGTGTGAGCAGCAGGGCGGAGTCCGCCCCAGGGCTCAATGCGAAAGCTCCTGCCTGGGCGGCAGCGGCGGCGACCTGCGCCGAGGTCGCCTGATTTTGCCAACCACTGTTGCTGGCGACGACGGTTTGGCCTTGGTAGATGGTGAGAACCGGTTGATCGAGCGGGTCCGCCACCCCAAACCGCGTCAATGCCGGCCCCAATCCCCGAACTAGCACCGGCAGCGACTTATTGCCCGCAATGACAAAGCCAACGATGAACAGGCGGTCGCCCTGACCCACTTCAGCTCGACAGGAGAAATTCCCCAAACGCCTTCCGCTGGCTAAGCTCGTCGGCGTTTCCGTGAGGTAAAGCTCAAAAAGCGCGACTCCCGATTGGCCTGCCGGCGCCGATCGCATGACCGTATAGGGGATTGTCGACAACGGCGAAAGGAGGCTCTGCGTCTCGTCGAGCGAATTCCCCAGCGGAAAAGCGCCGGCGAGCAGCGTCGCGTCTTGGAACGTCTCCGGCCCGATATAGCTAGGATAGCCAAAATTGGCCAACGTGATGGGAAGCACATGTCCATTCGCGGAAAACGACCACATCGCGGAGGTCGTGTAGTCGGGCACGCCGAATTGGGCCAGGTCATCGGCGACTAAACGCATCAAAGCGGGCTCAGAGGAGGTTCCGTTGACGACAAAGCCGATGACTTGCGCCGCGTCTCCGCTGCCCAAGAATGCCCGGGCGGAGGCATTCGCGATGCGCGCATTTGACCCCGCAATCGTCAGGTACACGCTAGCCGACACGAGACCGGAGGGGGTCGAAACTTGGGCGGTGTACCAACCTGACACCGCCGGGCCGGTCGCTGCGAGGAGGAGGCTAGATCCGCTCGCTCCCGCCAAAACCGTCCCATTCAAGGTCCAAACCACCGGCCCCGCACCGCTCGCCGCGCCGGAGAGATCCAAACGCACCGAGTCTCCGGCGATGCCCACAACTTCCGAAGCGGTTAGGCTCAAAGCCAGGCGGGCCACGGCGGTCAATCGCTGAATCGAGCCATCCAATTGAAATGCGTAGATCGATCCGTCCGCGGCCGCAGTCAGAATCGCAGCCGACGGCAAGCTCTCGTTGAAATCAATTCCGCCGGCCGCGGAGAGAATCGCGCTTCCGGTGGATTTAGTCTGACCGGGCGCCTTGATCGCACCGGCGATGAGCAATCGCCCGTCCGGCAACGGCTGAACCCCAGTTACGGTCGAGCCCGCGGCCAGTCCGGAAAGCCAACCCAAATCCGGCAAGCCCGAAGGCAGGAGGCGCGCAATCGCCGGGGTAGCATTGCCCACGACCGCGGAAAAGCTGCCGCCCGCAAAAAGCGCGCCGGTGGCCGGCGTTAAGAGCTGCAAACCGGAAGCGCCGTACACAGGCGTGCCGGTCGCGGCCCCACTATCCTGCAATTGGAAAACGTTTCCGGAATTGTCCGCGACAAAATAGCCGGTGCCCGTGGCCGCGATCGATGCGGAAGCCGGGCGCAAGCTGCCAATGGCGGAAGGAACGAAATTGAACGTTGGGTCGATGGCGCCGGTCGCCTGCAACCGAATCAGGCGCGGTTGGGAAGAGGACGCCGCCCCGGCGACGAGCACGCGGTTCTGCGGGTCGATCTGCACGGCCGCAATCGTGTCGGCGGCCTCGGGCAATGCCTGAAGGCCAAAAGCGGTATCCGCGATGCCATCGATGGAGAAGCGCTCCAGTTGCGCTCCCGTGAGCGCATTGGTCGTGGTGCCGTTGGCGGACGGATTGGACACGGCGGTGGTCTGTTCAACACTTCCCGTCGGGATCGTCAAATTCTGGCCGAGCAGGGCTCCGGTCAAATAGACCCGCCCCAGAGAATCGACGGCGGCGATTGAAGCGGCGGTCGTTTCGGGCGCCGAGGGAACGGCGGTGAAGTCGAGGCTGCCCGACGCGCGCAGCCGCGCGAATCGTTGCGGTTTTCCCGCCGGATTCGCGAAATTGCCCTGCAACAGCACCGAGCCATCCGGCAGCGCCCAAGCCGCCGACGGGTCAGAGGACGCGCGCAAGTCCGCCAAAAAATCGGCGCGGAGGCTGAAGTCCGCGCCGAGCTTGCGCAAGATTCGGATGGGACTGCCACTGCTCGCCGTGAGCGTGGCCAGCCAGCCGTCACTGAGGGCCTGCAGGCTGGTGACGGTCTCCCCGGCGAGGGATGGCGCCGCAAAAAGGAGGTTGGGCGTGCCGTCCGGATTCAGACGCAATAGCCCGGAAGGCGCAGCGGCGCCCAACTGCGGCACCGTACCGACGAGCAGCGCTCCTCCATCCGCCAACGCGTGAATTTCGGAAACGGTCGTCGGGAACGATGAAGCGGCATAAAATACGCTGGGCCCAGGATTCCCACGCTGGAGGCGATAGACCACCGGCGTCGCGTCAACGTCGCGGGGGGCAAGGGACCGCGCGTCAAATATAATGACGTAGGGGGTCGCGGGGTTCCCTGCGACGAGCGCGTCCCCGCTCGAGCTGATCGCGAGAGCCGTCGGAGTGAAATTCACGGCGCCAGCCAGGGTCCAGCTGTTTGCAAGCGCCCCACTGGGATCCAATCTGACGACCACAGGCGGAAGGACCGAACCCGCCGGGTAAACCGATGGCGCCATCCCCACCAACGATCCATCCGCCGCGACCGTGACGGGTGCGGCGAAATCAGTCTGGGATGCGTAAAAGGGATTGAGCGTCCCATCGGGGGCTAGTGCCACAACGTCACGGGTCAGGTGGCCGCCGGCTTGGACGAAGTGTCCCGTGATCAAAATCTGCCCGCTTGATAGCGGCCACAGGCCAGAGACCGAAGCGGTATCCCCGGCGGCCGGAGTCAACGTCAGCGCATAACCATTGTCCAGCACGCCGGCGGTTGAAAAGCGCAGGACGAGTACAGTCTTGGTCGACGTGACCAAAGCGGATGTGATCGAACCCGCCGGAAAGGCGACCAAAACCCGGCCGTCCGCAAGCTGACAGGTCTGGGGCGGTCGGCCGACTCCCAAGACACCAGCCGCCATCGCGGACGCGAGCCAGTTCGAAGTTTGCAATGTCCCGTCCGCGTTCAATCGGACCACCGGGCCGGCCGCCTGCCCTCCAGCCCAGGTGAAATCGCCCGACGCCAGCACCCCGCCATCGGCCAAGGGCTGCGCGTATATCTGACCCGTTAGCGGTTGAGTCAGAAGTGGCGCCGTAAAGGTGGGGTCGTTCTGATATCGCGTAGCGCCCGCCAAGCGGCCGCCGCCTACGGCAATGACGAGCGCCAGTCCTATGATCAGTCGGAGGATACGAAGCAGGAAAGACATACCTGGGGAGCGGGTACCCCTGTTGATTACGCCTCAGCTGGACACTCTGAGTCAACCCGCCCGATCTTGTTCGGGCGCTCCCTCCCCCGCAAATGAAAAAGCCGGGCGCGCCCCGCGGCTCGCCCAGCTTTGAAACTGCCGGCGATTCCTAGGCTACTGGCACGCCTCGCAGGCTTCGCCGTTGCGCATCGCTTCGATGCTGCAGGCGAGCTTCTGCTCGGCGGTGAAGACCTTGGCCGGAGCCGCGGCGGCCGTGGCCGCGGGCGCCGCCTGGTGCGATCCGCCGGCATCGCCCGAATTCTGGCCGCCGTCCGAACCCTCCTTGACCGCTCCGCGGGTATCCTTCTTCACCGAGATCGTGGCCTTCTCGATGGCGGAGGCGCCCAGACTGCGGAGGTAGTAGGTCGTTTTGAGTCCGGCGCGCCAGGCATGGCGATACATGTGGGAGAGTGTCTTCAGGTCGGGCGTCTTGATCCACAGGTTCACCGATTGGGACTGGTCGATCCACTTCTGCCGGCGGGCCGCCGCCTCCACGATCCACTTCGGATCGACGTCGAAGGCGGTGAGATACTTGGCCTTGAGGTCCTCCGGGATGCGCTCGATGTCCTTCACCTCGCCGTCGAAGTACTTCAGGTTGTCGATCATGTCCTGGTCCCAGAGGCCGCGGCCCTTGAGATCCTTCACCAGGAAGGGATTGAGGACGATGAACTCCCCGGAGAGGTTCGATTTGACGAAGAGGTTCTTGTAGGTGGGCTCGATGCAGGGCGAGGTGTTCGTGATGTTCGAGATCGTGGCCGTGGGGGCGATCGCGAGCACATTGCTGTTGCGCATGCCCTGGGCGGCGATTTTCGCCCGGACGGGGGCCCAGTCCATGCGGGAAGTCCGCGGCACATCGATCTTCACGCCGCGCTCCTGCTCCAGCAGGTCCAGCGAGTCCTGGGGCAGGATGCCCCGCTCCCATTTCGAACCGTGGAAGGTGGAGTACGTGCCGCGTTCGGCGGCGAGATCGGAACTCGCTTCGTACGCGTAGTAGGCCATCGCCTCCATTGCCTCGTCGTTGAATTCCACCGCCTCGGGCGAGGCGAAGGCGACGCCCTTCACATACAGGGTGTTCGCCAGGCCCATCAGGCCCAACCCGATTGGCCGGTGCCGGAGATTGGAGCGCTTGGCCGCTTCGGTGGGATAGAAGTTGATGTCGATGACGTTATCCAGGGCCCGCACGGCCGTGCGGATCGTTTCCCGCAGTTTCGGGTGGTCGATCGCCCCGTCCGGCAGGAGGTGCGAATCCAAGATCACCGAACCCAGATTGCATACGGCCGTCTCCTCGTTCGAGGTGTTGAGCGTGATTTCGGTGTTCTTGGTGATAAGGCCGTTGACGGTCCAGGAATGCTCTTCGGTGAAGACCTGCAGGCAATAGGCATCCTCATTGGGCAACTGCTCCAGGCCTTCGAAGGTCGCATACATTTTCTGCACATAGCCCGGCTTCTCCAAATTCTCGAGGAATCGCCCATTGCCGCGGAGCGAGCCGAGGCCGGTCAGATTTTCGAGAATGCGGCAGCCGCGAATCGAGGTCACGGCGAGGCGCCAGAGTGCATTCTGCCAGTATTCCTTCACGCCGCCATGGCCGTCCGGCATTTCCGTGAGCCCGCGATCCCGCATTTGGGTGAGCGAGGATTTGATCCCGAAATTCGCGAGCAAGATCTGAATCTCCCCCAGGAACGATTCGTCGACGGAGGCGAGCGAGCAGGTCGTGATTTCGCCCGAACTCTCAACCGTGGCGTCCGCGGCATAAAGCCCGCGGAGATATTGGCCGGCGGTCTCGCGATCGCCGCGCCAGACAAAGTCTGGCACCTTGAGCTTCGTTTCCCGGGTAAAGCCGAGGCGCGACAGGGCCCGCGCCAGCGGGGCCGAGGAAAGCCGGCGCTTGTATTCATTGCCGACAAAGACCGGTTCGACGGTCGAAGTCGTGCGCAGCGGCTCCGCTGCAGTCTTCAGGACGCGAGCCATCGCGGCCTCGAGTTCCGGAATGAGCGGGAATTCCTGGCTCCACAAATCCACGCTGACCGAAAGCGATCCGCTCTCGCGCACCCCAAAGGTGCCATCACCGGCAATTACGCCGCAAAGCAGGGCTTCATCGGCGCGGTGCTCCGTGCCCCACAGGCCCTCCGCTTGTTGAATTTCGATCAACTCGCCCCGTTGCAGCGCCTGCGCTTCGACCCAGCCCCGGCCGACGACCCAAACCTTGTGGTCCGGCGTCACCTTGTGGGTGTACCCTTCCTTCGTCCGGATACGGACGATGGGGGCATCCGGGCGCGGCAGCAGCATGGGCCCCGCGCTCACCGGGCCGGAACGGCCATAAACGGTGTTCACCACCTCGTCGGTCAGGACGCCGCGGCCGGAGGGATCGACCAGGGCGCGCTTGCGCGCCTGTTCGAAGAGATAGCCCACGGTCACCAGGCCCTCGGAGGTCACCACGCGCTGATCGGCCGTCATGCAGCAGAGATTCGAGGAGTGAATCACGCCGACGTGGTCTTGCGGCGACCGAATATTGCAGGCGTCCTTGAAGGTGATCCACGGATGGCCCGTCTCGAAGATCATCGAGAGCATCTTCTTCCAGAGATCGAGCGCCTCGATCTTCTGGCCGAAGATTTTTCCGGCTTCGGCCATCGTCTCGTAATGGGCGTACCGATCTTCGAAGCGCTTGCCGTAGAGATCGTGCAGATCCTTGACCTCGTTCGCCCGGAAGAGCGTCCAAGGCTGGCGCGCCTCAACCCGTTTCATGAAGAGGTCGGGAATCCAGTTCGCCGTATTCATGTCGTGAGTCCGGCGACGGTCGTCGCCGGTGTTCTTGCGCAGTTCCAAGAACTCGAAGATATCGTTGTGCCAGGTTTCCAGGTAGGCGCAGCCGGAGCCCCGGCGTTTGCCGCCGTTATGCACCAGCGCCGCGCTGGTCATGTAGGTCTCATCGCCCTCGACCTTCAGGTCGAAAACGAACGCTTCCGGTTCGATATTTTTTACATCCCGGATCCGGGTGTAGACGCAGCCATCGTACGTGAGCCAATTGCGTTTGCCGATGGGGCGAATGCCGACCAGCGCCGCGAGTTCCATCACCGCGGGAATGCGCACGTCGTAACAATCGCCAAAACCGTTAAACTCGACGATCGAACCGTCCGATCGTTTGCCGGTGTGCGTGTGATCGCGGCGGCGGTATTGACCGCCCGAAGGAATTCCTAGGCGGAGCAATTGGTAGCGGATCCCCTCGGCGAGAGGCCGGGACGAACTGCTGAAATAGATTTCCTTCTGCCGGGAAACGCCCCCGTCCGTTTCAATCAGGCCCTGAATCAGGGCTTCGGTCTGGGGCAGTGGCAGATGGGCAAAGCGCCGGGAAATCCGCTTGTTGCCATTCTCGTCATAGAGATCGCTGTGATCGAACGGCATCGTGCTCGCACCCGCGCCGGTAATCCGACCGGTGGTGCCATCGCGAACGGCACCGAAGCCGGCGGCCCAGTGAATCTGCAGGTACGTGGTTCCGCGCGTGGTCTCCCAGAAATGGATCCCGAGCTTGGTGAGATGAGCGCGGACAAACTCGATATGCGCATCCTTGGCCGGATGGCCAGAAACCCCCCACTGGCGCCCATTCTTAGACAGATGTCCATCTCCCAAAAGAATGCCGTACAGGCGGGCATCGTTTTCGGAGAATCCGGGGACAGGCACGATCTGGGTTGGAATCACTTGAGCCACGTAGTCGCCCCGCTGGAGCTTGCCCGCGTCCACCCAATCGGGCCGCACTTTGTTGTCGGCGAGCCAGCGCATCGTCCGCGCGTTGCCCTGCTCCATCGGCACCCCCTGAATCGCGAAGAACGGATGTCCAGCCGTAACCTTGATCGGCGTGAGCGAATGCTTGATCTTCACGGCGACCATTGGATCGTGCTGATCGTAGGCGAATTTCTCGGTGACTTCCCGATAGGTGCCGCTGTGACCGAGCACCAAGTCACCCACCTTCACCCCCACGATGGGCTTGGGGCCATCCGCCGTGTGCACGACGGTATCGCCCGCGAAGCACTGATTGACCGCGCAGAGCAGATCGTTGTGCAGCTTGAGGAAGGGAATGACCCCTTGCGACTCGCCGTTGGTCCCGCCTATATAGGCTCCAGTGCCGCGCACCGCGGTCCACGAACCGCCCAAACCACCGGCCCATTTTGCGAGATATGCGTTCTCTGCAATACCTCTTTGAAATATCCCTTCTATCGAGTCGTCAACGGTATACAAATAGCATGAGCTGAGCTGAGAATGCAGGGTCCCAGAGTTGAATAACGTCGGTGTAGATGAACAGAAACGACGTGTTTTATAAAGCGAATATAGTGCCGCGACTCTGATTTCTCGTTCGCCTTTTTCATCCAGAAACAGGCCCATCGCGACCCGCAGCCAGAAAAATTGGGGCGTCTCGATGCGCTTCGAGGGCTTGGAGACCTTGTCGACGATCAGGTAGCGATCGTAGAGGGTCTGAATGCCCAGGAAGTCGAACTCCAGGTCGGAGGACGGATCGAGCGCGGCGGCGAGCTTGCTGACGTCATATTCCAGGAGCCGCGGGTTCAGCCGCTTGATGGCGACGCCGTGCTCCAGGTACTTGCGGAACGCCCGCTGGTGAAATTCCTTCAGCTTGCCGATCCCGTCGCGGAGAATGTCCCAGCCCAGGACTTCCTCGTAAATGTAGGTGAGCTGGATGCGGCCGGCAAATTTCGCGAAATCGGCATCCCGCTCGATCAAGGTCTTCGAATTGAGAATGATCGTCGAATCGAGGTCCTTCTGGGAAATTTGGTCGTAAACGGAGCGGCGAATCTCCTGCTCGATCTGGTCGTTGGTAAGGCACAGGTCCAGGCCGATGCGCGCGAATTCGATCCGCTTGCGCAGGTCGGCGCCGTCCCAGAACGCATTTTCCCCGTTGGCCTTCTTGACCACGACCATGGTCCCCTGGCCCGGGGTGAGCGCCGGGGCAACCGGGAGGCTCGGATCGGCCGGGGCGTGCTCGCGCGCCGAAGCCCGGTCGGCCCGGAACAGGATATAGGCCTCGGCGACCTTGTAATGCCCGGCCTTCATCAATTCTTCCTGCACCATGTCCTGAATCTCCTCGATATGCAGGAAGACCTGCTTCGAGGCCTGCACCCGCTCGGCGACCGCCGCGGTGATGCGCACCGCCGGCGCGGAGTCGCGCTGGAGCGAGAGGAAGGTTTTGCGGATGGCGATTTCGACCTTCTGCTCATTCCACGGCACCACCTGGTTGTTGCGGCGAATGACGCGAAAGGACGTTTGCGCGGTCGATTCCCGGTCAAAGGACAGCTTCCGCGCGCGGTTGAGGAGGAGGCTCTTCGCCACGAAGTAGGCGTTGTTATCGACGAGCGTCTTTTCGATCAGCTCATACAAAGCATTGAGGGTCAGCTGATAGGGAACGCGGCTGCGGGCCAATTCCTTGAGGTTGGCCGCGAGCTCCCGGCAGATGCGCAGCACCCAGGCCCGGTTCAGATCCGTGAAAATCTCGGTGTCACCCTTCGCGAGCGAGACGTTGGTCAGCGCCTTGCCCAGCGTATCGGCCACTTCCGCGAGCACGAACCGCTCTTCGCCATGGGGGCAGAGCAGGACGATTTCCGGGAGGGCGATATCCTCGCCGGTGAGCACGTCGCGCCAGGCATAGTGCGGCTTCTGCTCGACGGGAGTGTGGACGGTGCGTTTCAGCGCAAGATCGTGCGCGAGAGAGGGAGTGCTCATGGTGAGGCAAAAGGTGACAAGATTGGAACAATAACGACGGGCGCAGCGCCCGATGGGAAGTTAACCGACGCGCCACCCGCCAAGGGTTATCGCGCCGGGAAAGGACGGTTCTAAATCGGGGAAAACCTAAAACCGGGAATTGAAGAGGAAAAAAATGAAGCGGGCCGCGCCGGGGTTTGGCGGCGGCCGGACGCGAATCAGAGTTCGTCGTCCGCTGCGACGGTCAGAGAAGAGGCTTTTTGATACTCAGTGACCCGGCCTTCGAAGAAGTTTTGCTCCTTCTTGATGTCCATCATCTCGGCCAGCCACGGGAGGGGGTTCTTGATGCCGCCGCTAAGCGGTGCCAGGCCGCAGCCTTCAAGGCGACGGTCCGCGATATAATCGATATAAGTCAGAAAATCCTCCAGCCGCAGGCCCACGCCGTTCACCGGCAGGCAGTCCTTGATGAACTCCTTTTCCAGCGCCACGGCCTCCCGCATCAGGTTGCGGAGGTCCTCCTTGAAATCGGTCGTCCAAATCTCCCGATTCTCTTCCACCAAGTCCATGAACAGGTTACGAAACACTTCGATATGGTTGGACTCGTCGCGCAGCGTGTACCGGAACATCTGGCCGATGCCGGGAAATTTGTTTTGGCGGTAAAGGGACAGGATCATCCCGAAGAGCCCGTAAAATTGCGTGCCTTCCATGCACTGGCCGAAAACGAAAATGTTCTTCGCCAAGAGCCGCTTGTTTTCGGGCCGGGTGAGATCCAACTCCCGCCGCAGATCCTTGGAAATGCGGGTCACAAACTCGTTCTTGCGGACGATCGTCGGGACGTCCTCGAACATCGCCTCGCACTCGTGCGGGTTGATGCCGAGCGAAGCGATCATGTACAGGAGCGAATCGGCGTGGATGTTCTCCTCGTGGGCGTGCCGGCCCAGGACGAGTTTGAGCTCCGGAGCGGTGACCAATTCCCGCACCACGTGCTGGATGTTGTCGCCCACGATCCCTTCCGCCGCCGAAAAATAGCCGATGCCCATCCGGATGATCCACCGCTCAACCTCGGAAAGCGCTTTTTCATCCCGCCATTGCTCGATATCCTTGCCCATCGGGATGTCTTCGGGCTCCCAATGGTTGGCCTTCATCGTGCGGTAAAGATCGTACGCCCATTGATATTTGAGCGGCAGGAGATTGAATGTCATCGTCGACCGACCGTTGATGACCTTCTTGCCCGCAAACGCGGCCTCCGCCTTGGCCTCGTCGAGGTAAAAGGTTTTGGTGCCGACCTGAAAAGTTTTTTGCATGACCGAACGGAAGAAAGAGAATGGGCAATCAGGAGTGAGATCGGCTGTTTGCGACGCTTGGGGGACGCGGGCGAACCAAAGTTGTTAGAACTTATTGACCGGTTGTTGACCACAACAGGATGTGGTCCTGCGCGGTAGCGACCACAACCTATTGGACCTGCTGAAAATCCCGTCAATAGGTTAATGACATCCAATTGTTAAATTTTGTGGCTATTTTTGGCTTGCCGCCTTCGGACCAAAGGAGCTTCCGAGTGAAGAATTGAGCCGGCGCCCGGGTGAGGTCAAAATTCGCCCGGGGGCAGGCCCTCAGGCGCCCCTCTGGAAAGCCCGGCCGGGGGCGATTTCGGCGCCGGCCGCCGCCGGAGTGAAAGGCCTGGCAAAATCCGACTTTTAACCCGAATATTTCATGAACACGGCAGCAGATTGGCCCAAATGTCGGAGCAAAATGGGCCGAGATCGACCGAAGGTGGCCGGCGATTCACTGCCCGGGGCGGAGGCGCGCGGCTTCGCGAAATTGCGCCTCGGCTTCCGCGAGACGTCCGGTGGACCGGAGGGCTAAGCCCAAATAATAGTGCGGATTGGGCGCCGCAGGATCAAGCCGCAGGGCTTGCTGCAGCTCCGGGATCGCCTCTTCCAACCGGCCCGTGCTCGCCAGGGCAAAACCCAGCGAGGCATGCGCCTCCGCCAAATCAGGCTGCAGCTGGAGCACCTGCCGGAACTGCCCGATCGCTTCCTCCCGGCGCCCGGACTGGATGAGCGCGCTGCCGAGATTGTCGCGGGCGACAACATAGTTGGGCTCGAGTCGCAAGGCCGCGACAAACTGGGCGATCGCTTCCGGCAGGCGCCGGGAACGCGCCAGGGCATCGCCCAAATTATTGTGCGCTTCGGCATAATCGGGCCGCAGTCGCAGGGCGGTCTCGAGCTGGTCGATGGCCTCCGGCAGGCGCCCGCGGTCAGTGAAAATTAGGCCCAGATTATTATGCGCGAGCCAGGCCTGTGGATTTTGCGCCAAAGCCTGCGTCCAGAATACTTGATCGTCCCGATAGGCGGCCGCCTGCCGGTGGCTGGTTATCGCCAGCGCACCGCAGAAAATGCCGGCGGCGACCGCGAGGGAAAAGCGCAGTCCGCGGGGGGCCCGGGCCAGGCGATCGGCGAGCAGGCCAGCGCCTCCCACCGCCAGTCCGATTAGTCCCAGCATCGGGAGATAGACGAAGTGATCGGACACCCACGAAATGCGCGAATAAGCCATGGGGATCACTCCCAGGACCGGCAGCAAATTTATCCCAAACCAGCCGAAGCCAAACAGAAGGGCCCGGCCCCAGGTCGGGCGCTTGGTCCACAGATAGGCGGTCCATCCGGCCAGAATCAGCCAGGAACCAATCAGCGCGAACGGCAGGGCAACCATCGCCGGGCGCGGGTAGATCGGCATCAGCCCGACAGGCACGAAGAATTTTTCCCAATAGAATCCCACCGCGAGCCCGGCTTCAGTCACGCGCGTTCCTAGATTTCCGGCTCCAAGTTCACTTCCGGCAATTGCCCGATGCTGCTGAAACCACACCGTGATGAGGCCGAGTCCCAATGCCACCGCGAAGAAGGGGGCTGTCCGCACCAGATCTCGCCGGCTGACCCGGCCCCGACGCCACCAGACATAGAGCAGAATGATGACGGGAAACATCACCACAGTGGTTTTCGCCAGCGTCGCGAAAAGAAAAAAGAGGAACGCCCAAAAATAGGACCGGGCCCGGCCGCGGCGGTCAAAGTCGACATACGCGATCATCGCCCCGAGCAGCAAGAGCAGAGAAAACGTGTTCTTCATTTCAGCGATCCAGGCCACCGATTCGACCGCCAGAGGATGCACCACAAAGAGCAGCGCACCCAGCCATTCGACGCCAGGCCGCGGTCGCTCGGAAGCGGTCCCCGGCCGCACCGAATTCAATTTCACGAGCAACCGCCAAAACAGCAGCGCGCCCAAGAGATGGAATGCGATGTTGGTCAGATGATAGCCGAATGGATTCGAACCCCATCGGCGCCATTCGATCCACTGCAGCGTGGTCTTGAGCGGAAAATAATCCGCGCCGGCCGGTGCCAGCCAGATCTTCCGCAAGGCCGCCGGATCGCGCAGAACGGGATTGTGCGCGATCTCGGCGGCATCGTCCCAAACCCATCCCCCGTGCACCGCTGGCGAATAGACCCAGATGCCCGTCGCGATAATCAACGCCGCCTGCAGGCCCACCGAAAACGTTTTTTTGAAGCGAAACTGGCTCATCTCAATGGCCCGTCCGGAGGCGTTCCGCTTCCGCCAATTGGTCAGCCGCGTCCCGCTCCCGCCCGAGCGCCCGCAAGGCCAGAGCGAGGTTATAGTGGGCATTGGCATCATGGGGCGTCAGGGATATCGCCCGCTCATATTGAGCCACCGCCTCCGGCAGCCGGCCCACCTGCGCCAAGGCCACCCCGCGGTTCGCATTCGCTTCGGCGTAGTCCGGCCGCAGGTGCAGGGCCTCGTCATACTGCTGCAGCGCTTCGGGCCAGCGTCCGATTTGGGCAAAGGCATTGGCCAAATTATAATGCACTTCCGGATTGTCCGGGGTCCACCGCAGCACTTGCTGATATTGGGCGATCGCCTCGGCTAGTCGCCCGCCGCTCGCCAGGGCGGCGGCCAGATCGTTGCGGGCGGAAGTGTACCCGGGATCGAGCTGCAGCGCCTGCTCGAATTGCACGGTCGCCTCGTCCATGCGGCCCACAGTCGCGAGCGCGACCCCCAAGTTAGTGCGGGCGGCCGGATAGCTTTTTTTTAGTTCGAGGGCTTTCCCATATTGGTCGATCGCTTCCGGAATCCGGCCCACGGTGGCCAAGGCCACGCCGAGATTGTCGTGCGCTTCCGCGTAAGCCGGATTCAATTCCAAGGCCCGATCGAAATGGTCGATCGCCGCCGCCAGGCGCCCCGCGTCGCTGAGCGCAATGCCGAGATTGTTTTGCGAATAGGGGTTGGTCGGCGCATGGGCGACGGTATCGCTCCACAAGCTCAGGTTGCTCTGGTAAATTTCGTTGCGGGCGGCGGTGAGCCAGCCGAAAGCCGCCGCGGCGGCGATCGCCGCGCCGCCAAATATCCCCTCCGCCCATTGCGGAGTCCAGCGTTGCAGTCCTCTTTCCAATCCGCCGGCGGCCAAAATCAGCACCGGCACAAGCGCAAGATACATCCGATGCTCGGCCATGGTCTGGCTCAGGCCCGGAATCAGGGAGGTTGGAGCCAGGATGGCGAAAAACCAAGCGGCCAGAAAGGCGATGACCGAACGGCGCCAGAGTCCGTAAAGGGTGGCGGCCAACAGCAGCAGGACGAGCAGCGACTCGCTCCATGCCGCGGCGCCCCGCACCCATTGCACCGGGTAGTAAAAAATCAGGGGATGGGGCCAGAAAGCCAGCCGGAGATAATGCAAAATCGCCGGGCCTTGGGTCAGCAGATATCTGCCCCAGGAGATGCCGAGACCAAAGCCCGAGGTCCCCCCCCGATTGCCCCCGGTGCTGGCCACGAGCCAGACCAGCAACAGCCAGGTCGAACCCAGCGCCGCATAATACCGCCAGCGCGCCCGCCAAGCCAGCTGAAAGCTGCCCGCAACGAACGTGCGGTCGTAGAGCAGGACGATCACGGGTGCCGACACCATGACTTCCTTGGTCGCGACTCCGCAAAGGCAGGCCGCCCACCCCGCCCCGAACCAAAGGCAGCCCGTCCTCCCGCCCGCCTTCTCGTCCGCCCCCATTCCGTCCCGCGCCGCCAGCGACCCGGCCGGCATGGCCCCATCCACGCCCCGAATAAAACAATACAGCGTCAGCAAATAACACAATCCCATCAGCGACTCCGCCCGCTGAATGATATAGGTCACCGACTCGGTCTGTAACGGATGCAGACTCCAGAGCAGCGCGAGCGCAAAAGCAAAACGGTCCGGGTGCGCCGGGCCGCGGGGCATCTGCGTCGCCGTCCTCCGCACGATCCCGAAGAGGGTGAGCGCTGCCAGCGCGTGCACCGCCACGTTAAACGCGTGATAGCCCCAAACCCGCACCCCGCCGATCGCATAGTTGATCGCCAGCGACAAATTCACCATCGGCCGGCCGCCGACCGTGAGGCCGCCGTCGGCGGGCGGCGCCAGCACCCGGCTGATCGGCCAGAGGGAGCGGATCGTCGGGTTGTCCCGGACCGCCGAATCATCCAGATAAACAAACGCGCCGGTAAAGCTGTTGCGATAGGCAACCCAAACGCTCGCCACCACGATTCCCCCGACGAGCAGGGACCGGCCTCGCGAAGGTATGCGCCAGCGCATCATCGCGGGGATCGGGGCTCCGCCGGCCCCGCCTCGATGCGGGCAAGATTGGATTGCGCCACCGGGTAGCTCGGCCGCAGGCGAAGGGCCTGTTCAAACTGATCCTTGGCTTCGTCCAGCCGGCCAGAATCAGCCAGCGCCACGCCCAGATTGTTGCGCGCTTCGGCGTCGCCGGGATTGAGGCGCAGCGCCTGGCCAAACTCGGCGATCGCCCCGGGCAGCTGGCCCCGCTGCAGGAGCACCTTGGCCAAATTGAAATGGGTCGACGGGTAATCGGGTTCGATCTCCTCCGCCCGCCGATAATGCGCCACCGCCTCGTCCAGGCGGCCCTGCGCCAGGAGGATATTGCCGAGATTGAGATGCGCGAGCCAACAGTCGGGGTTTTCCTGGAGCGTCACCTCATACAACGTCGCCGCGTCGCGATATTGGCGGGCTTGGCGCCAAGTCATCATCCCCAAAATACCGAGCAGCACCGCCGCGGCCAACCGCGGAGCCCTCATCCATCGCATCCAACCCGCCGCCCCGAGAGCGATGATGCCAAAACTGGCCAGATATTGGAAATGATCGGCGACATAGGAGAAAATGAAAGGATAGACGTTGAAGAAGCCCAGGGCCGGAAAAAGCGTGAGCACGAAGAACGCCCAGCCAAAAAAAACGGCCCGGATGGCAGCCCGAAATGCGATGGCCCCGGACCTACCGTGAACCCCAAAGCAACGCCAGCCAGCCATGATCAGCAGCCCCGTGATGGCTAAAGCCGCCCCCAAGGGAATCCATTGGATCGGATCGTCCGCCCGGATCGTCCAATGCGGATAGATGAACATCAATTTGGCCGGCCAGAGCAGCTTGGTGAGGTAGAACCAGATGACGCGTCCGGCGAGGATTCCGCGCTGCCAGAAGCCCAAGTCGAAGCGGCCGCCCTCAGCCCCGATGTACGCTCGCTCCACCCACGCGGTCAGCAGCCCAGCGCCGAGGGCGAGGATGAACCAGGGTGCGAGCGGCGCGACTTCGTGTTTCCAGGAAAGCCGGCCCCGCTGCCACCAAAAACCGAGCAACAGGGCCGCCGGCAGCGTCGCGGTCACGCTCTTGCTGAGCAGCGCCAGGATAAAGAGCCCCGTCGCCAGCCCATAGAGCAGGGGGGCGCCCGAAGCCAGACGCCCGCCCACCGGCGCCGGTCCGCCTTGCTCTCCCCGCCACGTCATGAAAGCAAGCGCGGCCAAAAGGTAAAATACCGCCGAAAGCGTATTTTTCTGCTCGGAAATCCACGCCACCGATTCCACCGCCATCGGATGCAGTGCGAAGATCAAGCCGGCCAGCCAGGGCGTCGGATCGGTCCGGGCCCCCGCTCCCCAAAGCCGCCGCAGCACGAGAGCGAACAACCAGGCTGCAGTCGCGTGCAAACCGACATTGCACAAATGGTAGCCGAGGGCCGCATTGCCCCAAAGACGGTGCTCCAGCCAGAATGCGCTGTGCAGCACCGGATAATATTGCTGCGTGGCGCCCAGATCGAACCAGATCCGGCGCAAGCCGTGCAGCGATTGCAGATCGGGCCGGGTGACGTGCGCGTCATCGTCCCAAATGAACACCCCCTGCAACGCCGGAAAATAGGCCGCCAGCGAAACCAAGAAAAAAGCCAACCATCCGCGCAAACTCCGGCCCGCGCCCACTCCGAATGGCAGCCATTCCCGCGCGGCGGGTGCAATTGAAGCCGGCGGCATCATGGTGATAGCGCGGCCGCGTGCTCGACCGCGCGCAGCTGCGCGAGATTTTTTCGCGCCGGGGCGTAATCCGGCCGGTAACGCAGCGCAGCTTGAAATTGGTCTTCCGCCTCTCGATAGCGTCCCGCGAGGGCGAGCGCGGTGCCGAGATTGAGCCTCGCTTCGACCAGGCCCGGGTCCAGACGGACGGCGGCTTCATATCGGGCGATCGCGTCGGCCATCCGGCCTTCGGCGGCCAAGGCGATGCCGAGATTGTAATACGCCTGCGCGTAATCCGGCCGGAACCGCAATGCCGTATCGAACAGGGCCACTGCCTCGGGCAGTCGGCCGGAAGCGGTCAAAGTGGTGCCAAGGCCATTGGCGGCTTCGGCGTCATCCGGCCGGACCCGGAGCGCCTGGGAGAAATCGGCCGCCGCCTCGGCGGTGCGGCCCTCCGCTTGGAGGATATTGCCCCGGTTGTTGTAGGCGTCCGCCTCGTCCGGCTGAATTCGGAGCGCTTGGCCAAAGTCCGCCATAGCGTCGGCGTCACGTCCTTCTTCCCGCTCGACGTTGCCCAGGTTGACATACGCGTCGGCAAAGTCCGGCTTGAGCCGCAGTCCCAAACGGAAGCAATCCTGCGCCTCCGCCAGCCGCCCGGCCTGGGTCAGGGCAATGCCGAGATCGTTTTGCGCGAAGGGGTTGTCCGGGCATCGCCGCACCGTGTCCGCCCACAGCGTCAAGTCGCTCCGGTATATGAGGTTG
>Ga0182024_10002616_pt1 | contig 44293 bp, 36 predicted proteins | sample P32metaG_FD_120480 | JGI IMG/M metagenome (GOLD analysis project Ga0182024, IMG submission 120480) | Permafrost microbial communities from Stordalen Mire, Sweden - P3-2 metaG (Illumina Assembly) | ecosystem: Environmental > Terrestrial > Soil > Wetlands > Permafrost | place: Sweden: Stordalen... | reverse complement strand
TGTCGCTTGGATACGGTTTTCTCTGTGTCATTCCCCAGAATTACCGTGCTGAACAAGCATCGGTGAATAACCACCCTGATGACTGCGGCAGATCAGGTCCAAAGATCGTAAACAGGCTCTAAGAGCACAATTGCCGGTTGGGTTTTGCAGGCGCTTGCAACTTCTACCCAATCGGTGCTTCAATCCTTCGTTACACGGTTAGCACTTTTCGCGTCCATCGGAATCAAGATGCCCGAATGGGCCTCACGGGAGAACCAGCTATGTTAACGAGCGGACCAGCCGTCAAAGTCTCGATCTACCTCAGCGATGGGGCCAAGCATCATGGCATTCCGGTGTATACCAGCCTCCTGGATTTCCTGTTTAAAAGCGGCGTCTACGGAGCCACTTGCCTCAAAGGCGTCGCTGGTTTCGGATCGACTCATCGCATCCACTCCGCGCACATTCTCGAAATCTCGGATCATCTGCCAATCAAGATCGAGTTCATTGAGACCCGTGAGAAGGTCGATGCGCTCATGCCTGAGCTTGAGAAGCGAACCGGCTCCGGATTGATCGAACTCCAGGAAACCACCGTCATCATTCCACCCAAGAACTGACGCTCCCGCCTGGCGATGGATAGCTATTTTTCCGACGTGAATGGCGACGCCGGCAGTCCCTCCCCATTGAATAGGTTGCACTGTGGACTGTTGGCCCAGCCGTAACGCACAAATACCGGCTCGGATACCGAAGGGCTGGTGACAAGCACCGTAGCGCCCTCTATGGTGGCCGTGGCGGGCGAGAATTTCCCGTCGACGCCTGCAATCTCGAAACCAGTCAACGCGCCGCCTTTAGCCGTCAGCCCCTGGGTATGGTCGAACCAGACACGTATCGCATTTCCTTCCGGCGTTGCTTGCCGGTAGATCGGCCCTGAATACTCGATGGACTCCCCGTAACTGAGAGCACGCGCAGCTCGTGCCAGCCTCAAGCCCACATCCACCTTGTCGGTGGGGTGAACATTGTCTGGGTTGCCGATGTCGATGGTCACGGCCATGGCCGTATTGCGCAGCTCCAGGGTCTTCAGCTGCTGCTCACGGAGCGTGGCCCAATCCTCGATGGGTGTTGAGGTGAAACTTGAAATCTGCACGTAAAGGAATGGAAAGTCGCCCACGCCCCACTGCCGACGCCAATCCTCAATCAGCGTGCTGAATATTCTCTTGTAAAGTGGCGCGCGCACCAACTGACTGTTGCTTTCTCCCTGGTACCAGATCACGCCACGAATGGGAAATGGCGTCAGTGGCGCAATCATGCCGTTATACAACTGCCCGGGTCCCCAACTCGGCAAATCCGGATGCCAGGGAAACTTCGGTTCCGGCTTGCCCTGTGCCTTCGCCTCCTCGATTTGCTGTTGTTCCTCTTTGTCTGCCAGCAACGCGTCGGATTCGTGTTCGGTCATCCTGCCCCACGAAACAAACAGCGGCGCCAGTGCCGCATCTTCGCCGAGAGCGGCGAGACGCGTCCATGCCTCGGCCACTGTCCCGCCCCAGGTCGCATCGATCACGCCCACCGGAACATGCTCTCGCTCTTCGATCTCGCGAGCAAAGTACCAGGCAACCGCGGAAAAATCCTTAGCGGTATCAGGAGTTGAAGTTGCCCATCCGTCCGTGTCGGCGTCGTCCTGAGCATACTCGGAGGCCCGCCTCTTTACTGTCAGCAGCCGTATGCGCGCGTTGGCCGCGCGAGGCAGATCTTCGTCGGCCGTGGCGCCCTTGCGCATCTCGAACTCCATGTTCGACTGGCCCGATGCCACCCATACGTCGCCCACCAGAATATCGTCCAGCGTGATGGTCTGTGCGGAAGCGGAAGTGCCTCCGGGAGCCATGGGTGCTCCCTGGACGATGAGTTGAAATGGCCCGCCGGCTACGCCAGGCGAAAGATAAATGCTCCATCGGCCCAGTTGCCCAGCTTTCGTCGAGTGCGTCTCGCCGCGGAAGGTTACGCTCACACCTTGCCCCGGCGGCGCCAACCCCCAGATATGCACTGGCAGGTCTCGCTGCACCACCATGTGGCTGCTCAGAATTTTGGGCAGAGTTACTTCCGCGGAAACAGCAGCGCCCGGAAGCAGCGCAAGCAGGATCATCGTTCGCAGGTTCAAGAGGAGCCTCACTGGCAATACATAGCCCAAAAGCCTCCACGCCCAGCGGATCGTGGAACTTTCAGGAAAGATAAAGATAACAGAGCAAACAGTCCTTCCGATTTCTCGATGCTGCTGGCTGCATTTCTCGATTCGCGGATTTTCTGCACAACCTTTTCCCGGTAGTTCGTGTCCTAACAAGAACGGGGAAAAATAGTCGAAGGCAATTTCGAGGTGGAAAGTTTTTTGCAGAAGACGAACTAACTGGTCAGCGTTGCCAATCCCGGAAGATGCTGCACTTTCACCTAATTTCCGCCCCACTTAAGGCAGCAAGATCTTTCCGATTTGGAGGGGCGGGTGCTTTCGATGCGTAACGGACGTACAACTTTACCTGCTTTCCTGGCCTTAGCTGTGTTAGCCCTATGCTCATTGCGCAGCCAGGCGCAGGCTGCCCTGCTCTTGGAGGATCCGTACGGCCTCTTTGGCACCCTGAACCCCACCGGACATCTTGCTATTTATTTTGAACATGTTTGCGCCGAGACTCCGGTTCGATTACGCCGCTGCACCGCAGGAGAATCGGGCTCCGTCATCTCCCGCTACCACGGCATCGAGGGATACGATTGGCTGGCCGTCCCGCTCGTTCCGTACTTGTACTCGGTCGAACGTACCGATCAAGTTCCGGCGCGTGTCGATCGCCCGCTGGTTGCGCAGATGCGCGAACGCTATCGCGAGGCCCATCTGCAAACTTTGGGAGATGATCCGCCCAAGGGCAATTTCACTCGAGAAGGCTGGGATCAACTCGTCGGCGTTGCCTACGAGCGCCGCAGCTATGCCTTTCGCTTCGAGACCACCCCTGAACAAGATGATGATTTTATTGCGCTAATGAACGACAGGAAGAATCGCTCCCACTTCAGTCTGCTCTATAACAACTGCGCGGATTTTGCGCGTATCGTTCTCAACATCTATTTCCCCCGCACCTTCAAGCGGAACCTATTTCCCGACGCCGCCATGACCACACCGAAGCAGATCGCATACAAACTGGTGCGGTACGCACGAAAGCACCCGGAGGAGCAGCTGACGGTCTTTGAGATAGCCCAAATTCCAGGCTATCGCCGCCAGAGCCACTCGACCAAGAGCATCGCCGAGTCGCTCACGACTACACCGTATGCCGTCCCTATCGCGCTTGCGAATCCATACATCGCCGGGGCGCTGTTCGTGGACTACCTTGTGCGCGGCCACTTTCATCCCGTTCCCAAGCACCCGATGGCGCTTGAGCCGGATAATCTCTTCGCATTGACAGCTCCGGCCCCTTCCGCGCAGAATCCGGATGGGGCGGGAATTCAGGCTCCTGCCACCGCTGCCGCAGCCTTCGCAGAATCGGAGTCTCCCCATACAACCAACCCAAGCCTGAAAGAAATGAAGAATGCAGATGAGTAAGTCCGCCCCGCAGAGCCTCAAGAATCACGGCCGGCTCGATCCTCAGTTTCACATCGTTTTGTTCTTAGTTCTCGTCGTCAATCTGATCGTCGCCATCGTTCACCTGGTGCAGCATCCGCACTTTTATTCCGCGTGGCTTGTTGTGCTCTCGCTGGCGATCTTCATCCTCCTCTTCAAGCTTCGTCTCTATCCCCTCAAGGTGCAAGACCGTGTCATCCGGCTCGAAGAGCGTTTGCGCCTGCAGGCGCTTGCGCCAGCGGAATGGCACACGCAGATCTATCGCCTCACCGAAGATCAGCTGATCGCTCTGCGGTTTGCCGCGGATGACGAGGTTGTCGAGCTGGCTAAACAGGCGCTAGAGGGGAATTTGAGCCGGAAGCAGATTAAGGAGCGCATTCAGAGCTGGCGCGCTGACGACTGGCGGGTCTGAATTGAACATCAGGTCTGCGGTATTGCGATAGGACTTACTGCGAAGTTGCCCCACAAATAGAAACGCGGGAGGAGATCGCCGATCTCCTCCCGCGCCGTTCGTTCTGGCTACTGCACGTCGCTCACCTTACCGTCTTTGAAGGTGACTTTCATGCCGCTATAGTAGTAGATGACCTTGGGTCCCAGATTCGCCATCTTTGTCGGCTCGCCGAGGGCCGCCTTCACTTGATCAGTGGTTTGGCCCAGTTCAACGGATGCCGGCGCAGCGGGAGCCGCATCCGGTGCCGCACTGGCCGCACCGCCGTCTGGCGTCGCGGCTTCAGCGGTCACATCCTTCTCCGCCTGTGCGCTTTGCGCGTCGGCACCCTGAATATCGGAAGCGAGGTTAGCTTCCGGCGGCGGCGCGACTGCTGCGTACTGCGCAGTTTCCGGCGGGGCCTGGGCTGAAGGCGGAGCTGCCGGCAACCCACCAGTGCCCTGTTTGGCTTGCAGATCCTGGAGCCCCTGGTCAATGGTCTCCCGCATGTGGTTCTGCATCTCCTGCAAGTCGGTCAACTGAACCTGCACGGTAAGCGAAATCTGGCACTCGGGGTTACCTTTGCTGGAAAGAACCACCAAACTCGCCGTGGTGGCGTCTGATGGTGGTGGCTGTCTTAGCTGGAGCGTATCGCCGTCGCTGACAACGCACTCCTGACCGGATGCATCCGTCACGTCCAGGTTGCCGCCGGCAACAAACACATGCGGATGACCGTCGCTCAACAGCCGAGCAATCCCGCTCGAACCTGGATCGATATCCTGTCCTTGGGTGTTCTGTTGTGCTTCGGAATTCTCAAGCGCCAACTGGGCCTTCACCTCGTCGGCGATCATCTGCTTCACTTCGGGAGTCAGCACCGGCTGTCCACCGCCCCCTCCGTCAGGAGCAGGCGCTGTTTCGGCTGCTTCCTGCTGGGCCGCATACGCAGCCTGAAGATTCTGCGAAATGATGTAGTCCGTCAGCCAGAACGCGGCCGAAGGGTACACAGGATACGGCTGGAAGTAGTAGCCGTAACGCCCGTACCAGGGAGCGCCGCCCCATCCCCAGCCAAACGCGATGGGAACCGCCCACGGGTTATACGCCCATCCGTAAAAGCCTGGGTGGAAGTAGAAGCCCGGTGCATAAACGTTCAGCATTAGCCCGCGATAGCCCCAGCCTCGATAGAAGCGGTTGTACTCGTGGCCATGGTAGAAGTAGGAGCGGCGCGCAAAGTCATGGCCGTGGAAAGCATAGCCGCGCTCCACGTACCCCCGACGGCCCCGCTCGGCAAATACTCGGCTGCCATCATGACGCTCCATCGAAACTCTGCGGCCGCCATTGAGGCCGTGATGGACATCCATCCCCCGACGCGCATCGTGTACGTCGCTGACCCTGCCGTTGGCACGGGTGCGCACCGCGCTGCCGCTCCGGGTCACATGCTCATTGCTGCCACGCGGGGCAGGGCCGCCATGGATAGCCGAGTGGCTAGCGCCAGCCGGTCCATGCGCACCCGCTCCGCCTGGGTGAGCACCGCCGGCCATACCGCCAGGATGAGCACCACCCGTCGTAGTGGTATGCGAGCCGGTTGTGGTTGTCGTGCGTGTCGTGGTGGTAGTTGTATGCGAGGTCGTAGTGGTATGCGTCCCGCCTGTTGTTCCGTGCGATGCTCCGCCGCTGGCTGGCCTTGAAGGCGCTTTGGCGGCCGGCTTCGGGGCAGGCGCGGATGGCTTGGTTGTACCTGCCGCGCTAACCAGGCTGGTTGCGCCCAGCAGCCCGGCAAGAACCAATGCTGCTGAACCATTTCTCATGGCTCTGGGAAGAAATTGCATGTTCATCGTGTCCTCATTCCTGTTCCGGGCCCGCGCCTCATCGTTGGACGCGCGAACACTTTACTGCTCTACTCAACGTCACTGACTTTCCCATTCGTGAAAGTCACCTTCATGTCCGGGTATGTGTAGACTTCCTTTGCTCCGACCTTCGCTGTCTTGGCCGGCTGACCAAAAGCCGCAGTGACCTGCGCCTTGGTCTGGCCGATGGCGATTGTCGGCGGTGGCGGAGCATCTGACGGTGGTGGTGGCGGCGCTATAGCCTGCATCGGCGCCTGGGGCGCTGCGGGAGGCGCAGCCGGTGCTGCCGATTGACTGCCCTGATCTCCCTGTCCGCCTTGATCGCCGCCCTTATCGTCTGCCGGCGCAACCGTAAAGACTTCTGATACGGTTTTCACAAAATTATCCGCCGGCGGGACAGAACCTTTCGCGAAAGTAAACTTGATCTCCCCGTAGTAATGAACCTGATTGCCCGAAGGATCCGGATACGGATCGCTGTAGGTGCTGATCAGAATGCCGTCCTTTTGAGCCGCAATCCCGGTCACCCAGAACTTCTCCCCCGCCACAAACTTTCGCGACGGGCAGCCGTTGTTGGCGGCGTCGGTGGCGCTGACCCCACTCCCAAACACAGGAAGGTGACCAAGGCCCCATGACTTCACGGCGTCTTTGGCGCGGTTCTTGTAATTCGCCGCCAGAACCCCGTTACTATAGGTATTGGAGAATGCATACGATGAGCTGGCGCCACACATCATTAGCCCGTCCTTATGCAAAAGCACAACGTCGCCGGCAGTGACAATATCGGAGCGGTCGGCTGTGGTCTTGGTGAGTTTGTACTGAGTGACCAGCTTCTCTTGAATCAGCGTCGTCGGGTCGCCCTGAGCTTGAAGCCCAATACTCAAAATCGCCGTCATCGCGGCGACTGCAAATGCGCAAAGTCCCTGCACCTGAGCCATATGCCTCTTCCATTTCCTAGTTGTTGGGGAAGTAACCTGCAAGCCCTTAAAACGTACAACACGGCCCTGGGACTGTCAAGAAAATCGTGCGCAAAACACGCTTTGCCAAGTCCTTATCAAGGCAAACACAGCTTTCGCGCAGATGTTCCGCTTACCTCACAATTTATTTTTCAAGGGGATATGAATCCTTGGTACACACGCCCGGCTGAACAGTCGGCAGACATCGCGAGGGCCGCCCCGGCAACCTCGGAATGTGTGCCTCGCAACCGGTATTACTCCGCCGGTGATCCAGATTCAGGCCCTGCATCGCCATCCGCACCGGGCTTATCAAGCGCGGCCAACGATCCCGTGTCCAGTCCGTGTTCATGGCGATAGTGCTCGACCGGCATCTTGCCATCCCACCACGCCCAGTTCATCGGATACACATCGGGATCGAGAAACACCTGATAGAAGTGCCACACCACAATGGCTAGCGTGGCAAGGATCGCCTCATAGAAATGCACCGAGGTCGCCACGTCGACCCACCAGCGCGCCAGCAGGTCGCCAACCCACACCTTGGCCCATAACATGATTCCGGTAACACCCATCAGAGCCGTACCCCAGACCAGTGCCCAATACTCCGCCTTTTCCGCGTAACTGAATCGCCCGAATTTCGGCTTTTCGCGGCTTAACCCCAGGTAATAGCGCATCGTCCCCCACGCATCAAAGACATCTTTCGGGGCGGGCGCGAAATCGCAGATCAAGCGCCGCCCCTCCCTCGTCGCCGCCAGATAGGCGAGGTGATAGATGCCAGCGCCGATCAGAACGACTCCCGCGACGCGGTGAACGATGCTGCGCAGCCTCTCGGCCATGGGGAGAACCGCGGCTATCCAGGAGTTCGGGAAGCGGAGGGCGAAGCCGGTAATTACAAGGACAATAAAACTCGTGAGCAAGACCAGGTGCTGCCAGCGCTGATTCTCGGTCATGCGAACCATGCCTGGGTTCTGCATTCTGCGCCGCGCCACGGCCTTGCTCCGCCAGATGATGGCGTTATGCAGGAACATCGCGCCAATCACCGCAAAGATCAGCGCCAGATAGAACCATCTCACCCAGCGAACCGCAACCGAGCCGATATCCCTGGATTGGCTTAGATCCATATGTACTTTGTTGAGGGTGAACTTCTGTGTAACCCCGCGATGGCACTTGCCGCAGGTAACATCGAGATTAGCCTTGTTGATCGTCGAGCGCGGATCGCTCGATGGCAGAATGTTATGCACCCCGTGGCAACTCGCGCAGTTGGCCACCACTACCGACCCGCCTTCGGCAGCCATCCCGTGATAACTGTCCAGGTAGCTCGACACGCGATTCCCCTGCACCCCGAATTCCTGCGAAAGCCGCACTCCTTCGTGACATTGCGCGCAGGTAGTGCGGGCAAGGTTCTGCTCTGAGACCGATGAGTTGGGGTCGATGTGTGCTTTAATCGAGTGGATCCCGTGGCAATCGGTGCAAACCGGCGCGAGCCCGTTACCCCGGCTGATTCCCTGCCCATGAATACTCTGCATGAATGTCTGCTCGACCGCGCTGTGGCACTTGCCGCAGGTAGCTGGAACGTTGAACTTGTAGATCGGTGACTTGGAGTCGTTAGCCGGCAGAATCTCGTGTGAGCTGTGGCAATCCGTGCAGACCGCGGCTTTCTTCGATCCCTTCTCGATGGCGAGACCATGCACGCTTTGCTGATACGACACAAAGGGCTGGCCGCTCTCCCCATTCGATTCCATCAGGAATGTCTGCCCGTGACATCGTCCACAAGTAGAGGGAATGTTGTCATGATTCACCGGCGATTTGGCATCGCCCGCAGCCAGTATCTCGTGCGCGCCGCCGTGGCAGTCCTGGCAGTTTGCGGCTTGCGTTACTCCGCCCTTAGCTGCCTTCGCGTGCTCACTGTGCGCATAGGCATCCTGCGCATCCGCATGGCACTGGGCGCAAACAACCTTTTTGGGCGCAGCCTCGTGGATCAGGCTCTTGACATCCGTGTGGCAATCCACGCAGGTGAACATGTCGCCGTGAATTGAATGCTTGAGCTTGGTTTTATCCACGTACAAGCTGACTTGCTTGCCGTTCACCTCTGTGGTCAGGGTGGAGTCGGAGTGGCATGAGAGGCAACCACTGTCCTTGAGCTTGTGCTCGGCTCTGGCGGTACAGCCGCAAGTAAGGAGTAGAAGAACGATAACCGGGACCAGGCGTCTTTCGTTCTCACTCCTCCGCGGCCTGCTCAACAACAACATTCCGTCCCTCTCTACTCTCCGAAATAAGCGCTCAGGGTCAATACAAGAAGAGTGAGTCCAATAAAAATCGCCGTGAAACCCACAACTCTGCTGAAATTCACGAGCCAAACAGCTGGCTTCTCGCCAATTCGGGATTCAAGTTTCCCCTGAGCAACGGCCCGCGCATATTCTTTCGGGCGCTTGGTCTTGAACTCCTCCTCGCTCTCCACGCCGGTGAAGATCACCATATCCATGGGAAAGCTGTCGGGGCGCAGATGCGTATTGACGAAGTGGATGGAAAAGATGAAGAGTATGGCGAGCAGCCCTTCTTCGCTATGAATCACCAGCACGGCGTTCAACGCCCAGCCGGGCAGAAACCTTGCGAAGAAGGGGGCAAACCACATCGCATAACCAGAGAATCCGATCACGATCATGCCCCAGAAGACTGCCCAGTAATCGAATTTCTCCCAATAGGCATAGCGTTCGAACTGCGGCTTTGGTCCCAGGCCCACCATCCAGCGGAGATGGCCGAGGAGATCCTTCACATCCTTCCAATTGCCCACCATGGAGGTCGAACCCCAGAAGATTCCCTTCTCGCGATTGACCAGTCCGCGTTGAAAAATGTCCTTGACGTGAATGAGAAACGCAAGAGTCAGGACTACGGCGCAGAGCTTATGAAAAAAGATGATGGTTCCGAAGCCACCTACGGCGCTGGCGAACCTGCGCGCCCAGAAACTTTGGCTAAAGCGCATGGGCAAGCCCGTTGCAGCCAGTCCGAGAAAGGTTGAGAACAATACAGCGTGCATGTATCGTTGCGCACGCGTAAAGCGCATGAAATACCGGTCCCCGGCGCCGTTTCGTTCCTTGCTTTCATCTGCCGCTTGCTCCAGATCAGGCATGTGTTCCTCCTTCTGCCTTTCTTCTCTTCACTTGGTCGTATCGCGAGCGGATCAACCATAAAATGGTGTGGATCATGAAGAACGTAAGCGTGCCGGCCAGCAGCAGATTCATAAACAACCGGATATAGTAAAGCGCCGGATTGAGTTTGCGATTGCGCGCGTTGGCATGAGGTTGATATTGGACAAAACTGGCATTGGCGCCCGCATGGCACCGGCCGCAGGTCGTCACCAGGTTGGCCTTGTTGATCGGCGAGCGGGGATCGGACGCCGGCAGCATCTCATGCGCTCCGTGACAGTCCCAGCATCGCGCTGTTTCCACGTAGCCGCCCAACGAGCCTAACTGTGAATGGAAGGTATCCCGATAAGTGCTGAACTTATCCTTGTGGCAATTGCCGCAGATGGGTGTGGACTGCATGCGAAAGGCAGACGCCGTCGGCTGTTCGATGGCGTGCGCGGTGTGGCAGTCGGAACATACCGGCGCATTCAGTTTGCCGGCCGCCACGGCTTTCCCGTGGATGCCGGACTCGTAATCTGATGTGATTCCTGCGTGACAGTTTCCGCATGTCTGCGGAACGTTGGCCTTGAAGGTGGGACTCTGCGGATCTGTGTGGCTCAGGATGTGATGCGATCCGTGGCAGCTCTGGCAATTCGCCGCCACCAACAGTCCCTCCTTGCTGAGTGCAAAGCCGTGGATGGAGTCGATATACATCGGGTAGACGTTGGGCAAGCCGTGCTTCTTCGCCATGGCATCGTTGCCATGGCACGCGCCGCAGGTACGCGGAACGTTGAGCGGATAGACCGCCGACTTCGGATCTGACTTTGGAAATATGGAATGGGCATCACCATGGCAACTGGTGCAGGGATGCTCGGCGCGGGAAGCATGAACGCTTCCAACCAGCCCCGCCGCTTCCTCGGCGTGACAGGACTCGCACTTGACCGGCGTCACCTTATCTGGATGAGGATACTCCTTGATAGACGTATGGCAAGCGCTGCATTCCAATATCCCGTGGATGCTGGAATGAAACTTCGGCGCATCCACGGCAATACTGTGCCCTGACCCATCTTGCAGGCCTGCGTCCGCATGGCAGGCAAGGCAATCTGTTTGCGCCTGCATGGTGCGCGTTCCTGCAAAGAGCATGAGCGCGGATGCTGCCGAGATTAGCGCAATAGAAGAAGCAGACTTCATAGCAGCTCCGGTAGACCGGCCGTTTTACGGGGCAGCGTCAGGGCTCACTTCGCGCGTTGCCTACTTCTGTAGCGTGCGAATGAAAGAGACCACATCCTTGATCTGGCCATCGGACAATTTGCCCTTATAGGCAGGCATCTTGCCCTTGCCATTCGTGGTCGAGGCGATGAACTGAGCATCGGGCGCCTTGACCATTGCCGGATCCTTGAAGGAAAGCACTTTCATGGTCTTTGCCATCGGTGTAGCTGCAAGCCCGTCGCCACCGTGGCACATGGCGCACTTGGTCTTGTAGGTGTCAGCGCCAGCTGCCTGCGAGAAGGCAGGGCCCGCAATGGAGGTAGCCAGTAAGACGATGCATGCCGTTCTGATTCTTAATTTCATTTTTGCTCCTTGCCGGATGATTATGATTTTCCGGTTAATGGACTGTGATACAGGTTTCGATTGACGTTCGGAAGTGACGACGATCACGGGTTGGAAAGAAGCTTGATCCATCGCACGCGAAGAATCGCCAGTATCCTCCGAAATAATCAGGAGTTTCATCGGGTTTACTGGGACCCGCCGGCCGCCGCTTCCAAGTGATAGGGGTCACACGCTTAATCATGTCCGTTCAAGCACAATAGGTCCGCTGCGTGAGGACGAATTCGATGGGAACAGTTGCGCTAGCCGAGACGAATACCATGCTCACCCTCCCTGGGGATGCGGTGCGTCAGATTCAATGGCGGTTCGCCGACCGCTTCGATCTGCAAATGCTCGTCCAGTCGGCGCGCGGCGTGGCGCGGGGAACCGTGGCGCGCCTGGTTGCAGCGGGAGAGCGCAATACCCACGAGTGGACCCCCGGAAAAGCCGAGATGCTCGAGGCATTCGATCGCGCCGGCATCACCGCCGTCTTTATGGAGCCGGAAGAGGGCGGGTTTATCGCGGGTCCGAAGAATCTGGCCCTGGCGCTTTCCGCCTTTGAACTAGCTTGGGTAGACGGCGGCGCGGCCACGGCCAGTTTGGCCAGCTTTCTGGCTTTGTCTCCCATTCACGAGCGCGGCACTCCGGAGCAAGTCACCCGCTACAAGACGCTGGCCGCGCCGCCGCAACATGGACCAACGGAATCGAGTCCGTCCCGCAAGCCCTGGCGCGGCGCCTTCGCCCTGACCGAGCCGATCCCCTACGTAGGCGTGGATACTGGCATGTTGAGCGGCAAGCTTAGCGTTGCCGAGTGGAAAGACGGCGAAGAACCTTGGCTGCAAGTGGACAAGCGCGGCCGGTTCATCACCAACATCGCCTTCGCCAACTTTGTTACTGCTGCTGTCAACTCCTGCGATCCGCGCATCAAAGGCAGTTGCGTTGTCATCATGGAAGACGGGGACGATGGCACCTTTGACCGCGGAACCCCAACCAAGAAGCTGGTTCACCAGCTTTCCTCCACGGGCGATCCCATCTTCAACCTCAAGGTTCCGGCTAACCGTATCGTGGGCGGATACACAGTGAAGGACGGCGTCATCGTTCCCAACTTTAACCACGGCGAAATCATCGAAGCGGTCTTCCGCCGTACTCGCGTACCGGTCGGTCTGATGACGGCGGCGAAGCTGCTTTCGGCCATAGAGCCGGTCATACGCTACCAACGCCAACGCTTCCGTGGGGCCGAGGGCGCCAAGCCCGGTTCGCTGCGCTACGAGCAGGGCATCCAGCAACGCGAGGACGCGCTCCATCGCCTCGTGGATGTGTGGGCCACAGGTGAGGCCGCAACCTCCCTCGGCTTTGCCGCCGCCCGTCTCTTCGACACGCTCGACCCGCTGGAAAAGCATAAGACGGCGCTCCTCAAAGAGCGCGGCGTTCAGGGTGGCCGCGCAGAGATGAAGGCACTCAAGGAAAGCGAACAGAGAGCCATCGAGTTGCTGACACTCCGGCTGAACGATCCACGCCGGGCCGATCTAGAAGTTGATCCGCTGGTCGAATTTGTTCTGCTTGACGCCGAGGCTAACGTGATCTGCCCGGCAACTAAGCTCTGGAACACAGGTCACGGCGCCAACATGCTGCGCGAAGCTGTAAGTCTGATGGGCGGCTACGGCATCACCGAGGACTGCCCCGGCTTCCTGGCCAATAAATGGATGGATGCACAACTGGAAGCTACCTATGAAGGACCGGAAGCGGTTCAGAGGCGTCAGTTGACGGTCACCATGACTTCCGAGGTCTTCCTGGCCCATTTCCGCACTTGGAGTGCCGAGATGCGGGGCATCGCCTCCTCGCGGCCCGGCACCGGCGCCTGCACGCTGGCCTCTGCCATGAACCTGTGGCTCTGGACGCTGAACTACTTGCAGAAGGCGACCGATCCCGGCGGCAACAAGCTCTATCACGGGCAGCGCCAGGGCGTGACCTTTGCGTTGGCTGATGCTCTATGCTGGCTGATCGCCTCAAGATGCCAGATTCTCGATGTGCTCGAACTGGAAGCCAACGGCCCCAGTGATCCAGTCGCCGCCGAGGGCCTGGAAGGCACCGTTCAGTTCCTTAGCGACTTATGCCACGTCCAGGCGGCCGCGGCGGCCGGCGAAGTCTCCCGCATATGCGGCGAACTGGTCTTCGGGTATAACCGCCATCCGGCCTGGGAGGAAGAAGCGCATAGGGGTTGCTTCCTGACGAGCGAACTCGAAGAATACGAAGAAACCATGCCAGGCATCACAGCCTTTGCCGTCGATGTGCTGGCCTCTGACGGTAGCCATCCGCAGAAAGCCGGCCCCTGCGCGAGCTGTGTCGGCTCCAGCGAGTTTCTCCGTCTGCAAAGCAAGTTAACCACCTGCCTGAGCGGCTGCCGCCTTGCCAAGGACCGTGCTGCCGAAACCGTCGGCAAGGTCATGATTCCTGAAGCGCTGGACTACCCAGCATGAGCTTGGAGACCATGACCGCTGCCCCACCCGCAGCTGCGATTGATCGTCCGTCGATGGAAGTCGATATCGCCTGCGTTGGCTTTGGCCCAGCAATGGGCGGCTTTCTCTCTACGCTTACTCGAGAGTGGACTGCGCATCCTGAAGACCCAGCCTTCGAAAGCAAAGTCACTCCTGGAATGCCGTTGCAGGTGCTCTGCTATGAGCGCGCCGACGATCTTGCCGCAGGCGTAAGCGGCGTGGTCACACGCGCCCAGGGTATTCGCGCCAGCTTTCCCCAACTCAACCCTGGCGAAATCCCGATGGCCGTCGAAGTCAAGCAGGAGCGCGTGCTCTATCTGCTGGACCCCATCGGAGTCAGCCGGCGTTCCCTGACCCTGCGCGCAACCGACGCTGCTCTGCGCGGCCTGAGTTCCCTGCTCGGCATCCGCGATCAAGCCTTCGAGCTGCCCTGGACCCCAGCCTTCCTGCATAAACACGGCGGCCTGATCCTCTCCATCGGCCAATTCAACCAGTGGGTTGGCACTCAGCTCATGGCCACCGGCCTCGTGCAGATCTGGCCTGGCACCCCGGTCAGCGCCCCGCTCTTTTCCGGCAACAAGGTAGAAGGACTCCGCCTCATCGATCAAGGCACGGATAAATCTGGCAACACTGCCGACGACTTCATGGCCGGAATGGATGTACGCGCCCAACTGACCGTCGTCGGCGATGGACCAGTGGGCGCGATCGGTCAGGCCCTCGACGAGCAACTCGGCCTACCCAAGGGAAACGCCCGCCGCGAGTGGGCACTCGGAATGAAGTTCGTCATCGAGCTGCCCCCAAGTGAGTCGAATCAAAACTCGCCGCTTGAACCCGGAACCGTCTGGCATACCTTCGGCTATCCCGAGCCGGAGATCTTCGGCTTCCTCTATGTTCATCCCGACCGATTAGTATCGGTGGGCATCTTTATCCCGTCCTGGATGAACGACCCCTCGCGTACCGCCTACCGTTACTTGCAGCACTACATTCAGCACCCAGCGCTGTGGAAGTACCTCAAGGATGGAACGTTGCGCTCGTGGGGCGGTAAGTCGCTGGAGGAATCAGGCAAGCACGGTGAACCGTATCTCACCGGCGATGGCTTTGCCCGTATCGGCGAAGGTTCGGGCTCGACCAACATGCTCACCGGCTCCGGTGTCGACGAAGCCTGGACCACCGGCACGCAATTGGGCGAAGCGGTCGTCGAGTTGCTCCGCGGCGGCCTTCCATTCACACAACAGAATCTTTCCAAAACATACGAAAAACGTCGTCGCGCAAGCTGGGTGGAGCGCGGCGCGTACGAAGCCGAAAACGCTCGCAACGGCTTCCACGGAGGCCCGCGCGGCTCCAGTATGGTCAAGGGCATGATAGGCATGGCTCTGGCTGGACTGACCGGCGGCCGCCTGTCGCTGAGCGCGCACATTCCCCCGCCGCACCAGCAGATTCGTTCCTCCCGCTCCCGCCTGAAGATCGAGAAGGTCGCGGTGCTGGAGCTCGCCGATGGACGCCCGCTCCACGACGCTCTGCTCTCAGCGTGCGGCTGGCCCGAGATTCCCTTCGATGGCCGCCTGCTCGTCACGCAGCAAGACGCTCTGCTGATGGGCGGCAAGGTGCAGGCCATGCCGGGCTTTGCTGATCACGTCGTCTTCCGCGACTCAGGGCTTTGCATTGCCTGTGTGGAAAAGACCTGCATCGCCATGTGCTCCGGCCAGGCCATCACGCTCGGCGACGACGGCCTGCCCGCCTTTGAGCGTGAAAAGTGCGCCCATTGCGGCGCCTGTCTGTGGAACTGCGGCCAATCGCCAGACGGCGTTCACTCCAACATAGACTTCCGCGCCGGCGCAGGCGGCCTGCACTCCGCGGAGAACTGACTCCCTATGCTTTGATGGCAAGACGAGATGGGTGTTCCGTTCCTGCACTCGGCACGAGAGTTGCCGCGCCGGTTTCGCACTTTTCGATCGTTCACTTTGTAGTGCTTCTCACGCTATTCTGCTGATCGAGGATTTTACGAAGAACCACGATTCTCTTCTTAGCTTCTCTAACTCTTTTCCTCAACGGGTAGCAACTTCGATCAGCCAATTCGTCAATTTATTTAGGCCGGATCGGACCTAATCATCTCCTACCTTCAGGCTGATCCTAAGTGTTCTACACAGGTTGGTAGGTCCGAATACAATTGCGCGTGATATAAGTCACACAAAGACACATATCTTAGAGGAATTCACAAGTGCTTTACAAAAGTCGTACTTTTCTTCTTGATATGGCTCCGTTAGCGTGCTATTGTCCTTGCATATTCCCCATAGTGAATAGAGGTCAGGTGAATAACAATTCACCGGAAAGTGCTGCGCCGAAGTACGCCTTTGCATGTGCAAATGCGGAGAGTTAGTGTTTGTATTATCGATCCTGGGACTGGGACCGACGGGCGCGAAGCGTACCCCAGTGCATTGCCAGAAAATCATCATCTTAATTGCCTTTGAGGAGCACACCCTTTCCAGCTACTTCCTCAATACCCTCCCTTCGACAGTTCAATCTCCATGGTTGTTCTGATACCCCGAATCCGGATGATCAACGTTCGGCTCTCCGAAGAAGAATATTTGGAGCTAGAGAAGTTTTGCGTCGCCAGCGGCGCGCGAAGCATCTCGGACCTTGTACGCAGCACCATGCACAGCGTAGTCAGAGGCGGTAGTCAGGAAAGCTCGTGGGCTTCAAGCGTCAACGAGTATGCCGTACATGTGAGAGATCTGGAGCAAAAAGTGGAAGTGCTTGCCGCGGAACTCGCATCGTTCCGGGCTGGCGTCCAGCCGCAAAACGTCAATAGACCCGATGCGACAAATCAGACTGCGGAAGCGCAGCTCCTGGATGATGCGGAGACTTCGTAGCGTTTGTTATAACGGAGCAACCGCCATGCGATACGAACTCACAATGGTTGGGCATAGAGCTTGAGCAATCGGCCGGCTTCGATACCCATACGACTTTATGTGGCGATCCTGGGTCGGATTTTACTCTTTGCCGCAGGTCTGCTCTTCGCGGTGCCTTCATGCGGACAGCAGAGCGTGAATCAGGAAGTGAGCGATCTCGATGGATCCGCGCCGGAATGCAATTTGTTGGAAGTAGGTTCTCTCTTTATCCCAGTCGACAATTGGATCTATCCAGCCATGCTGCGGTTATATTCTCTGGGATTTCTGGATCATGTTTATCTGGGTCTGCGTCCATGGACGCGGGCGAGCGTAAGGCACATGCTTGAAGAAACAGGCGCCAAAATCGACGATGCGGAGCAACGACCCGTTACCGACGAGGCGAGGCAAATATACAATGCGCTGAATCGCCAGCCAGGCATCGACGTTACCCGAAGCACCTGTCCTGCATCTCGTAACGGTATCCAGATCGAATCCGCATATGCAGTAACACGCGCCATCAGCGGTACACCTCTGCGCGACAGTTTTCATCTCGGCTCGACCATGATCAACGACTACGGCAGACCCTATGAAAACGGCTTGAATAGCTACTCTGGCGCCAGCGGTTATGCAACTTCCGGACGGTTTACGGTCTATGCACGCGTCGAGTTTCAGGGTGCTCCCTCCGCCACAGGATATTCCGCGACGCTAGCTCAGACACTTTCAGCGATTGACGAAACCAGTTTTCTCAACCCCGCTACAAACCTGCCTTACAATCAGACCACCATTCCATTAGGGCCGATCGATACGGACAAGCAGGGGCGCTTCCTCGAACTGTACGCCTCCGCCGAGTACCTGAACCACGTATTCTCTTTCGGAAAACAGGATGAATGGCTGGGGCCTGCCGAGGGAGCCAGCATGGCCTACTCGAATAACGCCGAAAACATTTACGCCTTCCACATTAATCGGATCGAACCACTGTATGTTCCGGTACTCTCCCGGCTTACCGGACCTTTCCGGTATGAGTTTCTGGTCGGTCCTTTGCGGGGCCATACGTTCATGCCCAACCCGGCGTATACGGGGCCGGCCTCCGGGCAGCAGAATGTCATGAACCCCGGCGATCCCTGGGTTCATGTAGAGAAGATCAGCTTCCGGCCCACCAATAACGTTGAATTTGGGTTTGAACGAACTGTTCTCTGGGGAGGCGAGGGTCATGCGCCGATCACCATCCATAGTTTCCTTAAGAGCTTTTTCAGTCTTGTGGCCCCCGACGATGCGATCAAGTACAGCCGGAACGATCCAGGCGCTCGCTTTGGAGCCTTTGACTTCTCGTACAGGCTTCCTTTTGTGCGCAATTGGCTTACTCTCTACAGCGACTCGGAAGTACATGACGACGTGTCTCCCATCGATGCCCCACGGCACGCCTCCATACGGCCAGGCATCTATCTTTCGCATGTGCCCCATGTTCCAAGACTCGACGTCCGCGTTGAAGCCGCTATGACGGACCCATCGATTTCGTCCAGCCAGAATGGCCGCTACATGTATTGGGAAGATATTCAAAAGCAGGGCTATACCAATCAGGGCCAACTCTTTGGCGACTGGATCGGACGAGAGGACAAGGGCGGGCAGGGTTGGTTTACCTATCACCTGAGCGGCAATGAGTGGATCGGGGTGAGCCTGCGCAATCAAAAGGCCGCTAAGGATTTCATTCCGGGTGGCACAACCCTGAATCAGATGAACTTCGAGGTGGTCAAGCGCATCGGTAAGAATTTTGAGATCAACGGCAACTTCGCATTCGAGCACTGGAAGGCTCCCATCTATCCCACTGGCACATCAGTCTACCCCGCAAGCCAGCAGACCGTAACCGCCGCCACCGTTCAGCTCACTTGGTTTCCCTAGCGAAAGATCGACTTCTGCGATCTGTCGCGGGCACGCAGCCGCGCTATGCGGTAACAAAGACCATACGACGCGCATTTTTTCCTCTCATGTTGGATGACGTATCCTCCGAACCTCCCATTTCTTATGACCCGTAAACTTTTGATTTTCTCTCTTTTGTCAGGTTACTTGTGCGCTGGACAAGTTGCTCCAACGGCCAAAGCGCCTGGGACAGTTTGCGTACCCAGTGCGACAACCCCATGTACCATTCAAGGCTCGGGCGACACACCTGCGCCGGGGACTGACACGCCCCCCGCCGAACCAATCTCCGGCCAGACGGAAGCCACTGCTGCTTCCGCCCGAACCGTAGGCCCAATCACGACTCGATCGGAATTCGAGATCTTCGCTGAGGATGCGGCGGGTGCTCCGCTTTCGGTGTATGGCAGGCAGATGTTTGACCAGGTTCCGACCACCTTTGCCCCGCTGGACCGGGTTCCGGTTTCCGCGGATTATGCGCTTGGGCCTGGCGATCAATTGCTGATACGCGCGTGGGGGAAGATCGATCTCGATGCCAGCGTAACCGTAGACAGGAATGGCCAGATCTTCCTGCCGAGGGTGGGCAGCCTGAGCGTAGCAGGGTTGCGTTACGAACAGCTGGACGGCTATCTGCGCTCGGCGATCAGCAATCTTTACAAGGGTTTCGACCTGAACGTGACAATGGGCCAGCTTCGCTCTATCCAGATATTTGTTCTTGGCAGCGCGCGCCAGCCGGGGGAATACACGATCAGTTCGCTCAGCACGCTTGTCAACGCGTTGTTTGCTTCTGGCGGACCCTCAGCGACCGGCTCTATGCGCCACATCCAGTTGCGCCGCGCCAATCAGGTTCTCACCGAATTCGACATCTACGATCTTTTGCGCAGGGGCGACAAGTCCCACGACGTCCAATTGCTTCCCGGAGACGTGATCTATATTCCACCCGTCGGCCCGCAGGTTGCAGTCATGGGAAGCGTCAATGAGCCCGGAATCTATGAACTAAACGGCGAGACGACAATCGCCTCCGGGCTGAAGGCCGCCGGCGGCCTGACCAATCTGGCCGAGGCGGATCGAGTTCTGGTTGAGCGCATCGAAAACCACAGAAGGCGCCGGGTCGATGAGTTCCGCCTGGATGCGCCGGGATTGCAACGCATTCTCAAAGATGGAGATCTGCTGCGAGTCTTCCCAATCTCGCCTCAGTTTGATAACGCGGTGACGCTGCGCGGAAACATCGAACAGCCAGGGCACTTTGCATGGCATGAGGGCATGCGCATCGCAGACCTGATTCCGTCGCGCAGCTTTCTTATCAGCAGGGATTACTGGAAGCGGCAAAACCACTTGGCCGACAACATGGGCGTTGAGCAAAACCGCTCTGCCGGCAATATGCGTGCCGGGCAAAACCAACTGGCCGACAATACGCATGTCGATATGATGGCCGATCTTGTCGCGAACAACGCCGAGATCAACTGGGACTATGCAGCGGTCGAACGGCTCGATGAAAAGGATTTAAGCACCCGCGTGATCGCCTTCAATCTGGGCAACGCAATCGACAACCCGACATCGGCTGACAATCAGGCTCTGAGTGCCGGGGATGTTATCACCATCTTCTCGCGGAAGGATCTTGCCTTACCGGTGGAGAAACACGCGGCCTTTGTACGAATCGGCGGAGAAGTCGGAGCGCCCGGCGTGTATCGCGTGAACCCCGGAGACACGTTGCGAAACGCCGTGGAACGGGCGGGCGGGCTAACTCCGCACTCCTACCTCTATGCCTCTGAACTGACCCGCGTCTCTGCGCGAGTGGCTCAGGAGGAGCAACTGCGCCTGTCCATCGCCCGCATGCAAAAAGATCTCGTCTCGCGTTACGCGGCCGCCCCATCCGTCAACTCCGCGAATGGCGTCGAGCAGGCAGCACAACTCGCCACGCAGCGGGCCGCGATAGACGGGCTCACCGCGATTCATCCAACCGGCCGAATCGTTCTGGGCATGAACCCCCGCGACAGCACCGTTGACGACATCCCGAATTTCCCGCTCGAAGATGGAGACAGCTTCTACATTCCGCCCAAGTTGAGCACCGTTCAGGTGGCCGGAGCGGTTTACAACGAGAGCGCCTTCCGCTATCAGCCCCACAAGCGGCTTTCCGCTTATCTAAACGATGCCGGCGGTCCCACCCGCCAAGCAGATATCAAGCGCATTTTCCTCATCCGCGCAGATGGCACCGTCGTGAGCAGGCAGAGGCATGGCGCCTACTGGCGAGACTCCTTTGAAAGCCTAATCTTGCTTCCCGGAGACGGCATTATTGTTCCAACTAAATTGAATTCGCCCGGCGGATTCATGCAGCAACTGTCAGTCATCACCCAAATTCTCTCTCAAACCGCTATGACCGGCGCGGTAATCGGTGGGACTTACTAACCAAGAGGCAAGCGACGATGGAACTGGATACCAATAGCCGACAAGTCGGGATCGTTGCCATGGAGGAGTCTTTTCCAGAAGACCGGCCGGAGACGCCGAATCCTATTGATCAGGCTGACTTGAGCCATATTCTTCTGCAACTTGCCTACCGGAAGGGCCTGATCGCAGGTGTGACGAGCATTGCCGGGATTGCCGGCGTGGCTCTCTGCTTCGTGTTGCCGGTGCAGTACACAGCAACTACCAAAGTTATGCCTCCTCAACAGACGCAATCAACAGCATCTATGGTCATGAATCAACTGACGAGTTCCGGGGCTGGCTCTCTAGCAGCCATGGCGGGGAGTGGATTGGGATTGAAGAGTCCCAATGATATCTATATCGGCTTATTGAACTCGCGGCCGGTCGCTGACGCCATCGTTCATAAGTTCGATTTAGCCAAAGAGTACCGCGCCGCAAACAAGACGGACGCCATCAAGAAGCTAGCAGCCAATACGAGCGTTTCAACAGAAAAGAGCGGCTTCATTGCCATTTCGGTAACGGATAGAGACAGGCAACGCGCCGCCGCAATGGCCAATGCATATACAGACGAACTTCGCGCAGTTACCAAGACGCTTGCCGTGGGCGAGGCATCGGAGCGCCGTCTCTTCTACGAGGAGCAGTTGACGCACTCCAAAGAGACCTTGGTTGCAGCAGCACTTGCCTTCCAGAAGGTCCAGCAACAGAAGGGGTTGGTCCAGTTGGACGCACAGGCCAAAGCGATGATCGAGGGACTTGCAACCCTTCGCTCTCAGGTCGCTGCCAAGCAGGTGGAGGTACAGGCGCTGCGCTCCTATTCAACGGAGCATAACCCCAGTGTGCAGTTGGCAGAAAATGAATTGTTCGCTTTGCGAGCCGAGGAAGTGCGCATGGAGCAGCGCAATCAGGCCCCGGGAATTGCCGGTCTTGGTTTTGAAAATGTGGCCAGCGCGGGCCAGGAATACCTTCGCACCGAACACGAGCTTCAATATCAGCAGGGTCTCTACGACATGCTCATGAGGCAGTACGATGCTGCCAGACTCGATGAGTCCAAGGAGGCAGCCGTTATCCAGAACGTGGAAGCGGCGATTCCACCCGACGAGAGATCCTCGCCGCATCGGACGTCGATCGTCTTAACCTTCATCATTCTGGGGTTCTTGAGCGCCTGTTCGTATGTATATGTATGCGAGTTTGCGCGAGCCCATCCTGACGTACTGCGATCGCTGGCAGAACTCAAGTGCGCTCTCTTGAGCCGATGAAGGCAACCGGCACTCGCCGGATGAAGTGGTGCACAAGCGCTACCACCATACGTGACCGGACGGAGTAAAGAGGCGACCCGCATTGCCGGGAGCCAAAGGAGCACGCTCATGATTGCTGAAGTCTCATGTTCGCACCTGGACAGGTTGATCGAAAAGATCGAGTCTCGAAGCCTGACGGCCAGCATCGTAGGCCTGGGCTATGTGGGTTTGCCTCTCGCGCAACTCTTCAGGAGCCGGGGTTTCAAGGTGCTGGGCCTGGATATTGACCGGTCGAAGACGCAGAAGCTCATGAGCGGCGAAAGCTACATTGGACACATTCCCGCATTGGCGATCCATGACATGCTCGCTCAGGACAGATTCATCGCCACCTCAGATTTTTCATCGGTCGCCACCGCCGATACGGTCAGCATCTGCGTTCCCACGCCTTTGGACAAGTTCAAGCAGCCCGACCTCACTGCGGTGCGAGACACAGCGGAACACTTGGCGCCCTATCTTCACCCTGGTCAGTTGATCGTCCTGGAAAGCACCACCTATCCGGGCACGACCACGGAGGTTGTGGTTCCCATCCTACAGAGGTCGGGGCTCAAGATCGGTGAGGAGCTATTCGTGGGCTATTCGCCCGAGCGCGAGGATCCAGCCAATCCACGCTTCACCGCCAAAACGATTCCGAAAGTGGTGGGAGCGAACGATCCGATGTCGCGCCATGCCATCGAGGCGTTTTACAGCGCCATGTTTGACCAGATCGTCCCTGTGTCCTCTTGCGAAGCTGCGGAGATGTCAAAGATCCTGGAGAACATCTATCGTTGCGTCAACATAGCTCTCGTGAATGAACTAAAACTTCTTTGTCAGCGGATGGGACTGAATATTTGGGAAATTGTGGAAGCAGCGAAGACAAAGCCGTTCGGTTTTCAGGCTTTTTTCCCGGGACCGGGGTTGGGGGGGCATTGCATTCCGATTGACCCCTTCTATCTTTCCTGGAAAGCGCGTGAATTTGACTTCACGACGCGCTTTATCGAATTGGCAGGCGAAATCAACACGAACATGCCCTATGAGATCGTGTCTCGCGTCGCTCAGCACCTGAATGCACGGGGCATCTCGCTGAACTCCGCGCGTCTGCTTGTGCTCGGTCTCGCCTACAAGAAGAACGTGGATGACTGCCGCGAGTCGCCTTCCATCAAGATTCTCAATCTTCTCGCCAGCCAAAGCGCGTCGATCTCGTACTTCGACCCTCATGTGAGCGGCTACGTGTCGCACCGATACGGACGGCTGCCCGGAGTTGAATTGAAGGAATTGTCCGACGATGCACTACAGAGCGCCAATGTGACACTTATCCTGACTGACCACGATGCGTTCGACTTTGAACGTATTGTCAGGCTATCGCAAGCAGTGATTGACACGCGCAATGCGACACAGAATGTAACTGCGAACCGAGAGAAAATCGTTCTCGCGTAAGAGTGGAGGCAAGATGGTTGCGAATGTAGCTGTTGCAGGAGGCGGATACTGGGGCAAAAACCTCATCCGTAATTTTGCGGAACTTGGAGCTCTGCGTACTGTATGTGACAGCAGCCCAGTGGTTGAGGCGAATATTCGGGCAAAGTATCCTGGACTCCAGTATTGCCGGGAATATGTCGAGGTTCTTGCAGACGAGAACAACCGCGGCATTGTCATTGCGACTCCGGCAGCGCTGCATTTCGATATGGCAAAGCGGGCGCTCCTGGCAGGCAAGGATGTGTTTGTAGAGAAACCGCTTTCGCTGAATATCGGAGAAGGGGAGGAACTGGTCGAGCTGGCCCGGAGAAGGGGTCGCATTCTGATGGTTGGACATATCTTGCATTACCATCCAGCGGTCAGAAAGCTAAAGGAGTTGGTAAACAACGGCTCCCTTGGCCGTATCGAGTATGCCTATTCGAACCGCCTGAACATGGGAAAGATCCGGGCGGAGGAAAACATTCTTTGGAGTTTTGCTCCCCACGACATCAGTGCCCTGATCGGCATTCTCGATGAGGAACCTCAATCGGTAACCTGTGAAGGCGGGTTCTATGTAACAAAGGATGTCGCCGATGTGACGGTAAGCCAGCTTACGTTTGCCAGCGGTGTTAAGGCCCATACCTTTGTGAGTTGGCTGCACCCGTTCAAAGAACAGCGATTGGTGGTTATCGGATCCGAGCAGATGGCGGTCTTCGACGATACCGCCATCGACAAGCTGGTGATCTATCCGCATCGCGTTGAATGGAAGGACCGCAATCCGAGCGGTGTGAAGGCGGAGGCGCGCCCGGTTGCAATTGAGGCAACGGAACCCTTGCGGAACGAGTGCCGGCAGTTTCTCGATAGCCTTGAATCGAGATGCGAGCCGCTCAGCAACGGCCAGGAGGGTCTGCGCGTTCTGCGAGTGTTAGACGCTTGTCAGAAGTCGATGGATCTGCATATGTCCGTCTCCCTGACCCAGCCCTCAGATGCGCCTGCAAAACGCTATTTTGCTCATCAGACAGCGGTCATCGACGAGCCGTGCGAAATTGGCGCGGGCACCAGGATTTGGCACTTTTCGCATGTATTGAAAGGTGCAAAGATCGGGGAACGCTGCATCTTCGGCCAGAACTGCCAGGTTGCGGAGGATGTGGTCATCGGAAATAACGTCAAAGTGCAGAACAACGTCTCGATCTATACCGGCACTGTGATCGAGGACGACGTATTTCTGGGCCCGTCCTGTGTGCTGACGAATGTCACCAATCCCCGTGCCCAGATCAATCGGCATTCCCTGTACGAAAGGACCGTATTCCGGCGCGGCGCGACCGTGGGCGCAAATGCAACGATTGTCTGCGGGATTGAACTTGGCCGCTATTGCTTCATTGGGGCAGGCGCGGTGGTGACGAAAGATGTTCCGGACTACGCGCTGATGGCAGGCAATCCGGCCCGGCAGGTCGGCTGGATGAGCCGGCATGGGCAGCGGCTTGCCGCCCCCGATGAAGACGGCATCTGGCTGTGTCCGGAAAGCGGTCTTCATTATAAGGAAGTTCCCTCCGGCCTTCTTCGATGCCTTGACCTGGATGAAGAAGCGCATCTATCGCATGAACAGAGCGCCACCTCCAAAAGTTACGATGAATTCAAAACCATTTCGCCAATGCAGGAAGCCCTCAAATGAAAGTTCCTTTTCTCGACTTAAAAGCGCAATTTGCTCCCATTCGTGCCCAGGTGCTTGCCGCCGTATCGGAAGTTCTCGACTCGCAGATATGTATCGGCGGCCCCAAGGTGGTTGAACTCGAAGAACGAGTGGCAGCGATGAGCGACTGCCAATATGCCGTCGGCGTATCGAGCGGCACGGATGCGCTGCTTTGCACGATGATGGCTCTCGGACTGGGTCGCGGCGATGAGGTGATCACCACTCCATTTACGTTCTTCGCAACGGCCGGGTCGATCGTCCGCACCGGAGCCACGCCGGTCTTCGTAGACATCGATCCGCAAACGTACAACATCGATCCGGCGCTAATCGAGAGAGCGGTCACGTCTCGCACGAAAGCGATTGTGCCTGTGCATCTATATGGTCAGATGTGCGATATGGACCCGATCGTCGCAATCGCGCAGAGGCACAGCCTCCATATCATTGAAGATGCCGCCCAATCCATCACTGCAACATACAAGGGTCGCAGGGCAGGCAGCATGGGCGCGGCCGGCTGCTTCAGCTTCTTCCCGAGCAAGAATCTGGGAGCCGCCGGTGACGGAGGCATGGTCGTTACGAACGACGAATATCTCTACAAGCACCTGATGATTTTGCGCAATCACGGCGCGCGACCAAAGTATTTTCACAAATACGTTGGCGGTAACTTTCGGCTCGACCCGCTACAGGCGGCCATACTACTGGCCAAACTTCCGCATCTGGCCGAATGGTCGTCCGCACGCCAGCGCAATGCTGCGTATTACAACAGCCGGTTCAACGGGGCTTCCATCCAGACGCCCGTAATTCGCCCCGACTGCATCAGTATTTACAACCAATACGTCGTTCGCGTCAGCGATCGCGACGGACTGAGAGAGTTCCTCAAGGCCAATGACGTTGGCACTGAGATCTACTACCCGCGGTCCCTGCACGAGCAGGAATGCTTTGCGAATCTCGGCTATACGCCGTCTGATTTTCCCGCATCGAGTGCCGCCGCGTCCCAGGTACTTGCCCTGCCCATCTATCCCGAACTGACTGAGGAGATGCTGCAAATTGTTACGGACTCGGTCCTGACCTTTGAAACATCCTCGATGCAAGCCCTGGTGCAATAACACGACCATGCATAGCGGCCGGCGAATGATCACACTAGAAAAGCATCCAGCCCTGCGCAGAGTGGCGCGCAAGGTCGGTCCGCAGCTTGACCGCCTTATGCGGTTTTGGCGAATGGAGCTTGTCAGACGCCCGCGCCCTATCGACTCCTGGATCACTGATGGAGGAGATACAACCCTGCGCTTGATGTACCCTCTCTCCGAGAAAAGTGTTGTCGTCGATGTAGGCGGATACATGGGCACCTGGAGTCAGCAGATCCGCGACAGATATAACTGTCACATCCACATTTTCGAGCCGGTCCGCTCCTACCAAGTTGAGATAGAAAGACGCTTCAACGGCTGCCAGAAGATCGTTATGCACCCATATGGCCTATCCGATAGAACCTCGCAGACCTCAATCGCGGTCCGGGGAGATGCCTCGACGGTGCTGGTACAAAGAAGCGATGAGACTGAAATCATTGAGTTGCGCGACGTCGCCGAGGCTCTTGAACCGATGCGACAGCGCGGCATCGACCTTATAAAAATCAACATTGAGGGGGGCGAGTACGATCTGCTCCCGCGGATGATTGAAACAGGATTGGCGGGCGTGTGCCGGAACATCCAAGTGCAATTTCATCCCTGGATTTCTCATGCCTGCGAACGCCGCCGAGAGATTCAGCAAAGCCTTTCAAAAACACATGAGCTCACTTATGAGTACCCATTTGTCTGGGAAAACTGGCGCTTATCCTGATGGGAATCTCGTGGATCATGAACCACCGGCTAACCCGCATCATGCCGGAGGTATTCTTTGTCATCTTTGGCCAGGTCGTCGCTGCTGGGGGAAACCTTTTTGGAATCAGGGTTCTTACCACGCTGTTGCAGCCTGCAGCATATGGCGAGTATGCATTGGCGCTCACCGGAGCGGTGCTGGCGCAGCAACTGATTTTGGGCCCCATTGGAACTGCCTGCGAACGGTATTTTGCCCCCGCGGCCGAAAATCATGAGTTGGGCATTTACATACGGTCGATTCTGAAGCTCTTCGCAGGCGGCACGCTAGCTCTCATCGCGATTTCGGTGGGGCTGGGAGCATCCTTATGGGCCACGGGGCACCGGTCCTGGCTGGCAATCCTGGCCCCAGCCTTCGCGTACGCATGGATCGCTTCTTCCAGTTCGATGCTCGACGGCATTCAGAATGCCGCGCGCCAGCGAGTCATTGTGGCGGCCCACCAGGGTTCCGGAGCGTGGCTGCGGCTCGGCATTCTTCTTACTCTTGCCAGGTTCATGTACATCGACAGCAAGGTAGTTCTATGGTCCTTTGCGGCCGGCTATCTTCTTCTCATCGGCTCTCAGTTGTTTTTTCTGGCTCGCACACTGCGGCGCCGCGGATATGGATCGCCGGCACGGAGCAGCTGGACCGCGCCGATGCTGAAGTCCATGTGCCGTTATACCTGGCCGTTTTCAGCCTGGGGTGTTTTTACGTGGGTACAGGCCTCCTCTGACCGCTGGTCGCTTGGCGCCTTTGCGGGCCTCAATCAGGTAGGGCTGTATCAGTCGCTTTACCAGATCGGCTATTATCCCATCTCGATTCTGACGCAGTTTCTACTCCAGGTGTGTACTCCCATCATCTTTCAACGAGCAGGAAGCGGCGCTGACCCGACGCGCAGGATAAGCGCGCAAAGGCTTAACAACACTCTAACGAGGATCGTGCTTCTGGCTACGGCAATGGGAGCAATCTTCTCTGCGCTGGGCGGGCATCAAATCCTCGCTTTGATCCTGGCGCCAGCCTACCGATCCCGCTCCGGGCTGATCACAGTCTTCATTCTTGCGTCGGGCTGCTTCGCCGCTGGGCAGATCAAGTCGTTGAACTTCATGACCTCGTTTGCAACGCATCGCCTGATTGCCCCCAAGGTCGGATCGGCTGTTATCGGTTCGGGGCTGATTGTGGCAGGGGCCGCCTATGGCGGCGCCAACGGAGTGGCCGCTGCGCAATTGGCTTTCTCGGCGATCTACTTAACGTGGATTTTTTATCTCGATCGCAAGACGATGGCCGCTCGGTCTGCGGTTGCGGAGGCTGCATAGAATAGCATGTCTATTGATTCGAGTACGATTGGCGTGCTCGTCTGCGTATGTGCGGCTATTCCTGTGTGCCTTCTCGCAAGATTGACGTACTGTGCCCATCGCGAAGGTCGGCGCTTGAGAGCAGTGGTTCTGGGCTTAACACTGATTCACGAAATTGTTCTGGTGGCTTATCCGGGATGGTATCAGGCCTTTGCTGGATTCACCGCCGAGACTGAGCTTCACATAACCCCCGCCCAGTTCTTAAGCGTTTATATGGGAGAGGCGCTGTTCGTGATTCTGTTTTGCGCGGCGATTTATTTTGGAGATCGTGGCAACCGTAGCTTTACCTCCGGTCAACAATCCCATGTGGAATCGACCGGCTTTCCCGATCGAGACAGGCTGTTTATATCAGCTCTCGTTATCGCGGCGGCTGCACTTTATATTGGGCAGTTTTTTCAGCCAACGCTAGATTATGAAGGCCTGGCCGTCAGCTATCAGCCCGAGGCATATACAGGGCTACTTGCGCTCTTAAGCGGCTGGGGAGGCGCGTTTATACGATGGCCTGGCCTATTCGCGGCAGGGTACGCTCTAGTAAGTGAATCGATACCGAGATCTATACGTTTCCTTGCCGGAGCTGTCCTGATAGCGGAGATGGCTTATAGCATGATCTACGGTACGCGTGGTGGGATCGTATGGGTGATCAGTGTGATTGTGCTGGCCGGGTACTGCAAATCTCGCAAGCTGCTCCTGGCCGCGGTGGCAATTGTAGGGATCGCTTTTGCACCACTCTTCTCGTGGATGCATACGAACATGCGTTACGTCACCCTTGCGGCGCCCGCAGGAACTTTGAACTGGCAGATGATACCGGCTCTGGTCGAAGGCGCCATTCACCACCAAGTACTGAACAGCTCAGCGATAGGGGACACCTTCATAGAGTCGTGGGCCATTCGTGCGCAGGGGCCACTCAATTCAACTTATCTCTATCGGTTCTTCGATCAAGGCGATGGCGGATTCTACAAACCAGACTTGGGGGCGATCGTGTACCCTGTTCCGCGGGTATTGTGGCCAAATAAACCATCCGCAGGGAGCACCGATTCGTCGACCCTCAACGGTGCCATCTTTCGCGTGCAGCAGGCGAAACCAGACAGTTCCGGGTATGACATGGGCCCGGTGTTAGCCTCCGGCCATGCATATTGGGAGGGTGGATGGGCCTATCTCTACTTCGCCGCTATAGTGACCGGTTGGGTTTGGAGCAGGTTGCTTCGGTGGGCTGAGAAATCAGGATGCGAAGCGGTAAGCATCATTGTGCTGGTTTTTACTGCTGCTCTGCCAATCGACGGGTTCTTCAGCACAATGACTCCTCTCTTCGCATATATTCGGCTAATTTGGACGACGCTCCTGCCGATGTTGATGTTTATAGCAGCGGTAGATTGGTGGATTCGAAGAAGGAAGCTAATTGAGGCGTCTCGGAGCGCTGGACTCTCCACAAACGAGATGAGTTCACCAGCAAGCGCGCTTTGGAACTCGACTTCAAGGCCGCGACATCGAGAACGTATGGACGATGCCCGATGAAGGATGATTTTCTCAACAGCGGCGACCCACTCGTCAGTGTGATCATTGCCGCCTATAACGCGGAGCAGTATCTTGCCGAGGCACTCGACAGCGTCGCCGCCCAGACATTCCAGAATTTTGAGGTCATTGTGGTGGACGACGGCTCGACGGACAGAACGGCAGACATCGTGGCCGGGTACTCACAAGTGCACTGTCTGCACCAGCCGAATCGTGGGCAGCCCGCCGCAAGGAATGCGGGAATCCGCGCAGCGCGGGGCAAGTACATCGCATTCCTGGATGCCGATGACTTATGGCTTCCGTCGAAAGTGGAAAAGCAGATTGGCTTTCTCATGAGTCACACAGACGCCGATTGGATCTATTCAGATGCGATTGTCGTGGACGCAGAGAATCGCACCGCAATCTGCAAAGTCGGCGAACGACTTACCCTGCATGAGGGCCCGATCCTTCGCGAGCTTCTTCTTTGCTCTTTCATTGCGTCCCCGACCCCGTTGATTAAACGGGAGGTGTTCGCCGATGCAGGGCTCTTCGACGAATCGCCCAACGCGAAGATCGGTGAAGACTGGAAGATGTGGCTGCGCATAGCCGAGCGGCATCCGGTCGCGGTCATCCGAGAAGCGCTGGCGGTTGTTCGCATTCATGGCCAGAGCATGACCCAGGCTGTCGGCGCCCAGGCGATGTACGAATCGAAGCGGCGCATTATTGAAGACTCGGTCGCCAGAAATGCGGAAAGCCTTCATAGTGTCGAGTCGCGTGCATTATCTGCTCTCGCCACAGCAGGCGGATTACGCGAGTTGAGAATGGGCAGAGGGCACGCCGCGCGCGCGATGTTTATGAAAGCTATTCGTAAGCAGCCGCTCGATCTGCGTACCTATGCATACCTTGCGGCGGCCTGCTTGCCGCCAACATTGCTTACGGCCCTGGGCAAATATGCTCGACGTTTACGGGGCAAGCCCCGACCGCGGTCTGCCGCAGATCTTGGATCTCTCTTGAAAGGTCGAGACCTGGCATGAAAATATGCCTATTGGCAAACGCCGCCAGCATTCACACACAGCGATGGGCGACATACTTTGCTGAGCACGGCTATGACGTGACCATCCTATCCCTAAGCGATGGTGAAATTCCAGGAGTGCCAGTCAAGCGGGTAGGATTGGAACCCCGAGTCCTGGGCCGGCTTGCCTATCTGTTGTCGGTGTTGCAAGTGCGAAGAGCGATCAAAAGATTGAAACCAGATATCGTTCATGCTCACTATGCCGGCGGCTACGGCCTGGTCGGGGCGCTTGCCGGGCATCACCCCCTGATCATTTCAGCGTGGGGTAGCGATGTGCTTGTAGCTCCCCGCGAAGGGCGCATCATGAAGAGGATTGTGAAGGCCTGTCTCGATCGGGCGGACCTGGTCACCTCCGTCGCAATGCATATGTCGGCCACGATCCGGGCCATGGGCTTCACGGGCGCAATGGTCACCTTGCCGTTCGGTGCGGACACGACCGTCTTTTACCCCCGTGAAGATGAGGCCGAGGATGCCACGGGGCCGCGGCTGATTGTGAGTACGAGGAACTTTGAGCCTATTTACAATGTCCACCTTCTTATAGAAGCTTTGCCGAAGATACTGGCTGGCGCTCCTTCTGCAAAGGTGATTGTCATTGGCTCTGGATCGCTTCGCGAACAACTCGAGCGGCGAACCCGCGAACTAGGGGTTGAGGATCACGTCGAATTTACCGGAAAGCTGGCTGCCACAGAGATTGCCCAGTACTTATCGAGGGCCGCTATCTTCGTGACAACGTCATTGTCCGACGGCAATAACATCTCATTGAACGAGGCGATGGCGTGCGGCGCATTCCCTGTAGTCACCGACATTCCCGCAAACAGGGAATGGATCGAGAACGGACGCAATGGCTTCCTGGTAAGCACTCATGATTCAGACGAATTAGCCGAACAGATTCTAGCCGGACTTGATGCTCCTAATCTGCGTCGAGCGGCAGCCGACTTAAATTGGAAACTGATTCAACAAAGAGGATCGTGGAAGACCGCGATGGCACGCATGGAAAATGAATATTTTTCCATCATGAATAGAGTCTGCACTCATGACGCTTTCCCTGGCGTGTAATTTTAACAATCTTGCTCTCATTGTCGTTTTAGCCAAACAGGTCAAGAACTCCGATAGGAAGTCCAGAAACTTTATGCGCTCTCTTAGGTTGAAACCGTGAAAACCGATCCTTCAGTCACTATTCAGATACGAGGTGGCATTGGAAATCAGCTCTTCATGTACGCCATGGTGCGTCGCCTCTCCCTTGTAAATAGTGTTCCATTGTATTTGGAAACTCACTCGGGCTTTCAAGGCGACTATTTCCAGCGGGACTATGGACTGAATGTGTTTAACATTTCCGGCTATGAGATCGTCACCGAGCGGCGGTCCAATCTAAGGCGCCGGGGGACAATCGTCGCAAACCGGATGTTGCCTTTTTCGCGTCGAGGCTTTTTTCGCGAAGAGCCGGGACGATTCGATCAACGGTTTTTGGATTTGAAGGTTGGGCGTCCTGTGTTTCTGGAGGGTTACTGGCAGGATGAGCGCTACTTTGCCGACATTCGCTCCGTACTGCAATGCGATCTTAAATTGCTCCGTCAGCACAGCGATGCGCATGAGAGTCTGGCGCGGAAGATGCGCGGTTCGGAGTCCGTAGCGGTGCATGTGCGCCAGCTCCAAGGACCTGCTGGAATTGAACAGCCGAGTGATGCGACTAAAAGCCTGCCGGGCGAATACTATCGTAGCGCCGTTCAAAGGATTAAAGAACGCGTCCCCAATCCAGAATTCTACCTGTTTAGCGATAGCTCCTCTGTCGCAGCGATACCAGGGGCAGACGAGAGCCTGACGCGCATCGAGAATACGGGACCAGACGCTCAGTACGACGATCTCTTCTTGATGAGCCAATGCCGCCATTTTGTGTTGGCTAACAGCACATTCAGCTGGTGGGGGGCATGGCTAGGCAAGATGCAGGAGTCGATGATCGTAAGCCCCGCAATGCGCGAATGGGGCCAACTCGTGCAGATACCAGATGAGTGGCATGCTCTTGAGTGGTCCCGGAAGAATGGACTCTCGAATTGATTGCTCCTATGAAAGTATGGCTGGTTACAATGGCAGAGCCGCTGCCGCTTGGGCGCACGAAAGATGACAGGTTACACCGGACGGGGCAGTTTGCTCGCTTCCTTGCACGCCAGGGACATGAGGTTGTCTGGTGGACCTCGACTTTCGATCATCTTCGCAAGGTGCATCATTTTAAAGGCGATACTACAGCTCGAATTACGGCTGAATTGAGCCTGCAACTCCTGGCTGGATGCGGCTACTCCCGCAACATCTCCTTTCGCCGTATTCTCGATCACCGCCAAGTCGCGCGAAAGTTTGCTTTGGTCGCCGCGGAGTGCAGCGAACCCGATGTGATTGTCGCTGCGTTCCCCACGATTGAGCTATGCTGTGCGGCGACAGAATACGGTAACCTACGGGGAATTCCCGTCATCGTCGATATGCGCGATATGTGGCCGGACATTTTTGCGGATGCCATGCCAACGATCATCCGTCCCTTTAGCGACCTGTTACTCGGACCACTCCATCTGAAGACTCGGCGGGCTTGCACGTCGGCCACGGCCATCACAGGTATGACCGAGGCTTTTGTTGATTGGGGCATACGCCGCGGTGGTCGTAAGCGGGGCTGCCTGGACCGCGCGTTTCCATTCGCCTACGAACGCGAAGATATCCCCGCCGGCGAGTTAGCGGCTGCGGAGCGATCCTGGAACGAACTCGGCGTGGATAAGGGCCGGGCAGCCCTCACCGTGTGCTACTTCGGGGCCATGGGAGTCCAATTGGACCTGACACCGGTCATCGAGGCTGCCCGCATATTGAGCGCCGACACGCCGGTCCGCTTCGTTCTTTGCGGCTGCGGCCAGCGTCTCGAGGAGTACCGCCGGCGGGCACAGGGGCTCGCAAACGTCTACATCCCCGGCTGGGTAAATCGCGCCCAGGTATGGTCCCTTATGCGGCGCTCGGATGTGGGCGTTGATCCGCTTCCTGACCGGAAGGATTTTCTCTCAACCATTAACAACAAGGCCGTCGAATATCTAAGTGCCGGGCTCCCGGTGATCTCCAGCCCTAGCAAGGGCGTTCTTCACGATTTTCTGGCCAGTCATGGCTGCGGCATGAGCTATTCGGCCGGCGCGACCGGAGAATTTGTGGATATACTGCGCCGCTTGTGGATGGCTCCTTCGTCCCTCCGGGAAATGTCCGCACGGGCTCTTTCAGTATTTGAAAGCCAATTCTCTACCGACATCGTTTATCCGCGCATGACTGCTCATCTCTCTGAGGTGATCGCCAGTAGGCGCGCCCAGGCCGCGGACTCATTGAACATGGTAGCTGCACTCCGTCCGCGATCCACGACGAGTTAGTCCGATTACTGTCTATCAATATCCCGCGGCCCTCGTGGCCCGCTCGGGCAATGAGTGAAAGCAGCAAAGGCGGCCGCATGGCCACCAGAGTTGTTAATCGCCTACTGCCAAGTCGGGGTAATGCCGATTAACTAGAAACTTGAATTGAACAGGAGCATCGATTGGGCGCACAGACAAATCGCAGAAGTATATGGTTCAAGGGCCAAATGGTTCCAGACAATGAGGCGACGATCAGCGTACTATCTCCCACCGCTCAATATGGCCTGAACATCTTTGAAGGAATACGCTGCTATTCCTCAATAGCGGACAAAGGCCAGCTTTTTGCCTTTCGCTTCAGCGACCATATTAAACGGCTCTTCTCCTCATGCAAGCTGATCGGGCTAGCACCTCCCTACAATGCCCACCAGATAAAAGACTTCCTTATAGAGACCATTCGCGCTAATCGATATCATGAAGACACCGCTGTCCGGCTAACCCTATTTGTGGAGGCTGAAGGCTCATGGAGTTTCGAGGGACCGGTAACAATGTTTATCGCACCGCAAAAAACAGCGCGCAGGAATCCGGAGGCCCTCCAGGGCCTGCGGGCCTGCGTTTCTTCCTGGGAGCGCATCAGCGATAATTGCCTGCCGCCGCGAGTAAAGACCGGCGCTAACTACCTGAATGCACGGTATGCCCACCTCGAGGCGAAGCGTCACGGCTATGACCTTCCGCTCTTTCTGGGGCGCAATGGGAAGATGTCCGAAGGGGGCGGCGCCTGTCTGTTCATGCTTCGGAATAATGTGTTGACGACACCACCCCTCACATCGTCTGTCTTGGAAAGCATTACCCGCGCCACAGTGTTGCAATTAGCCACTGACCTGGACATCAGAGTCTCAGAAAGAGACATCGACAGAACGGAGTTGTATCTCGCGGATGAAATCTTTTTGTGCGGATCCGCCGCCGAGCTATCCCCCATTACATCTTTGGACGGCTTACCAATAGGTTCCGCGCAACCCGGAGAAGTGACGCTGTCGCTACTGCGACGCTATCTTGACGTGGCAAGCAACGGGGTCGCAGCCTACTCCGATTGGCTGCTGCCAATTTATTAGGTAATGGAAGCGCCTACTGCCAGTGCGAGGCGAGATGACGGTTGAGTAAGGGAAGCTGCCAAGGTGGAACCATGAACCGGTCTGTACATCTACGGACAAACCTCATATGCGGATACTTGGCGATGTCTTCCGAGCTTAAGCCGGTAGACAGGCAAGTTGGCTCTCCGCAGAATATCCAGCAATTTTAGGAGCACCGTTCTGAATTGCGACGCAGAAGCGGACACAAGGACTGCATAAAAGGACCAAGATCGAATTGACACGCTTTCAACGCACAACAAAGAGGGCCGTGGATATGGCGGTTTCGGTGATCTTACTTGCCGCCTTATGGCCCCTGATGCTTTTAATAGCCGTGCTGATCAAACTTGGATCGAATGGTCCGCTCTTGTTCAAACAGGAGCGGGTGGGCAAGGATCGTAGACCCTTTCGGATGTATAAGTTCAGGACGATGATAGACAACGCCGAGCGGCAGGGCACGGGACTCTTCAGCTACGAGAACGACCCCCGCGTGACCAAAGTAGGCAAATATCTTCGCAAAACCAGCCTGGATGAACTGCCTCAGCTTTGTAATGTTCTCCTGGGGTCCATGTCTATTGTTGGGCCGCGGCCTCCCGTGTTGGCAGAACTCGACGAGATGAATGAACTCGACAAAGATGCGCTTACCGTGCGCTTTCAAGTCAAGCCGGGGATTACAGGCCTGGCGCAGGTCTCGGGTCGAAACGCCCTCCGATGGGAAGAGAAACTTGTTTTCGATAAAATATACGTTCAGCGCTTTGGGCGCAGAGGGATCATCGAAGACATCGTCATCCTAATCAGGACGGTGTGGGTCATTCTTTTCATGAGAGACGTCATCGAGCAGCCCCCCAAAGACCTGGCACAGACGTGATAATCGAAATCATTTCTCCGGAACAGTGCTTCGAGGTACTAATGGACCGTCATTGAAGCATTTTCATACAAGCCGGGCGCAAGCGTAGCGGCTGCCTTGGGCAATCCCTCTCACCTTACAAACGATGCCTATAGATGCCTATGCCAGCCTGGGCGAGGTTGGCGTGACCGGTGCAACACTCTAACATCTCCAAAATACTTCAGCACATCGAGGGAGACGTCAAACGTGAATATCGTCGAAGACAGCATAGCTACTCATGCAGAAGGTCGTCCGGGCATCGCACCGGCTGGAATACAGCGAGAGTTACACTGGGACGACATCGACCGGTTGAGCAATCTCTATGGGGAGACGTTCTTTGTATTTGATGAACCCACATTCAGGGGAAATTATGCCCATCTTTATGCCGCTTTTTCCGCGAGATATCCTGACATTCGTGTGGCGTACTCCTACAAAACAAACTACACGCCGAATATCTGCAGAATTGTGGATGAGTTAGGAGGATATGCCGAAGTAGTGTCGGAGATGGAGTACGACCTGGCCAAAGCGATTGGGGTCAAAGGCAACCATATTATCTACAACGGGCCTTATAAGACAACGCACTCAGTTCGCTCCGCGCTTCAATCGGGCGCAATAGTGAACCTGGATTCGATGTGCGACTATCTCAATGTAATGTTAGTGGCCTCAGAGTCACCTGATCGTGAGTTTGTAGTAGGAATCCGATGTAACTTTTTGCTCGCCGGGAGCGAACGGACGCGGTTTGGCGTTGATGTCGATGCACTCGCGTTTCAGCAGATAGTGGAAGGCATTCGGCACTCGCGGAACGTAAGTCTTGGCGGCTTGCAATGCCACTTTGCTGCGCGTGATCTGAACTCGTTCAGGGCGAGGGCATCTGCCATGGTTGGGTTGGCCAAACGAGTCTTTCCCGAGCCTCCTCTTTATATTGATATGGGAGGCGGGTTCTATGGCGAGATGCCGGTTTCTCTGAAGAGCACGTTCAGTCCCCTCCCTCCTGACTTCGATCAATACGCAGAGGTTGTCTGCGAAGCAATGACGGGGGCTTATTCGGGCAGCGACAGGATGCCAGCTCTGTACATTGAACCAGGTACCGCATTGGTCGCAAACACCGTGAAATTCTACACGAAGATCATCGACATCAAGACGATCGCGGGGCGCCGCATCGCTACTGTTACCGGGAGTATCTTCGACATCAGTCCATATGCCCGCGCGGTGAACCTGCCGGTCAGAGCTATTTGCCGCCAAGAGCCCACCTTTGCGAATGAGACGCAAGAAAGGTTTGATATTGCGGGCTATACATGTATCGAAAGCGACTATCTCACCATGGGGTTGCGGGTGCAACTTGAGGTGGGAGACTTCCTGGAGTACAGCAACGTCGGCTCCTATACGGTTGTCATGAAGCCGCCATTTATTGCGCCGCATGCTCCCATATTGCAGAGTTCGGGCAAGAACGCGGAGTTTTGCATGATCAGAAGCAGGGGAACCGGCGCCGCAATCCTGGGCAGTTTTCTAGATTTTTAATCGAGGGCGCTGTCCGGAGGCGAGAAGACGATGGATACGATTTACATTACGAACGACCCATGGCGTGCTCAGGTCGCGGAGTCAGCCGGTATCAATCGAGTGATGGTCGATCTGGAGATCATCGGAAAGAGCAAGAGGCAAGGACACATTAACACGGTGATCTCGGGGCATTGCATGTCCGATGTCGCGAGTCTTCGGGCTGTACTGAATAAGGCGCTACTCATGGTGCGGATAAACCCTATGGGCGAGCATTCCCGGGACGAGATCTGTGCCAGTCTGGACGCTGGCGCCGACGTTCTCATGCTGCCGATGTTCAGCAGCGTGTCAGAGGTGAGAGCGTTTACTCATCATGTTTCCGGACGCGCAAGAACCTGCTTGCTGCTGGAGACGGGCGGGGCGCTCGCCAGGCTCAGGGATATCGTCGAGATTGAGGGGATCGACGAAATCCATATCGGCTTGAATGACCTTCACCTAGCACTTAAACTCGATTTTATGTTTGAGTTAGTGTCGGGAGGGCTCGTGGACTATATCGCACAGGTGGTCCGCGAAAAAGGGATTAAACTCGGGATCGGCGGCATCGCTCGGCCGGGTAAGGGGCTACTGAGTCCGGAGTTAATCATGAGTGAGCATGTAAGGCTTGGGTCGTCACAGGTGCTTCTCTCCCGCGACTTCAATGCGGTTTTCGATGGATGGTCAAAGAACCAAGCTCTCGAAGGACTCCGTCGTGAGATTTCCGGCTTACAAGAACTTGTGAGACAACTGGGCGGCGCGGGGACGGATGTCCTCCTTGCGAACTCCCGTAAGCTGAAGTGCAGTGTAGATGAAATTGTCCGCGCTAGTAGGGCCTCCTCGGAGACCTTCTTGCAGGTTCCCGTCGAGGTTGGGCAAGCCTAGCACGTAGCGCCGCAAGGTGCCGGGCATCTTGCGGGTCGGATAATGCCCATCAGTATCTCTAGGCGCTTATCGCTGACCGGCGGAAATGGCGCGGCAGAGCGGCCAAGTTGCAGGCGAATTAGACTCCTCCAACCGACTAAGGTGTTAAGTAGGTTCTTTGCGTGCCCATCTCCCGGTTGGGTCTACGCGGATAGGCTGTCAATGCTCTTGTGCAGCTATCCCTTCGATGACATATCTGCAATCAATCTATTCCTCGCAATCGGCGCGTGTAAAGAGCGCTAAACAATTTACATTTGCGTAAATTGGTCGGAGCACGGGTTTTAGCGTAGGGAAACAACCTGAACTGTAGTCGAGGACACTAAATATGCGAAATACGCGCAGAGTGATAGAGAGACTCGAGGAAGTGCGACGTCCGATCATTTGGGCGGGACAGATTGGAGTGTTTGTCCTCTCTGGAATGACAGCATTTCTATTGCGATTCGATTACACGGTGCCGCTGACGGACAGTCGCTATCTACTATGTGCCCTTCCGGTCTGGATCGTAGTCAAAACCATCATCTTCCGCATAGCAAAGCTGGACCGAGGCTTATGGAGGTATGTATCCGCCGCCGATGCTATTCGCCTTCTCATCGGCAACGCTGCCTCATCGGTTGTATGTTGCGTACTCATTCTGTCAATTGCGCCGCCTGGATTTCCGCGATCGGTATTCGCCATCGATCTGATGCTGAGCATACTGGCTACCGCCGGCCTTCGAGTGATTGTGCGCTTATTCGCGGAAGCCACCGCAAGCATGCAGAACAACAACAGCACGGAAAAAGCAACTCTGATCTACGGAGCGGGAGAAGCGGGCTTCGCTTTACTCAGAGGGATTCGGAACGATCCAAAATTGGCATACAATGTGCGCGGGTTTCTTGACGACAGGCAAGACAAAATAAAAATGCGTCTCGCCGGTGTGCCTGTGCTGGGCGGGGGTGACAAACTAAAGTCGCTTGTATCGAAATACAAGATCGAGATGATTCTAATTGCCACCCCATCGGCTACGGGCGTCGAGATGACTAGAATTCTTGCCTTGTGCCACGCCGCCGGAGTGGAGTGCAAGACCGTTCCGGGACTAGGCGAGGTGATCGATGGAAGTGGGCTCGTCAGCCAGATTCGGCAAGTGGCCGTCGAAGACCTGCTTGGCCGGAGGCCGGTACGGCTCGACGAAAGCCGGATTTGCGGTTCGCTTGAAGGTAAAATGGTTTTTGTCAGCGGTGCGGCTGGATCGATCGGTTCTGAGCTTTGCCGGCAAATTGCGCGTTTTCGCCCTTTCGGAATCGTCGGATTTGAGATTGCGGAATCCCCGCTATTCGAGATCGATAGGGAAATGCGCCAGACCTTCCCGTCGGTCGGCTTTTATCCGGAGATTGGAAGCATTCAGAACCGTGCTCGCCTGGATGAGGTTCTAATGCGATATAGGCCAACGGTGGTGTATCACGCCGCGGCGTATAAGCACGTTCCGCTCATGGAGGCGCACGTTTTTGAAGCCATTGAGAACAATGTCTTTGGGACTTACAACCTGGCGGATGCCGCGGCTGAACATGGAGTCGAAGATTTTGTTCTTATTTCGTCCGACAAAGCTGTTCGGCCCACCAATGTCATGGGAACCACGAAACGTATTGCTGAACTTATTCTCCTTGCGCTTCAAAACGGCCGAACGCGCTACGTCGCCGTTCGCTTTGGCAATGTTCTCGGCTCGAACGGCAGCGTGATCCCTATCTTCAAGAAGCAGATTGCAGCGGGCGGACCTGTTACTGTGACCCACCCGGAGATGCGTCGCTTCTTTATGACCATTCCTGAAGCCTGCCAGCTAGTGTTACAGGCATCGACGATAGGAAAGGGCGGCCAGATTTGCGTTCTGGATATGGGACAGCCAGTCAAAATCGTGGACCTTGCCAGAAACCTGATCCTGTTGTCGGGGCTCAGGCCTGATAAAGATATTCAGATAGAATTTGTCGGAATGCGCCCCGGAGAAAAGCTGTACGAGGAACTTAGCACTCTTCTGGAGGATACAGCTCCTACAGATCACGAGAAGGTGCGCATCTTTATCGGTAACGGCATACCGGAAGGAGATGTGCAAACCTGGCTCGACGCGCTTCGTGAAATCTGTCAGGCTCGCGATGTGGGTCGTTTGATTGTCGCTCTTAAAGAGATTGTCCTCGACTATAACCCCAGCACTCACTTACTGAGGCGGATCATCGACTCCCAGGAAGCGTGCGCAGTGGCTGGGACATCGGCCCTGCGCCGCCATGATATGGATTTAACTTCCGCCAAATAAGTTAACACCGGAAGCTAAGCGATTTCTTAGCCCTATAGAAAAGGGTTCGCGCTCATGCGCTAGCATTATTTAGATGTGACCGTGATCACAAGCGACATCCACTTTTTGATATTTAATCGCCTACAGTTACCAGTACAGCTCTCATCATGTTTTGTGTCATTTTGATCAAATTCCAAAAACTCACTCTGCCCAAACAATCTTGCGCAAGTTTCCACGGTTTCGATTCCATGCCCAATAGCCGGATGGATCACGTGCTATCTCGATGACAATACTGCATTCGGGATGGAAAGCCTAAAATCTTTTATGCTTGAACAGCGAGGAATGAATTATGCACGAGTGTCCGTGGCATGTTCTGCATGTGATTGCAAACCACGAAAAAAAAGTCGCGCAACATCTATCTGTGCGTTGCTTGGAGCATTACCTACCGCTCTACACGGAGCGGTCAAAATGGACTGACCGATCCGTCTTCGTGGAACGCCCGCTCTTCACTGGGTATGTATTTGTTCGTTTCTCGGCCCAGGTCAGGCTCTCCGTGATCTCCTCACCAGGCGTCATCCGCCTGCTTGGCGATCATGACAGTGATACGGTCAGCGCCGAGGAGATAGATAAAATTCGCGACGGGCTGGCCAGTGGATGCCTGTTGCGACCCCATCCCTACGTTTCCGTGGGAACGCCAGTGCGCGTGCGCAATGGCGTTTTTGCGGGAGTCGAGGGCATCGTGACCGAGTTCCGCCATCAGTGCAGAGTGATTCTCGCTCTTTCCGCTGTGAAACAGTGTTTTTCGTTGGAAGTGGAACTCGGGGATATTCAGGTTCTCCACAAGATGGTCTCCGATGCAAATCTATGGACGACCGGAGCCTTGCAATCACGCGAGCCGCGCAGACCGGAGACAATAGGTATCGCGTAACGGGCCCGAACTCCGTCGCTAAGGTCGAATTGCTTCAGAGCACCGGACATGTTGAGCTACGCGATGCGTCGACAGGTCCGTCGCGCGTGGACAAACTGGCGGGAGTGCGCTCCGTGACCCTCTCAGTCATATAAGGCAAACAGGCCTTGTACCGCAATTGACATCTACAAACTGCCTGCGCTCGATTTCGGAGTGCAGGCAGTTTTTTGTGTCGTGAATCGCTCTACAGGATGCGCGATTCGGCGTAAGGGGCGGAGAGGATCGGCGGGGAAAACGTGCCGTTAGGTTAATCCTCTTGGCGGCCTCGTTTTTCAGGATATTTCAAAATTCCCGTAAGTTATTGCATTATATGGCGTCCCCGACGGGATTTGAACCCGTGTTATCGCCGTGAAAGAGGGTTTTAGGCGTATTTCAGATGACTTTGGCAGCGTTTGGCGGGGGCTGTGCAAAAGTGGAAAAGTCTCAATATCTATGCATGTTTACTGGCGTTTTCATCGTTTCTAATCTTTGGCAGGGTTAGGCGGCGATTCCCGCTCGTTTATCGTTCTCTTAGTCACCAAGGAGTCACCGGAGAAAGAATGGGCATTTTGCTGTGCACCTCAGTCCCCGCGTCAACTGCTCAAAGTTCTCGCCAGCCTTTAGGGCCTTCGTGGTATTCATGTTTCGTAACCTCATTATGCGCCTCTTCTTGCTATTCCTCGTGTTCGCTGCCTCACAAGGGCCAGCACCAACTCCAAGTAAGGTTGGTAAGCCAGAACAGCAACAGTCCAGCACAAGCCAAAAACAAGCTGGCGGCGATCAGTCCGGCACCGAGCAATCTCCTCTTGTGGTCAAGATAGCCCCATCCGTAAAGACTCCCGAAGAAACCGCAGGTGAAGCTGAGGATCGCAAAGAGAAGTCTGCGAATGATAGGCATATCGTTTACTTGACAGCAGCACTTGCGCTCCTCGCATTCTTGCAATTGCTGGTTTATATCTATCAGTCCATAAAGCTGCGCCAGACCGTTCAAGGCGCTACCGAGCAGAGCAAAGCGATGGATCGGCATGTCGGGGAAGCGACTCGATCTGCCAACGCTATGGAGAATGTAGTCGCAGTCATCAACTTCGGAAACCACGCGGCGTTGCGGGCTTACTTGACTGTGATCATCGGCTCCGCCATTTACCAGGAGCATCGGGAGGATATTGGCGACCTCAGGTTTGAAGCTAAGCCGCTCATTGCCAACACCGGTAATACGCCTGCACGTAAAGTTTCCTTTAAAAAGGCGGCTGCCATTCTGCCAATACCGATTCCTGAAGAATTCCAGTTTCCCCTTCCTGAAGAAGAAACTGCCGACGCTGGAACGGTTGGCGCTCATCAAAACTATGTAATAAGTGGACTCGTTGAAGATTTGGTTCGTTGGGAGGATGTTGGCACCATCAAGAAAGGAATCTCGAAGGCGCTTTGCGTTTGGGGTATCGTGCACTACGAAGACATGTTTGGCGGGAAGCACTACACGAAATTCGGTCAGATACTCACTTGGCAGATTGATGGAAAGACGGTGATGGGCTATTTCATCGCAGGCCAAAACGATGGAGATTAACAGAAAAACGGACAAGATCGGTAACATGTGCGTCAACCGTTTAATTGCCCATTCGGTGATGTACCGAAAGTGCCGTTGAAAGCTCGCATCGGGTGTGGGGTTGGGAGTGCTTCTCCGTCAAGTGTCCGGCTTTGCAAACCGCGCGTGTTGCGTGCGCGTGGAACCAGTCCGAACTTCCAATAATGATTGTTGCTTTAGGCGGTCAGCGCCCTCTAGAGCCTGTTATTAACTTTGCGTAAGTTGCCGGGCCAGATTTGCGAGCATGAGTGTGGCGAAGGCGAGATAATGCAGTGCTTCCAGCGTCTTGGCCAGCCGCTCGTAGTCTCTGGCCAGGC
>Ga0182024_10002615_pt1 | contig 44297 bp, 41 predicted proteins | sample P32metaG_FD_120480 | JGI IMG/M metagenome (GOLD analysis project Ga0182024, IMG submission 120480) | Permafrost microbial communities from Stordalen Mire, Sweden - P3-2 metaG (Illumina Assembly) | ecosystem: Environmental > Terrestrial > Soil > Wetlands > Permafrost | place: Sweden: Stordalen... | reverse complement strand
TCGTGGCCAGGGGAACACGCCTGGGCCGTCTCGAGGACGCCTTCGGGACAGCAGTCCAGGAGATCCTGGCGCCCGCAACGGGCGTCCTGTCCTACGGACTGAGCAGCCTGGCCGCGGCCGAGGCTGACCTGCTGGCTTCCATAGCGCGGCCTGTGCCCGGCACCTGAGCCGGCCTGGCGCAGCATGAGCCGGCCTCTAGCGGGCTGTGCCCCGGCACCCCTGCCCGGTTGCGGATGGGCTGCCGCCAGCCAGCAAACAAATACCCTGCATGCCGGGACGGCATCAGCAGCGCGGCCCAGTGATCACCCCCGCGGTGGGTCTGGCGGCGCCGGTGACAGCGCGATCGGCTGTCTCTGCCCGACTCGCAGGCGCAGAACACCCAAATCCGAGCCGTCGGCATCATGGTCGAAATGCAACCGATATCCGCCCCAATCAGGCGGTTCGTGGCCGATTCGCATGCTTACGGTTGGTGACCGCGACCGAAGCGGCCGGCATCCAGGCTAGATCGCAGACTTACGCGTGACACGCTCGGCCGGCGCTGGGACAATCGTGCCATGAGTCCGCGAAGCCGCGGCCGCCCGCCAGGTCGTGGCCGCCGCCGTCAGCCGGGCGGGCGTCCGGCAGCGGGCCAGGGCGGGCCGCAGAGGTTCGTCGCACGGGCTGGGAATGAGTCCGCTGTGTACCGGGGGGAGATGACGGACTGCTGGTTCGACGAGCCCGACCCTGCTGACCGGCGCTCGTGGGCGGTCCCCCCGGCGCACGGGATCTACCAGGGACTCGATCTCGAGCTGCTGGACCCAGGCAACGAGGACGAGCGCACGTTCCTGATCGAGGCCCGGCATCCGGAATTCGCAGACGCGTTCCGCAGCGATGAACACGTGACCGTCGATGGCGAGCCCGTCAATCCGAGGCTCCACGTGGCGATGCACCAGGTCGTGGCGAACCAGTTGCTGGCCGGCGACCCGCCCGAGACATGGCAGGCGGTTCAGCGCCTGGACGGGCTGGGCTATGACTGGCACAACATCATGCACATGATCGCCTCGCTCGTCACCGAAGACGTCTACCGGGCCCTCAACGAGCGCAGGCAGCCCGATCCTGCCGACTATGCCCGCCGGCTGAACGAGCTGCCCGGCGACTGGCCACCACCGGAAACAGCTCGCTAGACGAGGCGTAGTCCGCTGCCGTGCCATTACCGGGAAGGGGGCCGCGGCCGTGCGTGGTCATCCCGGCAATCTTGGGGTGTTAGCTGGGCCGCGAGCCTGCGGGGCCGGATCGGGCGAAAGGCTGAAGAGCGTGGAACTGCTGATCGCCCGCAACCCGGACCCGGACTCCAGGCTGCCGTATCTGCTGTTGCTGCCGCTGGCCGGCGGGATGGTGTTCCGCACCTCGGGGACCTGGCCGCGCACCAACGCCCGGTACTGCTATCCGGTCTCGGCGGACGAGTGGCCCGACGCCCCGACATCGTCGAACGGGCAGGCCTTCGGGTCCTGTGTCCGGCGGGGCGCCGCCATCGACCTTGTCCTCGACTCGTCGGGCCGGATCGGGCGCTGGTTACCGTGACCGCCGATGCTGGCGTCTAGGTCGACGGCGATGATCGCGCGGCCGGTCCAGATGAACGCGGGGTTCGCCTGGCCAAGAGGGCCAGCAGGGATGATCTTCCTGGTCAGGGTGGCTGGATCTGCGAAGTAGCCGGGCTTCGAGGTGTACGGGGGAATGCACCGGGTGCCGCACCAGACCTGGCCGGGGGAGACCAGGATCGCGGCGCCAGTGAAGACCGGCGATGTGACCTCCTGATTCTGTGGCCAGCCGCCGGTGACATCGCGCCACGTGCCGTCTGGGCTCAAGGCGAGGACGTCAACGCCGGCGTGATCGCTGAGCCCGTTCTTGTATGTCTTCACCCGGTCCCAGAGCGACCACAGGATGAGCGGCTAGCCGTGACCACCGTCGTGACCGACAGGGGCGGATGACCTGCTGGCAAGACCGGGGTGATCACCTGCCAGTGGCTGGTCGCCGGGTCGTACGCGGCGACACCGAGCCTGCCGTGGCTGGCGTTCACTCCGGCCAGGATGACGTCGCGGCCGGTTCCGGTGAGTGTCAAGGCTGGTTGTCAGCTGCCGAGGCTGCGGCCGCCGTCGACGACGAACACCGGGTGCCCACGGTTCGCCGCGCAAGAGCCTGCCCTGTCGGTGTGCAGATGACGTGGCCCGATGATGAGCCGCCAGGAGAGCTGGCTCGCGGAGGGACAGGCAATGTCAGAAGCCGTGGTGAGCGGGTCCGGCAGCGGCTGATATGCGGCAGCCAATTTTGCTGTGCTCGAGTTCAGCTCTCGCGGCCGGTGGGAGTGCTCAGCCGGGTGTGCCGGCGGTGGGGCCGGCTACGCCGAACGCGTCTCCCAGGCTGGTGAGGTCAACGGGGACCTGTGCCTGCGCGGGCACATGGTCCAGGAGCGGGCGCATCGCTTCAAGGGCGGTGAGGATTTCGCCCCCGACCTGCTGCGCCGAACGCATCGCATCGACCGACACCAGGATTCCGCGGTCGCGGTACCACGAGAGAATGGGGGATGTCACTGCATGATAAAGGGCAAGGCGCTGGGCAATGATGTCTGTGGTGTCGTCGGAGCGATGCTCGAGCGCAGCTCGCGCGAGCAGCCGGCGCATGAGTTCCGCATCGTCGGCCTGCAGGTGCAGCGCCACATCCGCGGTCATCCCGAGCTCGCGGCCGATCAGGTAGGCCGCGCGGGCTTGTTGCATGTTCCGCGGGATACCATCCAGGACAAACCCGCCTCCCGCCGCCTTCGCGGCGACTAGCGCCTTCTTCACCATATCGAGGACGACCTGGTCGGGTACGAGTTCGCCGCGGTCGAGATACTCCTGAACGGCCCGGCCGAGAGCGGTCCGCCGCGCCACATGATCGCGCAGCAGGTCGCCAGTCGCGAGGTGGGGGATGCCGAAATGCGCGGCGATCAGCGCGCCCTGAGTCCCCTTGCCCGCGCCCGGCGGCGCGATCATTAGTACCCGCATGCTCATCTCCTTAGGTCATCATCGCGCCTGCCGACCGCTTCGGCGATAGCTCGGCTCACCGCAAACGGCCCAGGACCACCGTGTCGCTTCACCGCAGCGCGGGGTGGCCGAGTTCGCATATGTGACTTCACCCCGGGGTGACGAGCGTGACGGGGGTCGCGGATCTGCAGGACAACTGTCCTGGACGCAGCCCCCTGCTCAGTGCCAGGCTCAGGTCTGGCGGCGGACTTCGTACCTGCTGATCGGGGTCAGCCGCAGGCCCGATGGTGGGCCGGAAGCGGACTGTGCCTCGCGGCGATGGGCCGCCAGTCATCAAGGGAGAGCGTCATGAGCGTGTATAGGGTGACCGAGATCATCGGGACAAGCGGCACTTCATGGGAAGAGGCGGCAGCGGAGGCGATCAGGACTGCAGCCGGGACCATCCGCGATCTTCGGGTGGCTGAGGTTGTCAAGCAGGACATCCACCTGGACGAGGACGGGGCGATCACGTACCGCACCAAGCTTCAGCTCTCGTTCAAGTACGAACACGAGCACTGATCCCGGGTCCGTCGGTCCCCTCGCTGACGGGTTGGGTGCACCAGTTTTCAGGCCAATTGCCCTCCATGGCTGGGCGGTCTTACGCGCGAATCGTGAACGCCCAGGAATACCGCGCGATTTGCGGCTAGAAGCGGATGGCCGGCACTGCGCTCCAGGGATCGTGCATAGTCATACATGCTGAGCCGTCGATCGCCACGTCGGTACCGAGGGCTGCCGGGGGCCGCGACATCATTCTGGATCACGTGGCCGCACACTGAGCCGCCTGATCTGGCGCTCTGGGCGGTCTGGCCTGGCGTGGCGATGACGTTCGAGATCGGGCATTATGCCTTCATGGCGTTTCCGCAGACCTTCATGAACAGCCTCCTTGGCATGTGGACGCAATCAGACCGCACATCCCGGCGAACGGCGCTCCAAGAGCTTTTCCGCCCCGACGCGCACTTCCACGATGCGGACGGCGAGTTCGTCGGCTATGAGGCACTAGAAGGTTTCAGTGATTCCCTGCAATCGCGCTTCCCCGGAGCGCGGTTCACCCTCACCGCGGCTACCACGATCGGTAATGCGATCCGGGCCTCGTGGACCTTCGGACCGCCCGAGCGTCCGGACGCCGTGACCGGAATGGACTTCGTCATCCTCGACGGAGACAAGATCAGCCGACTCTATGCGTTCGTCGAACGGCCCGACGAGTAGTACCTTCCGGCCCACCCGGCCGGATGATCTTTAGCGCGGCCCTTCGGGTGGCAATGGGTTCCCCGCCGTATGCCGATCCGGAAGGGTCAGCGCGCCGCGGCCAGCAGGTCGCGCTGATGCCGCTGACACCAGCGCCGAGCCCGGGCGGCCGGCTCCGCCATCGTGCGCCAGTGGTCGGCGAATCCCTGGTGCCCGGCGGCAGCCGCCTCGGTGACGATGGCGTAGGTCCAGTCGTGGTTGGCTACGACCATCTCGGCCACGTGACGGCGCTCGGCGAGGGTCAGCCCGCTGGCGTGAACGAAGATCCGGAATCTCTCCAGCGCGCGGCCTTGCCGACAGTCGGTTATGTCTTGGTCGTCCTGCAGCGGCGCCCAGGAACGGGCGGCCGCGGCGAAGTCCCAGGCGGCGCTGCCGGGACCGGCCAGGTCGAAGTCGATTAGCGCGACGGCCCGGCCATCGCGGAACACCAGGTTGGCCGGGTGTACGTCGTTGTGGCTGACCAGGCCGGTCCGGAACCGGGCCGGGATCGGCCGGGGCCACAGGTAGCCCGCCGGGTCGAAGGACGCCGCGGCCAGGTGATAGCGGCGCAGCAGCTCGGCCACGCTCACCAGGGCGGCATCGGTGAGCGTGTCCACCGGTAAGGGCGGGACCGCGGCCTGGCCGCCGATGTAGGTCAGCATCTCGGTGGCCGCGCTGACCGCCAGGACGCGGGGGGCGCCGTCGAAGCCGACCACCGAGAGGTGGGCAAGCAGCGCGTGGGTGGCACGCCGGCAGGGTGCGGTCGGCCTGAGCACGGTGTCGCCGACGCGGATAACGAGGCCGCGGTTGGCGGTTCCTCCCGGCAATGGGCCGCCGGACGGCAGGCCGTCTGATAGCCGGCCGTCTGCCTGGAGCGTGTGCGGGCTAGCGCCCGCCGCCCCGCCCGTCAGCCAGGCTGAGCAGGGCGCGGGCGAGACTTGCGTGGGTGACCAGGCCATGGACCATATCCCCTCGGATCGCGGCGCAGACCGCAGGGCTCTTGGCGACGCCATAGGCGACGGAAAGGACGAACGGGATCCGCTCGAGCGCCGGGCCTGGCGTCACGATCATGCGGCTGTCCAGCGGGGTCGCGACGAACTTGCCGTCCTCGCCGATGAACACCCCGGCCAGCTCGGCGCACACCCCCAGCCCGGCCAGGGCGTCACGTTCGGCCGGCATGATGCCGTCATAGATCGTGGATAGTCCGGGCGCCCAGGCCCCGATGGCGACCACGGCCATCGTCACCGATGGCACGAGGGCGAAGGCCCCCGCGATGTCGGCCTGGCGGCGAACCGCCGCGGCCGTCTGTGCGTCCTCCAGGATCATCGGCGCATAGAAGACGTGCGCCGGGCCGCCGCCGATGCGGGCGACGCCGCGGACTAGGTCGAGCAGGTCCCGGCCGTCGGGTGGCGGCACCGCACCTGTCAGCTGGACGATCGGGCAGGGCGGCATCTGGGTCAGCGCGGCCGTGAGCCCGCTCAGCGTGCGCGACCAGGACATGCCGAGGACGTCGCTGGCCGTGATGATGTCCATCAGCGCCTGGCCTGTCCCCTCGCCCAGGCGGCGCCGCAGCGCGGGCTCGTCGTCGTCGGGAAAGTTGAACACGAAGGCGTGCTTGAGCCCGAAGGTCGAGCACAGCTCCGCCGACAGGCCCGCGTCCAGGCTCCCGCCGGTCAGCCCGATCTCGATGCGCACCATCCCGGTCTCCCGGGCGGAGTCGAGCAGCCGGGCGACCCGGAACCGGCTGATGCCCAGCCGGTCGGCGATGCCGACTTTGGAGATGCCCTCGAGGTAGAACTGCCGCGCGACCCGGGCCGCGAGGACGACTTCGGACGGCCGGTCGGCGGACAACCCGGTCATGTGCCCCTCCGGTACAGCCGAGCTGTCCGCTCATTTGAGCGCATAAATCTCATATTCGCAGCTTTTCTTGACTTTGCCTAGCGGCCAGATCAGTGTGTGGTCATGTTCATGTATGAGTGTCACCCGCTCAGATGAGCATACGCAGGGACGCAGTCACGGCAGCTAGCAGTCACGGCAGCTAGGAGATTCTCCATGAGGATCGGAACGTCGCGGAGGGTCCGCCCGGTCGGCGCCCTCGCGGCTGCCGGTCTTGGCCTCGCGGCCTATTGCGGAGGTGCCGGGGGGCGGCAATGCATCGCACCCGGTGACACTGGCCGTGATCGCCAAACCCCGGCATGCAGCAGATGGAGCAGCCGGTCGGCACATTCGAGAAAGAGAATCCCGGCATCACGGTCAAGTTCGACACGCTGCCGGAGGATCAGAAGCGCGCGGAGATCTGCCTCCCCGCCACACCCTCTCACCGTTGCGGAGGTTCGTTCATGAGCTATCTCCGGTTCAGGCCCCGGGTGCTCGGGGCAATCGGCTGCGCAGCCGCCCTAGTGGCGGTAGCCGCATGTTCGAGCGGCAGCACTAGCGGTAGCGGTAGCAGTTCTGGCGTGGTGACCGTGGCCGTGGTGTCCAACCCGCTGATCACCGGCCAGATGATTCCGCTGGCCAAGTCCAATTTCGAGAAGCAGAATCCGGGAATCACGGTCAAGTTCGCCACCTATACCGAAGCCGACCTGCGGGCTGCGATCGAGAAAGACGTCAGCACGCACACCAACTCGTTCAATGTCATCATGATCGGCCCTTACGAGACGCCGCTGTTCGCGAAGAATGGCTGGCTGGACAACCTGTCCACGCAATTCATCGCGCACCAGCCGAGCTACGACGCCAGTGACCTGCTCCCGCCCATCGCGAAGTCCCTGTCCTACAAGAGCGACCTGTACGCGGTGCCGTTCTACGGCGAGTCATCGATGCTGTACTACCGCAAGGACCTGTTCGCCAAGGCCGGGATCACCATGCCGCTGCACCCGACCTGGGCGCAGGTACAGAGCTTCGCGGCCAGGCTCAACCAGCCAGGCAAGGTCGCGGGGGTCTGCCTGCGCGGCCTGGCGGGCTGGGGAGACAACATGGCGTCACTCGACACCGTGATCAACACCTTCGGGGGTGAGTGGTTCAACGAGAAGTGGCAGCCCCAGCTCACCTCGCCGGCGGATGAGCAGGCGACTAATTTCTACGTCAATCTGGTCCGCAAGTACGGCGAAACCGGCGCCTCCAATGACAGCTTCAACCAGTTGCTGACGCTGTACGGCCAGGGCAAGTGCGCGATGTGGTACGACGCGACGGTAGCGGCAACCTCGATCACGGGCAGCTACCCGGCCATCGCCGCCAAGACCGGGTACGCCTTCGCACCGGTGGACCGCACCAAGTCCTCCGGGTGGCTGTGGACGTGGTCGCTGGGCATCCCGAAGGGCGTCGCCAACCAGTCCGACGCCTGGAAGTTCGTGTCCTGGGCGACTTCGAAGTCCTACGATCGCCTGGTCGCCGCCAAGTACGGCTGGGCTGCGGTCCCGCCGGGCACCAGGACCTCTCTCTACAACACCCCGCAGTACCAGAAGGCCGCCAAGGCGTTCGCGGGCATTACCCTGGCCTCGATCGACTCGACGGACCCGCTGCACCCGACCGTGAACCCGGTCCCCTACGTCGGCGTCCAGTTCGTCGACATTCCCCAGTTCGAAACCCTCGGTGTCCAGGTCGGCCAGCAGATCGCCGGTGCGATCGCCGGAACCGAGACCGTGAGCCAGGCGCTGAAGACGAGCCAGTCTGACGCCGCCGCCTTTACCCCCCAGGAACTGGCTGGCGGCCAATAGCACCTGCTGATGGGGCCCGGGGGGTACCGCACCCACCGGGCCCCCATCAGCCCGCGGCACGTCATGAGGAGAGTTCCCTGTGACAGTACTCGAAGACCTCGCGATACCTCGTCGCGCTGAGGTGCTGCCCCGGCAGGTGAGCCGCCGCGAGCAGTGGCTGCGCCGCCTCCCGCTGCTACCCGCGCTGATCTACGTCATCGTCGTCACCCAGATCCCGTTCGTGGTGACGCTCTGGTACAGCTTTCAGAGCTATTTCTGGGATGTCCCGGGTGGCGCGCATTTCACCGGGCTGAGCAACTACACCACGGTCTTCAAAGACCCGGCCTTCCGGGGCTCGCTCGTGCGCTCGGTGGTGATGACCGTCACCGCCGTGATCGTGGCCATGATCCTGGGGGTGGCCTTCGCGGTGCTGCTCGACCGCAAGTTCTTCGGCCGTGGCGTGGTCCGGACGCTGATCATCACCCCGTTCCTGATCATGCCGGCGGCGGCCGCGCTGGTGTGGGCGGGACCGATGCTCGACCCGAACTTCGGGCTGCTGAACTACCTGCTCCAGCCGTTCGGCGTCCATCACGTGGCCTGGCTCAGCGTGCACGCCCTGGGCTCGGTGATCGTCGTCATGGTCTGGGAGTGGACGCCGTTCATGACCCTGATCGTGCTCGCAGGCCTGCAGAGCCAGCCGGCTGACACCCTGGAGGCGGCGAAGGTCGACGGCGCCGGGGCACTCGCCACGTTCCGCGAGCTCACGCTCCCGCATCTGCGGCCCTACATCGAGCTCGGGCTCCTGCTTGGCTCGATCTACCTGGTCAACACGTTCGACGCGGTGAGGCTGATGACAAACGGCGGCCCTGGCACCTCCACCACCAACCTCCCCTTCTACCTGTACCAGCAGGTGAACAACGCCTTCGACGTTGGGGGGGCGGCCGCGGCGGGCGTGGTCACCGTCATTCTCACGATCATCGTTGCCACGTTCGCGCTGCGGATGTTCGCCAGGGTCTTCCAGTTCGAGGGGGCACAGGGATGACCGTCTTGCCGGTACGGCCGGGGCCGCCGCGCAGGATCCCCCGGTGGGTGGGTAGCGCGGGCTGGGCGGTCGTCGCATGGGTGGTGGCGCTCGCGTTCTTCCTGCCGGTGCTGTGGATGGCGATCACGGCGTTCAAGCCGGAATCGGCCGCGGAGACCTGGCCGCCTAAGTTCATCTTCACTCCTACCCTGTCGGAGTTCCGCCTGGCCGTCACGGGCATGGGCCCCTTCCTGACCCACTCCGTGATCGCGACGGTCGGCTCCACGATCCTGGTGCTGCTGCTGGCCGTCCCCGCCGCTTACGCCCTGTCCGTGTATCCGGTCAAGCACTGGCGCGACGGCCTTTTCTTCTTCATCTCCACGAAGATGCTGCCCATCGTGGCCGCGATCGGCCCCCTCTACGTCATCGCCCTGCACGCCCACCTGCTCGACAGCATCTGGCTGCTGATCATCCTCTATACCGCGATGAACCTGCCGCTCGCGATCTGGATGATCCGTTCCTTCATGCTCGAGGTGCCCAGCGAACTGCTCGAGGCGGCGCGGCTGGACGGGGCGGGCCGCATCCGGGAGATCAGCGGCGTGATCCTGCCCATCATCTCGCCCGGGCTGGTGTCGACCGCCCTCATCTGCGTGATCTTCGCGTGGAACGAGCTCTTCCTCGCGCTCAACCTCACGGTCACGAATGCCGCGACCATGCCCATGTTCCTGATCAGTTCCGTCCCGCAGGAAGGGCTGTACATTGCGCACCTGTCAGCGGCCGCGTTGGTTGCCTCGATCCCGGTGATTATCGTCGGCTGGATAGCCCAGCGCTCGCTGGTCCGCGGGCTGTCCATGGGAGCCATCAAGTGAGCGGGCCGCAGCTGGCCGCCCGGATCCCGGCCCGCAGTACCGCAACCGGCGGACCGAGCCGTCGGGCCGCGTGGATCTACCCCAGCACGTAACGGAGGTCTGCTATGGCCAATGTGAGGTACATGTCGGCGACAAGGGTGTTCAGCAAGGGCACGCCGCCCGCGGTCGACGCGCTCAGCCTGGACATCCACGACGGCGAGTTCATGGTTCTCGTCGGGCCGTCCGGCTCGGGCAAGACCACCGCACTGCGCATGCTCGCCGGGCTTGAGCCCATTGACAGCGGGCGCGTCGAGATCGGCAACCGGGATGTCACGCAGGTCCCGCCCAAGGATCGCGATATCGCGATGGTGTTCCAGAATTACGCCCTCTACCCGCAGAAGACCGTCGCGGAAAACATGGGCTTCGCGCTCAAGATGCAGCACGTTCCCCGCGATGACCGGGATCGCCGGGTGAGGGAGGCCGCCCGGCTGCTGGAGCTCGACGACAAGCTGCTGGACCGCAAGCCCAAGCAGCTGTCCGGGGGTCAGCGGCAACGGGTGGCCATGGGACGGGCCATCGTGCGCGAGCCCAAGGTCTTCCTAATGGACGAGCCACTGTCCAACCTTGACGCCAAGTTGCGTGTCCAGACCCGCAGCCAGATCGCGGAACTGCAACGCCGTCTCGGAGTCACCACGGTCTACGTAACCCACGACCAGGTGGAGGCGATGACCATGGGCCATCGGGTGGCGGTGCTGCGGGACGGGCAGTTGCAGCAATGCGCCACACCGCGGCAGCTCTACGACAACCCGGTGAACGAGTTCGTCGCCGGGTTCATCGGCTCGCCCGCGATGAACCTGCAGACTGTCCCGCTCACCGATGGCGGCGCCTCGCTGGGTGACACGACGCTCCCCCTCCCGGCCGCGGTCCGTACCGCCGCCAGGCAAGCGGGCCTCAGCGAACTCGTCATCGGCATACGGCCCGAACACCTGCACCTGGCAGACGGTTCCGGGGAACTGGCCGGAGAGGTGATTCTGGTAGAAGAGCTTGGCGCCGACGCCCTGCCGCATGTGCGCCTGGCCGGCGGCGGGAACCCTGTCGTGGCCCGTGCCGAAGGGCGCAAGCCCCCGGCCGCGGGACAAGGGGTGAAGTTTCATGTCCAGCCGGATGACGTGTTCGCGTTCCACCCGGTGACCGGCGCCCGCCTTGCGGGTTAGCCAACGCTCAGGCGTGCTCAAGCCGGGGCGCAACCGGCAGAAACCCTGGCCCCGGCGCCGCGACCGATGGAGGACCCATGCGTGCCATTGTGCTAGATCACTCCGGCAGCTTCCGCTGGCCGACCTGCCGCGGTCGGCACTACAGATCGTCGCCGGGGTGGGCTGATGCGGGATCCAGGGCGAGGCGGTAAACGGGTGCGCGGCGGTCAGGGGATCAAATGGCACATCCGGCCGTGGTGACCAGGACAGGCCTGCCAATGACCGGTCGTGCGCGCGCCCGCAGATGATGACCATCACCGGCGAGGCGCTGATCGATCTCGTCGTCGATCACGACGGCCTCGTCCTCGCGCAGCCAGGTGGCGGGCCGTTCAACACCGCCAGGACCATAGGCCGACTGGGCCTGGGGCCCGCCTTCCTTGGCCGACTGTCGCAGGACAGCTTCGGCTATCTGCTGCGGGCCAGCCTCGAGCAGGACGGCGTAACGCTGGTGGTGCCGCAACTGGCCGACGCCCCCGCCACCCTCGCTGCCGTGGACCTCGACGCGGCAGGAGTGCCCCGCTACCGCTCCTACCTGGCCGGCACCTCTTCCTGCGCCCTGCAGTATCCGCTTTCCTGCGCCCTGCAGTATCCGCTGCTCCCGGCCGCACTCCCGGACAGCGTGAACGCGCTGCACGCCGGCAGCCTCGCCCTGGTGATGGAACCCATCGCCACCAGCATCGAGCGCCTGATCACCAGCGACATGCCGCCGGACGCGCTGGTGCGCTCCGGCCCCGCTACCAAGCGAAAGCAGCCGCTGCCCTGGCAACTGCCACCGCCAAGGTCCTGCTACTCCGGTAGCGAGGTCGAGGGAGACCATCAACTCCGGCACCGGGAGGCACGAAATGTCCGATCCTGTCCCACCGCAACCGCTCAACGCGCGGACGCTGGCGTACTGGAGCGGCCGGCTGCCGGTGCCGGCCTACGACCGTGACCTCGTCACGCCGGGTGTCATCCACTTCGGCGTCGGCGGATTCCACCGTGCGCACCAGGCGATGTACCACGACCGTCTCATGAACGAGGGCATCGCGCTGGACTGGGGCATCTGCGGCGTCGGGGTGATGGCGGCAGACCGGAGGATGCAGCAGGCGCTGAACGCACAGGACGGCCTCTACACGCTGGTTCTTAAGCACAGCGACGGAACATACGAACCGCGGGTGATCGGCTCCGTCGTGGAGTACTTGTTCGCGCCCGACGATCCGGAGGCGGTCATCGAAAAAATGGCGGCGGAGTCGACGCGGATCGTGTCGCTGACGATAACCGAGGGCGGCTACAACATCCACGACGTCACCGGCGAGTTCGACGCGGCCAACCCGGACGTAATCCACGATCTTGAACCCGGCGCGGTTCCGCGGACCACATTTGGCCTGATCACCGAGGCGCTACGGCGCCGCAGGAAGCGCGGCCTCGCGCCCTTCACTGTCATGTCCTGCGACAACCTTCAGGGCAACGGCCGCCTGACCAAGCGGGTGTTCACCACTTTTGCCCGGCTAGCAGACCCGGAACTAGGCGACTGGGTCGAGCGCGAGGTGCACTTCCCCAACTCCATGGTCGACCGCATCACTCCGGTGACCACTGACGCCGACCGGGCTGAGGTCAGGAAGGTATTCGGGATCGAAGACCGGTGGCCGGTCGTCTGCGAGCCCTACACGCAATGGGTGCTTGAGGACGCATTCACGGCCGGACGGCCACCGTACGAGCAGGCCGGGGTGCAGATCGTCGAGCAGGTAGAGCCCTACGAGTTGATGAAGCTGCGGCTGCTCAACGGCAGCCACCAGGCCATGTGCTACTTCGCCTACCTGTACGGCTACCGGCTGGTGCACGAGGCCGCTCAGGACCCCTTGTTCCAGGCCTTCCTCCTCGGCTACATGGACAAGGAGGCCACCCCGACTCTGCCCCCAGTGCCGGGAGTGGACCTCGATGGGTACAAGCACACGCTGATTGAGCGCTTCTCCAACCCGCATATCCGCGACACCATCGCCCGGTTGTGTGCGCAAAGCTCGGACCGGATCCCCAAGTGGCTGCTGCCAGTGGTCCGCCATCAGCTCGCGAACGGCGGCGAGATCAGGCGTTCGGCTGGAGTGGTGGCGAGCTGGGCACGCTACGCGGAGGGTGTCGACGAGCAGGGCGAGCCGATCGAGGTGGTCGACCGGCTCGCGGACAGCCTCACCCATCTCGCCCGCTGTCAGCGCGAGGACCCCGACGCGTTCATCGCCAACCGCGACCTGTTCGGGGACCTGGCCGACGATAAGCGTTTCGTCACCGCCTACCGGTCCGCGCTGGCCTCGCTGCACCAGCGCGGGGCACGAGCGACGCTGGAGTCGCTGGTCTGACGATGACACCTCACCTCGACGCCTCCCTGACCCCCCTGTAGCGGCAAAAGCGGGCGCACAGCACGCGCTTCCGGCGCGATGGCAGAGACGTCTCTTCCGACTACCCTGCCCAGCCAAGATTTCACATCGTGAAGTCCGGCGAGAATACGCGGCAGATTCACTTCGGGCGCATGTTTGCGCAGGCCAGGAGATTGTTTGCTGGGACACGCTGGTCGCTTCCTGTGAGCCCGGAGGGGTGCTGGTACGAGCGGAGCCAGTGCGGTACCCACCTCGACGATTTCGGGCAGAGGAGCGAAACTTGACCGATCGCACGCCAGCCGAAGCGGCCTTGGGGGGTACTTGGGGACGTGAGCAGGGTTCTTCGCGTTGCCTGGTACCGGTTCCGGGTCACGCTCGGTCGCCGTTGGGGCGGCTACTTGTCCGTGGTCGTGCTGATCGGCCTGGTGGGTGGCTTGGCCATGGGCGCTGTGGCCGCTGCCCGGCGGACGCAGTCTTCGTTTCCGGCCTTCCTGGCCAGCACCAACCCTTCTGACATGAGTGTCGTCACCGGGCCTGTGCCGGTAAATGTGCTTGCTCGCTTGCCGCACGTAAAACGGGTGGAGAGCGCTGACGTACTCAACGCTGCCCGGCTGGGGCCGAATGGGGCACCGGTCACTCATGGCGGCTCCGCCAGGCAGGTGTTTACCGTAGGTAGCGTTGACGGTCTTTTTTTCAACCAGGACCGTGTCACCGTCGTCGATGGGCGGATGGCTAATCCCCGGCTGGCCGGTCAGGCTGTCGTGACCGAGGAGGCAGCTCACCTCCTCGGATTGCATGTGGGCGAGACCGTTCCCGTTGGTTTTTACACCAGTGCGCAGGTGAGTTCGCCGGGATCTGGAACGGCTGCCGTGCAGCCACGCGCGAGGATCGACATCAAGATCGTCGGGATAGTGGTGCCGAACAGTGCTGTCGTTCAGGACGACGCTGAGCGGTCGGTTTCGGCATTGGTGATCTTGACCCCAGCGCTCACCGCACGGGTGGCACAGTGCTGCGGCACCGGCCTTGCGCAATTCGGGCTTCGGCTCGACCGGGGCAGCAGCGAAGTCAGCACCGTAGAGACGGAGGTCGAGCGGCTCCTTCCCGCTGGCGTCGGCTTCTACGTCAGCGTCGCCTCCGTCAGCGAGGCGGAGGCGCAGCGAGCCATCCAGCCCGAGTCCCTCGCCCTGGGCGTATTCGGGGGAATTGCCGTGCTCGCCGCCTTGCTCATCGCTGGCCAGGTCATCGGCCGGCAACTGCGCCTTGGCGTCAGCGAACTGAGCATTCTGCGGGCTCTTGGTGCTGACCCGGTCATGACATCAAGCGACGGCCTGGCCGGCATCCTGGGCGCGGTGATCCTGGGATCGCTCCTGGCCGCCGCCGTGGCCGTGGGCCTCTCTCCGCTCGGTCCCATTGGCCCGGTACGCCCGGTGTATCCCGCCCAGGGGATTGCCTTCGACTGGACTGTTCTCGGTCTCGGCACGCTAGGGCTGGTGCTGGTCTTGAGCGCCGTCGCTGGGTTCTTTGCCTACCAGCAGGCACCCCATCGGACCTCGCGGCAGCACGAGCGGGTCAAGGGGAGTCCGCGCCTTGATCGCGCAGGTGCCGCCGCTGGGCTGCCCCTCTCAGCGCTCACAGGAGTCAGGTTCGCCCTTGAGTCTGGGCGGGTCCGGAATACGACGCCCATGCGTTCAGCCATCGTGGGGGCGGCAGTGGCCGTCAGCGTCATCACCAGCGCCCTGACTTTCGGCGCCAGCCTGAACACCCTGGTCTCGCATCCGAATCTCTACGGGTGGAACTGGAGCTACGAACTGGACACGCCAGAAGGCGGAGGTTACATCCCCGAGCGCAAGGCAGCGCAACTCCTCGAGCATGATCCTTATGTCGCCGCCTGGACCGGCGTTTACTTCGACTCATTGCGAGTCGGCGGCCAGACGATCCCCATCATCGGCGGGACACCGAACGCGCCTGTCGGGCCTCCGATCTTGTCAGGGCACACATTGGAGGCTCCCAACCAGATCGTTCTGGGTGCCACCACGCTTGCCGAGTTGCACAAGCGAGTTGGTGACACAGTGGAAGCAAGCTACGGAACGATCTCCAGGCGAACGCGCCTCCGGATCGTGGGAACAGCGAGCATGGCCGCTGTCGGGCCTGGTCTGGGCCTGCACCTGTCCATGGGGATCGGGGCTCTGGTTTCTGACCTGCTCATCCCGGCCAACGTTCGCGACCCCGCCAGCGGGCCGCCCGGGCCGGCCGCCATCTTCGTCCGTCTCCGGACCGGGGCGAGTCCGGCGGCGTCGCTCCGGTCACTTCAGAAGATCGACACCACCCTGGATTCGGATCCCAACGCCGCGCCCATGTCAGTGCTGCCCGTACAGCGCCCGGCAGATATCGTTAACTACCGCTCGATGGAGAAAGCCCCGGCCTTCCTGGGCGCCGCCCTCGCGGCCGGTGCCGTGATAGCGCTGGGCCTCACCCTGGTGGCTTCCGTCCGACGCCGACGGCACGACCTGGCATTGCTGAAGACGCTCGGTTTCACAAGGCGTCAACTGGCTGCTGTCATCGCCTGGCAATCGAGCATCGCCGTCCTCATCGGGACCATCGTGGGCATCACCGTCGGGATCGTCCTCGGGCGCATCTTGTGGCACACGTTCGCCCACGAAATCAGCGCCGTACCGGCACCAACTGTCCCGGCGATCGCGATTGTTCTCATCGCCCTCGGGGCGCTCGTGCTCGCCAACGTCGTTGCTGCCGTCCCAGGGCGTATCGCGGCCCGGACCCCAACAGCGCTCCTGCTGCGAGCCGAATGACCCGGGATTGCCCCGTTACGCCTTCGCCTGTGTGCGGCCATGCGGTGCCGGGCAAAGGGCAATCCCTCAGTTGCAGGGCGACGGCTTTGCCGGACGCAGCACGGCGTCGCACATGCAGGCATACAAGGCCTGAGCCGACGGGGGAAACCCGGCTACTTGTAGTCTCGGGAAGCTCGCGTTGTAGTCTCAGGAAGCTCGCACTAGTCCGGCGGACGCTCGGGCCAGACCACGCGACGACGCCCAGAGGAAGGCCGCCGATGGCAAGCGAGGAGTGCAAGCCCGTTGCCGTGTCCCGGCGGATCACCGCTCCGGCGCGCGACATCTTCCAGCTCCTGGCGGACCCGGGAAGGCACCCAGACCTCGATGGCTCCGGAATGCTGCGAGGGGCCGTTTCCCGCGCGGTCGTCACTGGCGTCGGGGATGTCTTCGTGATGAAGATGCACTACTCGGAGCTGGGCGACTATGAGATGAACAAGCACGTCGTTGAATACGAGTTGAACCGGCGCATCGGCTGGGAGCCGGAAGCGGGGCGCGGGCACCCGGACACCGACGCAGAGAGCTCGGGCGAGGCACGCCGGGGGCACCGGTGGATCTTCGAACTCACTCCCGATGGCCCGGATGCGACCATCGTGACCGAAATCTACGACTGTTCTCGTACGCCGGAAGATGAGCGTGCGTCTATAGGCAACGGCAATATCTGGGTCGAGAGCATGACAAAGACGCTGGAGCGGCTGGACGGGCTCTGCGCCAGGCAGTCAGGTGGAGCAGAGGGGGCACCTGCACCGGGCTAGTCCCGAGGTGGGCCTTCGTCCTCAGCTAGATGCCTGAACATTGGCTTCTCCTGCCTGCTCGAAGGGCGGAATGCATTACCGCTGGGCAACAGACTGCCTGGCCCGCAGGCACCAGGGCAGGGGCCGAATTACCCTTCTCGCCGGACCGGTAGCTGGCCGCCATCGCCTGGATCAGGATCGGGCAACTCCCGCACGGCGGCGCGCCGGGCGGCGACACGCCGGGCGGAGGCGGAGGCGGTCTGGCAGGATCGCCCTATGGATCAAGGGAAAGTGCGGGAAGCAGTCGTCAGCGGCTGGGCCGACCAGGTTCTGCCGAGCCTGGCGGAATTGGTGGAGATCCCGGCCCTGTCACCTACTTTCGATGCCTCGTGGGAGGCGAACGGCCAGCTGCGGGCCGCCGTCGATCATGTCGCTCACTGGATCGCGGCGCGTAACCTGCCGGGGGCGCAACTCGACATCGTGCAGCTGGAGGGCCGCTCACCGCTGCTGCTCGTGGACGTGCCAGCGACGCGGGGGGCCGCGGACAAGGGCACCGTCGTCCTGTACGGGCACCTCGACAAGCAGCCGCCGGTCGGTGGCTGGTCGGAAGGACTCGGCCCGTGGAAGGCCGTATTCCGCGACGGCAGGCTGTACGGCCGCGGCGCGGTCGATGACGGCTACGCGGGCTATGCGGCGACGACCGCGCTGGAGGCCGTGCATGCGGCCGGCGGCAGCCACGCGCGGGCGATCCTGCTGCTGGAGACGGGCGAGGAGTCCGGCAGCCCGGACCTGCCCGCGTACATCGAGCACCTGGCCGGCCGGCTGGGCGAGGTGACCTTCGTGGTGTGCCTGGACGCCGGCGGCGGCGACTACGAACGGCTGTGGCTGACCAGCAGCCTGCGCGGAGTGGTGCAGGTTACCGTCACGGTGCGGGTGCTGGAAGCGGCTCAGCATTCTGGCATGGCCAGCGGCATCGTGCCGAGTTCGTTCCGGATCATGCGCGAGCTGCTCGACCGGGTTGAGGACTCCGCGACCGGCGAGGTGAAGCTCGGCGAGATGACCGTGACCATTCCCGCGGAGCGCCGCGCCGAGGCCGAAGCTGCCGCCGCGTCCGATCCCGGCGCGGCCAGGCGGCTGTATCCGCTGGTCGAGGGGATGCAGACAGCCTCGGATGACGATGCCGAGCTTGTCCTCGGTAATACCTGGCGGCCGACGCTGTCGGTGATCGGCGCGGCCGGGCTCCCCGAGCCCGCGATCGCCGGGAACGTGCTGCGCGCCTGGACGGCGCTGCGGCTGAGCTTCCGCATCCCGCCGATGGCCGACGCGCAGGCCGCCCGGGCCGCGCTGGAGAAAATCCTGACCACTAACGTGCCTTACGGCGCGAAGGTCGAGCTCAGCGACCTGGCGGCGGAGAACGGCTGGAACGCGCCCGCGCTGGCGCCTTGGCTGGGCGCGGCACTGGCGCAGGTCAGCGAGGACGTGTTCGGCATGCCGCACCGCAGCATCGGCATCGGCGGCTCGGTGCCGTTCATGGAGCTGCTCGGCCGGCTATACCCGCGGGCGCAGTTCCTGGTCACCGGCGCCCTGGGAGCGGACTCGAATATGCACGTGCCGGACGAATGGCTCAACATCGGGTTCGCCGAGCAGGTGACCGAGGCCGTCGCGCATATCCTCGACGCGCACGCGCGCAGCTGACCGCTTCGCCGCGGCCAGGCCGCCGCTGCCCGGCGGACGGAACCGCCAGCCCGCCGGGGCGACGGCGCTGTCGCCAGCCCGCCGGTGGATGCCGCCACGGCCCCTGCCCGGGCGGGGACGCCACCTGGCGACCCGGCACTACCTGCTTAGACGCCGGGAACCAGCGCCGTGCTCATCGGCGAGGACGCCCAGGACATACTCGCGCTCGGTTTCATACACGTGCGCCGACTTGACGATCATTACCAGGCGGCGGGCTGGCACCCCGAGCTCGTCAGCCACGCGATGCTGCAATGACGCGAGCTCGACCAGATTGCCGTAGCCCTTGGCGCCGAAGTCGATGCTGTGCGCGTAGGTGACCAGCTCGACCGCGCCACCGGGCAGCCAGAAGTCGAGCAGGCTGACGCAGGGGATGTAGGCCGTGTCGGTGCGGGGCTGGAAGGTGGTGATGGCGGCTGAGCGCGACGCCGGGTCCCGGCGCAGCCGGTCGATGACCCAGGCAACCTGGTCGCGGCCGGAATGCTCGTAGTCGAACAGCCGGGTCGCGTAGCTGTCCGCGCCGCCGAGGGCCGCGACCCTGGAGCGGTCGGTGAAGTTGGCGTGCATCCACGCCAGCCGCTCTAGGTCGCTGTGCCGGGCGATGATCTCGTCGTCCGGGTCAGGGTGCTCAACTGTCAGCGTGACGAGCGAGATCTCCCGGACCGCCAGGCTGTCGTACTGGCTGACGATGCCATCGGCAAGGATCCGCCTGGCGACGGCGAGCCAGGCCGCGCCGATGGTGACCGCATGCAGGCCGCGCGGGTTGTCGCTGGCCTGCCGCGCGGTCACGACCGCATCGTACGCGCTGGGCAGCCTGCGGATGGCGCGTCTTGACCGCGTCTTTCAGAGCCGGTCAGTCATGGTCGTGGCCGCGGATTATGACGACGGGGCAGGGTGCGTGATGCACGCAGTGCTGGCTCACCGAGCCGAGGAGCGCTTCGGTGAACCCGCCGTGCCCGCGGCTCCCGACCACGAGCAGATCGGCGCCGGCTGAGGCATCGATCAGCACCTGGGCGGCATTGCCTTCGACGACCTGGGCATGCACGCGGACATCGCTGCCCGGGTCGAGGGTGTTGCTGATCGCGTCGGCCAGGGTCTTCTCGGCGATTTCCTTGAAGTCGTAACTCTGTTCCGCGCCTACCGGCGGCCATCCGTAGCCGCCGGTAGCGACCGGATAGTGCCACGCGGCCACGGCCTGCACCGTCGCGCCGGTGAGCCCGGCTTGCCGGATGGCCCACCGCAGGGCGCCCAGGGATGAATCCGAGCCGTCGACCCCCGCCACGATGCGGGGATCCTTGCCGTTTTCCTGGGCTGGCATCTGCTGCTCCTCGATCTGGTCATCGGCTGGTTCCTGCTTTCAGCGTCACCGCCGGAGGCCGGCCCGGCGGCAGCCGGGTGCTAGCCGGGCTCGGCTGTTCCGTTCGCGGTGGTTCCGTTCGCGGCGGCGCTGACCGGCTTGCTGCCGTTGGCGGCCGGCCGGGTGGCGGCTGCGATGGCAGGCGCCGCCGGGCCAGCGGCTGCCTGCTCGCGGGCCAGGAAGGAGCCGAGCTCGGCGATGGTCGTCATCAGCGGGGCCGGGAACACCACGGTGGTGTTCTTGTCCACGCCGATCTCGACCAGGCTCTGCAGGTTGCGCAGCTGCAGGGCGAGAGGGTGGGCCATCATGATGTCGGAGGCGTCGCCGAGCGCGGCGGCGGCAAGCGACTCCCCTTCCGCGTTGATGATCTTCGCGCGCTTCTCCCGCTCGGCCTCGGCCTGCCTGGCCATCGCGCGCTTCATGCTGTCGGGGAGCTGGATGTCCTTCAGTTCGACCAGGGTCACTTCGACGCCCCACTCGACCGTGGAGACGTCCAGAATCTTGCGGATATCCAAGTTGATCTTGTCGGTCTCCGACAGCGTCTGGTCCAGGGTGTGCTGGCCGACGACTTTCCGCAGCGTGGTCTGAGCGATCTGGTCAATGGCGTCCCGGACGTTCTCGATCGCCACCACCGACTTCACCGCGTCCACCACCCGGTAGTAGGCGACCGCGGACACGTCGACGCTGACGTTGTCCTGGGTGATGATGCCCTGGGACTGGATCGGCATCGTCACGATCCGCATTGACACCCGGTGCATTACGTCGAAGAACGGGATGATCACCCGAAGCCCAGGCTTCCGCGCGCCCAGCACCCGACCCAGCCGGAACAGCACGCCCAGCTGGTACTGCTTCACGATCCGGACCGCCAGAGCCAGTCCCAGCGCGAGCAGCACCACCACGACAACGACGGCGATGATCAGGACTTTCATGATGATGCCTCCTGCGGCCTAGGTTCGGAAATCCTCGCTACACTGTAGACCTACAGTAAATGCCCAGGTAGAGTAATGTCAACTCTGTAGGTCTACGCTGATGACCTCGGATACTCTCACTCCAGGCCAAGGAGAGCAGGTGCCACCGCGATGACCCCACCGCCAGCCGCCCGGAACGCCGCGGCCAATGGGGACGGGAAGATCACCCGGGAGGTGGTGCTGGCCGCCGCCCTGGAGATCATCGACCGTGACGGGGCTGACGCCCTGTCCATGCGCCGCCTCGCCCGTGCGCTGGACCGGGATCCGATGATCTTGTACCGGCACGCGCCGAACAAGGCGGCCCTGCTGGACGGCGTTGCCGAGACCGTCCTGGCCCAGCTCAAGGTCGACTCCGCCGATCCCGACTGGGCCGTCCAGCTGCGCGCCGTTGCGCGCGACTACCGCCGGCTGGCGCTGGCCCACCCGCATGTGGTGCCGCTGCTGGTCGCCCGGCCCCTGGCCACTCCGCTCGCGCTGCGCCCGCGCGGTACCCTGCGTCCGCTCGAAGACGTCCTCACGCTGCTCACCCGCGCCGGGTTCAGCGGATCTGATGCACTGCACATCTACCGGGCACTGTTCGGGTTCCTGCACGGCCACGTGCTCAACGAGCTGCAAGAACTCGTCGAAAATCCCGAGGAGACTGACGACCTGCTGCGGCTGGGACTGCACCGGCTCCCGATCGGCGAATTCCCGCTGCTGCGCAGCCTCGCCTCCGTCCTGGCCTCCTATGACGGCGCCGCCGAACTTGAGCGCGGCCTCGACATCCTGCTCGCCGGACTAACCTCCACACTGCCTCACCCGGCGAAGCCCGCCCGGCCGGAGCGGCCGGCCCTAGACGGGTTCGCCGGCCGGGCCTGATCCGGCCATGATCACGGTGAATCGCTGCCGGGCGCTGCCGAGCTGCTCCGCGATGTGCGTCTTGACATCGTCGCTCAGCGGGGTGTCGGGCCGGGCGATCAGCTCGCTGAGTACCGGTACCAGCGGAGCGTATTTGGCGGCGAGCTTGTCGAGCCTGGGGCCGGTGGTGTGGATGAGGCCGACGCCATTGTCGGTGAAGTCGGAGATCTTGATGACGCGCGCCCAGGGGCTGGTGTCGAGGCTGGCGGCGACGTGCTCGCGGTACTGCTCGCGAGGGTCGCGGCCGGGCTCGTATTCGGGGTTGGTGACGGCTGCCACCAGTTCGGCCACCCTGTCGCCAAACTGGGCGGCGATGGCTGCGAGCGCCTCGGGCCGGCCGCCGCCGGGGGCGAGCTCGGCGGCGTGATCCTCGACGGCGTCATGCAGCAGCGCCGCGCAGGCGACGTCGGCGTCGCGGACGTGGTAGTGGCTGATGATCCGGATGGCGACCCGCAGCAGGTGGCTGACGTAGGGCTCGCGCTGCCGCCGGTCGGCGGCATGCAGCCGGGCGGCCAGTTCCAGCGCCCGCCCGATCCGGAGCCGGTCGGCGTCCGGGAAGTCAGCGATCTCGATCGCGAGCCGCTCCCGCAGCCCGGCCTCGCCGTGCAGCGCCGTGATCGCGTGCAGCGGCATGGTCGCCAGCAGCCGCCGCTCATCCGGTGTCATGCCCCATCACTACCAGACGACTGCCCGGGGATGCCGGTCGCCTGGACCGCGTAGCCCGACGGGATTCACCCGGCCGCGCCGCTGATACAGCGGCTGCCGCAGCGCAGCCGGGTCCGCCTGGCGAGTGCGCCACTACACGATTGCAACCGGAATCGAACTGCACTGCCACTGCCGTACCGCAACGTGGTTGCATGAGCACAAATGACACGGTGGGGATGCGGGCAGGGATCCTGGTCATCGGACATGACCCCGGTACCGCCAGCTGCACCGTCCAGGTCCTGAGCACTTCGGATGGCTTCGAGGTGGTCGGCGACGGCAGCGCGGCCACGTCCGGCTACGGCGAGGCACTTGCCGAGACGGAGCCCGCCGGGGAACTCCCCCCGCTGCCCGTGTCTATCTGTGCTGCCTCTGTCCAGCACAACTTCCGCGCCGGGCGCCACCCTGGCCGCTGCAAGCCCGGCAGGGGCAGCTGCCGGTGATCATTGCCGCGAACCCTGACGATCACTGCCACCCCCGGAAGCGGGCCGCGCGCGGCGGCCCCAGGGAGTGCTCCTTCGCGTAGCGTGCGTGGGGTGACGGAGACAACCTGGCTGGACGCCACCGCGCTAGCCGACCTGGTCCGCCGCCGCGAGCTCAGTCCCGGGGAGCTGGTAGAAGCGGCCATCGCCCGGATCGAGGCGGTCAACCCGCGACTGGACGCGGTGATCCGGGACCGGTTCGGCAAGGCCAGGCTGGAGGCGGGCGGCGCCCTGCTCGATGGCCCGTTTCGCGGTGTGCCGGTCCTTTTCAAGGACCTCGGCTGCCAGGTCGCAGGCGAGGCGACGGCGTTCGGCCTCGGGCCGCTGCGCGACCTGGCCTGGCCGGTGACGTCCTATCTCGCGGAGCAGTTCCGGGCTGCTGGCTTCGTCTCGCTGGGCCGTACCAACGTGCCGGAACTCGGCACCACGGTGACCACTGAGTCGCGTAGCTTCCCTCCGGCCCGCAACCCCTGGCAGCGCGGTCATTCCGCCGGCGGCTCGTCGGGGGGATCGGCGGCCGCGGTAGCAAGCGGCATGGTGCCGGTGGCGCACGCCAGCGACGGCGGCGGATCCATCCGCATCCCGGCGAGCGAGTGCGGGCTGGTCGGCCTCAAGCCGACCCGCGGGCGGGTGAGCCACGGCCCGCTGGCCGGGGAGGCCTGGGCCGGCGGCGTCACCGATGGCGCCGTGACCCGGACCGTCCGTGATGCAGCCGGGGTGCTCGACGTGATCAGCGCGCGCATGCCGGGTGAGCCGTACTATGCGCCGCCGCTGCCGCGCCCGCTCGGACAGGAGATCGGCGCCGACCCGGGCCGGCTGCGGATCGGGGTGCTCGACCGGGCAGGCAGCGAGGGTTACCTCGACGATCCGCAGTGCCGCGCCGCGGTGGCTGGCGCGGCGCGGCTGCTGGAGTCGCTTGGCCATCACGTCGAGGAATCCGCACCCGCGGCCATGTTCGAGCCGGAGTTCGCCCGCCACTTCAATTCGATCATCGCCGCCGATGCCGAGGCGACGTTCCTGGCGTTCGAGACGCTGCTGGGCCGCCCGATCGGCGATGCGGAGATCGAGCCGCGCAATGCCGGATACCGCCGGGCTGGCAAGGCGCTCGGCGCCGCGGCGTACCTGCAGAGCCGGGGGTGGATTGCAGCGTGGTCACGGCGCATGGCGCACTGGTGGCGCGACCATGACCTGCTGGTGACGCCCACCCTGGGCGCCCCCCCGCCCGAGCTGGGCTGGTTCACCGCGGCCGGGCCGCGGTCCGAGGGGAAGCGAATCGCCAGCTTCATCCCCTACACCGCGCAGTTCAACATGACCGGCCAGCCCGCCGTGAGCCTTCCCCTGCACTGGACACCCAGCGGCCTGCCGGTCGGCGTTCAGCTGGCCGCGGCCTACGGCCGGGAGGATGTGCTCATCCAGGTAGCCAGCCAGCTTGAGCAGGCCGCGCCATGGGCGCAGCGGCGCCCCCCTGTGCGCGCCTGACGTCATACCGCGGGCCGGCGCCCGGACCCGAACGCGCGGCCTGGTGCATGCCGGCGCAGCAAGCCCCAGTATCCGGCGACCGCGATCAGCAGAACTCCAGCGCCAAGCCCGACCTGCGTCCCGCGGGTAAGCCCGGCCGGATAGATCACCCTGACCAGGTAATGCGCGATGAACCCGCCGCGGTATCCGGCTCTCCGGCGCGGCGGCGCAGGTCATTCTCCAGCAGCGTGAGCGGGCAGGTGAAGCCGACGAACTCGACCAGCGCCCCGTACACCACCGCGGGCAGGTGCGCCCAGACGATCCGGGGCCAGCGCCAGGCGAGAAACACGCCGCCCACGACGAATCCGATGAAGAGCAGATGGACGACCATCACCAGGTCAGCGGCAATGTGGTACCACATCTTGCCTCCACCGGACGGCTGCCGGTTCCCAGCATAGGCACGCCTGGCAACCTGGCGACTGACCTGGCCGTCTCATGGGTGACCCATTGGGTGCATACGCAGGGGCGGGTAACGATGAACAGCAGGCACACCATGCGCCCGCTAGCGGCGCTGATCCTCGGGCTGGCCCTGTGCCTGCTCACGGCGACTGCGGCGGGGGCGCAGGCAGTGACGGCGGGCGCCTGGCCGGCCCGTGCGCAGGCGGCGGCCGGCGCGGCGGCCGCCGCGGGTGCCCGGACGTCATCAGCCGCGGTCACCTGCACCGCGGCATCGGGCAAGGAACGAAAACTGGCAGCCCAGATGTCCCAGGGCATCGCGGCGGCGTTGCAGGGCCGGTCCTCAGTCGTCAGCCTGGCGGTAGCGGACACGCGTACCCGCATCACCTGCAGCCAGCACACGCGACGGCACTTCCACTCGGCCAGCATCGTCAAAGTGATCATCCTCGGCGCCCTGCTGCGCCACCTGGCGGCGGAGCACCGTGACCTGTCCGCTGAGCAGGTGACCCTCACCACCGAGATGATCACCGAGTCCAGCAACTCGGCGGCGACCACGCTGTGGGATGAGCTCGGCAGGCGGCATCTGCAGCGCTTCCTGAACCTGGCGAAGATGACGCACACCACGCTGGGCACGGATGGCTTCTGGGGCCTGACCCGGGTCACCGCGCACGACGAGATGCTCCTGCTCAAGGTGCTGAAGGGCACGCACTCCATCCTCGACAAGCCATCGCGGTCCTATGCGATGTCGCTGATGGCCAACGTCATCCCCTCACAGCGCTGGGGCGTCACGGCCGGCGCACCGGCTGACATGACCGCGCACGTGAAGAACGGCTGGCTCCCGGACCCGGTGCTGTGGGTGATCAACAGCATCGGCATCTTTACCGGCCCGGACCGGCACTACCGGATCGTCGTGCTGACCCGCGATAACCCGGACATGACGTACGGGGTCGACACCATCCAGGATGTCGCGGAAGTGATCAACCACGATCTGAACCCAGGCGCGACGGACGTAGTGCCGGCGTCCGCGCCCTACCCGTCGTGGGGCACCCCGGACGAGCAGATCCCGGCGCGATGACGAAGGCAGGGCAATGATCAGGCGCGCTGAGCCGGGCGGCGGGGCCTAGCCGCCATCGGTCGCGGCCGGCGCACCGGGGGAAGCCGCGATGCCGTCGCCGGTCATGTCAATCGAGGCGGCCGGCCACTCGTAGCCGGTTTCGGCATGCTCGCTGAGGTCAAGGCCGGCTGCTTCCTCCTCGGGACTCACCCGCAGCCCGACGGTGCGGTCGGTGACCCACAGGATGATCCAGGTCATGACGAAGGGGTAGCCGATTCCGGCGACGGCCAGCACTGCCTGGCGGCCGAGCTGGGTCCAGCCGCCGGCCTCTCCGGCGGCGTTCACGGCGAGGCTGGCGAAGACGCCGGTCAGCAGGACCCCGACCGCGCCGCCCACCATGTGGACGCCCACGACGTCGAGCGAGTCGTCGTAGTGGAATATGTCCTTCAGGTGAACGGCGCCGTAGCAGATGAGCCCGGCAGCGCCACCGATGATGATGGCCGCCCACGGCGGCACGTAACCGGACGCCGGGGTGATCGCCGCCAGCCCAGCGACGGCACCGGTGGCGATGCCCACGCTCGAGGGCCTGCTGCGGCGCCACCACTCGATGCCCATCCAGACGAGCATCGCGGTGCAGGCTCCCAGCTGGGTGTTCACCAGCGCATAAGCGGCAACCTGCCCGGCGGACACTGCGCTTCCCGCGTTGAAGCCGAACCAGCCGAACCACAGGATGCCCGCGCCGAGCAGCACGAGCGGCACGTTGTGCGGTCGCTCGAGCTGGTGGCTTCGCTTCAGGTAGAGGGCAGTGGCGAGCGCTGCTGCGCCTGCCAGCTCGTGCACGACCGAGCCGCCGGCGAAGTCGATCGCGTGCAGGCCGCCAGTGCCGAGGAACCCGCCGCCCCATTCGGCGTGCGCGAACGGGCTGTAGACGATCAGCGACCACAGGCCGATGAAGACAAGGTAGCCACGGAAGCGCATCCGTTCGCAGAATGCCCCGGCGATGAGCGCCGGGGTGATGACGGCGAATTTCATCTGGAACGCCATGTACACCAGCGACGGAATCGTGGGGGCCAAAAGGTTGGGGGTGCCGTTGACGCCGCGCAGCATCACGTTCTGCAGGCTGCCGATCACCCCCCAGTGGTCGCTGCCGAACGCCAGCGAGTACCCGATGATCACCCACAGCAAGCTGATGACGCCGATCGCCACGAAGGACTGGACCATGGTGGCGATGACGTTCTTCGCGCCGACGAGTCCGCCGTAGAACAGCGCAAGTCCCGGCATCATGAAGAAGACCAGCGCTGTCGAGGTCAGCATCCAGGCGGTGTCACCAGCGTTGATGTGCATAACAACCTCCAGGAGCGGCATTGCTCCAGGTTCCGGGTCGCCCGCAGCTGACTGCTGACCCAGCAGATCGTGGCGCGGCTGAGCCGACTATAGGGGAATTTTCGTTCCTGCTACAGGACCAACGCCCGGCTGATCATACATGTCGTTACCTGGCCATTGCCGGCGCCAGGGCCCAGTGGCCCGAAGGTTTTACTGACCGAAGCAGCGCGGGAGCGCCAGGCTTAGCTCAGCGCGCCCGCGCTGCTCAGGCGAAGCGGATGATCTCTGCCGGACCGACGGTCCGCCAGACGACGGACTCAAGTTTGCCGGCCCAGATGTCCTGCAGATCGTCCTGGAGATCCGCGGCGCGGGCGCGGTCGATGTCGAAGCACCACAGGGTGCTCCGCCTGCCCGCGTCCCACCTGCCGCGAGTGGCAGCTCCGTGCACCCTGATGGACTTCGCGGCGGCTGCCAGGCAGCCCTCGTTCAGTTGCAGATCCTCGGCACCAGGGTCGCCGACGATCAGGATGACCGTGATCATGTTCTCGCTCATGAGATCCTTGCCTCCCGGATCAATTCACCCGGTGCACTGTGTCAGGCGGTGCGGCGGGCACGGCATCCGGGTGCAGTATCGAGGCGATGGCGTCGACGCCGTCGACCAGGCGGGGCCCTGGGCGGACCACGATGCCGTCGGCATCGATGGCCCACACTGGCACGCCGGGCAGGGCACGGGCGACTGACTGCGCCTGGCTGATCACGCCGGGCAGGTGGTAGCCGCACGGCGCGACCACCACGCAATCCGGCGCCGCCGCAGCGAAGGCGGACCAGCTGGTCCGGACTGACGGGGCACCGGGCCGCGCCGCGACCGGCTCGCCGCCAGCCGCCATGACGAGGTCGGGTACCCAGTGCCCGGCCGTGAAGGGCGGATCCACCCATTCGACCACCGCCACCCTGGGACGGTGCCGCCCGGCGACTCTCGCCGCGGTCCGGGCGAGCCGGGTGCGCAGCCCGCGGACGAGGCGGGCGGCGCGGTCTGCCGTGCCGGTGCGCTGCCCGACCGTCAGGATTGAGTCCAGTACCTCATCCAGCGAGTGCGGATCGAGTGACAGTACGTCGGCCTGGCAGCCCAGGTACTCGAGGGCTTCCTCGACGTGATCGGATGGCAGCGCGCAGACCCGGCACAGGTCCTGGGTAAGGATGAGGTCGGGCTCCAGCGCCGCCAGCGCCGCCGCGTGCAGGGTATAGAGGTCACCCCCGGTAGCTAGCTGCGTTCGCACGTAGTTGTCGATCTGGCCGGGAGTCATCCCGCGGGTATCCCGGCCACCCACCACGACTGCCTTCTCCGCACGGGCGGCGGGCGGCTCATCGCATTCGAACGTGACCCCGACCAGGTCATCGCCCAGGCCGAGCGCGTAGACGATCTCGGTTGCCGAGGGCAACAGTGAAACCAGGCGCACGATGTCAGGATAGGGCCCCGGCGCGGACCGGAATAGGCCGCGCCGCTGAACCCCGGACGGGCAATGGCAGAGTCGGCCACGCCCGCACTGCGTCAGTCACCGGACCCGGCTGGCTGCTCGGGGCGGGCTCTGGCAGCTCCGCGCGCAGCCGTGGCTGGATGCTCGACCATGGCGATCACTCGGCTGGTCATGAAGCGGGCGGTCCTGACTACGGTGCCGCCCCTGGTCAGCTCGCTTACCTCCATGATGCCGCGGCGGTTAACCACCTCGACCCGCCGCCCGGCCCTGGTGGCCTCGACGTAGTAGGTCTTCGTCACGCCGCCAGCGTCCACGACGATCTCGACCTGGTCGCCCCTCATCCCGGACCGTCCCCAGGCTGACGGCGGCCGGCCGCGCGGCTGCGTGCCATGCCGGCTTTGTACCCGGCCGGGCCGGTGCTGACGCGGCCGGCTGGCGATCAGTATTACGCGCGCCCGCGGCGAGGCGGTCAGTAGGAGCGCGCCCGCGGCGAGCCGCGAGAGCTGAGCGCGGGCCGGCCGGCCGGGGCCCCTTGGCCGGGCCGGTCCCGGATACGGCATTGTGGCCACCGCGCTACCTGCAAGTTGTCCCCGGAGCGCAACGACAGGAAGGAGCGCATCTTCCGATGGATGCGACTGTGCTGCTGGTGATGGACGTCCAACGGGGCATCGTCGAGCGCTTCGCCGATGATCCCGGCTACCTGCAACGGCTATCCGCTGCGATCACCGCCGCCCGCGCCGCGGCAATCCCGGTGGTGTACGTGACCATCGGCTTCCGGGCCGGCTACCCGGAGATCAGCTCGCGGAACGCGACTTTCGCCGCCATCGCGGCGTCCGGCGGGTTCGCCGCCGGCAGCCCGGCCACCGAGGTCCACCCCGCCGTCGCGCCGCAGCCAGGGGACCTGCTGGTCACCAAGCGCCGGGTATCCGCATTCACGGGCAGCGACCTGCAGGTCGTCCTGCGCAGCCTCGGCGCCGGCACGCTCGTCCTGACCGGGATCGCCACCAGCGGCGTGGTGCTGTCCACGCTGCGGCAGGCCGCCGACCTCGATTACCGGCTCGTCGTCCTCTCCGACGGCTGCCTCGACGCCGACCCCGAGGTGCACCGGGTCCTGACCGAGAAGGTATTCCCGCGGCAGGCCGCCGTCCGCACCGTGGCCCAGTGGGCGGCGCAGCCGGCCCACGGCCGCAGCGATGGGAGCCAGCCGTGACGCACCGATTCCCGGCACTGATCGCGGATCCCCCGGCGGCGCCGGGGCGGCTGTGGCTGACCGGCGCCCGGTTGTTCGATGGCACCGGCAGCGCGGTCCGTGACGGGGCGGCGGTACTGATCGAGGACGGGGTCATCCGGCGGATCGGCGCCGCGTCCGAGCCATGCCCGCGCGGCGCGCGGCTGCTGGATGCCGGGCAGCGGGTGCTGATGCCCGGGCTGATCGATGCGCACACGCACGCAGCCGGGCAGGTCCCGGGGACCCTGCGGGGCGCCGAGCAAGCCCTGCCAGGGACCGCCGCGCATTTCCTGCAGGCCGACCTGCGCGCGTACCTGCGCTGCGGCGTCACGACCATCCGGGTCACCGGATCCCAGGGGCTGGCGCCGCAGGAGGCCCGCCAGGCCATGCGGTACGGCGCGTTCCGGGGTCCCCGCCTGCTGACCTGCGGCAAGATCATCTCGGCCACGGCACCCGGCGGCCGGTTCTACGGCGACATGTACCGGGAGGCCGACGGGCCTGATGACATGCGCCGGGCGGTCCGCGAGCAGATCCGGGCCGGGGCCGATTTCATCAAGGTCATGACGACCGGCGCCCGCTCGAACGAGCTGGAGGACCCCGACCCCCTGCAGCTGACCGGAGCCGAGCTGTCGGCAGTGGCCGACGAGACGCACCGGATGGGCTTCCGGCTATCAGCGCACGCCGAGGGCCTGGCCGGCTGCGAGGCGGCGATCGCCATCGGCGCGGACACTCTCGAGCACGGCATGTTCCTGCACCAGCGGCCCGACCTGCTGGACGCGATGGCCGCCAGCGGCCAGGTGCTCGTGCCGACGCTGTCGGGCTACTACTGGATGGCCGGGCTGGGCGACGCGATCGACGTGCCCGGTGCGCCGCGTGCTCCCGAGATGCCGCCCGTGCTGGTCCGGCTGGCGGATCACAACCTGGAGCAGGGCGCGGCCAGCATGCGGGCCGCCAGGGACGCCGGCGTCAGGATCGCGCTCGGCAGCGACGTCCATCTCGGTACCGCGCTGGAGCTCCGGCGGATGATCCAGCACGGGCTGACCCCGGCCCAGGCCCTGGTGGCGGCGACGAAAACCGCGGCCGAGGCCCTGGACCTCGGCGGCTGCACCGGCACCGTGGCAGAAGGCAAGCTCGCCGACCTGCTCATCGTCGACGGCGACCCGCTCAGCGAACCCGGGCTGCTCGGCGACAGGAACCGCATCTGGCTGGTCCTGCAACTCGGCGTCCCCGTCGCCGGGCGGGCACTGGAGAGCGACGCAGGCGCCACGGCGGAACGGACGGACGGCGATGGGCGCTGAGCGCGGGCGGGTGGCCGGATTCGGGCGGCTGGAGGACGGGCTGCGCCAGGCCGGCGAGTGGTACCAGTGGGGACCGTACGTCAGCGAGCGCCAGTGGGGGACGGTCCGTGAGGACTACAGCCCGGACGGGGAGGCGTGGGGCTACCTGCCGCACGCCCGGCGCAGCCGCCCCCGCCGGCCGCGCGGCGGACGGGCCGCAACTCCCGATGGCGCCATTTCGGCGCGTTCGACATCATGTCGATGCCGGATAAATGGGAGTACCCCTGGTTCGCCGCCTGGGATCTCGCCTTCCACTGCGTCGCGCTCGCCCACGTGGACCCCGCGTACGCCAAGTACCAGCTGATCCTGCTGTGCCGGGAGTGGTTCCAGCACCCGGGCGGGGCGCTGCCAGCTTACGAGTGGGACTTCAGTGACGTGAACCCGCCGGTGCAGGCATGGGCCGCGCTCGAGGTGTTCGCCGTCGACGGCAGCCGCGATACCGACTTCCTCAGCCGGGTCTTCGACAAGCTGCTTATCAACTTCACCTGGTGGGTCAACAGGGAAGACAAGGAGGGCAACAACCTCTTCGAGGGTGGCTTCCTCGGCCTGGACAACATCGGCCCGATCGACCGGTCGCACCTGCCGGTCGGAGGCGTCCTTGAGCAGTCCGACGCCACCGGCTGGATGGGATTCTTCTCGATGGCGATGGCATCCATCGCCGTGATCCTGCACCGGTCCGGTCAGCGGCCCGGATTGGATCTCGTGCTCAAGTTCCTTGAGCACTTCGCCGGCATCCGGGACGCGCTGGACGATCAGGGACTGTGGGACGACGCCGACGGGCTGTACTACGACCGCCTGGTCACCCTGGCCGGCGTTGCCGTGCCAGTGCGGGTCCGGTCGATCGTGGGCATGATCCCGGCGCTCGCGGTCGGTGTCGTCGACGAGAGCATGGTGCAGCGCTCGCTGGTGGTCGGCAAGCAGTTCGCCGGTCTCCTCGAGTCCCGCGACATGCGGGACCCGGCGAAGCTGGCAGCAAGCGGGCTGCTCCGCGGCGCGCCCGGTGACCAGCGGCTGCTGCTCAGCCTGGTCGGCCTGGACCGGCTGCGGCCGATGCTGGCCCGGCTGTTCGACGAGGCCGAGTTTCTCTCCCCGCACGGCCTGCGCGCGCTCTCGGCCTATCACCGTGAGCACCCCTACGAGATCGACGTCGAGGGCTACCGCGCGACCATCGACTACGAGCCGGCCGAGTCGACCACGCCGTTGTTCGGCGGGAACTCCAACTGGCGCGGGCCCGTCTGGTTCCCGCTGAACTACCTGATGATCAGCATGCTTACGGATGCGCGGCCGGCCGGAAGGCTTACGGATGCGCGGCCGGCGCCTGATCGGAGACCGCGGCTTCGGCCGGCCGCGCCAGCGCGGTGGCCTGCCAGACCTCGCGGATCATGACCTGGATCGCGCCCGCGCTGGGGATAGCCAGGAATGCCGCCACGAACGCGCCGAAGATCCCGCCGATCCCGCTGCCGATGGATGCCCCTACCAGGATGGACACCAGCACCAGCAGCGGGTTAACCCGCACTGTCCGGCTCATCACGATCGGATTCAGCATGTGATTCTCGACCTGCGTGTACACGAGGAACACGATCAGGGTGACGACGCCAGCCGTGAGCGAGTGCCCGACCGCGAACAGCACGGTGGGGATGCCCGCCAGGGCACCGCCGATCATGGGAAGGAAGTCGACCAGCGTCACCCACAGCGCCCACAGGAACGGGAACGGGACGCCAAGCAGCAGCAGGGTCACGAACACGACGATCCCGGCGATCAGCGATGTCACGAAATTCCCGAGCATGTACCCGGTGACCGAGCGGCTGACCTCACGAGCCACCCTGGAATAGCGCACCGCCCGCGCGGGTGACATCAGCCCCAGCAGGCCGGTGCGCAGCTTCGAGCCCTCGAGCAGCAGGAGCAGCACGAGCACGAAAATGGTTACCAGGGCGATCACCAGCGAAATCGCGCCCTTGCCCAGGGTGAGGGCCGGCTTGGCCAGGCCCCGCCCGAAGCCGGCCAGCTTGGGCGCGTTGCTCCGCACCCAGGCCTGCACGTGATACCGGCGCACCAGGTGCCCGAGCCAGCCCTTGCCGTGCTCCGCCTGGCTGACGTACGACGGCAGCCCGCGGGCCAGGTCGGTAATCCCGTTGACCAGCGGGTACCCGAACGCCACCGCCAGGCCGGCGAAGGCCAGCAGGCCCAGCAAGGTCACCACGGCGACCGCCAGCCCGCGCCGCCGGATCCCCAGGTGCTGCATGGCCAGCACCAGCGGATTCAGGATCACGGCAACGAATCCCGCCACCACCATCAGCAGGATGACGTCCCGCAGCCGGTAGATCAGCTTGCCGGCCAGGTAGGCCGCGGCCACCACCGCGACGGTTATCAGGATTGCCCGCAGCGGGACATTCCTGGACTCCGCGGCCGTCCAGAGGCGGGCCCGCCGGGTATCCGGCGGCGGCAGGTCATCGGGCACCCGGCAAGCATGACAGCTGCGGCGGCCAGTGCCTGGGTGCCACCGGATTCTTTGCGTGCCACCGGATTCCGCGGTGGCGCCGGATTCTGCAGTGCCACCAGGTTCTGCGTGGCGCCGGGCGCCGCGACCGGCATGCTGATGTATCACCGGGACCTGTCCGCGCTCTTGTTCGTGATCATCGGCTTCGTCGGCTATCTGACGGTCACTCGCAAGGACGTTGAGGAACCCGCCGCGGCACGGGCAACCAGGCGAAGCGGCCATCACCGGCAAGAGGCCTGAGTCCACGGCGCCGCCGAAGACCGGAGTAGCCAGGCCGGGCAGCCGGTCAAGTCATATCATCGTGCGATGCGGGTACCCAGGGAGTTAGCGCGGCAGCCGGGCGCCGATGCCCCCGGCGATGCGGTGGGCGGGCCAGCGATGACGGCCCTGAGGTCGGTGGCAGCCAGGATCGCCCGCACCGTGCGCTGTCTCGCGATCGCCTACATCGCGGTTCAGGTGATCATCTGGCACTCTTTCTACGCAGCCGGCCCGTGGCGGCTGGCAGGGCCTGCCGTGGCGATCGTGTGGGGCGCCGCTGTCGTGGCTTACCTGCGCCGCCGCTGGCCCGCCTGGCAGCTGGTCGGCATCGACTCCGGGGTCTACGTCGCACTGGCGCTCACCGCCGAGTGGTGCGTGCCGGCCGCCATGCGCGGCGACGCCGCCAACTGGCTGTTCATCGCGATGCAGAGCCAGCTCATCGTCGCTGCCTGGTTCACGCCCGGTGCGGTGTCCGCGATCCTGGCCCTCGCATCGGGGGCGGCCTACTGGGCCGGCGCCGGGCCGGGCCAGGCGGCGGGCGCCGGGGGCAACTCGCCCGCTGCGGCTGCCGCGCTGCTGCTCGCCTTTGCCGCCGCGCACCGGTGCGGCCGCTGGATGTTCTTCCGGCGGGCCGCCGGGGCGGACCTCGCTCTCGCGCAAGCGGACGCCGGCGCCCGTGAGCAGTACGTCAGCCTGTCCAGGAACATCGAGCGCCGTGAGCATGAGCGCCTGCTGCACGACACGGTGCTCAACACGCTCACCGCGCTGGCACGGGCCGGCCAGGCCGCCGCGGGCGAGGTCGTGGGCCGCTGCCGGCACGACGTGACGCTGATGGAGTTCGTGCTCGGCGATCCCGGTGATCCGGCTAAGGAGGCCGGCCGGGCATACGGCGGCATGATCGCCGCCATCGAGGCGCTGGCCGTCGAGATGCGGGCCCGCGGCCTGGACGTGCATGTCGCGGACGCGATCGGGGCCACGGGAGCAGGGGCGGATGCGCCAGTCGTCCCGGTGCCAGTCGCCGTCGCCATCGTGCGCGCCGTGCGGGAAGCGCTGGCGAACGTGATCAGCCATGCCGGGACGGCCGAGGCCTGGGTCGACATCAGCCCGGCGGCGCCCGGCACGGATGACGCGAATGCCGCGGCGCCCGGCGGCCTCCAGGTGACCGTGCGTGACGCGGGCGCGGGCTTCGACCCTGCCAGCGTCGATCCGGCCCGGCTGGGCCTGCGGCGTTCGATCACGGAGCGCATTGCCGACTGGGGCGGCCTGGCGTCGATCCGGTCGGCGCCAGGCGAGGGCACCGTGGTGAGCCTGCGCTGGCCCGGGCCGGCCCAGCCAGGCCCGGAGGCCGGCCTGCCACGCACCGCCGAGCAGGCGGGCCTGACGTGGTGACCGGTGACGGGGCGGACCGCCGAGCGGGCGAGGCTGACATGGTGACCGGTGACGGGGCGGCGACGGACCCGCAGGAGTCCGAGCTGCCCCGGCTAGCCGGCACGCTGGCGGCGGGCTGGCAGTTCGCCATCCTGATCCTGGTGCTGGCTGACCTGCCGGACTATCGCCAGCCGGCCGTACCGGTCGCGGCCTGGCTCGGCATGCTCGCCGCCGCGGCCTGGCTGGTGCCCCGGGCCCGCGCGGGCGGCTTCAACGGGGCAGACGCGGCTGTCGCGGTCACGGTCGCGGTCGCGGTGGTCGCCCTGGTCGGCTGGGACCGGCGGGTGAATGGCGCCACCGGAACCGTGGACTGGTCGGTCCTCGGCACCGGCTGGCTGCTTGCCCTCGTCGCCTTGAGCCGTCCAGCCTGGGTATGGGTGTCCGGGGCGCTGCTTATCTTCGCCGTGCACGCCTTCTTCACGATCCGCCTGCTGGGGGTGACCTCGCTGGGCCTGGCACGGCTGGCGCTCACCGCCTACGTGCTGGTGGTGATCCTGGTCATCTTCTCCGCCCTGCGGCCGACCTTGCGCACCCATGCCAGGCTGGCCGCGCGCCGCGCCGCGCTGGCGAGCCGGTCAGCGGCGGAACGCGCGGCCATGGCCGCGGTCCAGGCAGACCGGCGCGGGCGGCTTGCCCTGCTGGAAGTGGCTGCGCTGCCGCTGCTGCGCGGCATCGCCGACGGGACGCTGGACCCCGCCGACGCTGCGGTACGGGAGCGCTGCGGCACGCACGCGGCGGCGCTGCGGCGTGCTCTGGTGGACCGGGTGCAGAACGCCGGATGGCTGCTGGCCGAACTGGAGCCCGCGCTGCGCGGCGCCAGGGCGCGGGGCCTGCCGGTGGATGTCCAGGTGGTCGGCGACCCGGGGCGTCCCAGCTGGGAGGTGACCAGCGCGACCCTGGCAGCGGTCGACGGCGTCCTGAGCGCGCTGCCGCCGCACCCGGTGACGCTCACGGTGCTCGCGTCCGGAAACGAGGTGGAGCTGTACCTGACCTTTGGCGCGGTGCTGACGGCCGCACCCGACCTGACCGGGCTGGCGCGGAAGGTGCCCGCCACGACACGCTGGTGTGCCGCGGTCGATATCGACGACACCGGCGCGGGCTGCCTCGAGGTCCGGTGGCATAAGGCAGCCGCCAACGGGGCTATTGCCGCGCGCGGCGGCGCGGCGTGACCGCCTGGCGGATGGTGCGGCGTGACCCGCCTGGCGGGGTGGCGCGGCGTGCCCGCCTGGCGGGGTGGTGCGGCGTGACCGCCGTCGCGGCCGGCGGCTCCGCATGACCGCCATCATCGACGTCGCGGCCGTCGATGACCACCCCATCGTCCTGGACGGCGTGGCCGGCTGGGTGATGGCGGCCGAGAGCGGCATCAGGGTCGTCGGCACCGCGCTGACCGTGGACGCGCTGCTGGCCGGGCCAGGACGCCGCGCGCACGTGGTCCTGCTGGATATCGATCTCGGCGACGGGACGACCGTTGAGCGCAACGTAGCCGCGATCCTCGGCGCCGGGCCGGCCGTCCTCGTGCTCTCCGCCGCCGACAAGCCGCTCCCGGTCCGGGCCGCGATGCGCGCCGGGGCTCTGGGCTATGTCCTGAAGAGCGAGGAGACCGCGCGGGTGCGGGCAGCCATCAAGGCGGTCGCCGCCGGGCAGGACTGGATCTCGCCCCGGCTCGCGTACATCCTTGCCACCGATGACGCCGCCGACCGTCCCGCGCTCAGCCCGCAGGAGTCGCGTGCGCTGCGGCTTTACGCCACCGGCATGCCGATGAAGTCCGTTGCCCGGCGGATGGGCATCAGCGAGGAAACAGGGAAGCAGTACGTGGGAAGGGCGCGGGAGAAATACGCACGGGCCGGACGGCCTGCCCCGACGAAACTAGACCTGTACTATCGAGCGGTCGAGGACGGGCATCTCCCCCCTCGCCCCTAGCCGCGGACCCCCCCTCCCGGAGATAGGGGCCACAGGAGATACCCGCCCTCGACCCTTCGTTCTACGGGGCAATCGTAGGGTGAATGCCCCGGGAGGTCATGACCCCTAATGAGGGGTCACCAGGGCTGATCACGCGGCGACAGCAGATCCCGGCGCCCGCGGATTCGCCAGCGGCTGCTGCCCGGTCTTTGCCGAGCCGATGTGATGGGCGCGGATTCAGCCGGTGACCTATCGCATGCGGCACATTTATGTCACCGCATTCAGGTTATTTCGCTACGCCTGGCTCAGCGCCCCGCGGACGCCCAGCGGCGGATCGTTTCGATGCGCGCCCGGATCTGCTGCCCGGTGGCCTCCGGCAGTGACGGTCCCCCGCAGGCACGGCGCAGGTCCGCGTGTATCACCGCGTGCGGCTGGCCGGTCCGGTGATGCCAGGCCGTGGCGAGCAAGTTCAGTTCCTTGCGCAAGGCGGCGAGCGTCTCGCGGGCCGAGGGGGCCGCGGCTGCGGCGGACGCCCCGGGCGGCGCGGATGCCGCGGCGGGCGACGGCCCCGCGGCCGGCCGAGCAGTCCCGCGCCCGGTCGCAGCGGCGGCTAGCGCGGATCCGCCCCGAGTGCCCCGTTCGGCCGGATGGGCACTCTTCCTGAGCTGGTCAGCCTGCCGCTTGCGCAGCAGCAGCCCGACCTGCTCAGGATCCAGCAGCCCCGGCAGGCCCAGGTAGTCCTCCTCCTCCGCGGACGTGCCGAACTCGCCCCCGTCGTACAGCACCCGGTCAAAGTGCGCTGACGCCTGCAGGGGCCGAAAGGGCGCCTCGCCGAGCTCATCGGCGGTATCCCGGCGGCGTTGCGCCTCGTCGAGCTCGGCCTGGCCGTCGGGATCGTCGTCACCGGGGCGCAGCACATGGTCCCGTTCGGCCTCAAGTTCCGCGGCGTAGCCGAGCAGCGAGGGGATGGACGGCAGGAACACCGAGGCCGTCTCGCCGCGCCGCCGCACCCGGACGAACCGGCCCACCGCCTGCGCGAAGAACAGCGCGGTGCCGATGCTCGTCGCGTACACCCCGACGGCCAACCGCGGGATGTCCACGCCTTCGGAGACCATCCGGACGGCCACCATCCACCGCTCGCCCGACTCCGTGAACTGGGCGATCTTCCTGCTGGCCGACTTGTCATCGGAGAGCACGACCACCGGGCGGGTGCCGGTCACCCGGCGCAGCAGCCCGGCGTACGCGCGCGCGCTCACGTGGTCGGTGGCGATCACCATGCCGGCCGCATCCGGCATGCCCCTGCGCACCTCCGTGAGCCGCCGGTCCGCCGCCTCGAGCACCCAGGTGACCCATTCCCCGTCCGGGTCGAGCGCCGTCCGCCACGCCTGGGACAGCTGCTCCGGCGTCATCGGGGCGCCCAGGGTGCCGGAGATCTCATCGCCTGCCCGGGTCTGCCAGCGCATCTCGCCGGAATAGGCAAGGAAGATCACCGGCCGGACCACGCCGTCGTCCAGCGCCGGGCCGTAGCCGTAGACGTAGTCCGCTGCGCTGCGCCGGCTGCCGTCGGCGCTCTCGGCGTAGGTCACGAACGGGATCGGGTTGGCGTCGCTGCGGAACGGGGTTCCGGTCAGCCCCATCCGCCGGGTGGCCGGATCGAATGCCTCCCTGATCGCCTCCCCCCAGGAAAGCGCGTCGCCCGCGTGATGGATCTCATCCAGGATCACCAGCGTGGGCCTGTTCTGGGTGCGCTGCCTGTGCAGCGCGGGGTGGGCGGCCACCTGCGCGTAGGTCACCGCCACCCCGGTGAAGTCAGCGGACGCCCGGCCCTGCGCGTTGCGGTAGGCCGGGTCGAGCGCAATGCCGAGGCCGTGCGACGCCTGCGCCCACTGATGCTTGAGGTGCTCCGTCGGCGTGACCACGGTGATCGCGGCGATCTCACGCCGGGCGAGCAGCTCGGCCGCGACCGTCAGGGCGTACGCCGTTTTCCCCGAGCCCGGCGTCGCGACCAGCAGGAAGTCCCGGCGCGTGGTGCGGAAATACTGCTGGTACGCGTCCCGCTGCCAGTTCCGCAGCGGCAGCAGGAGCTCGGGTCGCACCGGGCCGTCGGGGCGGCACCGGTCGCTGCGGGCCGCTGGGGTGGGGGTATACACGGGGTCGAGAGGCTACCAGCGGCGGCGCCGCAAGACGGCCCCGCCACGGCGCGGCCTGCGGCCGCGGTTGGATCCATGCCCGGCAGATCCGATCTTGCCCGGAAGGCGCGTGAAGGGACAGAATCGGATCACTTGCCACGCAGCAGGCAGCTGCCGGGGATCGCCCGGCTAGCCGTCCTTCGCGGGCAGGGAACCCGTCACCGATCCTGGGAGCGCCGATCATGGCCAGGCACCGCAGCGGCACCGCCGTCGCCATCACGCTCGCGTTCCTCCTGCCCGGCCTGGGCCTGGGCTCGGCCGCGCTGGCCGGCACCGCGGGGCGCGCCGTGGCCGGCGGGAGTTCCCCGGCCGGCGGTAGCGCACGGGCCGGCGGCGGATGCTTCGCCGGCGCGCACACGCTGTCCCGCTTCGGGGATCACGTCTACCCGGATACCGGTAACGGCGGCTACACGAGCCTGCACACCAGCGTGGACCTGGTCTACGACGCCACCACCAACCAGTTCCTGCCGGGCAACCACGTCGTGCTGACCGACCGGGCCACGCAGTGCCTGACCAGCTTCAGCCTCGACTTCGAGCGCAGGTCGACGGCGAACGTGTCCATCGGCCCGGACATGACCGTCAACTCGGTCACCGTGAACGGCAGGCCGGCCACGTTCGCGTTCACCCAGCCGACCTACCCGGGCGACCCGCACGGGCAGAACGACCCGAACCCGCTCGCGCACGAGGCCTCCGAGCACACCCCGGTCGGCGGCCCCGGCCACAACCCGCTGCCGCCCGCCTGCTCGCCGGAGCTGAAGTCCACCAGCTTCGCGAAGCGGAACTCCCAGAACGGCCAGCAGTGCCCGGCTAACAAGCTGGTGATCACGCCGTCCGCGCCGGTCGCCAGCGGGTCGGTCTTCGCCGTCACGGTCGACTACACCGGCAGGCCGGGCGTGCACACCGACGGTGACGGCACCACCGAGGGCTGGTTCCGGTCCAACCAGCCCCGCGGCGACGGCGGCTTCGTCACCACCGAGCCGGTCGGCACCGAGGACTGGATGCCGCTCAACGACCATCCGAGCGCCAAGCCCACGTACGACTTCGACGACACGGTCAACGCCGGGAAGACCGTGCTCGCCAACGGCATCATGATCTCCAGGACGCGGCATGCGCCGGACGCCGAGTTCCCTGGCGGCTCGGTGACCTGGCGCTGGCGTGAGCCCGCGCCGGTCGCCAGCTACCTGGTCGAGGACAGCGTCGGCAGCTACCACCTGACCAGGCGGATAGCCGACGGCATCCCATTCTACGAGGCCCAGGCCAGCTCGCTCCCTGCGGCGCTGCAGAAGAAGAACCTCGCCATCATGAACAAGCAGCCGGACATCACCAGGTTCGAGAGCCAGTTCAACGGGCCGTACCCGTTCACCTCCGACGGGGTCGTGGTCGGCAGGCCGTCCGCCTCGTTCGAGGAGGAGATGGAGACCATGATCACCTTCTCCGGCGGCAAGATCGACACGGACACCCTCTACCACGAGAACATGCACCAGTGGTGGGGCGACCACGTCACGGAGGCGAACTACAACCTGACCTTCTACAAGGAGGGCCTCGCCACGCTCGGCGAGTTCCTCTTCCACGCCAGGACGGCGGAGCAGGCCGTCGGCGGGCCGGGCACCCGGGCCGGCCGGCGCGCGTTCCAGCGGAAGATGGTCACCCAGTTCAACGGGTTCTACCGGAGCAAGGGCAGCTTTTGGGCCGCCGCGCCGTCGAACCCGACGCCCTACAGCCTGTTCGACGAGGACTCCACCTACGCCCGCCCTGGCATTACCTACATCGCGCTGCGGCAGATCCTCGGCCATCAGAATTTCGACAGCGCCCTGCAGCAGATGCAGCGGCAGTACGGCGGCGCGACCATCACCGAGGCGCAGCTGGAGGCCGGCTTCCGCCAGTGGCTGCCGAACCAGAGCGCCGCGTGCGGCGCCAGGCTCGGCCAGTTCTTCACCCAGTGGTTCGACACCGCCTACCCGCGCGGCGGCGGGTCGCACCGGCCGCAGATCACCGGTCCCGGCCTGGCCGGCCCGGGCTTCTACGGCAAGGGCGGCTGCACCAGGTAGCCGGCCGCCGCTGCAGCCGGCCGGCTGGTCAGGCCTTAGGCCGGCCGGCCAAGAGCACAGGCTGTCAGGCCGGGGCTGGCCGGCTGGTCAGCCCGTGTGCTCGCCTTCCCTGCGGTGCACCGGCTCCCGCCCTGGTGGCTGGCTGGGCGCAGGACGGGGGGCCGTCGCCGCCGGTACCGCGCGGACCTGCGGCTTGCCAGGCAAGAGGTTCACTTCCCTGCCGTGGTGCAGGATCTCGAGCGGCTCACCCTCCGCGAGGGTGTACCGGGCCCGGGAGCGGGTTATCTCCACCCGCAGCCGCCGCCCCCGGAGGAGGAGAGTGAAGGCGAGCCTGGTGAGACCCTCGGGGAGCCGCGGCGCGAAGCTGACCATACCGTCCCGCTGGCGCAATCCGCCGAAACCGCCAACCAGGGCGATCCAGGTGCCGGCCAGCGAGGCGATGTGCACGCCGTCGCGGGTGTTGTTCTCCAGGTCCCGCAGGTCCATCATCGCTGCCTCGCCGAGGTAGTCGAAGGCGAGATCCAGGTGCCCGACCTCGGCGGCCATGACCGCCTGCGTGCAGGCGGACAATGACGAGTCCCGCACGGTGAGCGGTTCGTAGTAGTCGAAGTTCCGGGCTTTCTGCTCGGCGGTGAATGCCTCCCCGCACAGATGCATCGCCAGGACCAGGTCAGCCTGCTTGACGACTTGCTTGCGGTATATGTCGAAGTAGGGGAAATGCAGCAGCAGGGGATACTGCTCGGCGGACGTCCCGGCGAAGTCCCACGCCTGGTGCCGGGTGAAGCCCTCGGACTGCGGGTGCACGCCGAGCGACTCGTCGTAGGTGATGAACATTGCCTTCGCCGCGTCCCGCCAGCCAGCGGACTCCTCCGCGTCGACGCCGAGTTCGCGGGCGCGGTCCGGATACCGTCGCGCCGCGTCCGCCGCCGCCGCCAGGTTCTGCCGGGCCATCAGGTTGGTATAGACATTGTCGTCGGCAATGGCGCTGTACTCGTCCGGGCCGGTGACCCCGTCGATGTGGAACCGGCCGTTGGCGTCGTGATGGCCGAGGGAGCGCCACAGCCGCGCCGTCTGCGTCAGCAGGTCCATCCCCGGGCCGCGGCCGAAGTCCTCGTCGCCGGTGGCGTCGACATAGCGGACGACCGCGTCGGCGATGTCGGCGTTGATGTGGAAGGCGGCGGTCCCGGCCGGCCAGTAGGCCGAGCATTCCTGCCCGGCGATCGTCCGCCACGGGAAGGCCGCGCCGCGCAGTCCGAGCTGGGCAGCCCGCTCGATGGCCAGCGGAAGGGTGCTATGCCGCCACCGAAGCGCGCTGGCGGCCGCATGCGGGACCGTCAGGGTGAGCACCGGCAGGACGAAGGTCTCGGTATCCCAGAACGCATGCCCGTCGTAGCCGGGCCCGGTCAGCCCTTTCGCCGGGATCGCCCGGTTTTCCGCGCGGGCTCCGGCCTGCAGGACGTGGAACAGCCCGACCCGCACCGCCTGCTGTACCTCGGTGTCACCGTCGATCTGCACGTCGGCCTTGTCCCAGAAGTCGTCGAGGTAGGCACGCTGCTCGGCAAGCAGACCGTCCCAGCCGGTCTGCCGTGCCCCGCTCAGCGCCGCCCACACCTGATCGCGCACGGCAGGCAGCGAGCGCTCACCCGACCAGCCGTAGGCGACGAACTTGATCACGCGCAGCCGCTGCCCCGGCTGCAGGACCATCGTTGCCGTGACATTGCCGCCGTCGGCGAAGGCGCGCGACTCGACGTGCACCCCGTCCGGGCAGTCGATCTGGTGATCCATCGCCGCGCCGACGCGCAGCCCGCTGCTCGCCGTCCTGTGCACCAGCACGACGGTCGTTCCCTCAGCACGGTGGAACTCGCTCGTCAGCGGGTTCTCGAGCATCGCGGCGACCCGGGGGTCGCCGCCCGGCGGCGGCAGCTGCTCGTTGGCGAGGAGCTCGGACTGCACCGCGATCCGGGCCGGGGCACCGAGCGGCTCCACCTCGTAGCAGACCGCCCCTATCGCCCGCTGCGTGAACGACACCACCCGGATCGAGGAAACCCGGACCGCCTGCCCGGCTGGCGACACCCACTCGGCCTGCCGGCTTAGCGTTCCCGCGCGGAAGTCGAGCAGCCGCTCATGCGCGCGCAGCTCGCCGTAACGGACGTCGAAGGGCTCGTCGTCGACGAACAGCCGGACTAGCTTGCCGTTGGTCACGTTGATGACCGTCTGCCCGGACTCGGGAAAGCCGTATCCGGCTTCTGCGTAGGGCAGCGGCCGCAGCGCGTGCACCCCGTTGAGGTAGGTCCCCGGCAGGCCGTGCGGCTCGCCCTCGTCCAGGTTGGCCCGCCACCCCAGGTGCCCGTTGGACAAGGTGAACACCGACTCTGTCTGGGCCAGCAGGTCCAGGTTGAGCTCGGTCTCCCGGAGCGACCACGGCTCTACCGTGAACGCCGACTGCCGTATCACGGCCGGTCCAGCAGGTCGGCGAGGTCGGGCACCGCGATGTCGGCGCCGTGCGCCC
>Ga0182024_10002614_pt1 | contig 44310 bp, 59 predicted proteins | sample P32metaG_FD_120480 | JGI IMG/M metagenome (GOLD analysis project Ga0182024, IMG submission 120480) | Permafrost microbial communities from Stordalen Mire, Sweden - P3-2 metaG (Illumina Assembly) | ecosystem: Environmental > Terrestrial > Soil > Wetlands > Permafrost | place: Sweden: Stordalen... | reverse complement strand
TCACCTCCCGACCCGAGGTCGTGCTCCTGCGCCTCTCGAATTACGATAACCTAGATGCGTCGGTTACGTACAAGGACGAGCGGGTCACCCGACATTAGCCCACGCTCGCCTTCTACCGCGCAGCGGTTTAGTGCAATTAAAGCTCTCGGCGATCGATACTAAATTCGAGAATTACTATTTCTGGCCAGGCGGAATTGCCCCAGCCGCTCGCTCAGTCAAGGGTTGGGTTGTCTCGGCTGCAGGTGCAGCGCTGCTTAGTTCTGATGCCGTACAATCGCCAGCCCATAGTTTGCTACCTTTCACCGTTCCCACAAATTTGCATCCAGCCGGCGCCTTGGGCTTGAGCTGAACCAGCGGCTTGCTGACGACGGTGGACGTAGCCTCCTTGGGAGCTGCGCTTTGGGCAGCGGCGCCACCCGAGATGAAGAGTGCAGCAATTAACAGACTTGATTTTAGGGTCCAGTCATTTTGGGGAAAGCTTCCTCGCAACTTCATTTTCCTCTCTCCTTTGCCCCGGTCCGCGCCAACCCTGACCGTCGGTTTGCGCACCGAGAATACCACCCAACCTAGCACAATCGGGGTGGCTAATGCTGATCCCAACCAGACGCCGGTTCTCCGACGAGAAAGCCTTTACCAAGCCAGAGTGCGGGCGGAAGTACCCCCGAGCATTTGGTCATAGCGTTCTGCAGAACATTCTCTATCATGCGAACCTCCCGTTGTGAAACGTTTGAAGCTAATTGTGACCCAAGAACATGGACTTACGGGGTGGGGATGGTGGGGAACCGCATTACCGACAAAACGTTTACCCTATGCAGTCACGGAGGCATTGCGTGAAAACCCCTCGTTACGATGCCATGGAAGCGTTAGCCCGACGGCATGCAGAGTTGGACAAAACCACCGCCACGCTTTGGCAGCAAGAAGCGGAGCTGTGCTCGCAGCTGAAGAAGGTAGACTTTAGGCTTCAGGTACTGAGGAGCGCGCGGTCTGGTGTTCGGCAAGAAAAAGGCCCGGTGAAAGGGCCCGAGTAGTTACCAATCCTGCGCGAGGCCGATGGTCATGATGCGCTTGGTGATGTCCGGGATGGCCGGATCGGCCGACACGCTGTCCATGGTGAGGTTGTAGTGGTCTATCGCCGCAAGTCAAAGCCAGCATTGATGGCCGCTTGATCCACGATCATCTAATCTGAATTGGAGAGCCGCCTTCGGGCGGTTGCGCACCCCAGTAACCTTGACCAGTTAGGTTAAGGCGCGGATTGCGTTGCGGCTTCTCGTTCCCGCGCTATCGTCACTCGTCGCGCAGAGTTGACCGACTGACCCGCAGTCACCGGCCACAATTTCAATTACGCGATAGGGGCCGTTAGGGTTTGACGCATCTGACGGCCCCGCCTTTTTTGTCGCTGTCGATTGAGCATCAAGTGGCCTTCCCATCTGACCTGCTTCCGAAGCGATATTGCATCGACAAAGACGGCCGTCGTGTTTTAGTCGGACTGTCCATCGAAGAAACCTTCGAATTCGAGACCATTGACGATCTGGCGCCGTTGGACGAAACCGGCGCTCGCATCGCTTGGTCAGATGGCGTACCTTTAACGACCCGCGAGAAGCGTTGGCTCGAATTATACCAAAAGCACGACCGCGCATGGAGAGACCTCTTGGCAAAAAGGGTCGTCCAGCCCAAACGTAAGTAAAGCTTGGCACGCCGCTTCGATTTTGCCGCTATCGGTTCGGAATAGGCGCGCCACTGCTGATAGGGGCAGCGAGGCGACGGCCCGCACGTCCCGACCTCACCGAAAATTTTTCTTTGATTCCGCCTCTAAGACTTGTTCGCGAAGGCGCTGCACTTCCAAATAGCGCACCGCGAGGCACTTGACTGTTTTGCTTTTCGGCACCGCAGAATATCCGTTCATCACTCGACGGCAAGCCGCTCGGTTTGTGACTTCTTCGGTTTCGGCCGGGGCCGCCGAATTCAGCTTCGTGCCGAAGATGCGAAGATTTCGCATTGCGCCCCTCCCAATTCGAGGAGGAATTTTGCGGCGAGAAAGATGAATGGCAACAGCACATTCAGTTCATATTGGGTTCATGTTCATTAAAACGAGGCTTGGCCAGCTTTGCTGGTTCCACAATTAACTCTCGGCGGCAACATCAAGCTTAATGAGCGGGATTTGTTGCGGTGTCACGCAAACCGGCTATGGCTTCCTGGAGGCAATCACGCCTTTATTTTTGGTCGTACCGAACTCAGAAACGGTTCGCTGCGACAACCGAGAACAAAACTGGTAGGCAGGACCGAACCTATGACGATCAAGAAACGCTCCATCAAAAGGCCGAAGACGGCGATGCGTCAGTGTTCTGCGCAACATCTGGCCATTCGATACATGGAATTGCTTCGACTTCGACAGGCCGTTCGTCAGGCTGAATTGAAGACCGGAAGACTTAAAGCCGGGGTCGATCTTCAAAACAAAGCGACTTACGCAGCCGCGGACTAAATTCGAAAGTCATCGAGCCGTCTTCCCGACTTAAGCTCGGCGGCCAGCCAACGAGGTTGCTTACCTCTTCCTGCCCAAGTTTCTGAAGGTTGGTGCGGGTTGCGGTATTTAGGAAAAACAGTCGGATAGGACCGGCGCTTTGGTCGGTCGCTGATTTCGTCGACGTTCTTTTGCTGATTTAGCTGCCTCAAGCGATGTTCAAGCACGCTCTGTTCAGCAACCATCTTAGCGGCGAGTGCTGTGGCAATTTTCTCACGAAAGCTCCACAACTCATCAACCGACAAAGATTTGAAGTCGTTTTTCATGACGATCCCCAATCATGATTTGATTCGAGCGCTCCATTATGAGTTAAATGCAATTGGTAGAAAAGCGAAATTGCTTCGTACTTAAAATATTGCAGTGCAGAACAATTTGGAATGACAGTAGTCATTGCATCCAAAAAACGACCGCAAGATCACGAACATAGACCCCCGCAGCTTTTTCCAATCGACCCGGATTTTCAAAGGACGACGTGTGAAATCTTACCGTTCTTGCGCATCACGGCCTCCTCACCAACCGCCAATCACATGCCGTGCCGCCTGAGACACGCAGGCTGACTCCAGAAGGTTTGCGATCTGCTGTTCGTTCAGCTTCTTCCGTTTTCCACCATACTTCCCGATCGCAGTGGTCGAACGATCCGTAGTCGTGTTCTTCGCCCGGTCGTTTTCTTCATTGAAGTCTTCAGCTCCACGGCGCTTGCCGTGACGAGGATTTGGCCGCCGCAAAACGTCGTGCGGAACCGACCGTCAGTTCGCAAGAACAAGGTGGTTGAGACGACTGTGTCGGGGCGTCCTTTTGTTTAGGGGAGCCAGTAAGGTTGATCGGTTAGGTTAAGGAGCGGAGCACGTTGCAGCTTCAAGTTGCCTGACCTATCGTCAAATCGTCGCGCAGGGCTGGCCGATCGATCCCCACTTTAGCGGCCACGATTTCAATTACGCGATAGGGGCCGGCGGTTATTTCCCCAACCGTCGGCCCCGCCTTATTTTCACGCCGGCTTGAAAAATGAAATCCCTCACAGCATTCGCAATCTTTGGCTTCCTCGCAACGGGCGTCATGGTGTTACTGGGGCTAGCTCCGACCCTGGAAGCGAGGGAACCTGTTGCACTGGCCAAAGGCGACCGTCTCGCTATTGGGCGCCACTGCGCACAGCAAGTCTGGCCTAATTTTGACGCCTCGTGCCTGCACAGCGCCGCGTCCGTGACCATCATTCGCAAAGTGCGGGTTGTGAACGCTCAACGATGAGAGCGGAATAGGGCTTCGGCGCGGGGGTACACTCGCGCGCTCAGTAACAAAACTTTCAGCGAGATGCGGATTTTTTGGGCGCCAGGATTTCTTATAACGCGATAGTATGTCTTGGGGCCAACGGATGACTTGCCATGTTGATCGCGGTCTCAATTCTCGCGGTAGTTCTTTTCGTTTCCATCAGTGCCGCCCGTAGAGCAGGTAGCTTTGGCGCGTGACACCGCTAACGGAACTCATTGCGTTGACTTGTATCCCGTTTGTAGTCGGGGTGTTGGTTGGTTATGGCCTGCGCTCTTACGTGTCGATTTCGCGGCGTTCGAGGGGATAGGCCAATCCTCTCTCCCTCGGTGCAGGGAACCAAAAACTTAGCCTGGGAAAATTGCCCTGGGGTCATGCTTGTAAATTCGATACCAGTCGATGTAGTCGGCGGCGCCTATGAGATCGCGGCGAACTACCTCAAAAAGACGGACCGAATGCCCCACGAATTGGACATCTATCAACCCCTGTTTGATTCAATTATCGGAGATTTCAAGTCCGGCACACGCAGCAAGCTTAAATTAGCCAACCGCGCTATTGCGCGAATTGAAAGAGCTAGCCAGGATCGATCTCTTGAGAATCCGCAAATAGAATGGCCCGATCGCTGATTGGCTTAGCTTTTCGCTGAACGCCGTCTAGTAATGTAGATCGTTTCGAGAGCCCCCAAAGATGTTATGGTTCAAAAAGCCATTAAAGGCATTGCTCAACGTGGTTCCCGCTTCTGCATCGGATCCGGAGGTCGATGTTGACGCACAGGCACTCACGAAAGTCGTTAACATGTGCGCGGTCGCTGCGGCTAGCGCCGTGGGCGTTGCACAATCTTCCTATGATGATTTGGCAAAGGGCGAAAGGCTACGCTTCGAAAGTGCAAAAAGAATGTCGCTAGAGTTGGCCAAGAATATCACCGACGTCTCGCACCGCGACACCGCCCTTCAGCACGTCGTCGAACTTTGCATGAAGGCGAACGATACGCAGACTGCGAGAATAATAGTACGGGGCATTGAATCCCAAATGATCCGCGAAAAGCTATTGGAACAGCATCCCGTCATCTTCTACTGAGGGGCGCTCCGTTGGTTCGGGTATGAGGGTCGTTGATCAGGCGGTCATCTATGTGCCTTTGACCTCTAACGGCGGATCGGAGAGCCGATGCCCTCGCCCAGGTCGAAGCGTCGGCGCACGCCACATCGATCGGTCGGAGAGCAAGTGCATGTCCTTGGTACTATATTACCGGGGTGGAGGTGTGGGAAGTGTAAATGAAGGCGGTTTGGCAGAACAAAGCCAATTGCTGCACCGCAGAATGATCAGCTTCCATTTAATGCGGCCGACAGTCTCACGGGATCGGCACTCATTTTAACTACGAAGCCCGTTGGTAAGTTATTTTAAGTACCACGGTCTGGATCGCAGCCGAGAAATACCCTACTCCATGGACCTCTAAAAAACGGTCCCATCGAACCTGCTCGAGCCGGTTGAATTGCGTGAAGTTACTCGTCGTCATCGTTAATTACCGTGTCGCGCATCTGGCCATTGATTGCCTGCATTCGGTGGCGGAGGAAATCGGGCGTGTGCCGGACACCCACGTCACGGTCTGTGAGAACGGAACCGGAGATGACTCCGCACAGCGGATCCAGCACGCGATCGACGAGAATGGCTGGGCCGTCTGGTGCACACTAAAGACGATTGACATCAACCTCGGCTTCACCGGCGGCAACAACGTCGTGCTCGGACCCGCCCTTCAATCAGCCGATGCACCGCAATACGTCCTGTTACTGAACCCTGATACGATTGTCCGGCCCAATGCATTCAAGGCCCTCGTCGATTTCATGGATCAAAATCTGGCGGTCGGTATCGCCGGCAGTCGCCTGGAGGACCCTGATGGGACGCCGCAGCGATCGGCCTTCCGTTTCCAGTCACCGCTCGGAGAATTTGAAGGAAACCTCAAACTCGGACTGGTGACACGATTGCTCAGCCGTTGGGTCGTGGCCCCCCCTGTCGTTGACTACGCCTTCAAAACCGATTGGGTTTCCGGCGCGAGCATGATTATCCGTCGAGAAGTCCTCAAAGAGGTTGGCCTGCTCGACGAGGGCTATTTCACCTATTTCGATGACATCGATTATTGCTTCAACGCGAAAAAACACGGCTGGCCGACCTGGTACGTGCCGACGAGCCGCGTCGTTCATCTCGTCGGACAATCAACCGGGGTAACAAAAAACCCCAAGCGATTGCCACCCTATCTGTTCGAGGCGCGCCGGCGCTACTTCCTGAAAAACCACAGCCCCGCCTATGCCGCGATGGTCGATGCCTACATGATCCTGGGCCTTTCCCTGTGGCGGCTTCGGGTGATGCTGACGGGCAAGGAGGACAACACGGCCCCTCACCTCTTGGGCGATTCCATTCGCCACAGCGTGTTCGTGAAGGGCATCAAATTGCAGGATGTCCAGAACCCGGCACTTGCATCAACCCGCGCCTAGTCCGGGGTGGGGAATGATCGTCAAGAGCGTTTTGACAGAACAGCAAGGCATTGACGAGCCGCCGCAAGGCGGCTTCTTTGCTTCTTTCATCATTGGTCGGCTTCTTGATTTTTGCGTTCGCTTGGTTGTATGCCGGGCACTCACGCGCTGAAAACTGCAACGCTCCAGGGCGCGCAAGCTACCTTCTTTGCCGGCACGAGCCGGATGACGCGAGAATGTCAAATCCGGTTCTGTGAGGGGCTCGGGATGAAATTCCGCAGGGCCCACTCGGCATTCGCGACCGATTTGGGCTATCTGCTTTTCCCGCCGCGCTCAAACTAATAAGGCTCGTTTTTGAAAGCGGCGGTCCCAACCAATAGCCGTTTATTGCCCGCCAGATTCGAGGGGTTCCAGCCGAGGCCGGTGACGAATAGCGGCCATTGATAGAATAAGCGCACTATGACGATATCGCCCGGGCCCCCCGGATTATATTGCAGGTTGTTGCTGATGAAATTGCTGTTGTTGTCGATGGGGTTGCTGATGGTGACAGCCGTAAACGACGGATAGCTCTCCACGTCGATGGAGATATTGTTGCAGGTGAACAGCGCCGGGACCTGGTTGCAGACATAGGTCGCGAACTGCGCCGGAGTGTAAGACGCAGTCTGCGCCTGGCCAGTCAGGATCATCCGCGCAGATTCTTGCGCGACTGTCTGCAACACCTGGCCGGCGAGAAACATGATGCCTGTCTCGAGGATCGCAAACAGCAGCGCAAAGAACACCGGCGCGACGAGGGCGAATTCGACCGCCGCCGAACCTCGGCGATCGCGCCGAAACCAACGCAGTGAGCGCGGAACTGACGCGGCGGATGCGACGGGCGACGGCATGGGGTAATCCCTGGCTAGAGTTTTGGCCCTGTCACCGGAATGATCGCTCAAATCTGCGGACAGGTAGTTGGAAGAGGCGTTGGGGGATCGTAAAAGACACATTGTGACATGCGCGGGCGGGTGTAAGAGAAGTCGTTCAAGATGATGCCAGACTTGTTCATGACATAGCCAACTCCCCCAGTGGGCACGTAGAGATAGCTGGCGCTGGAATAAATCACGTAGGTGTTGGCAACCTGTAGCGACAGCGGGATACTCACGACCGTTCCCGGCTGGGTCGGCGGCGAGCCATCGCTGTTAACGGCCCATTGGACACGCGCCTGCAGGCTCGAATTGACCCACAATTCGGCGATGGACTGCTTGAGATTGGGATCGGTCGGGCTTGTCACGAAGGGATAGAAAACCCCTATAGAGGCGTTAAAGAAATTGGTCAGATCCGAATCCTGCACCGACAGCGATTGCGTCGTCAGATCGGAGGTCGTGTGCGCCATGATTGAGACGTCGCGATAGGCGGTGACACCGTTGACAATCTCGACTACGCCGAAAAACAGCACAAGCATGATCGGGACGATGACGGCAAATTCCGTCGCCGCAATGCCTTTGCGGTCCCGCACAAAGCGCGCTGCAAAGCGCAGAGCGCGCCGCCGTCCCTTCATCATACCTTTCATGGTGGTGCCCTACCTCGATCCGGCGCTAGTTGGTAACATGCGCCGTAATCAGCGCGTGGTTGAACATTGCGTTCAGTGCATTAGTGATGTCCGCCGGCGTGTTCGCCGTGTAGAAGAAGCCGGCCGAAGCGCAGGCCTGAAGGCTGGCCGGAATGTTCGGGATGTTGTTGTTGGCGGCGTCGTCCTCGTCACCGGCGAAGCTCGCATTTACCGGTGAGATCGGCTGGTAGGGAATGTAAAGCACGGAAATGACGATGCCGCGGTTTTTGAGTGGCGTGCAAGACGTTGCAGGGTTGATCACGGTAGCGTGGTTGCTGCCGGACCAGCCGCCGTTGGGAACGCCTTTGACTTGCGGATCCTGCGCACCGTCGGTAACAAGGAAGACGTAGGGCAGCGTGTTGTTCGATGCACTGCCGTTGCCCACGCTCATGATCAGGCTGTTCATTGATGCCAAGGCTGTATCAATATGCGTGCCGCCGGAGCCAAGGTTCGAATTCATATTAGTATCGAGCAGCGAGGCCAGGTTTGCCGCGGCGTAGTTGATGGTCGAGGGATTGGTCGGGGAGCCGTTGATGCTGGAAGTCAGCGGAAAATAGCTCGAGTAGAGATACTCGATAAACGGGTAGAGGCCGATCCGAAATTGCTGTGGAAGCTTCTCGCTGTTGTTCGCTGTAACGAACAGTTGATTCACGGCGTAGCCGACCGCATCGAGGCGCAGTTGGATGCAGGCATCGGTGCCATCGGCCGGGCAGTTTGAAACTGTCGATAGGGTCTGAAACAGCGAGTTCGGCAGGCCGGTCACTATCGTAGATGACAGCTTCTGGCCCATAGGATAAGTCGAATTTACTGTAGTTGTCGAAAGAAGACTGGCGTATCCGCTTTGGCTGACGCGCGAGATCGCATAGCCCAAACAGTAGTTGTTCGTTGGGTATCCCTGGGTACCGCTATCGGTGCACGCGCTGTTTTGCGGCGAAAAATGGCAGGCCAAGGTACAGCCGGTCGGATACTGCCTGAAGTTATCCGGGTTGACCGACTGCATCCGCACGGCTTCGGCCGTCGTCGATGGCAGCCCCATCGATCCCGAAACGTCCAGCGTTAGATAGAAATCGATATACGGCGGCAGCGAGCCGGCAGATTGCGACGAGCCGCTGAACGTCATCGCTGGATAGCCGATCAAATTCAAAAACGTGGTCGGCATACTGGCGCTAAAGGTCACCTGGGAGACAAGGTTCGTATTGGTCTTGGTGACGGTGGGGGTGACCTGAAGGTTCGTGAAACCCGTCATGCCATTGATGTTAGCGTTGAAGATATTGTTCGCATCCGTCACGCCCGCGGGGACCGGTCCGGTCGAACCCATCTGTCCCGCCGCGACATAGGCCGGCGAGCCCACGGCGAGCGCACCGACGCTGGCCGCGTCGGCTGCGCTCTGCAGCTTGGCCTTCATCCTCGTCGCCAGCGAATAGTCAACGGCGCAGCCGACCGCGGCGAGAAGCGGTATGGCGGCAATGGCAAAAATCACGGCGATGTTGCCGCGCTCGTCCCGGAGGAAGCTTTTCAGCAGATCAAACCGAATGCCGCTCATGTCCCGTCCCGATTTTGTAGGTCCGTCGCCAAATTATGCACCCGCGTGCTTAATCAAGGTTTAATCCGAATTATTTCTGACAGATTGAAGCAACGCTCATTGCATCAATGGGCGTTTTCGCTGCCGTTCGACCCTAAAGCTGCAAGCCAATATCCGGGAGGCCGTAGCTTTGCTCTTGAGGACGAAGAGCAAGCGGGAATGTCAGATATTTTGTGTAAGAGGCCCCTTTTGATGGTGAAAGTTGGTTTGGTCTGCGCATCAGCCGGCTCGCCGTTGTTGAAGGATGTCCAGAACCCCCCGATTGTGACCCGTCCAACCGATAACCCAGTCTTTATTTCTGGGGCGATCTTACCAAGATATGCAACCCGTTGGCGCATGGCGGCTGGACGCGATTGGCCCTTCGGACGGCTTTTTCTTTTTGGCGAGGCCGCGCTGGGTCTTGCCCGCTTCCGGCGGTTGCGCTTTGATAGGATGGCAGGAGGCCGCTATGAGATCAGCAGGACCGCACTGGGTTAGCTTGGTGCTCGCAGTGCTCGCATTGGCAATGATTACCTACCTGGCAACGCCCGCCGCAGTTCTAAAGCAGGCAACTGCTGTTTTCGGGATCGATTGAAGTTAATTGAAAAGCCGCTTTCGGGCGGCCGCAGATCGAGCGCTGTGACGGCACCGTCTTTGCAAGACCTGATAAATCGAATCGGTGCCGAGCATGTGGCGCGGCGACTGAAAGTTGAAGCCGAACATGAAGCCCAACTCTTTGGCCAGGGATTGATTTTCTTCAATCTCGAAAATTGGTACTCGGCTCCATCAATAGTTAGAACAGCGCTGAAGCTGACCGGACTGTACAGCCGGGCGCGCCGAAACGCCGATCAAGTTGTCATTTGGCGAAACACCCTTGAATTCACTAGATTGCCCGCTGCGTTCGAAAACTTCACAGTTCTTCACCTCAGCGATTTGCACGTGGACATAAGTGAAGGCGCGATGCGCCGCTTGGCCGCCATCGTCAGCGACCTGCAGTACGATATTTGCGTACTAACGGGCGACTATCGCGGAAAAACATATGGACCATTCGATGCGAGTCTCAAAGGCATCAATGAGCTAAGAACGCAGCTGAAAGGGCCGCTGTACGGAGTACTCGGAAATCACGACAGCATTCTCATGACACCATCGCTGGAAGCCATGGGTATCCGGATGCTTTTTAATGAGTGCGAGACGATTTCTCGCGGTGACAGCCATATCTATTTGGCCGGCGTCGACGACGCTCACTTCTACCGGGCCGACGACATTGAGAAGGCTGCGAAGCTAATTCCGCAAGATGCTTTTTCAATTTTATTATCGCACACGCCCGAAGTTTATGACCGCGCAGCAAGCGCTGGATTCGATGTAATGCTCAGCGGACACACCCATGGAGGGCAACTTTGCCTTCCCGGTGGAATTCCGATCAAGCTGGAAGCGCGCCTGCCGCGGAGGATGGGCGCTGGCGCCTGGCATTACGTTGGCATGGCCGGTTACACTTCCGTAGGCGCTGGAACGAGCCTATTACCTGTTCGCCTAAACTGCCCGCCAGAAATAACTCTGCACACCTTTCGGCGAAAAAGTAGCTCCTGACGGAAAAAATTGAACTGTCTTAGCCCGCTGGTTCACGCTGGCGGATTTTTCTTTCGATCATCTAGGAACGCCGGTGGCATCATTCTAGCCTTTACCCGCAAATAATGATCTTCGCGCTCGCGTGCCATCTTTTCCTGATGCGCTCTGAACTTGCTTACGCACTGTCGGATTTCGTCGCGCTCTAACGTCGGTAAGACGATTCGCGCGATGTTGGCGGGAGGAGGTTTTGGACTTTCAGCTAACGCTTGTTCGGCTGTCTTCATGGCAATGGGCAAGTCTGGGACGGGTTTGCGCTTGACCTGATTTGCAAATGCCATCGTGCTCTCAATCAGTGCGTCGAGCTCCAGCTTCCAATCCATCACGCAGCCCCTCGCCGGGCTCAAAATTGAATAGGAAATTGAAATACTGCCCAGCCCGGGGACCGTGAGCTTATCCGCGGCTGGTCGCTGGTGGGAAGTCCAATAAGTCCAATATCTGTTCAGCAATTCAAGGAATATGAATCCTGTTGCGGAGAAGACACAAATCAGCGACCGGTGATAGGCAGGCTCTATTAAGGTGCGGATTTATCGCGCGGCTTCCCGTACTTGGATGTGACGTTAACTGAGGCAGCAGACCAGCCAGCCGTTAGTTTCAACGCCACAGCGTCGTTTTAGCAAAACAAACCCAGTTTCGACCCCTGTCAGAGCCGCGTGAGCGAATAAACCATTTTGTCACACAATCACCCCGGCTGGCTCGCCTCGCGGAGCATGTTGTTGTACGGACTAGCTGAAAGCACTATTCAAACGATAGAACCCTGGCCGATCGCCGGGTATCATTAACGGCAGGTCCTTATGAAGGCGGTTTTGTTGGCCGGTGGTCTGGGAACGCGATTTTCGGAAGAGACCGATGTGCGCCCCAAGCCGATGATCGAAATCGGCGGCAAGCCGATCCTGTGGCACATCATGAAGATCTACTCCAGCCACGGCATCAACGACTTCATCGTCTGCCTCGGTTACAAGGGCTACGTCATCAAGGAGTATTTCTCGAACTACTTCCTGCACCAATCCAACGTGACGTTCGACTTGCGCGAAAACAAAATGCACGTCCTGCACAAGCATGCCGAGCCGTGGACGGTTACCCTGATCGATACTGGTGAGGACACCATGATCGGCGGACGCATCAAGCAGATACTTCCCTACATCGGGGATGACAAGGACTTTTGCCTGACCTACGGCGATGGCGTAGCGACCATTGACGTTACCGAAAGCATCGCATTCCACCGACGCGAGGGTCGGCTTGCGACCGTAACCGCAACCCAACCCCCCGGCCGGTTTGGCGCGATCAATTTTGAAGGCAACCGCGTCACCAGTTTTCAGGAGAAGCCGAGCGGCGACGGCGGCTGGATCAATGGCGGATTTTTTGTTCTCTCGCCCAAGGTCGGCAGCTACATCGAAGGCAATGCAACCGTCTGGGAAAAGGAACCCATGACCAACCTCGCCAAGGATGGTCAGTTGAGTGTCTTCTTCCACGATGGCTTTTGGCATCCCATGGATACGCTGCGCGACAAAAGGTACCTCGAAGACCTATGGTCGAGTGGCAAGGCGCCCTGGAAGAAATGGTAGACAGGACAAACCCCGAAAATGCGCATTCTCATCACCGGCCCCATGGGCTATGTCGGCCCCATCCTGACGCGCCATCTGCGCACAACGTTTCCCGAGGCGGAGCTGATCGGCTTCGACAGTGGATACTTCGCCCACAATCTGACCGGCACGTCACGCTTGCCGGAAACCTTGCTTGACCGGTTGCATTTTGGCGATATCCGCGACTTCCCGCCAGACCTGCTCGACGGCGTCGGTGCGGTGGTTCATCTCGCGGCCATCTCCAATGATCCGATGGGCAAAGAATTCGAGGCGGTCACGGAAGCTATCAACGAGAAGGCCAGCATCGCTTTGGCGCAAATGGCACAGGAGCGCGGCGTCGGCACTTTTGTCTTTGCCTCCAGCTGCAGCATCTATGGCGCCGCCGAAGGCAGCCCGCGACGCGAGACCGACGCGCTCAATCCCTTGACCGCTTACGCGCGCTCCAAGGTCGCCATGGAGAATGCACTTCGCTCAAGCAATGCAGGGCGCATGACAGTGACGTGCCTGCGCTTTGCCACGGCCTGCGGCATGTCGGATCGACTGCGGCTCGACCTCGTGCTCAATGATTTTGTCGCCAGTGCGCTTGCCACCGGCGAGATTACCGTGCTCAGCGACGGAACGCCGTGGCGGCCTTTGATCGATGTCGCCGACATGGCGCGCGCCATCGAATGGGCGATCGGCCGTTCCCCTGAACACGGCGGTCGCTTCCTCGTCGTCAACGCCGGCAATCAGGCCGGGAACTACCAGGTGCGAGAGCTCGCAGACGTAGTTTCTACTGAATTGACCGGCACCAAAGTCAGCATCAACCGCGAGGCGCCCCCCGACAAACGCTCCTACCAGGTCGACTTTTCGCTATTTGCCAGCCTAGCTCCCGCACACGTTCCGGCCGTAAAGCTTGCCAAATCGGTACAGAACCTTGCTTCCGGCCTCCGCGGCATGGGATTTTCGGACGGCGAATTTCGGGCCTCGCCGCTGATGCGTCTTCGGACGCTTAAGAACCATATCGAGCAGGGTCGGCTCTCCCTCGACCTGCGCTGGCAGTGATCTCCAGGGACTCATCATGAAATTCCACGCCACGCCACTCCGGGGCGCCTACACCATCGAGCTGGAAAAGCGCGGCGACGATCGCGGCTTCTTTGCACGGCTATTCTGTCAGCGCGAATTCGAGGCCGCCGGCATTCCGATGCCGATCGTCCAGATCAATAACTCACTCAGCGCCAAAGAAGGCACGCTGCGCGGCATGCACTACCAATTGCCACCCGCGGCCGAAATCAAGGTCGTGCGCTGCATCCGCGGCGCACTCTACGACGTCATCATCGACCTGCGGCCGGATTCGCCGACCTTTGCTCAATGGTTCGGCGCAGAACTTACCGCCGAAAACCGCCTGATGATGTACGCGCCACAGGGCTTTGCCCACGGTTTCATCACGCTGACCGACGACACCGAAGCATTCTACTTAACGAACGCATTCTATTCGCCGCAGGAGGAGCGCGGCGTGCGCTTTGACGATCCCCGCTTTGGCGTGGTCTGGCCAAGAACGCCGATCGACGTATCTGCGAAAGACCAGTCATGGCCTGATTTTGATCCGTCCTTCCACGGCACCGAATTGCTGCGAGGATTGACGTGAGAATCCTTCTAACCGGCGGAAGCTCTTTTACTGGCCTGTGGTTCGCCCGCAGCCTTGCGGCCGCCGGACATACGGTCGTGGCACCGCTCAAGACCAGTGATTACTCGGGCCTTCGTGGCGAGCGCGTTGCGGCGTTAAGGCGCCTTGTGGAGGTGGTCGAGGACTGCCCCTTCGGCTCGCCCTCCTTTCTGGATCTCGCGTCTACGGGCTCCTGGGACGTCCTGTGCCACCACGCCGCACGTACAGGCGACTACCGCAATCCTGACTTCGACGTCTTGGGAGCGGTTGCCGGGAACACGCACAATGCGATCAACATCGTCAAAGCGATGTCGGCGCGCGGGCTTGCCGGCGTTGTAGTCACCGGCTCGATCTTCGAGCAGGATGAGGGTACCGGTGATACCCCGTTGCGCGCGTTCTCCCCCTACGGGTTGTCGAAGGGGCTGACGTGGCAGTATTTCCGCTTCCTGAGCCAGACAATGGGCTTCCCCCTCGGCAAGTTCGTGATCCCGAACCCGTTCGGCCCTTTCGAAGAACCACGCTTCTGCAACTATCTGATTCAATCATGGTTCAAGGGCGACGTACCAACGGTGCGTACCCCGCTCTATGTGCGAGATAACGTTCACATCGACCTCCTTGCGTCGGCCTACGCGGCATTCGTCAAGGAAGTACTCACCCAAAAGGGCAGGATCAAACTCAATCCGAGCTTCTACGTGGAGAGCCAGGGCGCTTTCGCCACGCGTTTCGCGACAGAAATGGCGTTCCGCCTCGGCGTTGCCTGCCCCCTCACGCTGCTCCAGCAAAGCGAGTTTGGTGAGCCCATGGTGCGCATCAACACCGACCGCATCGACAGCGCAGCGTTGGATTGGAACGAAGCTGCGGCTTGGGACGCGGAAGCCGAGTTCTACAAAACTGGCGCCCGCATTTAATCATCGACGCGGGGTCAGAAACTTGCCGCCCGCAGCATCACCGCAATCGGCACCAGGGACTACCCGACCAAGGCCGCCGCCCGCCCGTTCGGACCTGACCAGGCTGGAACAGGTCTCCGGCATTATCATGCCGGCCCGGCAGATGGCATGCAATCTTGAGCGAGCGAGCGTCTTCCCGTACGTCAGGCGATGTCACGATCGCTGCCAGGGCATCCGAATGTGCGCGAGCACTGATCGTCGATTAAATAATTGGCGAAAATGAATCCAAATGGGATTGTGACGCCGGTCGAAGCGCTTCCTGAAACTAATTTTTAATGGATCGGGATTGACGCAATTACCCCAAGGCGTGGGAAGGCGCTTCCCGGAAGACCGACCCGGCGAAGGATGATCATGCCGGCACCTGCGACCCAGTCAGTTTCGAAGGTGAAGTTATTTTCCATGACCACTTCAATCAAGGATCCGCGCTGAATTGAAAAGACTGCGCCAGGCGCTAGAGGCTGTATCACCAGATTTTGGATGCCATTGAAAGGCGGCCGCACCTATCCCTTCGCTTGGCTGCAGAGGGTTGGAACCAAATGCGCCGCAGGAATTGGAGTCTTTCGTCCATCATTTCGCATTTGCAATCAGACAAAATCACTTAACGCGACCTTAATCTGTCGGTGCGAAGCGTCGCTTCTCGCACATTCAATCAGCAGAGAAGAATCCCGTGAAATTTCGCAAGCTAGAGACAATACAAACCGACGACCTCTGGACGCTTCACGAGGAGGTCGTTTCTATCCTTGCGTCACGGATCGAGGCGCAAAAGCGGGAGCTGGAGAAAAAGCTGGCGGAACTTGGCGTCAAGTTCGGCGGCTCTCCGAAGGATATTCCCCAACCTCGTCCCTATCCGAAAGTTTTGCCGAAGTTTCGAAATCCAGAGCTCGCATCTGATACATGGTCCGGTCGTGGGAAACAGCCTCGCTGGGTCTGCGAATTGATCGCCGCCGGTGCTTCATTGGACGATTGCCGCATACAATAGCTGAATTGACGCCTCCATCTCCTCGCGAGGTCGGGCTTCTAGATTCACCGTTGGCAACCTTCGACTTGGGCGGTAGTGCTTCTCGGCTTCGCCGGCGTGGCCCGGACTCGGGGGAAATGTCCGGTGAGACAACCGTAGGCGGTCTATGTGGCGCCGCAACTAACTCGTGCATTAAGCTTGACCGGCATCGTGGGTTGATCCTGAGGCCACCCTGCCTGCCAAAACCAGGCTGGTTTCAAGGGCAATTCGGCTCTTGAATAAGCAGAGGAACCACCCAAATTAGCCGAAAGGGCGACGATCAAATCACTGGAGCGTTTGATGGCTGGGCGCCTCGTGCTTGCATTGCTCGCAGTTGCGTTTGGGGTCGCCGTCATCGGCGCGACCATAACAACTCTACAGCATGTCCCATCGGTAAATTCCGCAGTGAGCTCCGGACCTCCGTTAAGCCGGCGACTCCACACCACCTCCATGGTCCCGAGAGATGAATATAAAGAACCCCGATCTTAAATCGATGTCCGTGGACGAGCTTTGGGCGCTGCATTTGGAAATCACCGCGATCCTGACGCGCAGAATATCTTCCGAAAAAGCACAACTTGAACGACGGCTGCAACAACTCCAGTCAAATGGAGCATCGAACGCAAGCAGTCGGCGCAGACGGCGCCCGTATCCGCAAGTGTTTCCTAAATATCGAAACCCCGCCAAGCCCGCGGAGACCTGGGCGGGACGTGGCAAGCAGCCGCGCTGGCTGACTGCACAGCTTCGATCCGGAAAAAAGCTCGACGATTTCCGCATTCAGCCGTCATCTGGTCGCGTGCGGCGCCGGTGATCCCGGTCTTAAATGGACCGTGCCGGCTGGCAGGGTGCAGCGCGTTGCGCAAACTCAACAATCTCTGTTCGAGAACCTCGATCCGCTGGCATAGCAGCTGCAGTTCATCCGGACATTGAGTGGACCCGCGCGCACCGTATTCACAACTGACTGGCCCTTTACCCGACGTCTCACGCGCGCCTCCCGCTGAGGAAGGCGCGCTATCTGATGCATATTAAGCGAGAGGTCGGTTCACTATTGCACAGAGGAACCGCGACGATTGGCAAATTTCTGACGCTGCCAGCCATCACTGTTTGGTGCATGTCCGCGCACATGCATCGCGGGTCCCGGGCCTGAGGTGTGCCAGATAATCGTTAACACCCCTTAATAAGTCGAAAACTCGGACGTCGCGCGGATAGCCCCTTGGTGGCGATCCGAGGGAAGTCGGTTCTGCGACCGTTCGGGCCAAATTCGAAGCGCAAACATCACCTTGCCGGGCATTCCCGTCTCAACCTGGCCGCTGAGGACGCGAATAGCTTCAATTTTACGGAACGTTCAAGTATTCCCGATACCAATACTACAGGCCAGAACAGCACCTCCAAAGCGCTCAGGATGAGCGATGCCAGATCCAGAGTTATCCATCGCCGACCAAGTCGAGGCGGCCGTAAATATTGGCTCCGCGGAGAAAGGGTTGGACGCGATGAAGCGCGTCACGGATCTCTTTCTGACGTCAGCCGGCAGCTTCAACAGCGAGCAGATTGACTTATTCGGCGATGTGCTCGAGCGCCTCGTAAAAACCATCGAGCTTCGGGCAATCGCGGATATCAGCGCCCGCATGGCTCTTGCTGAGTTAAGCAGTCAACTTGCTTCCGTTGCCCAGGCGCCAACTGCTGTCATCCGCCGCCTTGCGAAGAACGACGAGATCACGATCGCCGGACCGGTGTTGACCGAATCTGCGCGCCTGGACACAGAAGATTTGGTCGAAATCGCGAAAACAAAAGGCGAGCCGCATCTGTTGGCCATTTCAGGCCGTTGGTGGCTGAAGGAAGTTGTCACCGACGCGCTATTGTCCCGCCGCTATCCAAAAGTAAGCCACCGGATCATCAACAATCCCGGCGCGCGCGTCTCCGCTGCTGGTTTTGTAATTGTTCTGGCGCAAGCGCAATCAAATCCTGAATTGGCCGTCGAAACCGGCATCCGGGTCGACTTACCGATGGGGCTTCGTCAGCAACTATTGCTTAACGCTACAGCCGCGGTTCGATCCCGGCTGTTGTCGCGCGCGCCGCCTCACCTGTTCGAGGAGATCCGAAATGCAATTGCAGTCGCCTCCGCTGGAGTAGATCGCGAAATGACCAAGGTTCGCGACTTTGCGGCGGCGAAACTCTTCGTTGCGCAGCTAAAGGACAAGGGCCAGCTAAACGAGGCGACATTGTCCGGATTTGCAAAACAGCGGAAATATGAGGAGACCGTCGCTGCCCTCGCCGAGTTATCGCAATCCACCATTGAGGTAGTTCGCCCGCTGATGCAAAGCCTTCGCGACGACGGCGTCCTCGTTCCCTGCAAGGCTGCGGGGCTTAATTTTGAGACCGTTCACGCCGTCCTCGAGAGCCGCTTTGCGACGGGTTCAATAGGACCGCAGGAATTGGCGAAAGCCAGAGACCAATTTAGCAGGATAACAACTAAGAACGCACGTCGTTTGCTTAGGTTTTGGCAGGTACGATCAACATCTTCGCCATCGAGTGCGAATTGACCGGTTAGTGGTCTTTCACATATTTTGAACTGACCGACGCCAATTTTGAACTAAAAACGCCCGGAATTTGGAACTCGTTGCAAAGCTCAGGACCAGCCAGCTGTTGTCTCGGTAATGTTCTCGAAAAATCAGGACGTCGGAGTAGGTAACCCAGAAAAAAGGGCCCCCGTCAGGCCACTCACAAATGCGGCAGCCCTGAATGCTGCAGCCCTGAATGCTGCAGCTCTGGGCTGTCGACGCCAATTACAGTCAACTTTGCGATCCCTGGAATAGAGCCCAAAGAAAACACCCGATTTCCACCGGTCTTTCGTCATTTCATACCCTTGGGTTTTGCGCCGAGTTTAGCCGAACTAACGCCTGAACCTTCTCTCTAACGATCGCGGATTCACGGCGGCACCAAGTTCCAGGTTTAACTCGCTGGGCGTACATCAAGCTTAATAAGCGAGCGTCGTTGCGGCATCACAAAAAGCAACTATTGGAAAAGGAAATCAGCTGATCGGCTGGGCGGAGCAAAGCGTGAAACCTCAAAGACCAAGAAAATCAAAAACCACTGTCGAATCGGAGAAAGGAAGGCCGCTCAGCATTCGCTATGCCGACGTGGTGAGGTTGCGTCAGGCGATACAGCAAACTCAATCGGAGGCAAGGCCGCCTCAAGTCGACCAGCGAGCGTCGGATTGAAGGTGTGGAGCCCTCGTTTCCTTAGAATGCTCTATCTAGCCGCCATCGCCGTCGCGATGATCGGTTGGTCCTGGATGCTGGTGATGGGCTTGGCGCTGGCGCTCGATATCTGAGCACCCGCGAGAGACACTTTCGTCAATTTCGCGGACAACTCTGGAAGTATACCTGCCGGGCCGCCAATCCATGAAGCGGGCCCCCGGTGGAAGCGCGGACTTCGCTAAAACGGGCCCCAACTTCGCTTCGTCTTCCCGGCGGAATCGTGTGGACGCGATGGCAAAGAGTGCCCTCGGAACTTCTCGCGGACAACCGCATCTGTCCCGAGCCCCCATCCTGTAGCCGGTCAATTCAGTCGCAAACTTGCACCACACGCAACCGCCAGCCGTATGGTGTCAACACGCGCTGGCGAGCTGGAAGGCAGCCACCGTAACCGGCGCGATAGTAAGCGCCATAAGCCCAGGGACCGTACTCGGCGTACTCACCATATCCGGAGGGATAATCGTCTCCATAGCTGTAAGGATAACCATCATAGCCGGTGCTGGAGAGGCCGAGCCCCAAAGCCACGCCTGCCGCCCCATACGCCGCCCCGCGCCATCCCGCGACACCACCCCGCCAGTCGCGGCCGCGCCAGCCGCTGCCGTCCGCAAAGCGTCCACTGCGGAACCCTCCACCACCAGCGCCGCCGTGAAAGCCGCCGCCGCCTCCGCGAAAGCCACCTCCCCCAAAACCGCCACGGGCCGACACGACGTCAGGCGAGAGCGTACTGGCCAGAGCGATAGCGAGTGCGGTCAAGATCATTTTACGCGACATATCTTTACTCCTCAGCTAGATCGTTCCGGGGAAACTATACCGTCCTCGGCGTTGAGTGATTTCAAAGATTGAAGATGGTTGATGGAAAAATCGAATGGCTGTGTTCAAGAACTTGACACGAGACGCAGATAACAGCGACCGTCAGGCCGGCTCATGCCGGTACAATTAAGGTTAAGCGGTCAATTCGCTCGCTCGATATCCGGCACAGGTGCAACTCTTCAATATGCGCGCAAAAAACATTTCGAACCTCATCGCCATTGGCGCCTGGGCGGCAATCATGTTCATTGCATACGCCACTTTGACTCGCGCGGGTTTCGTCTACGCGATCTATTATAAGCTGTCGCCACTTCTGCTGCGGCCGGAAATGCAAACCTATGCTCACTTTGAACACGTCATCGCATTTTTCGTCGTCGGCGCGCTCTTCAGCTTCGCTTATCCCCGACAAACGATCCTTGTTTGCAGTATCGTTCTCGGCGGAGCTGTGCTTCTCGAGATCTTGCAGACTCTGACGCCCGATCGCCACGGCACATTGGTCGATGCATTGGAGAAAATGGCAGGTGGTGCTGCCGGGATATTTTTGGCGCGCTGGCTTCGCCAATTTGGGTCCAGCAAAGGCTGGATCACATAAGAGCGGGAATTGGCTGAGTATCCTGCGCCGATGCATCTTCCGGCTTTTGTAGTCTAATTCACATTAGGATTGTAGACGTGCGTGCCAACGGCTTCAGCGAAAGAGCCGGCCTGACGCTGGGTGCCATATCCCGCGATGTGGATTGTTCGCGACTGGTCTAGGAGCGTTTTCAAGCGAAGTGGGAGCCGGTTCGCGTCAAGAAAAAGAGTCAAAACAAGACTCTAGCCGTTTCGATTCAATCGAAACGAAAAAGGCTCTAGAATCCAAATTGCAGAGGGCCGGCGATCCAGGTCAACCAGAGGCCAATGGCAAGATGCGGACCAAACGAGATCGCCTGCTTGCCGTCAAGCGCATAGCCTTCGGCCTTCAGGATTGCAAGGCTCGTCAGGGCCGAGAGCACCGCCGCCAAGAGTAACTCCGGAACGCCCTCGATCCCGATCCACAGTACACCTGCAGTCGCAAATTTTACGTCGCCAAAGCCAAGCCCATCGTGCCCGCGCACCCAGCGGTAGGTGACCCGGAACAGGCAGCCGGCGGCAAAAAACAGTATGGCCTCGGTGGCTCGCTGCACAAGCTCGCTTTGATCCAGCAGATACGTTTGAAGCAACCCGCCAATCGCGAGCGCGACAACCAGGCTGTTTGGGATAATGCCGTACCGCGCATCGATCGCACAGACCGCTGCCAGTACGGCCACGAGGTAGAGCCCACCTAGCATTTTTTCCGGCCAGACCGGGTCGCCGGCGAGGCTCCCTATCAGCCAAACCGCGCCAGCTATCAGGCACCACGCCACCAGCGCGTGCTGGCGGCCCATCCCACGCCAAGCCAGCGCCTCACCAAGGAATTTACCGGTACGGCCGCCGGTTTTGCGCAGCGCGCGAATCATTTTGGCGGGCCGTTGACGGAGAGCGAGACCACCAATTTTTCGTTCCGCGCGTCCAGCAAGACCTGGTCAGGCTTGACGGCCACGACCCGCCAGCCAGCGACCTCGTCATTGGCCTGAACCCACGCCCCGAGCGGATTTTGAGCCGACGTCAGAAATGCCTTCGCCAATTCTCCGCTCATGAACACGCCCTTCAAGGTAAAATTCGGATCCAGTATCACCGGCGGCGGCGGCGCCATCGCAACCGATACCGCTACCGCGGCCCCTTGCCGGCTGCGCGAAAACAGCGGACGCTGCAAAATATTCTCGAAGCCCGCAGGAGAGCGAATCTCGGTGTTCGGCGATGCGGACGCGCGCGCGCCGAGCCACGCGGGAAGACTTAGCGTGGACAACTCGACCGATGCCACGGCTGTTATGGTCGCCAGCCCGACCAGGCCAAGCCACACCGTCAGACCGACAATCAGAAAACGTGTTACAGGCCGTAGCCCCGCGAGCTCTCCTCGACCGGGCAGCTCCGCGCGCCCGAGAATCATGGCGACTCGGGATGTGAACGAACCTCGCTGCGAACCCGTCATGCGATCAAATAAGCGTTGGGGAACCAGCGGCCAGGCGGTCGCGGTCAGTGTTCCGCCATGGTCAACAAGGTTCGGATTTGCTCCGCGCTCACTCATTGGGAGATCACCTCCGCGTCGCCGCCTGGCGAGGCGCTGTCACGCATGGCTCCCTGCACTTTGAGCTCCGCCCGGATCAGGCCATCGTCCCCATCCGCTGCGCTTCGCAGCGAGGCCCCTGTCACGAACAGGAAAGGCTTTTGATTTTCGATGGCCAGAAGCAGATTTCGAATTGACGGCAAGGGCCCCTCCAGTTCCATGCTGACGGCGACCAAGCGAAATTGCTGGGTCCGGCTGCCTTGCACTCCGCGGATACCGAGTAGCCGCACGCCTGCATCTGTGGCGATCGCCTTCAGGTTGGCCTGCAGATCGGCGCTGATGACCCGTTCTTCGTTGCCGGGCAGAAATGGGTCGCCTGCCGGCGTGGCGCTCTTCATCAAGGCCTTCGTGTTTCGAGCAAGTGTCTGGAAGTGTGAAAGCTGCGCGGCGGATTCCGAAATCTGTTCGCTTCTGTCTGCAAAGTGCATCCACACAGGCACCAGGATGAACAACGTCAGGAAAACAAAAGCCGATGCGTTCAATGCCAGAAACAACGCATTGCGCGGCATCCTCTTGTTGACCAGATTGATCATGATGCGGAGCTCCGGGCACTTCCCGGCAGCTGCACTGTTCGGGCGCCGCGCACCTTGAAACTGATGCTGAAGCGGTCCTTGTGTTCGGTAGCATCAGGCGTAATCGCGGCGGCCAACGTCGCACCGGCGAACAGTGGGGATTGATCGATGATCCGAACCAGGTGCGCGGCATCCGCCGAGAAGCCAGATATCGTAACTCTGCCGTCTGCGATGTGCGTTTCGGTCAAAAACGTGTGGTCCGGCAGAACGCGCGACAGCTCGTCCCATATCTCGAGGATTCCCGCATCGGCCTTGATGGCAAAAAGCCGTGCAGCCTGGCTGGAGCCACCTCTGTCCTGCGCGCCCTCCCGGGCCTCGATCAGCGATGCCTCGATACCGGTCGCAACGCTGGCCTGGCACCATTCGAAGGTAACGAGCCCAAACATGACGGCGCCCAATCCGGCCGCGGCAAGAAGCTTGACGGCCCGTCGCGCCCAGGGCGGATCCACCTCGCCCCTAGTGCGGAAGGCAATGACCAGCGCCGCTTCGCTGTTGCCGTCGCTGGCCGCGAGAAAATCGACATCGCTCGCGGTGAGGCCGAGTTCAGCCAATGCAGCATCGGCCCGGTCCTTGCGAATGATCCAGTGACACATGGTCACTATATCGGCCGACCCATCCGTGATCGGGATTGATGCATGCCATATCTCCGAAAGTTGAAACGGTGTCCGCCGCAATACCTCCTGGTCCAGGATCTTCGGCAGGGCCGGCAGCGCGGCTTTCGGTACGCTGAGATCGCGCAGGAAGAAAAGATCGCGTCCGATGACCGGCCCGATGATCACCTGTTCACGCCTGAGACCGTTCTCCGCAAGCCACCCGTTGAGTTCGGTGGGCCCGAAGCGGTGCAGCGGAAACCGCGTCTCAACCGTGTCCGCAACAGATGTCAATCTGCAGACCGCGAGGTCGCGATCGCGCCATATCAGCAATCGCGGAATGACGTCGTCATCAACCCAGCTAAGCCAGCGCGCCGGAACCGCCTCTCGCAGTTGCGAGATCCACCATCGCGAAAAATCCCGCCAGCGCGCCGCAAGCGCGTGGAAGCTATCGGAGCGGGCAACCGATACCTCGGTCATGGCAATGACTGTCCTCTTTCGGGTCAGCATCTTCGATTCGACAACGAGAGCCTATTTACTAATTCTTTACGAAGGGTAACGAGCACAGGCCTTGCCCGTCTCGGTGGCCCTTTCGGACGCTAACCCTGGCGAAGAGCGACAATTGTCGCGGGCTCGTTTCGCCGCTCGTCTTCAAAGTCGATGCGAACCGAAACCAGATCCGGTAAATGCTCGAGGCCAGACCAGTCGCTGCGCCAGCCCGGAGCCGCAGACGGGCTGGTCCTGCCGAAATATCCGAAATTGATCTGCCGGACACCCCTGAGAACCACGACCCCAGGCACAGACGGTTCGGGAGCGCCCGTTTTCGCTTCTGTCGCCGACGCAATCACGTCTACGACGAGGTCCCCCCCACGCTGTCGAAGACTGATCTTGTGCGGCCCACCGCGAAGCGACCGTCCCTCGCTCAACCCCACAAACCCCATAGACCCCTGACGACCATCGAACATGACAGAAGCTTGCTGATTGCCGGTGCTGGCTCGGACCGGAAGCGCGGATCCGATCACGGTGGCGATGGCCTCGATCGCCTCATCCGTCTCGCGTCCGATCCCGCTCGCGCGGTCGGCATCGAACGCTCGGCGACCCATCAACAATCCGCCGGCAAGAAAGCCAACCAGCACCGCAAGGATTGCGAGCGACAGCAGCAGTTCGATCAACGTCAGGCCTTGCTCGCCGGGACGACGGCGGGCCGCGCGTGCGTATCTCCTGCTCTGCGCCGTCACCCTCATGGCCTGGGCTCGGAACCAAGTTTTAACCCTGAAAGCCTCGCCACGGTGCCGTCTGCAGCCTGTACTGCAACCTCAACCCAGTACGGGGAGATAGCGGCATTGCTTGCGGCCTGGCTGGTTTGACCGTCGCGCACCTCTGGCGGCTTCGCAGCGATATGAACTGCGGTGATCGTCTCCTGCCATTCGTAACTGTTACCGATACGGCCTTCACGGTGGCCCGGCACCAGCGGCCCCGCAATTCCGGCCGCTTCCAGGCGAGACTGCGCGAGGCGCAACGCGACGCGGCTGGCCTGCGCCCGGCCGTCGGAACGCATCGCAACCGCAATTCCAGTCGATATCGCGCCAAGGCCGAGCGCGAGAACAACGAATGCGACAAGGATCTCGAAGAGCGCAAAGCCCCGCTCGCCGGAGCGCCCGGCGGGAATCTGGAGCACCTGATTTGATGTTCTTCGGCTCATCGATCGAACTGCGGTTCGCCCGTAAGCCAGTTCACGGCGATGCGGGCCGCCCGCCCCTCGAGCATCAGCACGATCTCGCCACCGCTCGATTGACCGTCCGGGTAAAAGCGCATTCCGCCGCTGTCTCCGATCCGTTCGGTCTCGGCAACCGTCATCGCGACCGTCATTCCCCGCGGCAGCGAATGCATGGATCTCGCCATGCCGAATTGTTTGTTCTGGGTGTCGATGCGCACGATGGTCTCCGTATTGCTGGCCATTGCCTGCGCGCGTGCCAGTTGCAACGTCGCGGCAACGGCGCGAGCGGCGACCGCCACACGGGTTGCCGCGGTCTTCGGCTTGGCAGAGATCACAGCCGCGAGGATCAGCCCCATGATGCCCATGACCACGAGCAATTCGACCAATGTAAAGCCGGCCGATTGTTTCGCGGAGCGCTTCATTGAAATGCGAGGTCGTTGATCGAAAGCACGGCACTCATCACCTGCATGATGAGCCCGCCGATGCTGCCGCCGATCACCAGCGTCAGAATAGGCGTCACCAGGCCAACCATGCGCTCGATCTGCTGTTGCAGGTCACCTTCAAGAACGGTCGCGACCTGGATCAGCATCGGGCCAAGTTGTCCGGACTCCTCGCCGACCGCCACCAGGCGCTGTGCAGTTGCTGGCAGGAGGCCAATCCCGCCAAATGCCTGATGCAGCGGCGTCCCCTCTGGAACGCTTTCGATCGCCTGCTGGTAATGGGCATTCAAGTGCCTGTTGGTCACCAAGGCGCGGGCAGTGTGCATCGCCGACATCAGAGGGACCCTCGCGCTGAGCAATGTTCCGAGAGCGCGCGAAAATCCGCCGGCATCGCGGATCTGGATCATTTTGCCGACGACCGGCAACGAAAATTTTAGCCGGTCGAAGCCGAGCATCAAACCGGCATTGTGTCTTGCTTTCTTCCAAAGCAGTGTGCCGGCGACACCGCCAACCATCACCATGATTGCCGTCCTTATCCAGTTTTCCTGGAGGTCGGCAAGCGTGTTCAGGATGCCAGGGAGCGGAAGGCCGGCATCGGTGAAAATCGGGGAAATGCTGGGAACTAGAACAAATACGATGACCAGGACCGAAACCAGCGACATCAGCACCAGAATGGCCGGATAGACCAGTGCCGAAAGGACTTTACCGCGAATCTCGAGCCGCCGTGCCAGCAGCTCCGCAATCTGCTTGAGAACCTGGCCGGTGACGCCACCGGCCTCGCCGGCGCCCAGGATAGCCCTGTAGTCCGACGGAAAAACCTCCGGACGCCGTGCCATTGCCTCAGACAGCTGTGAGCCGGCCAGTACGTCTCTCAGAAGTCCGTTGGCGAGGCGAATTGTCTTCGGCGAGGCGCCAGGGCCTGCGATGATGCGAAATGCCGCATCCAGCGGCAGCCCGGAATTTGTCAGCGAGGCAAGTTCGACTGTAAAGGCGGTGAGCTCTTTCAAACTGAAACGGTTTGACTCAAACAGCTCACGTTTCCAGACCGGGATGGAGGCTTTGCCGCTTGAGGTCAGCGATTGGCCGGACCGGCCAGGGTTTTCGTCGGCTGTCCCAAAGGTTTCAAACGGGGTCAGGCCCGATCCGTACAGGGCATCGATCGCGGCATCGACGCCCTCGGCGACAATCGTGCCGGTCGTGACGACGCCTTGCGCGGTATAAGCCTTGTAATGGAACCTAGCCAACTGCCCATACCTCGTCAGGAAACACGCGTCACGCGCAGGACTTCCTCAAGCGTCGTCTCGCCGGCGCCGACTTTGACAAGTCCGTCCTCGTAAAGGGTGCGAAAGCCTGCCGCGCGCGCGAGCTGTTCGATCGCGCGCTGATCCTGGCTTCTCCTGCCGATCGCTTCGCGGATAGGGTCATCTATGACGAGTAGCTCGGATATCGTGGTTCGCCCGCTGTAGCCGGTGCCTCCACAGGCTTCGCAGCCGACCCTTTCGCGGCTGCGCGACAAATCGATCGACGCACCTTCTGGCACGGCCATCCTTAGCTTTCCATGCAGCCGATCGGCCACGCCATGCGGCCGCGCGCAGACCTGGCATAGCTTGCGAACCAGACGCTGCGCCATCACTCCCGAAACCGTCGAGGCAAGAAGATAGCGCTCCAGTCCGATGTCGATCAGCCGCGTGATGGCAGCCACCGCGCTATTGGTATGCAGCGTCGAGAACACCAGGTGCCCGGTCAGGGCGGCCTGGATCGCGATCCGCGCCGTCTCAAGATCGCGAATTTCGCCGATCATGACGACGTCCGGATCCTGACGCAGGATCGACCGCAGCGCCGCAGGAAAGTCGAGGCCGATCTGCGGCTGGACCTGGATCTGGTTGATTCCGGAAAGCTGGTACTCGATGGGATCTTCCACGGTGAACAGCTTCAACTCGGGCCGGTTGAGATGCTTCAACGCCGTGTACAGCGTGGTAGTCTTGCCGCTGCCGGTCGGACCCGTGACAAGGACGATTCCATTGGGCAGTGACATCAGGCGATGCAGGCTCGCCTGAATTGCCTCATCGAGGCCAAGCTTGGTGAAGTCGAGCTCGACGCGGCTGCGGTCGAGAATTCGCATAACGACGCTCTCGCCGAACACCGTCGGCAGCGTGGATACACGAATGTCGATCTCGACGCCGCGTACCGCAGTCTTGATGCGCCCGTCATGTGGCAGCCGCCGCTCGGCGATGTCGAGTTTGGCCATGATCTTGACGCGCGTGGTCAGCGCGGCTCGCAGCGTGGAGGGAATAAGCCGCTCCTGCTGGAGAAAGCCGTCGATCCGATACCTGACTGCGACGGCGTCACGCCCGGGTTCGATGTGAATATCGGAAGCACCCCGCTCGACCGCTCTTGCGATGATCTGATTGACAAGGCGAATGACAGGAGCCTCGTTAGCGATATCGCGCAAACGCTCGATATCGAACTCGCTGCCATCACCGCTGACGAGGGCGGCCACCTCCTCCTCATCAGTATGAGTTTCTCCGCCCGCGTCATGGTACAGCGTGCGCAGGGCGCGTTCGATTTCCGCCGGGGCGATAACGGCAAGATTGACCTGCGCATCGAGCATGTAGCTGATGGCCATTGCCGCATCCTCGACGAAAGGATCGGCGGTCGCAATCAGAAGGCTTTTGCCTTCAAGCGAAATCGGAAGGATTCGGTTGGCCTTCAGGAACGGAAGCTTCAGCCTGTCCGCAAGGACAGGCTTCTCGGGCAGGTTGCCCGGACCGATCAGGGGCAGATTGCAATAAGCCGCATAGGCGATGCACAGGTCGCTTTCGGAGATAAGCCCAAGTTTCACGAGGACAAAGTCGAGACGCTCGGATGCGGCTTCAGCGGCCCGCCGGGCCCTCGAAATCGCAGCCGGGTCGACAAGGCCCTCGCTGGCAAGAAGCTCGGCAAAGGCCTGCGCGAATGCGGGGTATTTTGGCGGAACCCCGGCGCTCCTGGTGCGGGAGGGGGCGGGCTGCAGCAATTGCTGAAATTCGAATGACATGGCGCTGTTCGGCGGCCCCAGCAGGGGCGGTTTTTGATCGCCGGATTTTAAGGGATTTTCATTAACACAACCTGTTTGACACGCTTTGTTTGCCATTTCGGCTTAAATGGCTTACGGGGGGTGGATCTCCAGCCTAAATCATCGTCGCGAGAGGCGCCGACGTGGCAAGCATGCCAACTTCGCGATTGTATCGGCCCTGCAAGGCAAACCGCTGCCCGAAGACAGCTCTGCAAGCTCGTTCCGGCCACAGCTCGACCGCGGACCAGGCTGGCTTTGCGCTGGTCGCGGTCATCTGGAGTTTGGGGCTTATTACGCTGCTCGCGACCGCCGTGATCGTCGGCGCGCGATATCGGACAAAAATGACGTCGAGCCTTGTTTCCGTGACCTCCGCCACGACGGCGGCAGAGAGCGCCATCAATCTCGCAATCATGACGGCCTTGACGGCAACGCCTGCCCAAACCGTTAAGTTTCCGTTACGCTGCCGAATGCCCGGCGGAGAACAGCTAACCCTCACGCTCGAGCAGGAAGCCGGAAAAGTTGACCTGAACACCGCGACGCCAGCGGTCCTCGCCCGCCTTTTCACCGCGCTGACGTTCGATCAATCGATGGGAACCCGGATTGCCGCGCGGATAGTGGAGTTCCGTGATCCCGGCAATAATCGGCCGAAAGACCTCGGCCCTCGCGGATCCGACCAAAAAACCGGCAATTCCGAGAATGCCGGTTTTACGACGATCATGCAGTTGGACCAGATCGACGGGATCTCGCCCCGTCTGTTTCGGACCGCCCTCCGCTTCGTGACTGTTCGCTCCGGACGTCCGGAACCAGTAGCGGAGGCGGCCTTGCCCGCGCTGCGCAAAGCCCTCGGCCTTGATCAGGCATCTGTCGGGGCAGATCACGGTGCGCCCGTCAATGGCAGCGTGACTATCCGGGCGGATGTAAGCACTCCGGATGGAGTTCGCTTTATTCGCGAGGCTCTTGTTTCTTTCTCGGAGGATGGCCGGCCGTATCTGATCCGCGAGTGGCGACACGGAAATATCGACCCAGGCGCGCATGCGCTGACGCAACGAGAAGCCGGGCTTGCTGACGAGGGTTGCTTTCGAATTGGTGGCGCGGTCGGAAGCTGACGTTTTATATCCTGCGCGGCTCGTCAGCCCTTGGACTTCAAAACCGCGGATGGGCGCTTGATCGAATCTTCAAGCTTCGTTCGTTCATAGACCACCGCCGGACCAGGCTCCATGACCATACAGCCCCTGTAGCGTTGCAGGTCCGACAGCGCGTCCAGCCGCCGGCGCTCGTCGACTAATTGCTTGGGCGCGTCTTGTGGAAATCTTTCGTAGCCATAACCGGCCAAAGGCCCTACCGAAAGCCAGTACTCCAGGCGCGCCGCCCTCGCGGCCGCAAAACGGAAAGACGCGGCGATGGCTTGGCACGTCATCATCTCATCGACAGGAAGCAACATGTAGGGCGGCGGTTCGGAGAGAGTGGAATTTGTAACGCAGCCTCCGAGCGCGCTCAGGCCACCCCACAGCAGCCCCAGTCGTGCAAATGTGCCGATCCCTCGTCGTCTCACTGTCCCGTCATCCGCTGCAGGGTGTTGATGGGTGTCGGCTCGCGCGTCGAAGTATGCGGCATGTAGACATTCATCTTGCGCCGATACTCTTCGGTCACCAGGCGGCTTTCCGAGGCGTCTCTGACAACACGGGGCATGATCAGAACGATGAGCTCCGTCTTGTTGTGGGAATTATCCCTGTTAGAAAACAACCCCCCAATTCCGGGCAGGTCGCCGAGCAGTGGAAGCTGATTGCTTGTCTTGGAGACCTGATCCTGAATCATGCCGCCCAAGGCCAGGACCTCTCCATCGTTGACCACGACGGTTGTCTTGACGCGGCGTTGTTGAATGGTTGGAGAATTGATGGTGGATGTGGTGGTCTGGACCACACTGCTGACCTCCTGCTCGATCTCCAATTGCACGCGGCCGCTTTCGTTGATGCGGGGGGTCACGGAAAGGATTACACCGGTGTCCTGCATTGTGATCGAGTTCACGATCGCCGTGCTTGCCGTGACCGTGCTGGTTGCCGTTTGCGTCGTGATCGGGACCTGATCACCGATCTGCAACCTGGCCGTTTTATTGTCCAGTACCATCAGTGATGGCGTCGATATGACATTGACATGAGTGAGCGCATTCAAGGCGCTGAGCGTTGCTGCGATGTTGGCGGCATTGACCACATAGTTGAAGCCGGGAAACGCCGCGGCTACGCCGCCCGTAACCGCATTTGAAAACGTGGCCGTTGGGGTTCCGCCCTTGGAAAGCTGCCATTGGACCCCGTATTGGAGATCGTCGTTCAGCGTCACTTCCGCGATCACCGCTTCGATCATGACCTGGCTCGCCACAACGTCGAGGCCTTCAATTACACGAAGGACACGCTGGTAGTCCCGATCGTTGGCCATGATGAGGAGCGAGTTCTTGGTATCGTCTGCCACGATTTTGATTTGCGGCGCGCCGGCTGGCCCGGTCGACGGGGATGCCGCCGTCTCCGCGGAATCGGGTGAGTCCGGTTCATTGTTCAGCGCCCGCGCCAGGGTTTGCAGGTCCCCGCCGCCAGGACCGCCGCTTCGTGCCAATCCGCCTTGTCCGTTCGGATCTGGATTAGGCGCCCCGCCGCCGGGCCCGGGGGCCGTTCCGGCGGCACTTGCAAGGCTGACTTGCTTCGATCGCGGCGAGACATTTCTCGTCGGGTGCACCACTTTCATTTCATTCGAGAACATCGACTGAAGAACGCTGGCGAGCTCCGCGGAGGGGCGATTTTGCACTTGATAGACATGAAGCTGCGGATCGACCCCGTTGGCCTTGGCGTCGAGCCGCCTGATCCAGGTCTGAGCGCGTGGCAAATAGCTTGGCTGGGAAGTTACAACGAGGATCGCGCCCAAACGGGTATTCGGAATGAACTTTACACGCCCCTTCAGGGGTCCTTCCTTGTCCGAGGCAAATACGGCCTTCAGTTCATCGACCAGCTTTTCTGGTTGGGACGACTTCACGGGCACAACTGCAAACGACATCCCTCGCATGACATCGACATCGAAGATCGAAATCGAGTCGAGCATGCTGCTGATTTCGCCCGGAGATCCCTTAAGCGCGAGAATGTTGCGCGCATCATCGGCCTGGACGATGGCGCCCTTCGGCACCATCGGCTCCAGCACGCGCGCCACCTCTGTCGCGGAGACATATTTCAGCTGTACAACGCGAATGCCATTGCCCCCGATCGCGCCATCTCTCGGCGCGCTGCCGGTCGCGATGGCGCCGGTGGCGGCCTGGTCTGCGGGGGCAATCCGGTAGATGCCACGGCTCTGGACCAGCACGGCCCCGATTGGTGCGAGAGCTGCCTGGAACAACTCCAGCGCGCCGGCCTTGGTGACTGGCTGGGTCGTCTGCACCGATACGACCCCGTCGACACGGGGGTCGACCACGTAGTTCACGCCGATCATGTCCCCCAGAACGGTCTTGGCGGCCTGCTGCAAGGGTACGCTTGACAGATTGAGAACCACGTCGGCGTCGCTAGCCGCTGCCGCTTGGCCGGGCGAGGAGCCCCCGATCATTTGTCCGCTGCCCCCTTCGGTCACCGCAACCGCTTGGGACGAGGGCGATGGCAATGAGATCGCCGCCGGCGCACGATCGTAGGCAAACGAATCCAGCGAAGCCGGCTGTCCCGCAGCGAGTCTCGGCTCTGAAGCAACGGTTGGACGGATCGCGCCGGGACTGCTGCAGCCAGAAACGGCGATTACCGCCATCAAACAGGTGGCGAACCTCGTCGCAAGGCTACGAGAAAGCAACAAGGCCAAGGCTCCAGCGGCACGGCTATGCCGACAAAATTGCACGTAAATATTTGGTAAATCATCATGGTTAATTGATCGTAAATCGTGGTCAGCCGTCCGGGACCAATTCGGACAGCTCCTGATGCGTCCTGCCTGACCAGAGACCGCCCGCCTGGGCCATGGTGGCCGGGGAGGCCACTTTGGCAGCTAGCAATGCCCTATTCGACGCGCCGCCGCGCACAGGGGCTGGCCCTCATGTCGACGGAAACCGGTTCATTGAAATCGGCCGGCCTGGCCAGAACCTCGATTGGCTGAGCGGTCACGAAGTGCTATTGAAATTGATTAGGCCTGCGCCGACGAACTGGTGGGCCACGGCGTCGGTCGAACAATGCAGCTTGGAGGGCTCGATGAACGCTTTGACCAGTTTCGTGAGCGAAACTCATTCGATCGTCGGATCGTGTATCAACTGCACCACCCCGGCAAACCTGATCGCTACGCTTGCGCTTATATTGATCGGCGCTGGGCTGGCCGCCGGCTTTGAGCGTCGCAAATCGGGCCGCCAATGCGAACAGTCAAACGGAAGCAGCTAGTGGCCGCTATCGAGTTCGCTGAACCGGGGGTGGCGGCAACGGCGACCGATCAGCAACCGAACACGACGGAAGATAATGATCAATCGTTGCTCTTCGCATACTCTGCAAATTTCTTGTAGATCCAGTGCCGGCCATCATGGCGCCGCCATACCCTGCCCCACAAAAGCCGGCCGGTGATCGAGCGCCTCGGGATCACGACAGTCCACAGGTGCCAGACGTCCGCCCAGGCGCGTTGCGGACCGGGATTCAATATCTGAAGAAGATCCTGAATAATGCTCATCCAGTTCATACTTTTCATGGGAAGCAAAGCCGCCGGCACCATTCCCGGCCCCATGCTTTTGCGGTCCTATTTGGTCGCGGAAGATGACTTGCCCGACAGGATTCGAACCCGTTCCCGGAGAGTGCAAAGCTCTTGATATTGCCGCGCAAGGTTGACGAATCGGATTCGCAGCCGATTCTTCACCGCGGATTTCTTACGTCGACGAAAATTCCTCATGTTCGAACAATAGCGCCGCAATGTGCCGGTGCAATCGATGCTAGGTATTAAGCTAACCCGTCAACCTTACCCAGGACGGAGCGGTCAGGGTGCTCAAAGTTCCATTCCGGGCCTGAATGTGAGACGCAACGTCCACTTCATTTGCGGCTGGCTCTGGCCGATGCAAAAGCGGCCATCTTGTATAGGCACGCGCAACACTGAAGCTGGCTTCCCGTTGCAGCACCGTTGTATGGTCTCTGGATGCCCCGGCTGGTAGATTGAAAGCCGAGTATAAAACGGCTCAACGGTCACGACGACATCTGCAAGACGAACCCCGGCCGGCACGCGACTGCTCCAGTCAACCAGCCGATCGGCAGGCTGGCACGCCAGAACAAAGGCTATCAGGATTTTTTCCACGATCGTTTCGGCGTCCGCGTGATCCCTAATCCATTCGGACCGTACGAGGATCTGCAATTACCTCGTCCAGTCGCGTTTTTAAAGCCGACGTCCCGGATGCCCCGTACCCCACTTCATGTACGGGATAACATTCACCTCGATCTGATGGCCGCGGCTTATGCAGCTCGCCGAACAATTGCCATCACAGCGCGGCGTGACAAGGCTAAATCCTGGTTTTTATGTCGACAGTCAGGGCGCATTCGCCAACCGCTTGGCCGTGGAAATGTCATCCCGCCTGGATGTTCCCCTGCCCTATTGCACTACTCGAGCAGAAAGAGTTCGGCGAGCCGATGGTCCGGATCAACCATCGTTCGGGTCGACGGCGCAATGTTTGGTTGCAGCGAAAAGCTGACTTGGGATGCCGAAGCTGAATTCCACCATTGAATGAAAAGGGAATTGCGGACCAACCGTCGACATCCCATTCAATTGAGCCTCGCGCAAGGTGGCTCCGTCTTGATTGCCAATCTTTACCTGTTCTGGCAGCTCTGCCGACAGGTCTGCGCTTGGCTATCGCATGCACTCAGGCAGGGGGTGCTAAACGTTGTCGGACAGACCCGCTTGCAAGATTCATTTTGGTTGGCGCAGCTGGAAAAACAGGCATCTGCGGCAGCGTCCGCAAATCGCAGTTTACCTTTAGCCGCCATACCGGGATCTGCGAGTGCAGGTCCGATCAAGCCAATCAAAAATACCACGCCAACTGCAAGCTTCATCACGGATCTCCGAACAGTTCGAACTGTCGTGCAGTAGAGTTAACCGTCTGACACGCGCGCGCCGTGAAATTGATTTACCGCCTACGCGCGCGCCCGGCGTTCATTGCTCTTATTGTTCTTGTTCGACTCGGCGTTGCTAATCGCAAACTCTTCAATCGTGTGACCGGTCTTGAGAGCTGCAGCCAACCAGCGGGGTTGCTTGCCGCGCCCCGACCAGGTCTCTGAAGGTTCGTCCGGGTTTCGGTATTTTGGAAACACCCGCGGATATTTACGCCGTTCCCGGGGCGCATCCTTCAAGGACCGCGCATCCGGGTCCGGTTGGCGCATCTCCTTTTCGCGGCGAAGTTGCGTCAAACGTTTTTCAAGCTCGCGCTTTTCCGACGTTAACCGGACGGACAGGACCCGGCTAATTTCCTCATGCAGCTGCCACATCTCGTCAACCGACATCGCATCAAGATTTAGCTTCTTGCTCATCTGCATCTTTCAATTTTTTTGCAACTATGCGATTCGGCGACTGATTATATAAAGGTCACTTTGACGCTTTCTAGTCCAAATGTCGACAAAATGAAATTTCAATAAATCACCTGGGGATTAGTCGTATAATAGCGAGAATAATCCCTAAGTACCTTCAGTTACACACTATTTTGGCAGCGGCGGCGGCAAACCCAATGATATTGGCAGCAGGTGCGCCAAGGGCTTACAGGCTCAAATTCCAGGCTTTCCCGCTTCTTCCGGCCAAACCTGACGATCTTCGTTCAATCCTGCCGGCCATGGCGGCGCGCGGCGAAATTGCCGACGCTTGCAAAAAGGAATTCTTCAAGTCTTGCCGGCCACTCGCCATCTTGCGAAAAATGAAGCGGGATTTCCGAATCAGGAAATTTGGCTTGCCGGATTTCGGCACGTGCGCGCGCCCCGCGCATCCCCGCCAGTTCTTATTAATCCTCGATCGCGGCAGACCAACGCTCAATAGGCATTACGCTTCCGCAACACCTCAAAAAATGTCTTGATCAAGATCTGGATGTCGAGCCACAGGCTCCAGTTATTGATATACCACAGGTCAAGCTTCACTCGCTCCGAGATGTGCTCGATCGACGGCGTGGCGCCTCTCGCGCCGTTGCATTGGGCCCACCCTGTTATGCCCGGCTTAACGTGATGGCGAAAGGCGTAGTCACCTACGACGTTTTCGAAATAGTTGTCGTGGGCCAGGGCATGAGGACGCGGTCCGATCAACGACATGTCGCCCTTCAGCACATTCAGCAACTGGGGCAATTCGTCAATGCTCGCCGACCGCAGCAGTCGCCCGATGCTCGTTACCCGGGGATCGTCACGCGCGGCCTGCGCGACGATTGGCCCGTTCTCTTGAACCGTCATCGTCCGAAATTTGAACATGACAAACTGCCTGCCGTTGAATCCTTTCCGGTGCTGCCTGAAAATGACCGGGCCCGGACCATCAAGTTTGATCGCAATCGCAGTGAGGGCCATGACCGGCAGGAAGAATATCAACGTCAAGGTAGCCACGCAGATATCCATCATGCGCTTGACGAAACGCTCAACCCCGCTGAGGGGCGCCCGCTGGATCTCGATGGCCAATACGCGCTGACGCGCCGACGAGGCATAGTTGGTCAACGATCGAACGCGCATGTCGGGCAACAACCGCGCGGCCACGGGAAGCGTCTTGATCTGATCTCTGACGAATTCCATGCGGCAGGCGTCGCCCCAAGGCATTGCGAGCAAGATCTCCCTGCAGTTATGGCGTCTCACAAAGCTGGCGACGGAATCAAAAATACGAGCATCCGTCGAGCTGCGCAGCAACGGATCGTCCTCCTGGCTCAACGCAAACCGATTGACCTCGGCCGCTCCAAAAAAAGCCAGCAGATCCTGCGGCCCCAGCGCGGCCAATTCATTGAAGTCGCCAATCAGGACAATATCGCGACGTCCAATCGCTCCCCTTGATACGGCGGCGGCCAGAGCCAGCTTTGTAAGCTTGCGCACCCCCAACAAGCCAACCGGTGCGAGAAAATAAAACACCACAAAGGCACCGCGAGAATAGGCCACGCCAATCTTGAGAAGAAAGGCGAAGAATGCGAGCAGCAACCCTGTCGTAAACCAGCAGACGAGAATTTCGCCGATCTCGACCCGCGGCTTTGCACTGTCCGGAAAATCGTAGTATCCGCTGCCGCTCATTCGCAGGATGTGAACAAAGCTCGCCAGAAGCCCGACTGCGCAATGCGGAAGGATATTCGGCATCGGATTGCCTACTGACAATTGGTAGCCGATCCCGCCAACTATGCTCGACAGCAGAATGATAGATGCGTCGGCAGTTGACAAAAGATAGGGAATGGCATCGCCGGAGAGACTGTTCGGTCGCTTCCCCGAGGAATCGTCGAGCTGGGCGGCTTTGTCGCGAATATCTGACCCGATCGACATAATTTCCGCCGCCAATTGCTGTCGTTCACTATCCATTTTGGCGTGAGGAAGCACAAATTCCCTCGACCGCCAAACACCAAAGTAACTTTTCGTTAACGCCCTCAAGGATAGGCTCGGCCGGGGTGCGGCGCAACATTAATTTGCTGGGCAGTAGACCCCTTCAGTTTGGAGCATATTAAACGATGCTACCTCTGCTCGCCTGCGCCGCCGGCATTTATCTGGGCCTTTATTTCAATATCTTGGTGTTATTGCCGTTCTCAATACTTGGGGCTGGGGCATATGTTTTCTCGGGCTGGGCGGCAGGTCAAAGCTTCATCGACAGCGCCGCCATTCTTTTGTTTCCGATGATTTCTGTTCAGGCGGGCTATATGCTCGGACTTACCGCGCGCGAGGCTTACGGACAGCTCCGTGCACGACTGAACATCGGCCAATCCCGGCAAATCTAGACTCTCTCAGCCTCGTCGTGGTTGGGGTCGGTTGACTTCAGGCCGGGCTTTCGCACACGAATAAGGCTGTGCAATTCCTTCGTGCCTTCGCCTGGTTGCTGGTCATAGGTTGGTCGTGGTGAGCGTGGTTCCGGCCTCGGAGCGGCCGGACACTGGCGTCCAGCACGACTACGAACACTTTTATTGCATTTGGTTTTGTCGGGTTTATCTTCGCCCTCGCCTATTCGCGGCGGCCATTCGTTTTGTTTCCATCCGCGATCCTCTTCACGGCGGCCCTCGAACTCATGCAATTTTTGGCTTTGCTCATTTGTCCGTGAAAACGTTCAGGCGATCTCGGATTTGCACTACTCCCAACATGCGAGCTATTTCCTGGGCTCCGAAAAACAACGCCTCGAAAGGTCTTGAAGCGCCGCTAAACTTGCAATTTGCCGATCCAGCTCCTGGAGCCGTTGCTCGCCGATTTTCATTTGCTGCTCATACCCCTCGATCCTGGACGTGTCCTTCGTCTCGCGGGTCAAGTATTCGTCGTCACCCGTTCCCGTCGCAAAGGATGCAAGGTCGCGCGCTGTGTCAACTCGGGCACGCAAGGCTTCTCTTTCGTTCACCGCGGCCGTCACCGCGGCATCAATCGCCTGAACGACCGCAGCAATACGCTCAAGGTCGGTCTGGGCATCACGCTGCACCGAACGAAATTGAAACAGTTTTTTCAATTTTACCTCCTTTTTCAAGGGTATTGGCGAAACCGTTTTAATTCGGAAACCACAAAAACTTCCCGAATGTCTGCCCGAAATGGCAGACGCCATAGCTAAGCCCCGGAATATTCGAATTCTGGTGCCGCCCGATCATAACGACAATGCCCAAGGAAATGGATGGCAAAAGCCGTCCCGGCGGCATGAAAACCCACGAAACCGGCGATTTTCGAGCTTTTATAAAGGAAATCGGCAGGGTAGATTTTGGCAGACGATTCGCGGTCTCTGAAGATATCGAGGGCGGCGCAGATGAGCACATTGGAAGCCGTCGTGTTGGGAATGATGGTCTCCTGGACGCCGTGCGCGATTATCGTGGCGTATTTTCTATGGAAGGCACCAATTCAGGACTAGGGCCCCTAAACGTCTCTTGCGCTTGCCGCGATCAATTCACTAGCATCAAATGCATCTGGCCATCGCTATTGCCCAATGATCTGCCTGAGTTAGGGTAGTATAAATACAAGAATACTTGGGAGTTGCCAGTCGAATTGCATTTTCCGCGCTCCGCTTAAGGCAGCAGCTTCGACGGAAGGCAAAATGAGATTTCGTGACGCGCTAAAATTCTCGCTTCAATTATTTTTGCCTGAACGGGCCGCTCTCGCGATTGAACGTTTTGCGATTGAACGTACTGGTCAGGGTGACCCCGTTTTACGCGGACAATCAGCATCGACGACCGGCGAGGTCGATCATATCAACAACGCTCGGAAAATGATTGAAGACCTGGACGGCAGCCAGTTTGGCGGGCCTTCGTTCGGACCGCAAACGATCGCGTTGATGTCGCGAGCGCTCGAGGACGCCCAGGCCTCGCTGCCACAGCCGATTTCAGATGATTGCGCCCGCGCAATCGCCGCATCTATTCTGAAAGTAGCTGCCGCCGGCGAGCGTGATCCGGTTCGGCTGAGAACTCTGGCAATGTCGGCCCTGAAACCAGAAGACGGGCCCGCTATCGAGGCGCCCTCGGCGAGGCCTTGCGCTTAGAGATTAGTCCTTGCCTGATCCAGCAAGCCATTTGTCACTGGTGATCTGAAGTTATTTGGTTTAAGTCTGAATTCGCCCGCATTCCGGCGGCCTGCCGCCAAACGCGCAATGAAGGGCAAGAGCGAACAACCGCATGGCAACCCTTCCAAAAATTGCGCTCTTTATCGACGGCGCCAATCTCTATGCCACCGCCAAGATGCTCGGCTTTGACATCGACTTCAAACGCCTGCTTCACGAATTTCAAAGTCGCGGCGAGCTTGTTCGTGCGTTCTACTATACGGCCATTTTCGAAGACCAGGAATTTTCGACAATTCGGCCCCTGCTCGACTGGCTCGATTACAATGGCTTCACCGTTGTTACAAAGCCGACCAAGGAGTTCACCGATGCCAGCGGCCGCCGCAAGGTCAAGGGCAACATGGACATCGAGCTGGCGGTCGATGCGATGGAGCTCGCCGGGCGTGTTGACCAGATTGTGCTGTTTTCCGGCGACGGCGATTTTCGCTCCCTGGTCGAGGCAGTGCAGCGGCGCGGCGTCCGCGTGACGGTGGTTTCGACGATTTCGAGCCAGCCGCCGATGATCGCCGACGAATTGCGGCGCCAGACCGACGCCTTCATCGACTTGAAGGAGTTGCAGTCCAGGCTGAGCCGCGAAACGTCACGGCAGATGCCGCGTTCGGTTGTCCCGAACGCCGCCCCATAATTCGCAACCTACCTGTCCTTGCGGCAGCGCATCGGCACCTCAGGACCGCCGTTGCCTGTTGGACGGGCTTAGCGCCAGGTTCGATTCCACCTGGAATTTTCTCAAACTGCCGTGCAACCAACCGGCCCCTGGCCATGGCCAAATCGCCAAGGGCTGGAGAGAACACGCCCGAGACTACGGACAGCTCCTGGATCTCTCGGTGTTTTCCGCGGCAGCCGATATTGCGGGTGTGAGAAAGCCACGCCAGAGCATACGTTCCACGCGACAACTCGAGAACCACCGAGCCGGAGCTGTCGTTCACCAGCCGAATTCCATCGCGCGTTTTACTTCGCGCCTTCACGCAAGGCTCAGCTTTCCCGACCAATGGCCGGTTTCGCCACCAACTGCAGGTGGAGCGCGACCAGCACATTTATGACCTTTTCAAATGCGGGGCTCAATTCTCCCTTGAACGACCGATAGAGGGTATCGCGACGCATTCCGGCCTTCTGCGAAAAACCTCGTCACGCCCTGAGCCCGCACCACGTCGCCCGATCGCTTTCGTGATGAGGACCGGATCGCCGGTCGAAAGGGCTTCATTGAGATAATTCGGCGATGGCCGCGGGCTCATCGCGATATCGGGCGGCAGAGAAAGCTTTAGCCCGAGCCATTCGTTTCGTACTCTTCGCACTCATTTCATCTCCAGATCCGAACCTGTAAAGCCGGCGGCTCCGGCGAACTTCAACTGTATTCGATATAGATGAGGTTGCGGTATGGGAAACACCTGCAGCAACGATTGCGCCACCGCAGGCCGCCGCCAGCCGCGCAAAACCGCTTGCTGCCGCGGTTAAGCAACCAGCGAAACAACCTTGAAATGACAAATATCCGGCTCAAGACTTTGCCGACGGGCTCGAAGAATGTCTTTCGTTTCAGAAAGCGCGCAGGTCGCTTCGTGGCGCCAACCAGGCCGGTCTGTTGGTATCCGTTATTCGGGGCAGGCCGAAGTTCGCCGGCAAAGGGTCAAAACGTCGCCTTTGGCCCGCAACGGACATGGGTCGATCAGTTTTCCAAACTTCATCTTGCTTTGCAGAGAACCACATTGATGTAGCCCTCGGGCCACCCTTCAAACTCGGCCATACGCTTGAAACCTGACTTTTTAAACATTCCCGGCGCCTGGAAGTCATAGCTCGTTACCCAAATCCGGCGAACGCCTCGACTGCATGCCTCCTCGAAGAAAGCAGTGCGCGCGCGTAACCGCGTCCTCGATATGGCTCGTCGACCCTCATTTGTATAAGTTCGGAAGTAGCCCCCCACGTATAGCCAAGGTCGGCAAATACGGCTGACACGCTCATACAATGCGACTGCCGCTGCCGGGGTCATGGTTTAGGATTTGCTAAGGCGATCGTTCAACTGCGGGCGAGCCCGAGATCCGAACCTTAAAAGTTTAGGCGTATTAGAGGCTGCATGGGATCAAACGGCGGGGGCCTCAAATGGACATCGAGATTCTTGGATTTCTGGGTTTTGTTTTCGCGGCGACGTCACTCGTCGCAAAAGTTTTTGAGCGTCGTAGGGACGTCTTGCACGGTTCCTACATTGAAGGCGGCGAGTATCACCCAGCGAGAGAACTTTGGGCGCCTTCTATTATCGATCGCCTTCGCTGGAAGGCCCAAAACATGATCTACCTCGCCTCGATCGTTTTGATCTGGGCACGCTGAAGAGGGTCGAGCACTTCGCCACCCCGCACGAGCGATCTGGATCCAAGGTTGTTTGCAGCGATTGCGGCAGCCTATCGATCAAGGTAGCAGATCCCGTGACCGCGGCGGGCACCACGCTGGTCGATTCCGGTCACTGCAACGCCGTCCGTGGCACGCTTTCCGATCTGCACAATCTGGCGCGGCGAGGAACCGACCTATTCGAGTTCTAGTCCCGAACCCGACTATCCCTAGAATTAAAGCGACGTCGGCCTCTATCCCGCGATTCAAATCGCGCCCTGCCAGGCCGACCGATGCGTGAGGAGGGGTTAGCGCGCCTCAGGTCAGGTTAAGTGCCGGGCGTGCAACGTAAACAGCAGCAGTGGTGCTGTCCCCATTTCCGCTCCGTCTTCAGCCCAGCGCAATGATGGCGGCTCGCCCGAGATCAGTGATTTCATAGTGGACGGCACCAAGTGCCACGGCCTGCGATGTTACGTATTTTTCTTGCACCAGGCGATCAAGCAGTCGGTGATCAAACACTGGCGGACTGGTCCACGGCTCGATCGACAGCCGCGTCAGAAAATCTCGCTCGACGCTGTTTAGTCTCATTGTTGGCCCCACACCACTTACCGACGCAGTATTCGGCAACCAGAGGATGAAATCAAGTCTGGTGCGAAGGCCGCCCGCGAAGGCTTGGTATCGCCGCAAATGTCGTTGCAGGGGGCCAGTAGGCGGGATCAAGCGAATGCCGAGGTGACCATAATTTATTCGGAAGGCCTGGGGGCCTGGAACTTGGGGGCCAGGAACTTGGGAGCCAGGAAGGAGCCCAGGCGAAATTCGTCTCCGGCTTCTCCCGCACTTGCCAAAGTCTGGACGAGCGTGAACGCCGCGTTCGGAAACTGCTGCCAGATTGCGAGATCGTCGGCTGTTATCGTCAGCCAGCCGAATGTGAACATGTACCGGCCAGGTTCGGTCACTCCTCCGACCTGCGGCCAAGTGATCTTATTTATGTCCAATCGTTCCCCTCCGCCTTCAGCCCCGGCTCGGCAAACGGCGTTTGAGGATCGGACAGTTCGACCCCGCCGGTTTGATCCCCATTTACACGGTACATAAAGTAGCCTTTTTCGGCAATGCGGGCTTTCATTGCCGGACCAAGTTCGATCGACGATCGTATCAACTCCCAGCCGCCAGCTTTGAAACGGAAAGGCGGAACGACATCTTTTGCGACAAAAATCAGGAGATTTGAATCGCCTAAGCTGCGATAATTGTCGAAGCCTTCCGCGGTTCGGCCTTCTTGGCTGGTATCAGCTTCCGTCGACGATTCGCTGCTGTTTCCTGTCATCGCCGCTGTCACTTTCCCCGCCGGCTTCAGCCGGGGCGCTCTTCCGAAACCCTGACCGCTATCTTGTAAGACCTCGCTTCCATTTCAGCCCATTTCACCGCCTGGCCGTAGTCGGGAAGCTGCACGACCATTTCCTGGCCACGAAGGGCGACGATCACGTCGCATTCCAGACAGTCGCTATTTCGACGGATCCAGATCTCTTCCCGATGCTCAGGTTTGCCCATGGGTTCGAGTCTTCTGTTTGGGAGCGGGGGTCAACGCGAGAAGGTTATGGGATTCGCTGATCGCGTGGAAGGGCTCGAACTGGGATCAACGTCTTGCCGGGCTTGGCTTAGCGAGCGGTCCTGACGTCACCAGGGGCAGCCTTGCTGTGGCAAGGTAGGGCAGCCGCATCCAATACGACGAGCCTTGACGCCGCGCGCCTGTTGATCGCCGCGGCTGGAAGCTCATTCGTCAAGGACTCCCTTGAGACGCTCGAAGGCTTTGGAAAGCTCAGGCCGGCGAGAAAATCGCCTCGACCGCGTGGCGTGAAGGAAATCACGCTGGAGATGCATCTGGCGGAAGTGATGCAAAAGCTTGTCGACGAGCGCGATCGGCTTCCTGACGCTTACCGTCGACCGGTTGGCCCCGGAGTTGATTCAAGGATAGCGCTGCGAATGATGTCGGTGGTGAGCGCAAGGCCCGGCGCGTTTCCAAGGACCGCCAGCGTCTGGCGTTTTCTTGATTCCGGCAGCACACTGGATTTCACAGTGGTAGACTTTTCGTCCTCCGAGCTGCCTGGTCCGACGCTCAATTCAGCTGATTACGCCGTTCAGCTCGGTGACGCCGGTCTTTTCCAAACCCGCGATGTGCCGGCGTGGGTGCTGGCCGAGATTGCGCGTGGCCTTGTGGCGCCACCGTCGCCCGGCCGGGAGAAATCCTAAAGCAGGTGTTCGCGCTCGCTCGGCTTCATTCGCACGGGGCAAGATGGCGATCGCCGCTCTCGGTAACGCTTTCGGTAACGGCGCCCGTCGATAGCGGCTAAGTCATTGAAATGATGGCGCGCCATTCAGAATAAAACTGCGAACTCATATGTAATTGAAATTGCTATATAATTTATTGCAATCGATTCTATTGGGAGCGCCATCTCATCTGCTGCGCCCCCACTTCGACGAATAGGCGGCGCAAAACGTGCCCCCCG
>Ga0182024_10002613_pt1 | contig 44354 bp, 32 predicted proteins | sample P32metaG_FD_120480 | JGI IMG/M metagenome (GOLD analysis project Ga0182024, IMG submission 120480) | Permafrost microbial communities from Stordalen Mire, Sweden - P3-2 metaG (Illumina Assembly) | ecosystem: Environmental > Terrestrial > Soil > Wetlands > Permafrost | place: Sweden: Stordalen... | reverse complement strand
TCCGGTGGTGGTGATGCCGGACGCGGACATGGAGATGACGACGCGGATTCTCGCCGATTCTGCGTTTGGATGCGCGGGGCAGCGGTGTCTCGCGGCTTCGGTGGCGATTACAGTGGGCAGTGCGCGGCCAAATTTTACCGAACAGATTGCCGCGGCGGCAAAGAATCGCAAGACAGGATACGGCGCTGCGCCGGGCGTGGAGATGGGGCCGGTGATTTCCGCAGAGAGCAAGACGCGGATCGAGGGATTGATTGCCCGCGGCGAGCAGGCCGGAGCGCGCGTGATTGTGGACGGGCGCGGGCGCAAGGTTCCCGAATATGAGGACGGATATTTCGTAATGCCCACGGTGCTCGACGATGTTCCACCGGATTCCGAGGCAGCGCGGACGGAGATTTTTGGGCCGGTGCTGAGCCTGATCCATGCGCAGACGATTGAAGAGGCGATCGCGCTGGTAAACGGGCGCAGTTACGGGAATATGGCGTGCATCTTTACGACTGACGGCGCCAATGCGCGGCGCTTCCGCTATGAAGTGAACGCTGGCAATGTGGGCATCAACGTAGGTGTGGCCGCACCGATGTCGACATTTCCCTTCAGTGGATGGGGCGAGAGCTTTTTTGGCGATTTGCACGCGCAGGCGCAACATGCGGTGGAGTTCTTCACACAAACCAAAGTTGTGGTGGAACGCTGGCCGAAGGAGTGGAGCAGGAAGTTCTAGGGAGACAGGAAACGGAGTAGTCGGCAAGGAGTAGAAAGACTGGGGTCTTGGGACTGGCCTGAGGAGAACGAATGAGAGAGTTGTTGGTGGGAAATGCGCCGTGTTCGTGGGGCACGCTGGAGCACCAGGATCAAAGCCAATCGATTCCGTTTAACCAGATGCTGGACGAGCTGGTGGAGACGGGCTACACGGGAACTGAATTGGGCGATTGGGGCTACATGCCCACTGACCCGGTGCGGCTGAGCGAGGAGCTGGCCAAGCGAAACAACGTGGTGATGCTAGGCGCGTACGTGCCGGTGGCGATGAAGAGTCCGGCAACTCATGCTGCGGGCGCAGCGACGGCGGTGAGGACGGCGAAGCTGCTCGCTGCAGTGGCTACAACGCAGGCGCCTTACCTGGTGCTGGCCGACGATGCGGGCACCGATGACGCACGGACGAAGCTGGCGGGGCGCGTCACGGCGAAAGATGGATTGACGAAGGATGAGTGGAAGACCTTTGCAAGCGGCTCTGACCGAATTGCGCACGCTGTTTTCGATGAAACGGGTTTGCGGACCGTGTTTCATCACCACTGCGCGGGCTATGTGGAGACGCCGGACGAGATTGCGACGCTTCTTGACTTAACGAGTCCTGACCGGCTGGGGCTGGTGTTTGACGCCGGACATTACGTGCACGGAACAGGCGGCGAGGACGGCGATGTGATTCCTGCGCTGAATCGCTTCAAGGAGCGCATCTGGTACATCCATTTGAAGGACCTGGAGCCAAACGTTGCGCGCCGCAGCCGCGATGAAGAGTGGGATTATTTCACGGCAATGCGGAACGGCTTGTACCCCGAGCTGGGAAAAGGGTGCATCGACTTCCCTGCCCTGTTGCGCTGGCTAGCTGCGCAGGACTACAAAGGATACGCACTGGTGGAGCAAGACATCCTGCCCGGACTGGGGACACCCAAGGAAAGCGCGGCGCGGAGCCGTGAGTATCTGCGATCGATCGAGGCCAATTTTACGCAGGAGCAGCCTTTAGCCGTCAGCCGTTAGCTTTCAGCGTGTTCGAGCAAAACACGGATTGTGGTTAGAAAGTTGCGAAGGCCGACGGTTTAAGACTGTTTTATCGAGGGAAAGAATGAGCGGGAAGAAGTTGCATTTCGGAATGATTGGGGCCGGGCGTATTGGGCGCGTTCATGCGGAGACGCTGGCGTTTCGGTTGCCGGAGGCGGAGATCGTTTGTATTGCCGATGTGGATCGCAAAACGGCAGAGGCAGTCGCGGCGCGATGTGGCATTCCGAAGGTTGTTGGTACGGCCGAGGAAGTGATCGGCGATCCGAAGGTGGAGGCGGTGCTTATTTGCACGCCTACAGGAACTCATGCCGATCTGATTGTGCAGGCGGCGAAGGCAGGCAAGCAGATTTTTTGCGAGAAGCCGATTGCATTCAGCCTGGACAAAATCGATATGGCTCTGGCGGCTGTGGCAAAGGCCGGGGTGAAATTGCAGATTGGATTCAACCGGAGGTTCGACTCGAACTTCAGGCGCGTGCGGCAGGCAGTGGCAAAGGGCGAAATCGGCCAGCCTTGCCTGATGCACATCATCAGCCGCGATCCCGCGCCTCCGTCGATCTCGTATATCCGCACGTCGGGCGGAATTTTTCTCGACATGATGATTCACGACTTCGATATGGCACGATACTTGATCGGCGATGAGGTGGAAGAGGTGTACACCACGGCAGGCGTGCTTGCCGAACCGGAGATCGGCGAGGCGGGCGATCTGGACATGGCGATCGTGACGTTGCGCTTCAAAAACGGGGCGATCGGCACGATCGATAACAGCCGCAAGGCGGTGTTTGGCTACGACCAGCGCGTGGAGATTCTCGGAACCAAAGGTAAGATCGCGAGCGAAAATCGATTTCCGAATGAGGTTGTGGTCAGTACCGGCGAATCGATTTACAGCGACCGGCCGCTGGAGTTTTTCATGGACCGCTATCCGGAGAGCTTCGCGCTGGAGCTCAAAATGTTTGTCGAGGCAGTACTCGAAGGAAAGTCGACGCCTGTCACGGGCCCGGATGGCCGCGTGCCGGTGGTCATGGCTCTGGCGGCGAAGAAATCGTTTGACGAGCACCGGCCGGTGAAGCTCACTGAGGTGTCGGCTTGAAAAAATCCGCGCTGATTTGCATTCTGACTGACGTGCACCTTTGGGTGCCCGTTGTCGTGCTCATTCTGGGAACCGCACTGCTAATGACGCTGAGGTGAACAGATGAGCGATACGACGACGACGCGACCGGCAATGCAAAAGATAGTGCGCACAGGTATTTCATTGCACAAGCTGGGCGTGTTCTGCGGGCTGTCGGCTGCGGTGTGGCTGGGCAGCGCGGAAGCGCCAACGAAGCTGGTGAACGAGGGCTTCTCTCCGTTCCTGATTTCGATGGGGATGGTGATGGGCGCGTTTGTTGCGCGGTGGACGATTCCCACGATGCTGAAGGGCACGGGATTCGTGTTCGACGATCTACGCGAGAAGCCGCACCTGATGGTGTGGGCGCTGGTGGGCGGAATGCTGTGGGCCGTGGCGAATACGCTCACGATTTTTGCGGTGCGCAACGTGGGGTTGGCGATTGCGTTTCCGCTGTGGAATACGAATAGTCTTGTGGGGCTCTTTTGGGGCTGCCTGCTGTTCAAGGAGCTGCGCGGCTCGCGGACGAAGGACTGGGTGAAGGTGATTGGCGGGGCGGGAGCAATTGTGTTTGGCGCGGCAGTGTTGGCCGTGGCCACGGCGCAGCAAAATGCAGGCACCCCGGGCAAGGCGGCCATCGGAATCATCGCCGCACTGGGCGCTGGAGTTCTGCTGGGCACGATGTACATTCCTTATCGCAAGGCGTATATCAGCGGCATGAATCCGCTTTCGTTTGTAACGATTTTTACGTTTGGCGAACTGGGAACCGTGTTTTTGCTGGGATGGATTTTTTACGGCGGCACCGGGCCGCTGCTGGCTGAGCTTCATCGCGCGCGGCCGATGCTTTTCTGGCCGTTTTTAGGCGGGTTCTGCTGGGTGATCGGCGATCTGTTTCAAAATTATGCGGCGAAATACCTTGGGATCGGGCGCGGCATTCCACTTTCAAATACGAATCAGCTTTGGGGCCTGGCGTGGGGCGCGCTGGTGTTTGGCGAATTTGCCGGAATGGCCAACGGCGGAAAGCTGCTGATCACGGTTGGATCGATCATTATGATCGTGGGCGCTGTTTCGATCAGCATGGCCGCGCCGCCGCCCTCGGAGATGGAGAACTGGAAGGCCGCAATGCATCGCGAATGCGACCGCTACGGGTTAGATAAAGAAAATGTCGCCGCAGTGGTGGGCGGAAATGATCCGCTGGCCGACAATAAGCACCCGCGCCGCTGGTGGGAGATTCTGATTGTGTGCGTGGCGAGTGGAGTTTTTCTATGGCTTGCCGTGGGCACGCGCGCGCAGCACATCTTTGTGAATATTCCGTGGATGGTGGTACTGATGATTGGCACGATCATTCCGCTGGGCCTGTGCGGGACGCTGCTGTGGAGAAGAACGAGATTCTCATAAGCGCGTTGCTGACCTGCGACCGGCTAAGAGTCAAGGAAAGCGACGTGGCCGAGGGTCGGAGACACCATTCCGTGCAGCGTGGGCGATGCGCGCAAATTACTCCGATTCCGAACTCTGCTGAAGGCTGGCGATCACTTCATCGAGCGCGGATTGCCACGATGGAAGTTCGACGCCGAAACGGGCGCGAAGCTTTTCGTTGGATAGTACAGAGTTGCCGGGGCGCGCAGCAGCGGTGGGATAGTCTTTGGCAGCGATCGGGGTAAGCTCTGGCGGTTTTACGCCGAGCTGATCTGCGGGGCGGGTGAAGATGGCCTGGGCGAACCCGAACCAGGAGACGGAGCCGGCGCAGGTCATGTGGTAAAGGCCGCACCAATCTTGCGGCTCGCCGAAGCGGCCAGCCAAGGCGCCCGTGACGATCGCGTGCGTGGCACGGGCCAGCGCGAACGACGATGTGGGCGCGCCGATCTGGTCGTCAACTATTGAAAGCTTGTCGCGCTCCTTCGCCAAGCGCAGCATGGTGAGCAGAAAGTTGTTCCCGTGCGGGCCATAGACCCAACTGGTGCGGAAGATGAGATGCCTGGCGCGTGAGTTTTGAATGGCCTGCTCGGCGGCCAGTTTACTGGCGCCATAAACGCTGAGCGGCGCCGGAGAATCCTGTTCCGTCCATGGCTCCTGCTTGCTGCCGTCGAAGACGTAGTCCGTTGAGTAGTGCACCAGGATGGCGTTAAGCTCGGCGGCTTCTTCGGCGAGAACGCGAGGAGCAAGGGCGTTGATGGCATGGGCTAGAGCCATCTCCGACTCGGCGCGATCGACGGCGGTGTAGGCGGCGGCGTTGAGAATTATGTCGGGCGCGGCGCGGCGGACAACTTCGCGAAGCTGAGTGGGGTCGGCAAGATCGGCAGAATTGCGATCAACAGCGACGACGGGACCAACATTGTTGAAGATGCGTTCAAGCTCGCGGCCAAGTTGGCCTGCGCTGCCGGTGATCAGAATGCGGGGCGGGCGCGACAGATCGGCGGCGGGCGGCTGAGTGGGCAAATCCGTCATGCAGAAAAGCTCCGAAGAACGAGGGAGTGCGCTTTTCGCATTCTAATTGGCCTGGTGGTGGCGAGTTCGCGCTGCGACGCGATTCCCCGTACAATTTAACCAGGAGTGCTTCGCCGATGCGACGGGTCTATTGCGATGCCAATGCCACCACACCTTTGCTGCCAGAGGTGATGGAGGCGATGCGCCCGTACTGGATGGAGGATTTCGGGAACGCTTCGTCGATTCATCTACAGGGACAAAAGGCGCGGAGGGCGGTAGATAATTCGCGCGAGACGCTGGCGCGGTTTTTCCACTGTCGCGACGCTGAGGTGGTGTTTAACTCGGGAGGCACGGAGGGCGACAATACAGCAATTTTCGGGCTGCTGCGCCCGGGCGATCACTTTGTAACCACGTCTATTGAGCACTCGGCTGTGTTGCGCGCCGCGGATCGAGTGGCGGAACGCGGCGTAGAAGTGACTTTCGTCGAGCCCCGTGCGAATGGATTGATCGATCCGGAAGAGATACGGCGGGCGATCAGGCCCGCGACGCGGCTAGTTAGCGTAATGCTGGCGAATAACGAGACGGGCGCGCTGCAGCCGGTGGAGGAGATTGGCAAAATTGCCGCTGATACTGGAGCGTTCTTCCATATTGATGCGGTGCAGGGCGCGGGAAAGATCGCGTTCGATGTGCGGCGGTTCGGATGCCATCTGTGCTCAATCAGCGCGCACAAGGTCCATGGACCGAAGGGAATGGGAGCGATGTATGTGCGGCGCGGAACGCCGCTGGAACCGCTGATTATAGGCGGGAGCCACGAGCGCCGGCAGCGCGCGGGGACTGAGAATGTGCCGGGCATCGTGGGCATAGGCAAGGCCGTGGAAGTGGCAATGGAGAGCCTTGACGATGGGGCAATGGAGCGAGTTGAACGGCTGCGCGACCGAATGGAGGCGGGCCTTCTCGCGCTTCCGGGAACGCGCGTGAACGGCGCGGGCGTGCCGCGCGTGGCGAACACGACAAACATTCATTTCGACCAGGTGGAGGGTGAGGCTCTCGTAATCGCCCTCGACCTGAAGGGCGTGGCAGTAAGCGGAGGGTCGGCGTGCCACTCTGGATCGACTGAGCCGAGCCACGTGCTGATGGCGATGGGATTGGACAAAAATGCCGCGCGTGCGAGTTTGCGCTTCAGTCTGCTGAAGACGGCAACGGATGAAGATGTGGACTACGTGCTGCGTGTGGTTCCGGAGGCAGTGGAGCATTTGCGGGCGCTTGCGCCCGAGGTGGCTGGAACACTTGGATAGGAAGTGCTTTTCACAATGACGCAAAACACAACGATTGCGGTGGCGATGTCCGGAGGGGTGGACTCCTCGACGGCGGCGGCGATTCTCGCGCGTGCGGGCGATGGCTCCGCCGATTCGCGCAATCCCGTGGTCGGCCTGACGCTTCAACTTTGGGATCAGACGCGGCTGGCGGGCAAGCATGGGATTCCTGATACGCCAAAGGCCGGTCGCTGTTGCTCGCTGGACGACGTGTATGATGCTCGGCGCGTTGCCGAGCAGCTGGAGATCCCGTATTACGTGGTGAATCAGGAGGAGCGTTTCGAGCGCGATGTAGTGCGTCCGTTTGTCGATGAGTATCTGGCCGGGCGTACGCCGATTCCCTGCTCTCTCTGCAACAACCACATCAAGTTCGATCAACTGCTCAAGACGGCGCGCAGCATTGGGGCGGAGCGGATCGCGACCGGCCACTATGCGGTGAACGAGTTTGACGAGAAGCGTGGGCGCTGGATTCTGAAGCGGCCTGCTGACCTGGCCAAGGACCAGACGTATTTTCTGTTCGGGCTGACGCAGGAGCAGCTTGCGCGGACGCTTTTCCCGCTTGGACACATGACCAAGCCAGAAGTGCGCGAGGCCGCGCGGCGGCATGGATTGGCGCTAGCCGAAAAGCCGGATTCGCAGGAGATCTGTTTCGTGCCGGGCGGCGACTACAAGCAGTTCATCACGGCGTATCTCGAGGAGCAGGGCGAGGCGTCGTCAGAAACAGCGGGCCAGCTGGTGGCTGCGAACGGCGAAGTAATTGGGCAGCACGCGGGAATCCACAATTTTACGGTTGGGCAACGCAAGGGCTTGGGTGTGTCGAGTGCTGCGCCGCTGTACGTGTTGAACATCGATCCTGCAAGCCATCGCGTGACAGTGGGCGCTGACGCTGAGCTGGCGACACGCGCGCTGCACGCGCGACAGCTGAACTGGGTGAGCATTTCGGAACTGACGGGGCCGATGCGCGTGAGGGCGAAGATTCGCCACCGGCACGACCCCGCGTGGGCGACGCTGGAGCCGGCAGGCGCCGACGAGGTAACTGCCACATTTGATGAACCCCAGCGCGCGGTCACGCCTGGACAAGCCGCGGTCTTTTACGACGGCAATGAAGTGGTGGGCGGAGGCTGGATCGTTTGATGGGCGCGGTCACAACGCTCTTCGCAGCGATAGCGATCGCTGGGCCTAAACAAACGTGTCTTGATCGGTGGACTCTCGATTGGCTTGCGACCGAGGCGTGGGTGCACCGGAGCGTAACGACTCGATAACTGCCTTGACGGACGCCAATATCGCCGAGAACTGGCGCACGGGCTTGTTGACAGCGTCGGTCATGAAGTTGCCGGTGCGCTGCAAAGTGTCGAGAACGTGGGAGAGCATCCCGTCGAGGCGAACTGCCTGAACGCGCGCGCGCGCGACAATCTCATTGGCCGCGAATTGTATATCGGCAGTCTGCACTCGCAGGGAATGGGTGAGCGCTGCCAGATCGTCGGCGGTTTCTTCGATCCTGGGAGTCAGGCGCGTAACGAGTGCGCGGGTATTGTCGATAAGGGGCGTAACCGAGGAACTGAAAGCAGCGATCTTCTCGTCTATGGACCGCGCGGCTTTGCGCATGGCGATGAAGGCGGCCAAGAGAACGATGGCCTGGACCAGCATGGCCAGCGCAACCAGAGCGAACAAAGCAAGTTCAATGGTTTGATTTTCTAACTTTGGCATGATGAAGATCTCGCAGGTAGAGTGAGGAACGAATAACAAGTGAAGGCGGCGCCCGTTGCAAACAAGGCAACGGTCAATTTCCCCGGGACCCAATGCGAGCACCCGGCTCAATCAGCCTCCGGTTCAGCGCCGGAAGGGGCAATGATAACCGGAACCCCAGCCGGGAGAACGGAAACCGCTGCGGGGAGAACCGGAACCGCTTTGGGCCCTTGGAAATTGCCGGCTCTTAGTACTCGTGCGTTTCAGGCTCGCCGTTGTTCGCGGTCTTGTACGCTTGGCGGCCAGCATCCACGGCCGCGGTGACACGGGTGGTCTGGTCGGCAACGATGTTCTTGCCGCGTTCGACGAACTCCTCCCACTGGGCGCGACCCCGATCGACGGCCTCACGACCCCGGTCGACGTATTCGCTCATCTGTTCCTTGCTCCGGTCGACGATGGCGCTTACCTGTTCCTTGCCGCGATCAACCATCGCGCTCACGTTTTCAGCCGCTTCGCGCGTACGCGCACGGAGATACTCGGCGCTTTCTCGCGCTCCCGAAGCGATATCCTCACGGGTCTCCTTGCCGCTCTTTGGCGCATATAGAATTCCAACCAGAGCGCCAACGCCTAATCCGGCCAAAAACCAAGCCAGGCCATAAGACTTGTTCTCTTCCGCCATAACAAACCCTCCTCTTTCGAACGCGCTTAACAAATACCTGCCACTACCAACGATTCCAGTCTACCGCAAAGCAGTCCAGAGCCCGGAATCGTCTTGTTGAATACCGTCAGTACTCAAGTCCATAGAGATTGCCTGAGGCGTGCGCCCTGAAACCAGCCCGCTGACCATTTAGATGCGCTGCAAGGGCGCGAGGTCATCCGCCGCAGTCGCAGGTGAAGGCCAGGACCTCGGCAAAATGAACGGCCTTGCGACGGGACAACTGTGCAATTTGCTCACGGCAACTGAAACCATCGGCAACGAGAATTGTGGCTGGGCCGGCGGATTGCAAGGCGGGGAGCAAGCCCTGATTGGCGATGGTCTTCGAGACTTCAAATTTGCCGGCTTCAAAGCCAAAAGGGCCGGCCATTCCGCAGCATCCGGCCTCGATGAGTTCGACATTGGCTCCGGCTTTACGAAGCAGCGTGATTTCGCTGGCGGGGCCGCCGAAGACGGCTTTGTGGTGGCAGTGGCCGTGAACCAGGATCTGAGCGCCGGCGAGACGGCCAGCCGAAAATTCCGGCGCGCGCTCGGCGAGCCAGTCAGAATCGGCAAGCCAGTCGGCGAGGAGAAAAACTTGTTGGCTGAGGCGCTTGGCACGGGGATCGTTCGGGAACAATTCGGGCAGCTCATCTTTGAAGACGCTGGCGCAACTTGGTTCAAGAAAGATGAATGGAATACCCGCCTCAATTTGCGGCGCCATGCGGTCGAGAACGCGAGAGAGATAGGACCGAGCCGCGTCGAGAAGACCGAAGTCGTAGAGCGGGCGACCGCAGCAAATGTGTCCGCGGGGAACCTCGACCTGAAATCCTGCCTGGATAAGTACTGTCTCGGCGGCAGAGAGCGCTTGCGGATGGTAGTAGTTGTTCCAGGTGTCGGGCCACAATACCACTTCCAGTGGGGCAGAGCTTTGGACGGGCTTTGTCGAGTTTCTGGAGAAATTGCCGGCAGCTTGTCGCGCCTTTTGGTAGCCTTTCGCCGCGAGACTCGGGAGCTGGCGTTCGCGGGCCACGCCGGCGATTCGCTTGACGAGCGGACTCGTGAGCGAGCCAGTGAGGATCGCGTTGGTGAGCGACGGGGCAAGCGAACCGCAGCGGGCGAGCCGATCGGCAAAGCCGAATATGTAGTGGTGGAGCGGATGCAGTCGCCCTTTGTATCGCTGCGCCAGAAACTCCGACTTGTAGGCGGCCATGTCAACCTGCACGGGGCACTCGGATTTGCAGGCTTTGCAACTGAGGCAGAGGTCGAGGGCCTCGTTGACGGCGTGGCTTTCAAATCCTTCCTCGCGCAGAGATCCGGCGAGCATCTCCCAGAGCAGATTGGCGCGGCCACGGGTGGAATGCTGCTCTTCGCCGGTGGCGCGGTAGCTCGGGCACATGACGCCGCCTTGCGTGTTGCGGCAAGTGCCGACGCCGACGCAACGCTCGGTGGCGTGTTCCAGGGAGCTGTTGCTCGCGGCGAAAGCGAAATGTGTTTCGAGTTTCGACTGGGCGGGGATCTGGCCGGCAGGTATTGGAGAATGTCGAAGATTTTCGACGGGATCGTAGACCCGCACAGCATCGGAAAGCTTGCCGGGATTCATGCGGTTGTCGGGGTCCCACAACGCCTTGAACTCGCGAAATGCCTCGATAAGCTCGGAGCCAAACATCTTCGGCAGCAGCGCTGCGCGCGCCTGCCCATCGCCATGCTCGCCGGAGAGAGAACCGCCGAAGGAGAGCACGACGTCAGCAGCACGATCGATAAACTCGCGGAAGGTGCGAATGCCCGCGGCGCTGTGGAAGTCGAAGTTGACGCGCATGTGCACGCAGCCCTGCCCATAGTGGCCATAGAGCGGGCTGCGAAAGCCGTACTGCGCCATGAGCGCAGTGATCGCACGCAAATATTTGCCAAGCTGCGCGGGGGGCACGGCCGCATCTTCCCATCCCTCCCAGCGATTGGGCTCGCCGGGCACAAAGACCATGGCGCCGAGGGCAGATTCCCGCACATGCCAAACGGCTCTTGCCTCATCCGGCGCGCAGATATGAGCGACGGGCGGCGAAGGCCACGACTGCGAGGCGTGCGCGAGAGATTCGGCCTTTGCGCGGGCCTCTTTGGCGGACCACGCGCCCATCTCGACAAGCAGAAAGCCGACGCCGGACGGGAGCTGATCGAGTTCGTGCAAAGCCAGGCCCTTGCGGCGCATGAAGTCGACGAGAAGTGAGTCGAAGCCTTCGAGACCGATGGGCTTGTGCTCAAGGGCGAGCGGAACGGCATCGGCGGCGAGGAACGCATCGTCGAAGCCGAGCACCGTGAGCACGCGAAAGGGCGGGCTGGCGGTCAGGTTTAGCGTGGCGGAGACGACACTGGCGCAGGTTCCCTCGGAGCCGACCAGCGCGCGCGCAACATGAAAGTTGTTTTCCGGTAGCAGTTCGTCAAGGTTGTAACCGGAAACGCGGCGAGGAATGCGGGGATACTTTTCCCGAACCAGCGAGGCATAGCGGTCGCGGATGAGCGCAAGGCCCGAATAGATTTGGCCAATGCGGCCGCCGCCGGCGATGAGCGCGTCGAAGCGCTCAGGCGGCGTGGCTCCGACATTCATGCGCGTGCCATCGTAGAGAACGATGTCGAGCGATTCGACATTGTCAACGACTTTGCCGCCGAGCAAACCGTGGACTCCACAACTGTTGTTGCCGATCATGCCACCGAGAGTGCAGCGTGAGTGCGTGGCCGGGTCGGGGGCGTAGGTGAGGTGATGCAGCTCAGCCGCATCGCGGAGACGATCAAGAACGATTCCAGGCTCGACACGGGCGAGCCGCGCTTCAGGATCGATCGACGTGAGCGCGTTCATGTGCCGCGAGTAGTCAATGACGACGGCCACGTTGACGCACTGCCCGGCGAGGCTGGTGCCCGCACCGCGCGGAAGAACGGCGGCGCCCGTGGCGCGACAGGCGGCCAATGCAGCTTCTACGTCGGCCGCGTCACGCGGGAAAATGACGCCAATCGGGAGCTGGCGGTAGTTCGACGCGTCGGCAGCATAGAGCGCGCGTGAGCCGGAATCGAAGCGCACTTCGCCACGAACGGATTTCTTCAGCTGACTCTCAAGCTCACGATGAGCTGAAAAACGCTCGTGGCCGAGGGGAGCAGAGTTGGACAGGATGGCAAACGTGGAAGAGCTCACGCTGCAATGGTAGCGCGAGCGGGGCGGCGGACATTAATCATTAGTGTGCCGACCGCTAACTCGATCGCCAGACTGCGGCAATCGACTTTCCGACGCGGTGAAACAAACATTTATCGAGTACGCACGATATTGGAATTGCCACGGCTACCGCGCCGGCCACTCTTCAACGACCACACCAAGGTCGTTGAGCTCGCGAATCACTGCTTCCACATCGCGACGGATCCTGGTCCGATCGCCGGCCGCCGCGGAAGGCGATTCGGCCACTGCGATGACGCGACCGTATGGCCACGCGCCGGCGGGAATGGCTGCGACAGCCGTCCCCAAATCCGAAAGGCGCAACTGCAACTCCTGCCGACGCGCCGCCACTGGCCGAAGCAAGCCTCCCTGCCCTGTTGGGCTGGGGTTTTCGTCGGGAAGAAGCACGCGCAGCGTGACCATGCCGGCGCCGACGGAGAGAAATGGATTCGTCCACTGCGCGGGATCTTGGATGTCGACATATAGGCTCTTAGTGGGAAGTGAAATCTGCTCAAGCTCGGCGCGCTCCTGATCGCGCTCAGCAGCCCTTATCTGCGCCTGATGCTCGGCCTTTTCGGCATCTTTGGCCACGCCGGCGACGGCGTGTTCTTCCCTGTTGCAGGCGGCGAGCGCCAGCACGGGAAGCAGGGCCAGGACCAACATTTTTTGGGCCAATATTTTTCTATAGAAGGTATGCTGAATCACGAGATCAAGGATAGCAGGGCAGCATCTCGAGGCTGGTTCGACGCCCGCATGGCAAAATGGCTGCGGAATCAGCGCAGGCCGATTCCATTGCTGATCTTCGTTGACTTCATTACGATCACTGATTGCCTGGGATCACGCTGCGCGCAATCGAATCGAGGACGCCGTTGAGGAAGTTGATCGACTCGGGCGCGCAGTAGCGGCGGCCGATCTCAAGCGCCTCGTTGATGACAACCGGAAAGGGCGTGGATTTGACGCCAATCAGTTCAGCCACGGCCATGCGCAGCAGATTGCGATCGACGGCTGGCATCCGCTCCAACCGCCAGTGCGCCGAGTGCTCGGCGATGAGCCCGTCGATCTTCGGCTGCTGCTCCTGCGCAATGAGAAAAAGATCCTCGGCATATGCGCGCACTTCCGGCTCGACAGGATCGCCGGCTTTCCAAAATGTAGCGCGGACCTCGTCGGGCGCCTGATGGCCAATGTCGGCCTGAAATAGCATTTGCATCGCGAGTTCGCGAGACTTGCGGCGATGGCGCGAGGTCAAGCCGGGCCGCCTTGCTCGAGTTTTCTGCGGATGCTCACCATTTCGATGGCGGCTGCCGCGGCCTCAAAGCCCTTGTTCCCGCCCTTGATTCCGGCGCGGTCCAGCGCCTGTTCCAGAGTCTCGCAGGTAAGCACACCAAAGCTGTGAGGAACGCCAGTCTCCTGCTGCGATTGCCCGATGCCGCGCGCGACTTCGTTGTAGATGGCCTCGTAGTGAGCCGTTTCTCCGCGCAACAGGCAACCGAGAGTGATGATTGCATCAACACGGCCGCTTGCGGCGCAAGTGCGGGCCCCGGCGGCAATCTCCCATGCGCCGGGAACGCGCACAATCTGGATGTCAGAGCGGACCGCACCGCTGCGTAAGAGCGCGTCTAGGGCGCCATCGAGCAGCCGATCGGTGATAACGGCATTCCAGCGCGCAACTACGATCGCGAATTTCATTCCGACGGCAGAAAGATCTCCCTCAAGGGCGACCAGCTTACCCTTCACAGGATCGGACCAAGCCCAAAAGCTGAAGCGAAAGCCCAGTTCCGGCTCGATGGTAAAGAGTCGCGAGCGCCAATCTGTGTCGACGATGGGCGAGAGCTGCGAGGCTGAAGCATCACCGGACTGACCCGGGGCTGGATTAGCGCGGAGCCATGCTTCGACTGCCTGATGAATGGCGTCAAGCGAGGTGACCTCGACGAGAATATCCGCGGTGGGTGGAAGCGTTCCGTCGATGAATTCGATCCTGCCCTGCGGAGCAAGAAACATTGCGCCTCGAGATCCCTCTTCCTGCCAGCCCTTGCCGGGCGCGAAGCCCAGCGCGGCAAAGAAACTCGCCAGCCGCTCGAAAACCGCAGCGCTGCCGGTGGGCCGCAGAAATGAGATGCCCTTAATCATGAGTCGATTTTATCTTGCTCGGTTGCCGCGCTAGGTAACGGAACGCGGCTTCACGGTGATGACGGTCGCAGGAACCACGGCGTTGGGTGCAGGCGCCGTGGGATAGAGACAGCCAGCATCATTGCCGCCCGCGGAGACCGGTGTGCAGGCGGGCAGAGCTGGGCTCACCTGCTGCGTATCGGTGGGCGGTGCAGTGAGACTCAGGTTCGGCGGAATGGTGATGAAGTGAATCTCGTTGTCGCCCGCGGTGGAGACGAAGAAGATCGAATCGTCGAGTGAGAAAGTGCCCGCGAGCGGCGCCGTGGGCGTCGCCGACGTACTGTCAGCGAATGTCACATAGCCGAAGGGGCCAGGGCCGCTCGGCTGGGGCAGATAATACGGAAGCGTTGCTGCCGTGGTTGAAGTGCCCGGCGTGCTGTAGGTGACGAACGCAACGGGTACGGCATTGGTCACAGACGCAGTAGTGGGCGCCGCGCCTGTGACGATCTGGTCGACGGCAGTCGCATTCGTCACGCCGGTCAGGTTGACCAATCCATTGAGCGTGGGGTTGGTCGAGAGAGGCGTGAGCGTTTGTGTTGTGCCAACCGTGGTTACCGGACATTCGGCGGCAGGGAAAGCCAGCGATGGCGGAATATTGACGCCAATGTCATCGAGCGTGATGCTTGAGCCGTTGAGCGATGCGCCCAAAATGTGCTGACCATCCGAAGTAGCCCCCAGAATATTGGTGACCAAATTTACGGAATCGCTCTGCGGATAAAACTGAATGGTGGCGTTGTTTCCGACCGTGCCGCTGGGGCACCAGGTGTGGGCAACAGTGGAATTGCCGCTAAGATAGGCGCCCAGGCCGGGAACGGTGATGGCGAGGTCCTGTGCTCCACCCGAGGCGTTCAGGTTGTAGGTGCTCCAACCGGAGTTGGTGTCGTGCACATAGAGCGTATTGGTGTGATTTCCGCCCAGCGCCGCGCTATCGACGACATAGAGAGTATTCGAATCCTGGGTCCATGCGGCAGCGGCGCCGAGGCCGCCGAAAGTGGAGACGATGCCACCAGAGGTGTTGTACAGGTAAAAAAGGCCGCGTATCTGATCGTTGATGAGCAGATAGTTGGCGTTCGGAGAAGCTGCGAGCACCACGCCGGGAACCGAAGTGTCCTGCCTGGTGAGGGTATTCGCCTGGGTGGAATAGATCATGAGCTCGCGTTGCGAACCGAAGTAGAGCGAGCTTCCCGCCTGATCCATGACCATGGAATTGGGCACGAAGGGCATGCGAACAGTGGAGCCGGGGTTACCGGTTAGAAGTTCGATGGAAGAAAAGTATTGAGACTGGTTTGGCGCCGCGAACCATACAAAGTCGCTGGTGGTTCCGGGAACAATGACGTCGACTGGATTCGACGTGATGGACAATCCGGTCCCATTGAGTCCGAGTTCGTTGATAGGAGCAGGATTGCATAATGGCGGCTTGCAGAGCGCAGTCAACGTCGCAGTACCAGGAAATGTGGCAGTGATGGAGCCAGCCCCGGTGGTGGTGATCTCGATGGGGTTGGTGGACTCGTAGTCGAGCGAGAGGCCGGTAATGGAATGGCCCAGCGTATCGATCGCCGTCGTAGTCAGGTTCTGCACGGCACCCTGCGCAATGACGCCTTTCGTACCCCCATTGGCCAAAGCGATACTGATCGATTTTGGCGGGCAGGTGGAGAAGTATCCGGCCGAAGAAGCCGATTGCGCGATCGTAGCGGTGATCACGGTCGTGCCCGGTTGCTCGGCGGTGATGACATTGTTTGTGGGATTGATGGTGGCCACAGTAGAGTTGCCGGTGGCAAAACTGAACGTTCCGATGGAGTTTGAGCACTCGGGGAGCGTGGCGGATCCCGGCGCGCAGAGGAGCGTCTGATTGCCATTCAAGCTGTAGTAGGCCTGGGCGTCGAGGTTGGCCTGATCGTTTTGGGAATAGCAACCCTGGGAAGGCGAACCAGGGAGCGGTTCGGTCACCAGGTTAATGCTGGAAATAGGGGCGTGAACGTAGACCGTGACTGGATTGGATGTAACTCCATCGGCCGATGCGGTGATGTAGGCGAGGGCGTAGGGCAAACTACGTGTCGAGGGCAAAGGATTGGGGAAGTTGCAGAATGTATAGTCGGCGATGCCACCGCCGCTGTTGCGGTTCCAGGTGCCAGCGCAGATGCCGCCCTGGGGCGAAATGTCAACCAGCTGATTGTTGCTGGTGCCGTAGCTGAGGGAACCGCCGGTGACCGAAGCCGGGTCGCCTTTGCAGGTGGTCGCGGTAGGTTGAAGGATTGCTGTGGTCTGTCCATAGGCCAAAGAAATGCCGGCGATCTGCGGCTGCAGGGTGAGATTGGCGACGTCAGTGTCCTTCAGTCCGTAGCCCAGGCCGTTGCAATAATTACCCGCCGGATTGCGTACGCAACCGGAGATGGAAATCCCGGCCGGAAGGGCCAAGCCAAGCAAACAAACAAGCGTCAGAAACCGCCGCATGAATCCTCCCCGTCCCGCACCGCCGAACCTCGGAACGGATTTGAAAAACAACGTAAAGAAGAATGAGTTATAACCGCCACCGTCCGTGCCCACAGTCGTCGAGCGGCAGGCGAGTCGCAGCCCAGCCGAAGGGTCTCTGCGGCACGTTGGCGCATGCGGCCGGATGGACGAATCGCACACTGAAGGCCCAAGGAAAAAGTGTATCAGGATGGGCCTGCTTCTGGCATCGAGCGAGGAAGCTACAAGACTCTGCCAGATAGACTGGCGCGGAGCCTGTTGGTGAGCAGAAAAACAGCGAGTAGCCAATAGGAAACAGGGAGTAGACAGAAAGCGACCGGTGAACTACTGATTTGGCGGCATGTATCGGGCGAACCAGTCGACAGCTCGCTCGAGCACGTCGCGCCGATCCGCGGGATCGGAGAAACCGTGGCCCTCGTCCGGGTATACAACCAGCTGCGCAGGAACATGCAGGTCGCGCAGCGCGTGCCAGAATTCGAAGGACTGCGGTGCGGGACATTCCCCGTCGCGATCGCCGACAAGAACAAGGGATGGAGTATTCGCCTGTTTGATGAATGTGATGGCTGAACTTTTTGCGTAGACCGCGGGATCGTCATAAACTGACCCGCCGAAGTACGGAATCATCCACTGATCGATAGAGTTTTCGCCGTAATAGGAAAGCCAGTCGGAGATGCCTGCTCCCGCGACTGCGGCACGGAAACGATGGGTCTGAGTGACGGCGAACATGCTCATGAAACCACCGTAGCTCCAGCCGGCAATGCCGACGCGATTGGGATCGACAGGATACTTTGCGAGGACGGTGTCGACGCCGGCTAGAATGTCGCGCAGGTCGCCGTATCCGAAGTCTTTGCGGTTGGCCTGCGTGAATGCCTCGCCCTGACCGTAGCTTCCGCGAGGATTGGGCATGAGGACGAAGTAACCGAGCGCGGAGAAAGTGGTGGCGCTAATCCCGCCTGCACCTCCGTTCCAACTGGAGAGGACAGACGAAGCAGGACCGCCGTGAACCTCAACGAGGAGTGGATACTTTTTCGCGGGATCGTAATCCTTAGGCAGCAAGAGCCAACCCTGAATATTGAAGTTGTCGTTCTTCCATGAGAGCGAAACGGAATCGCCCCAGGAGGGTTTGAGGGCGTCATTGAAGTGCGAGAGATGGAAGAGGGCCGCGACATTAGACGAGGCGGACGGAAGTGATTTGGCGCGCGCGGCGAAGATTTCCGGCGGAGTGTTGAACGTGCTGGCCTGAAAAACGAAGAGCGAGCGATCGGCTGATACGGACAGTCTCGTATCGAAGCTGCTGATTCCAACTTCGCCCGGAATTGTGAAGACTGGAGGGTCGAAGGCTGCGGGAGTTGTTGAGCTTTGCGGCACTCGCAGGCGAACGAGACGGGAATCACCACCGGCGAGCTCGCTGAAGTAAATCGCGTCGTTGCCATCCCATGCGATCCAGTTGGCGGAGGCGGGGCGGTTCGGCGTGAGGTCGACAGGCTGGCCGCCGGCTGAGGTGTCGACGCTGGAAGGGACTAGCCAGACGTCGCCGCCGACAACACCCTGATCGCTCATGAGGCCGCCGATGAAGGCGATGGATTTGCCGTCGGGCGACCAGCGCGGAAGAGCAATCTGCAGGCCGTGGAGCGGGCCGGAGATCTTGGCGGGATCAAGAATGACTTGGGGCGGCGGATAACATCCGCCAACTTCGACGCATTCTGCAATCTCGGTCCCCGGGTACTGGTTGGTCGCCGCCTCTGTGTAGAGCTTGGCGACCCACCAGTTGTTCTCTCCCGGAGGGTCTGCGGCGACGTAGGCGAGCGACTTCGAGTCTGGCGACCAGTCGAACTCGAAGACGTGAAGGTTGGGCGGCGTGATCAACCTTGGAGCGGCGGGTAGCGATGCGCCGGCGGAGATCATTGCAACGCGCTGAATTTCGACGTGATCTTCTCCGATGACGCCGGAGGGCGGGGTTTCCGCAGCGAGCGCGCCAGCGGGACGTGTTGCGCCTTCGACGTAAAGGAACGCGATGCTCTGTCCGTTGGGTGAGAAGGCGGGCGCGTCGACGAATCCGTGAAGCTGCGTAAGGCGAAGCGCGGGGCTGCCGTCGAGATGAGAGACAAAGAGATCGGACTGCTCGCCGGGCGGATCGGATGGATCGGGGCAATCGGAGAGGAATGCAAGCGCCGCGGAGTCAGGCGACCAGATGAGATCTGAGGCGTTGCAGGAGTGTCCGGGCGCGGCTGCGGTGACGGCCTGGCTCTCGACGAGATTGTCGAAAGGAGCGATGCGAATCTGGCCCGCCTCAAGCCATGCGACGCGCTTGCCATCGGGAGAGACGGCTACCTGAGCGATGGTACGGGCGCGATTTTGACTGGCGAGGATTTCGTCGAGATGGACGCGCGACGGCGCGACGCTCGTTTGCGCGGAGGCAGATTGAGCGTGGTCGGGTTGCGCGTGAATGGGGGCGATCGATCCGGCGCAGAGAACCAGCGAAAGCAGAGCGCACCGGAAGCCACGGCGGGAGAAAAGCATTGGGAAAATGCTAACAGCAAGGATTACGGATCAGGGTTTGTTGACCGCGCGCGCGCCGTAGGGATTGAGGAGATTCGCGACTTTTGGAGTGACCACGGGCGACCCGGCGCCAACGAACTCAGTAATGCTGTTGAGCGACGCATTCGTGACCCAGACATTTCCGGAGCCATCGACGGCGATGCGGAGAGATAGATTCAGGCCGGCCTGATAGCCGGTGGAGGATGAAATAGAGGTGCCGACGGAGTTGAACTCGCTGATGGAGCTGTCGGGATAAGGCGCGGAGGTTAGGGTGCTGCCGCGATTAGCGACCCAAACGTTCCCCGCGCCGTCGATGGCGATGCCCTCGGGAATATTAAGGCCGCCGCCGGTGTATCCGGTGGCGCTGGAGATTGCCGTACCGGCGGCGCCAAACAGGCTGATTCTGTTTGCGCCCGTTCCGCTGTCAGCTTCCCACACGTTCCCGGAGCCATCGACGGCGAGGCCCCAGGGATCGTCGAGTCCGCCGCCGGTATCGCCGTTGGTTCCCGATTCGGCAGTGCCGGAAAGCGTGCCTGTTGCGTAAAACTCGCTCAGAGCGCCGAGCGTGATGCTATCGCTAATCCAGATATTGCCCGAAGCGTCGATGGCCAGGGAAACGGGATCATTGTTGATGCCGCCGCCCTGATCTCCGGGTGGGGTGGTCAGGGGCGTGCCGGGAGACGCGCCTGCCGAAGTGAACTCGCTGAGGCTGGCACCGACGTTGTTTACAACCCAGACGTGACCAAGCGAATCGAGGGCGATATCGTAGGGCGCATTGAGACCGCCTCCGGTATAGCCAGCAGATGTCGAGACGGGCACGCCGGCGGGGCTGAGCTCGCTGAGGCTGTTTGGAGTTACGTTCGCTGTCCAGAGATTGCCGGTTTTGTCGATGGCGATACTGTAGGGGTCAACGATTCCGCCGCCGGAAAAGGGCGAGCCGGTGACGGGCGCGCCGAGTGGAGTGAACTCGCTGACACTGTTGGCACCGGTCGCTGTATTTCCCACCCAGACGTCACCCGCGGCATCGATAGCAAGGGGAACAGGTGAGTTCAGCCCACCACCGGTGTAGCTGATGGCGATGGTGAAGTCGTTGGGCGCGGAGGGGAGCATGGGCTGGAAGGGGGAGGTGGGAGTCTGAAGACCGAACAAGTTGCCGACGATGGTGGAGCTGGGTCCTGGATTGTGGGCGATGTTGAGCGCGGCGGTTGCCGTGTCAGGAGCATCGACGCTGTTATTCGTGGCGTTGGAGAAGAGCGTGCCGCACGGGGTGGAAGCGGGACCGGTGGAATTGACGCAGGCGGCGAGGATGTTGGCGAGGGTGTTGATCTCGGCCTGCGGCACCGTGCCGTTGTTGCCTGGGGTGGTGGCAAGCGCAACACTCGTGCTGACATTTTCAAGGTTGGTCACGTTGTTGGCCGCGTTGGTGAGGCCGGTGGCAGCCAGCGTGGTATTGGAACTGGAGACGTGGATGGGGTCGCTGGCAAAGCCCGGGAAAGCGTAGGCAGTAACGATGGTCGAGACTTCGTTGATATCGGTGGAGGCGGAAGTGTTGCACGCCTGCGCCGGAGCCGTGAGGGTGATGGCCGAATTTACGCCTGAACCCAGGCCGGGATCGCCGCCGGAGGCATAAAAGTAAGTATTGGGATAGTTGCTGGGACACGAGTAATCGCCGGTAATGGTGAAGTTGCCGTATTGGTCGGTGGTGACGTAGTAGTGACCGCTGCCGTCCTGAGTGGTTCCGGTGCCGCTGTGGAGCAACGATACAGAAGCGTTGGTGGTTGAGGCCGCAATGCCGGGGCCCCCGTAGCCGGTGGTGTTGACGGCATACAGATAGACGTGTGCGCCGCCAATGGGGTTCTGGCCGCCGTGGACGGAGCCATGCAGAACCGTGCCCGGAATGGAGTCTGTGTTAGACGTGGTGATGGCCGGCATGCCCGCACAGCCGGCGAGAACTAGAGCGCATGAGAACAGCACGATGACTAAAGGCAGTCGCATTGCGGGAACTCCTTTTATTGCAGCCTAAACTTATTGCAATCTTGACCAGTTGCAACCGTGATGCGAGGCGGACGGGAGTTCACTGGCCGAGAACTGAGACCGGCGTTCTGTCGCGCTGGGCGAGAACCTGAGAGCGACAACCTGAGAGCAAGGATAAGGCCTGGGAGAGGAAAATTACCGAAGGTATTATGCACCATAGTACTAAAAGGGAAATCCGCAGAGAGGCGGGACTGGGAAGCGGGACTGGAAGAGGTCGGGCTGGAGAAGACTGGTTGTTCGGGTGATCGGGTTTTTGAGGCGTGAGCAAGGTGGGCTGAATTTTGTCAAATGCCGAAAGGGCGGGGAAATGCTTAAGTGACTGAAAACACGAAGAAGATTCAGGTGGGCAAAGTTTGCCGATAATTAATAGCGGATGCGCTAAGCTGGAAACAATCTCAAGGAAATGATTGTGACCACCGGGAAAGCCGAGGAGGCTTTTTCGATCTTCTTTGCGCCATCACCGCGAAAGTCGCGGGCATGAGGAGAGAAGAAGAGAGCGGAGGGGCGACTCGATATGCGAGTTGCCCCTTTTCCTTTTCCTACACACACGAAGGACCGTGGATGGGCGGCCGGAATGGTGGAGAAATGGGAAAAAGTTCGCCGGAGATGGAAACCAATGGGAAGAAAAGCAGGGCGGTGAAGACACCGCAGAAAAACAGCGGCGAGGCAATAGAGGCTGGAGGAAAAGACGAGGCGGCCGCGACGAAAAAGCAAGGAAAAGCCGAAAGGAAGGCCACGAAGAAGGCCGACAAGAAAAAGCGCAAGGGGGCAAAAAAAGCTCTGCGCCACGCAGTGCAGAGAGAAGTGAAAGAGAATTGCGGCAGGATTGCGCAGACATTGGTGAATGAGACGCACGCAGGCAATATGCGCAGCGCGGAGATGGTGATGGACCTGATGGAAAAAAAGAAGAAGAAAAACGGCGAAGATGAAAACGAACCCGACGGCCCGAGCCTGGCGGAGCAGTTAGCGGGGCCTTCCTGGGATGAGTTGCAGGAAGCAAAACGGATTGTGAGCGATGCAAAAGCGATGACAAAGACAGCGTAAAAAGAGCAGCTCTTGGCTCGTGGCTCGTGGCGTGCGGCCGCCAGTAAATCGCCGCAAATGGGGAATTGACGAATTGGAGTGAGAAGAGGACGCGATGGGGATGAAGCTCATGAAGGACAAATGGTTGCGGATAAGGCGCGGCATTGCTGTCTGCGCGATGGCGATGACGTTGGCGGCGATAGCAATGGCGCAAGCAGTGAGCACGACGACAGTGCAGGGGACGGTGTACCTGGCGAACGGGCAACCGGGTGCAGGAACACTGCTGATCAGCTGGCCGTCGTTCACAACCGCGGCGGGCCAGGCGGTGGCCGCGGACTCAATCACTGTGACCATTGGGACGGACGGGTTCTTGAGCGTGAATCTCGCGCCGAACCTAGGCGCGACGCCCGCGGGAGAGTTCTACACGGCCGTCTACGACATGAGCGACGGGACGACAAATACGCAGTATTGGGTGGTTCCGGCAGCAGCAAATGCGAGTCTGGCCGCGGTGCAAGCGAAGGTGATGCCGGCGGCACAGGCGGTGCAGACGGTGAGCAAAGCCTACGTGGACGAGGCAATCGCGGAGCTGAGCGCGAGCAGCGGATTGTCGGCATCGGGCGGTACGCTGACCGGACCGCTGTATTTGAGCGGTGATCCGACGCAGCCATTGCAGGCCGCGGACAAACATTATGTAGACACACAGGTGGCGACAGCGGTGCCGCTGGCGGGCGGAAACATGACCGGCGCGCTGACTACGCCCGCGGTGAACGGAGTGCAAGCTCCAGCGATCGCGAGCGCACAAACGACGCTGCAGGCGGCGATGACTGCCGCGGGGACGAATGGAGCGATGGTGATTCCGCCGACATATGCGGGGACGGACACATTCACCAATGCGAACGGCGTGAAGGTGACAGATCTGCGCAGCGGAGGCGCTCAGCAGGCGGAACGCAGCGTGAAGGAGTTCGGCGCGGTATGCGACGGCGTTACCGACGATACGAATGCGCTGCAAGCGGCGCTAACTTACGCAAACGCTCATGGCGTGGCACTGACGATTCCGCAAGGGACGTGCAAGACGCGGGCGCTGAGTTGGCACGGCGAGTCGATTGGAGGATTGGGCAAGCAGGTGTCGGCGCTGATGGGATTTCCGGGACAAGACGTGCTGGAGAGCGGCCCGGACGCGACGAACATGCTGAGCTATACGCGGCTGCATGACCTGACGATTTATGTCGACCAGAGCGAGGATGTGTCGTGCTCGCCGGCAGAGGGGCGCGCGGCGGCGGGGAGCTGCCTACTGAACCGGCCGATAGAAGCGAATTCAATTTTCTCGCCAGGCGGAAGCGGATTGACGGGAACGGCGGGAACGGGAGCTGCGTGGAGCGTTGGCAATTGCGCGATTGCGATGCAGGCGGCGACAGGCGCGGGTGGCAACGGGTTGCGCGTGGCGGAGATGGAGAACGTAGAGATTGCGACGACGGGGGTGGACCCGTTGGCTGCGCAATACCCGAGCGCGCACTCGACGCATACGTGCGGACTTTATCTGGCGCAATGGCCGCAATGGAGCGAGTTCCGGAATATCGACATTCGCGGGCTGAATACAGGCGTGGCGATTCCCGTGTTGCCTGTCACGGCGCCGGCGGGATTGAACGCGGATTCAAACCGCTGGCAGAACGTGACGATTCAGGCGACGCACGCTTTTTCGGCGGCGGCCGGATCAAACAATGTATTGGATAACGTGGTGGCGCTGGCCGAGAATTCATCGGCGACGGGCGAGCCGCCGACGGGATTGGTGCTGGACCTGAACGGGACAGCGCAGGGATGGACCGTACGGAATGCGGTGGTGGCGCCGGCATGGAACGCCGTGCCGCCGGCATTGACGGTAACGGCTGCAGGCGGCGCTGTGACGGCGGTGACGCTGGGCAGCGAACACGGATTGGGATGGGATCCGTACGGGGTGAGTGTGCCAGTTGCCTTCAGCGGGTCGTGCACGGCGCAGGCAACGGCGGCGGTCAATACCAACGGATCGATTGCGAGCGTGACCGTGACGGCGGGCGGGGTGGGCTGCTCGGCGACAACAACGGCGAGCCTGAATGCGGCGGGAACGTGGGATACGGCGGCGCCGGTGAACCTGATCGGCGGACAGAACATGACGTTCTTTGCGGGGAATCTACTGAAGGGCAATGGCGGATACACCGTTTGGAACGCGGGAAGCTCGGCGAGCTACGGAACGCAATTGGACAGCGGCGGCGGAACGCTGCCGGGCGGCGGGGCTTACGCAGCGTTGGCGGGAAGCGGCAAAGTTGGATCAGCTTTTCAGGTAGATCAATTTCCGGGCGCGGACATTGGCGCAAAGATCCAGGCGTGCGTGAACGCTGTGAATGCGGGCTACGGCGGGACGTGCGATGCGCGGAACTTTACGGGCAATCTGACGATGGGATCGAATCTAACGATCTCGACAAGCAATACAGCCATCCTGCTGCCATGCGCGACGATTACGACGGCAAACCAGATTATTGTGACGGCTGGATCGCGGAATGTGGCCTTGCGCGGTTGCGCGCTGCGCGGCGGTTCGGCAGCCAGCGGAAGCACAGGTGGAACGGCGCTGGCGTACACCGGGTCGAGCTCGATGGTCGCGGTCGGCGACCCAACCTATGCGGTGGATACGCCGGGCTTACATATGGACAATGTGGTGATTAATACGACGGCGGCCACGAACGCGACGGCGCAGGGATTGATTGCATACCGGACGCAGGAGCTGGACTTAGAAAGCCTGTACTTCCTGGGTAACTCGAATCAAACGGGCATGACTCTGGACGGGACCGGGAATTACACAGGTGGAACGTTCTTCGATAACCAATTCAGCGGATTCGGGACAGCGATCAATGCTATCGGACACCAGGTTACCAATCCAGCGACGACGGATTGGATGAACGCGAGCACATTTGTAAGGCTGCATATCGACTGCCCGACAAGCGGCGGGAGTCCAATCAGCGGCACTTTTGGGATCAACTTACAACAGGGCGACGGAAACACGTTCACAGGAGGAGATGTGGAGAGCTGCTCGACGGCGCTCCACTTAGGACCGAACGCGCAGAACAACACAATTGTGGGGCTGCGGAACGAGAATTCGACAAGCCAGGTAGTGGCGGACGCAGGAAGCTCGTACAACAGCTGGATGACGGGCGGCACAATGTTCACTGGAAAGCTGACTGACAATGGAACCCGCAATAGCTTCCTGGATTCGTTTCATCGCAGTTTCAACGAATTGAATGGCGACTGGTACCTAAGCCAGCAGGACGCGACACTGACCAATCACTTCCGTCTGGGGACTGGGGCCGGGAACGAGCGCGGGCTTTTGAACGAGATCCAGACTGACTATGGCTACCGGTGGCTTTACGGGTTTAGCGACGCTGCGGGCGGCCAGCAGCTATACCAAATGGACGATCTTCTGAATAACGTGTACCGGCTGCAGATCCAGCAGTGGAATCCGGGCGAGAGCAGCACCAACAATGAGACGGCGCTGAACGCGGCGGGGACTGGCAACGTGTGCTTCAATTGCTCAACGAACTCCGGCACGGGAGGCGTGACTTTCGCCAGCGGCGGCGCGACGCCGGCGGCGGTGGCAACCGTGGACAAATTAGGAGATGGGCAGTTTGTGGGTAATCTTCTGGTTGGCGGGACGACACAGTCGACCGGAACTATGTCGCTGCGTAACAGCGCCGATGCGGAAGTTGATTACTACTTATGGCCGGGACTTACAACGAGCCAGAAAGGATCGTTCACTTACAAGGACTGGAACGGTAACAGCCAGTGGTATCTGGTGAAAGACGCGAGCAATAACTGGGAGTTGAACTCGGCAACCGGCGGCTTAGATAGCTTTAAGGCGTATCAAAGTACGAATACCGGAGACACATACATCGACGCGAGTAACTCGACTGGACATGTTCGATTTAATTATGAAACGGGCTCCGGAGCCGAAACCGATATTTATTCAGGATCGAGCACGAGCCTGGATGCCGCATTTCTAGCGCCGAATGCGATCAAGCTTCCCGGGCTGGCGGCTTCTTCGGGGGACTTCTGCCTGCAGATTGATAACTCCGGATATATCACGAACACCGGCTCGCCCTGCGGAACTGGATCTGGGTCCGGAGGCGGGAGCGGCACGATTAATTCAGGAACTTCAGGTCAGATTGCGTATTACACCACGAGCGGCACGGTGATCGGCGGCACGAGCGCGGTTCCGTTAGCATCGGGAGGCACGGGCGCGACGACGCCAGCTGGAGCGGTGGCGAATGTCGTCAATGGACAGAATATTGCGCCGAATGCCTCAGCCTCAATGTTGAGTCCAGACTGCGATGTGACGGCATATGGCGCGGTGGGTGACAACAGCACGGACAATCACACAACCATTCAAAATGCTTTCAGCGCCTGCTCCACATCAGGCGGTAGTGTGTTCTTTCCTGTCAACCCTGCTTCTTCTGGCCCGACCGTGTATTACACGAGCGCTCCAATCAATCCCAAGGGTGTTTCATTTCACGGGCCACTGGGGTCAGCAGGTCAAAGCCAAGCGTTTGTTAGCGGTATGTTGGTTTCTGTAAGAGGAGCGCCCGGAAAGGATGTCTTCGATGTACCTGATCCTGGAGCGAGTGCTCCGGGGCTCGCTTCAAAGGGCTTCGCAGTACGTGACATAGGAATCAACGTTGACGCCACAGTTGACGCATCGTCGAGCGGCTTGAATAGCTTTCCCAATCGGCTTCCGGGCAGAACCTGCTTTGATGCTGTGGCAAATGGAACGACCGTTATTACTTCAGCACTGCAATGCCAGTTCCAGCCCGGTGATGTGGGACAGGCAATTCTCTTGAATGGGGTCACAACGACAGTTGCATCTTGGCAGTCGCTAACACAAGTCACCTTGAGTGCTTCGGTTACTTCCGGCTCGGGCCTTACTGCGTATATCTCGGTTGACAGTCTTTCCGTCACTCAAACGATAGGGAATTGTGGCTTTGCGATGGACGCGAGTGGACTGGCGGGCAATTATGGTAACGGGCCACTCCGCGCCGACTTTACAAATGTGGTCATCCAAATCAATGGCAGCCCTACGAACAAAACCTGCGGGTACTTCTTTCAGGGCAATGCCGGTCCGTATCAAACCAAATGGGACCATAACAACGTAAATGGAGAGTTTGGGTTCGTATTTGCCATGCCTAACACATCGGCGGCGCTAGTCGGTGGCAACACCTGTCAAGGAATGTGTGACTTTAACGAATTCGACAATACCTGGGTTAACGCCACTTATCCATGGATTTCCTATGGCGGCGAGTTCGACACGATCAAGGCGATGCAGATTTCTGGTGCGGTCTATGGCCCGTCGATTCTTACTGGAAACGGAGCAGTGAATGGAGCAGATGAAGCCGTACCTAATACATGGTCCATCGACATTCCAGAGATAGAGACGCCGTCACAGACATGCCCCGGAACTGTCACCACGTCTTTTCGGATCTCTGGTCGCCAGCACAGAGTTGATCGACTTTCCACCGGTTATTGCGCTTCGGGTACGCTGCCCACATTTCAATGGGATGCTTCGTACTCAACCCTCTCTGACTTCACTCTGGCCGGGGGGACACTCGCCGTCTCCGGAAATCTCAACACTTTCAATAATCCCTTTTATGTGGCAGGACCTCCAGTGGCTTATGCGATCACGGGCGCTGGTAATCTGCTCACGACCTGCACGACTTCAGGTCCACCGTATGGCATAGACCCGGGACGGTGCCAGTATGCCGGGCTTGGTAACACGGTTGGCGGCCCTCCGCAGCTCTCGCGTGGCTCGATCGCGCTCAATCGTACGCATGACTTCATCGAGAAAGGCGCGGCTGGGTATTACTTTAACGATGAAGACCTTTGGTTCTGGCCTACCGAGGTGATGAACGCTTCTTCGCCGGTGACGGTCGTACCAGATTCCAGCTCTGATAGTGGTAACGCAATCTCGATTGTTGGAGCCAATACCTATTCGCTGAACGGAGCAAACGGCACTGGCCTTTACTATGGCAGTCAGGTTCCGGCGGGTAAGGTGCGGTTTTATGTCAAGGCGAAGGCCAACACCTCTCTCTCATGGTCCGCTAACTTAGCGAGTGCTGGTACCGGGCTTTGCTCGATCTCTCCGACGCTCACAACATCCTACGCCGTCTACTACTGCGACGCGGACGCGACAAGCTATTCGGGCACAAATGTCTACATGAACTTAAGCGCGCCGGGCACGGGCAACACAGTTAGCGTCGCGTGGATCGGGATCAAACCATGGTTCTCTGACCTGGAAGTAAACGGGCCCATCAATGCGACAAGCTTCCAGGTGAGCGGATCTCCAATCGCGACGGGCAATCTTGCTGACTGGACGGACGCTGGCATCGCCAACGGTGACGTTCCAATCTGGAATTCATCGACCAGCAAGTGGACACCGGGTACAGCGAGCGGGGGCACCGTCAGCGACGGAAGCGGCACCACAACCACGGCGGAGTTTGCTGAGTCCACTTCAGTGGCGCACACAATCCAGTTCCGTACTCCCGCGCAGGCGTTATCGGATTTGGGTGCGGCGGCCGCGCTGGCAAATGCGACGGTTGAAACCTCATCCTGGTCATTCCTGGCCACTGAGCCCTATCGCGTGAACTGCTCGACGGGATGTACCGGCACACTCCAGTCCACGATCTCCACCGGCTTCATGGCCGCGGTCAGCAACGTAGGCGCGGCAACTGTCACGATTGCTGGCGGCGGCCCAACCCTGGTCTGTTCTCCGGTTGCGGCCTGCACGATTCCACCGGGAGGGGGAGGCTTTATCTACACAGATGGGACGGATTGGTATTTGATTGATGGAAGCAACGCAACCTCAGTCAACGGCGGAACTGTTCCGGCGAGCGCAACGGTGATTGGGACAAACAGCAGCGGGCAGACGGTAAGCGCAGCGACAACGGGCAACGGAAACGTGGTGCTGGCGACGAGCCCGACACTGAGTGGAACGACTCTGAGTGGATCGAGCGCCATGCAGGGCAACGTGACGCTCGATAACGGGGCAAATTCGAATCAGACGCTGGCCATTCAGCCAGGATCGAGCGCGGAGCAAATCGGTGCAGTTCAGTTCAACAGCTACACAGGAACGTCGGAGTGGCAAGTGCGCAAGGACGCGAGCAACAACTTGCGAGTGACCGACGCAATGAATTCGCTGGACCGGGTGATTCTGCCGGCAAACGCGAACACGACGATCAACGCCGGAGCCGGCGCCAACGCAGTGGCGATCAATAACACGAGCGGATCGGGGACGAGCGGGTTCATCGTGTATGAGGGCGGCTCGAATAATTCCACCGCCGCGTTCCAGGTGTCGGGCAGCGGCAACACGACAGCGACCGGCTATCTGCAAGGCAAATTCATTATGGGCTCGGGCACGATGGGCGTGGCAGCGGGCGCGGCCGCGGGGTCGAGCCCGTCGATAGCATGCGCAACAAGCCATGTGTGCGACGGCGTTAGCGGGACTGTAACGCTGACAACCGGTACGAGTCCGACCACCGGGACGCTGGCGACGCTGAACTTTCCCAACACGCACACCAACCAGGCCAACTGCATGGTGAGCACGCTGAGCGCGACAGGAATGATCACCAGCAACACTTGGTCGGAGAGCACGACCGCGATCACGATCACGGCAAACACGGCGCTGACTGCATCGACGGCGTACACGATCAAATACTGGTGCGGCAGTTACTAGGATCAAGCAAGAAAATCTGGATTGCAGGCGCGGCTCGGGGAATGCGTGCGCCTTCGCTTGGCGCGTGACCTTGGGCAGTCGCGCGCCAGAGCCTACTCATGCAAGACACAACTACTAACGATCATGAACGGCCCACCAGGAGGCCGAGTGGCGACAGAGGATGGGGAAAGGGCGATCAGAGAACCGTGGTTGAAGTCGAGATTCGCATGCCTCGACAGAGAAGGGTTGGGTGTACTCGGGAAAGATTTGGGCAACCAGCCTTGGTCTCTGGGCGGACGCACAGTGCAGATAGCGCTGGCTGAAGAAGTGCTGGTCGTGCGATCGCGCGATGGAAGGACAATCGGTCTGGCCGCGAACTCAGTGCAGAAGCAGTTCGAACGGAAACGCGGCCAACGGAACATCGTGCTAAAGGCGCGGCAGATGGGGCTAACGACCTGGGTGGCGGCGCGGTTCTTTCTGAAAACGATCACGCACCCCGGAACATTGACGCTGGAAGTGGCGCACACCCAGGAGGCCGCCGAGGAGATCTTTCGCATTGTGCACCGGTTTGTGAACTGGCTGCCGGAGAGGGTGCGCAAAGGCGCGCTCAAGACTGCGCAATCGAATGTGCGCCAGATTGTATTTCCGCAGATCGATTCGCAGTATCGTGTGGTGAGCGCAGCAGACCGAAATGCCGGGCGCGGACTTACCGTGCAGAACCTTCACTGCAGCGAATTATCACGCTGGCCCGGCGATGCGGCGGAGACGCTTGCGGGATTGCGAGCCGCGATGACGCCGCACGCGGAGATGGTGCTGGAGTCGACCCCGCTTGGAGTGGGTGGATGCTTTCACCAGGAATGGCTGAAGGCGGATGAGACGGGGATGGTGCGTCATTTTTTCCCATGGTGGATGGAGGAGCGGTACCAGGCGCAGGCGGCGGAGCTGGCAAGTCTTACCGAAGAAGAGCGTGGCCTGATGGCGACGCACCAGCTCGATCTGAAGCAGATCGGATACCGGCGGCAGATTCGCGCGGACTTTCGCGGGCTGGCGCGTCAGGAGTACGCAGAGGACGCGGACAGCTGCTTTTTGGCAAGCGGCGAAAGCGTATTTGAGCTCGCGGCAGTCGAGGCGCGGATGAAGACGGCTCCGGATCCGGCGGAGCGGAGGAAGAATGGGGAGTTGGAGATCTGGTTGCCGCCAGTAAAAGGCAGGCAGTATTTGGTGGCAGTGGATCCCGCGGGAGGCGGGAGCGAAGGCGACTACTCCGCCGCGCAGGTGCTGGAGATGGAGACGGGCTTGCAGTGCGCGGAGTTTGCCGGGCACATGGGGGGGCTTGAGCTGGCGAAGTTCGTGACCGGTCTGGCAACGGAGTACAACGGCGCGTTGTTGGTGGTGGAACGGAACAACCACGGCAGCGGCGTCCTGGCTTTGGCGGAGACGGCTTGCAGGTACGGGCGCATTTATATGCAGGGCGGGCAGGCTGGCTGGCTAACGACGAGCGTGAGCCGGCCGGCGATGCTGGGCCAATTGAATGTCGCGCTGGTGGAAGAGCCTGATCGGTTCCAAAGCCGAAGGCTGCTGGGCGAGTGCCGAAGCTTTGTGCGCCAAGCGAATGGGAGCAGCGGAGCGCAGGATGGAACGCACGACGACCGTGTGATGGCCATGGCGATAGGGCTGGCGGCGAGGGCAGAGCTGGTGGGAAAGCGGAGCTGGCAGAGCTAGTTAAGTCAGCGAACAGAAGCTGCTTTCGTAGTTCCCCGCCCCGGAATTGCGAAAGCGGGCCAATCCACTTACAATAAGTAGAGAAGAATTGCAGGAAAGGTCTGTCTGTCGATGCCCAAGGAAAAGATTCATCCCAATTACGACGCGGTGCGGGTAATGTGCGCCTGCGGAAGCAGTTTTGAAACGAGGTCGACCCACAAGGGCGACATTCACGTGGAGATTTGCTCGGTGTGCCACCCGTTCTTCACCGGCAAACAACGGTTAGTCGATACGGCGGGACGCGTCGAGCGGTTCCGCAGGAAGTACGCGAAGAGCGACAAGGCGGTCGCGGCGGCGAAGTAAGCCGAGGCAGGATTCGATCAGTGGGCCTCCGCCGTGGCGGAGGCTTACGTTTGTTTGGAGGCAATAAAGCCTCTCGCTGCCGGTGACCAGGATTTTCACGATATGTCAGGCCGAGGATTCACGGTAAACAAGGACTGGGATAACCCAGTTGAGCACGCGATGCCCGCAGAGACGCGGGTTCCGGCGGAGGTGCGGCTGCGGACCGTGCTGGTGCGGCCGGCGACAGTGCTGGCTCCGATGGCCGGCGTGACCGACACCGTGTTCAGGCGATTCATCCGGCACGCGAGCCTGTTTTCGAGAGATCAGGGAACAGAGATTAGAGAACAGATATCAGAGGACAGAGATCGGGAGTCGACGGGTGTTGATGCTCCGGTAACCAACGCGCAATCTGGATGCGGGCTTATTATGACCGAATTTACTTCGGCTGATGGGCTGGCGCGGATGCGCGAAACGAAGCGACGCCGCTACCTGACTTTCTATGACGACGAGCATCCCATCGGAGCGCAACTGTTCGGATCGAATGCCGAGACGCTGGCTGAAGCTGCGCGCATTGTTGAGGAAACTGGGTTCGACACTGTCGACTTAAATCTCGGCTGCCCGGCGAAGCGCGTCGTTGGATGCAATGGCGGGTCGGGGTTGCTGCGCGATCTGCCGAAGATCGGCGAAATCTTCAAGGCGATTCGGAAAGCGGTAACGATTCCCTTCACTGTGAAGTTCCGTATGGGTTGGAACAATTCGCAGATTGTGTGCGTTGAGCTGGCGCGGATGGCCGAGGCCGAAGGGCTGAACGCAGTGGCGCTGCATGCGCGGACGCGCGAGCAGGGCTACAGCGGGCAGGCGCAGTGGCAATGGATTGCAGCAGTCAAGCAGGCGGTTAAGATTCCAGTGATTGGCAACGGCGACGTGCGCACGCCGGAAGACGCGGCGGCGATGGTGGCCGATACGGGCTGCGATGCCGTAATGATTGGGCGTGCGGCGCCGGCGAATCCGTGGATCTTTCGGCAGATTGCGCAGTACACGGCGACCGGCAGCTACGAGCGTGCAACGAATCTGGATCGCTATCGGATGATTCGCGCGTACTTTGAAATGTTGCTCGCCGAAACCGAGGCGACCAAGGATCTGCCGCGCGACGCGAGGCTGGGCGATCCAGTGGGAAAGATGAAGCAGTTCGCCACATGGTTCACGCATGGCGTGCCGGGCGGAGCGAAGCTGCGCGCTTCGATTTACCATTCGCGGACGGGGCCCGATGTGCTGGGCGAAGTAGAGCGTTTTTTTGCGGCACGAAGCGAAGACGGCGATATCGCGTTTGTCGAGCCGTCGGACGGGGCGATGGATTTTCGAGAAGCGGCGCTGGTTTGCGATTAGAACCTAGAAACCTTCGAGCCCGTCTCGACGCGCTGAATATCTTTCGCGACGAGCCCTTACACAAAAACATCAACGATGCAGGCGCGAGCGCATTTTCCACATTCGGTCACACGGTGTGCACCGGTTGCGCCTGAAGCCAAGTGCGCTACGCTGGAACTCGATATGACGGTTTGCGCGATTTGCGACGGGGTAGGTCTGGTTCGGGTGATGGATGCGGCCGGGCATTGGGTGAGCCGGCCGTGCGAGTGCCAGGAAGCAGAGCGGGAGCAGCGGCGAATCCAGGCGGCGCAAATTCCGGCGCGGTACAAGGATTGCACGCTGGATACCTTCCACATTTATCACGGCGCCGACCGTTTGCTGGCCGCGGCGCTTACGACGGCGCGGCGATTTGTAGACGAATATCCGGTCGACACCGGTGGAAAGGGATTACTCTTCACGGGCTCAATGGGCGTGGGCAAGACGCACCTTGCGGTGGGAGTGCTTCAGCGACTGGTGCGGGAGCGCGGAGCGAAGGGATTGTTCTGCGACTATCGCGAACTGCTGAAGAGCATCCAGAACAGCTATAACTCTGAAGTGCGGACGAGGGAACTGGAGCTGCTAAAGCCAGTGTTCGCCGCCGAGGTGCTGGTGCTGGACGACCTGGGCGCGCAAAAACCCAATGAGTGGGTCTGGGACACTGTAGCGTTGATTTTGAACACTCGCTACAACAACCGGCAAACAACGATTATCACGACAAATTATTCTGACCAGCCGGCGGGGAGCGGAGGATTGAGCGATCCGGAGCGGGCGGCTCGCGAGCCAACTTTGGGCGACCGAATCGGGGATCGCATGCTTTCGCGACTTGCGGAGATGTGCATCCAGGTGAAAATGGCTGGGAAGGATTGCCGGGATTCCGTGAAGCGGGCGCGTTTCGGGTAGCGAGTCAGCTTTCAGCTCTTGGCTTCGATTTTGCCGCATCGACCGTTCGCGACCAAGCGTCGGGACAATCGGTGTAGAATCTCGCTCGTAAGTACAGGTGCGCATGAGTACAGATCCAAAGGCCGGTCCACAACTGATTCGTCCCTCCGAAGCTGAAAAGCGCAACTGGCTGCCACTGGTGATTGCTGCGGCGATCGTGCTGGCCGTGGTTGCTGGACTGGTGCTGTTTTATAAGCATGGCAAGAGCGCACCCACGGTGACGCCGATCACGGCGGCGCTCGATCCTTACGCGGGAAACCTGCCGATCAGCAATCTTCACATGAGCGAGTCGTCGAATCTGGCGGGCAGCAAGGTCACCTACGTGGATGGGTCGATCACTAACACGGGCAGCCGAACGGTGACCGGAATCGCCGTGCAAGTGTTGTTCCGAGATCCGGCTCACGAGGTGGCGCAGAACGAAACCCACCAAATGAACATCATTCGCACACGCGAACCGTATATCGATGTGGAACCGGTTTCCGCGGCGCCTCTGAAGCCCGGCGATAGCGCAGACTTCCGGTTGATTTTCGACACAGTGGCACAGGACTGGGATGGCGCATTCCCCGAAATTCGCATCATTCATGTTGATTCGAAATAGGAACGTTGACTCGAAAGTGGCATATGGATTCGAATTAAGTGCCAGCCCCTGGATTTCCCGCCTTGGACTCAAATCAGAGCGCACAGACCCCCGCTGGACGGTGCTCTCAAGGCAGGGTAGAAACTACGCAAAGATGCAAAAATTACCCGGAAACAGGGGTATACAGGTCATGAAATGGCCTGATTCTACGCCAGCGCCAGTTTCTCCAAGATGTTTAATTTCATATAGATAGACGTTTTCTCCATCTTGCCTGACCTTTGGCACCCCTCTTGCAATTAGTCAGAGCGAGCGGACATCAGCGCTCAACCCGTGCCGGTACCCTGACGGCCGCGAACAGAGAGGGACAAAACCCATGATGAAGACTACGAACGAAACAAAATTATTCCCCCGTCAGCTGGCCATGCTTGTGCTGGCATCCGCGATTGCAATCCCTGTTTGTGCACAGGATCAAGTATCAACTGGAACTTCGTCAGGCGTTTCGACGCAGTCCCAGAGCACGACTTCGGCTCAGCCCTCCCCAATGCCCATGAGCGAGCAGCCCTTGGCTCCCCAAAAAGAGGGGTTCTGGGGCCGGGTTTATCCCTTCGCCCGCAAGAAGTGGGTGAAGAGGCAGATTGATCCCATCAACGACCGGCTCAGCGAACTGGATGAAGTTAATGCCAAGAACGCGCAGGACATCCGGGATTTGGATGCGCGGGCAACGGCAGGCATCCAGAAGGCGCAGAGCGCAGCCGATGCGGCGAATCAATTGGCGATGACGGCCAGCACCACGGCTCAGAACGCCAACACTGCCGCGCAAAATGCTTCGAATCACGTGGATCAGGTCAATACCACCGTGAACGGCCTGGATCAGTACAAACAGGCGACCGACATTGTGATTAAGTTCCGTGGCTCAAGCCCCGTGTTGACTTCGGATTCGAAAGCAGCGCTGGATCAGCTGGCCTCGAGCCTAACTGGGCACGAAGGTTACATCCTGGAAATGGAATCACACTCGCCTTTGGCGGGCAGCGCAGGTATTCAAACTTCTGAGCGCCTGTCGGAAGCAGTCAAGCGCTATCTCGTATCGGAACATCAGATTCCCGTCTATCGCATGCACTCCGTGGCCCTCGGCAACGAAGCTGAGATGGCCTCAACCGCAACCGGCGATCAAGATCAAAAGCCGGCGCGGGTACGGTTCAGCAGTGTGCATGTGAGCGTGATGGAAAACAGTTTGGCGGCCCAGGCAGCAGCGTCACCCCAAAGCGCTCCTGCCGCAGCTGGCACAGAGCAGCCGTAACATAGCGGCCAACTCCTCCCCCGAGGCTCTGCTCCTGCGCCAACGGCCACCCCGCCGTTAGGCCGCCAAAAAAGCTCTCGCAACGCGAGAGAACCAAGGCAACTTGGCCCCCGTTAAAACGGGGGCCGTTTTTTTTGTCCCCGTGAGCGACGTATGTATTAGGATGGGGCATCTTCAGGAACCAAACAATATCCGAACGGGGGAACCGGTATGCGATCGCGAAGCACGAGGCTGCTGTTGGCGGTATATGGGATGGGTGTGATGTTCCTATGTGGCTGCAACTATGTCGTCCTTGAGAATCCATTGCCCACAGTTCTTGATAACCGCATTGTCGGCAGCTGGGCGACCCCCGACGGCAAACTGTATGCGGTAATCAAGCCCGGAGATAATTCCGCATATCAGTCGCTCAGCGCGGACGATATTACGAAAGGCGCCAGTGGGACGACTTTTTATCTGGCTAGGGCTGGTGGAACGCTGTTGACAGAAAGCTCAGCGGCTTGCAGCTCGTTCCTATTCAGTGCGCCCTCCGCCACGGATGCGCCGAGTGGCTGCTGGACGATAACCCGGATAGTTTTATCAGACAATTCCCTGGAGTACGACACGTTCGACACCACCCTCATGCTGCGCAAGAGCGTTGGCGGGGGGCTCAGGGACGTCAGCCTGCGGTTCGGCGCTTCCGTCGGGAAGGGCGCCGATTCAACAATCGACACAGACGTGCTGATCGAAGGCAAGCCGGATGAGGTGGCACCTTTCCTGGCCACGTATTCAAGTGGCCTGGTCTACAGTGGGACCGTTCAGTTGCACCGAATTTGAATACGCCTTAGCAAACCGGTTGACTCAATCACCCAAAAACACGCCTGCGACCCTTGCTTCCAGATTCTAACCTGTGTTATAACGGTTAGAATGAGGTGCAGGCGCGATGATCAAGCTCAAAGTCACAACCATCGGTAGTTCGGCCGGAATCGTTTTGCCGAAGGAAGCCCTGGCGCTGCTGAAAGTGCAGAAGGGGGATTCTGTCTTTCTCACGGAGTCGCCGGATGGCGTTCGGATTACGCCCTATGACCCCGCGTTTGAGGAAGACATGAGTCTTGCCCGCCAAGTGATGCGTAAGCGCCGCAACCTACTTCGTGAGCTCGCAAAGTGACAGCTCCGGCCTGGAGATGGATCAGGGAAAGTTCCGTTCTGGCCATTCACGAAGAACAGATTGCAGAGCACGGTGGCCTGGCAGGTGTGCGGGATCTGCCGCTTCTGCAATCGGCCTTGGCTCGTCCGCAGAATCTCGCGGCTTACGCAAGTCCGGATGTCGCCGACTTGGCGGCTTCGTATGCTGTCGGCGTCGCCCGTAGTCACGCGTTCCTTGACGGCAACAAACGTACTGCATGGGTCGTCGCTGAAACTTTTCTGCTTAAGAATGGCTACGAACTGATCGCGCGCGATGAAGACGGTGTGACCGCGATGTTGACCGTGGCGGACGGGACAATGCAGGAGCAGGAATTCGCGATTTGGTTGCGGGCATACATCCGGCCATTGAATACGATATAAACTCCTCCAATCGGCGACTCGTCTTGAGCTTGCGCGCTTGACGGATATGACGCCGAATAGCATTGCTGAGGCTCGTGGCGCTGCTTCGTGAATTATGAGCCGTGATCAGAGATCGTCGCGCGCGCGCCATTGGCGGACGAGATCGGCGGCAGCCTCCGGCCAATCGGGAAAATCAAACTGGAATCCTGATTGAAGCAGTCGGCCGGGAACGGCACGGCGGCTTTTGAGAACCAGTTCGGGCTCGCTCCGCAAGAAAAATGTGCCGATGTCGATGAGCGGCGCGGGCGCAGGAAGGCCATTGGGCACATCCCAGGCTTCGCGCAGGGCGGCCATGAACTCGCGGTTAGGCAGCGGATGGGGTGCGGCGAGATTGATAGGGCCAGCGATCTCTTCGTGGTCGATCAGGAATTCTATTGCGCGGGCGAAGTCGGCTTCGTGAATCCAGGAAACATATTGGCGGCCGTCTCCCTGCGTTCCGCCGAGGCCGAAGCGGACTAGACGGGAGAACACGGCGAAGACGCTGCCCGACGTCGGGCTGAAGACAAGCGAAGTGCGCAGCGCGATTTTACGCGTGCGCGGCGTTTCGCTTGAGAAGAACGCAGACTCCCAGTCTTTTATAAGCTGAATGGTCCAATTCCACTTTGCGGGAGCACGGCGACGGTGCGAGATCCATTCATTACCGCCCAGCTCGCCGTTGGCCTCGTCCATATCGCGGTCGAGTGAGTGCTTGTAAATGCTGGCTGTAGACGCGTTCATCCAGAGGCGCGGCGGATTGGCCAACGTAGCGAAGGCCTGGTGCAGTAAGCGCGTCGACCCAATGCGCGAATCGTAGAGCTGGCGGCAGTTACGGGCCGTATAGCGGCAGTTGACGCTCCGCCCAGAGAAGTTGATGCAGACGTCTGAGCCTTCCAGCGTCTCAACCCAGGGGCCAAGCTGAATTCCGTCCCAATACACCGTCTGCCAGGGTGCTGTGTACGGCGCGCGTGTGAGCACCGTGACGTGATGGCCACGCTCCTGAAAAAAGCGCGCCAACATGTGGCCCACCTGGCCGCTGCCGCCAGGCATAACGATGCGCAGTGGGCGAGCTGCCTCTAAGCCAGATTGGCCCATGCCAACAGCGTAACGCGCTGGGCCATTGATTGTTCTTATTGCCGCGGAGGAAACGGGTAGGCGAGCGCGAACCGGCGTTGGCGGTGGACTCGGACCTCGTGGACGATGACGAAGATCACCAAGAAGATGATCAGAAGCGGGCCGAAGAAAATCCATGGCGAGAAGACGACATGATCTTTACCGATGGAGACACTGGACGGGGTATGCACCACGCCGAACATCGCTACCAGATCCTTGGCCACAGAGACGTTCTCGCCGAGCCGCACAGAACCAAAAAACGAAACCAGGTCGCCGCCGATGGAAGAATTATCGGCTGCGTTCACGTTGCCGAAGAAGTTGACCACATCGTGGCGGGCCTGCCCATCGAGGCGCACGTTGCCGAAAAAGACGACGATGTCGCCTTTCACTTCTCCATCGTCGTGGACGTTGCAGAAAAAGCACACAGCGTCGTGCACGGGGGCGTCGGGAGTGACTTCAATGTTGTTGAAGAACTGAACCGCGTCCTCATTAGCATGTGCGGGCGCAGCAGCAACTGCCAGTGCGGCGCCGAAGAGGCAATGGGCGAGGAATCTGCTCTGCATAGGCGCAATATCCCCTCTCAGTGTGAATATACGCCGATAAGCAGCCGGAAGTTCCCCTGAAAAAGGTTCCTGTTAAGCTACTCATTTTGTGCGATTTACTCCGGGATTAGCGCCTGCGTCCACTCAGTCGCGCTGTCGACGAGCACATCGGGCGGGGTGTCCAGAATATTCTGCGGGCCAAAACCGAACGCACACCCGACTGACCAAGCGCCGGCATTGCGCGCGGTTTCAACGTCCACCCTGCTGTCGCCGATCATCACGGTCTCCTCTGGAGTTGCGCCGGTCTCCTCCATGAGCGATCGGAGGCCGAGCGGATCGGGTTTCTTCAACGGAAAGCTGTCTCCACCGTAGATATGGAGGAAATAATCAGCCAGCCCAAGCCCCTCGCAGATTCCGCGCGCGGGACGCACCGGTTTGTTAGTGAGCACGGCCATGGTTTGCTGCGGGCCGCCCGGAGCATAGTGAAGCTCGTGCAGAGCCTTGAGCGCGTCGAGAACGCCTTCATAAGCGTAAGTGAAGTCGAGCTTGTGCTCGCGGTAGTACTGCAGAAAAAAAGCGTAGGCTTTGGCGAATGTGTCCTCGCTCACTTCGCCGGGATCGATGTTTCCAGCCAGCGCGAGCGAGCGGCGCATAAGCATAGGCGCGCCGTTGCCTACAAAACTGGCAATCGCTGGGTCGGGCAGAGGACAGAAATTACATTCCCTCAGAGCCGCATTCACGCTATTGCACAGATCCTGCGCGGAGTCGATCAGCGTGCCGTCGAGATCGAAGACCAGCAGCTTTAAGCGCTCGACGGGAATGGGGCGAAAGACGCGAATCATCTTCTTCCCAGTCTAATGGGCTGTGCAGGGCGCATTGTTTACACTGGGCAGGCAATGGGATAGAAAGGGGTTCCCTATGGCGCAGAAAAACTTGACCACTTTTGCGGCGCCGGTTGTTCTTGGAATCGGACTGGCGATGGGACTCACTTCCCTGCCCGCGCAGCAGCCTACACCTGTAATCAGCAGCGACGGTGCAGCGGAACGCATTCCCAATCTTGGTACGCTCAAGTCGGAAGTGACGCAGTATCACGATTGCACATGCAAGTGCGGATGCTACGCGCACGACCTGGATGCGCAAGCAGATCGAGCGATTGAATTCCTGCACCGGCTTGCCGCGCGTCGCCGGCCGCACGAAAAATTGGCGCTGATTCTGGACATCGACGATACGACGTTGTCGACCTACCCGCAGATGGTGGCCGCAGATTTCGGGTATGACCCGGCCAGTTACGATGCGTGGCTTGCCTCCGCGCTGGCGCCGGTGATTCCCGGCACGCTGCGCCTCTATAAGGAAGCACGGAGACTCGGCTTTAGCGTTTTCTTTATTACGGGGCGCAAGGAGGTTCTGCGTGCCGCCACTGAGCGCAATCTCCGCGCGCAGGGATTCGACAGCTGGAATCTGCTGGTGATGCTGCCGGCAGATCACGGCTCGCAGACTACTGGAGCCTTCAAAGCTGTTGCACGCAGGCAGATTGCAGCCGCGGGTTACACGTTGGCGCTCAACGTGGGCGACCAGTGGAGCGATCTGAAGGCCCCGCCGGAGGGGGAATACTCGGTGAAATACCCCGATCCGTTTTATTTCATTCCCTAGACCTTCATTTCAAGAAAGGCCTAATGAACCTTGATGTTGCCGGAGCCGGTTTCGACCCGCACGTCGGGCCCTCCGCCACCGATCGTGCCTTTCACGTGGTGGTGGTCCACGGTCCCTTGCGACGATATCTCGCGGTCGGTATGAATGCCGCCCGAGCCTGTAGAGGCGTCCAGCGTCAGCCCCGCATTTTCTGTCCAGAGCTCGACGCTGCCAGAGCCAGTGTGAATGCGCCACGAAGCTGTCGGCGTGCCCTCCACTTTGACGTGGCCTGATCCTGTTCCGGCGTGCAGCCCGCCATGCACATTCTTCAGCTCGATCGACCCAGAGCCGGTATTGGCCTTTACGTCACCGGGACCGACTTGCTCAGCGTCGATGTTGCCCGAACCGGTTCCGACCGTGAAGTCGCCTTTGAGCGCAGTGGCTTGAATCGACCCTGAGCCAGTGCTCAGTTTTGCATTCGCGCCCACGCCGTCGTCGGTAATGTTGCCAGAGCCAGAACCAGCATCAAGATAGGCATCGGCCGGAGCCTGAATCTCATAATCGATGCTGATGTTATTGAGCGCTCGATGAATTGCCCCGATGCGCACGATGTTCCCGGTCTGCTGAATGGGAGGATGCGTCGCGATCTCCTGCACCGCATCGTCGCTCGTGCCCCAGCCCGAATGTACGCGCGCGAAAACGTGCACATGCCCGGCAGGACCGTTGGTGAGATGGATGAAACCTGAGCCGTTGTTGATCGCCAGATCGACTCTGCCGCTCACAGTAAGGTCACGCTCAAAGGTCGCCTCTGTAGCCCGCGCTGGAACCGCTAACGCTGCCACCAAGGCCGCCAATGCTGTCATTTCTGCAAAAAAACGCCTCATCGCTCTCCTCAATTTGCCACCCCAATTTCTCTACGCGCCTGGCGCCCCCCAGGTTCCATCGAAATCCGCGTGCAAGATCGATGCTAACGCTTCGCGCGCCATCGAATGCTATCCTCACTGCGAGATGCACGAGCTTCTGCTCATCAAGCCGGTCGCGGTGGCCATGCTGATCCTGGCCAACGCTTACTTTGTTGCGGTGGAGTTTGCGCTCATCTCCATTCGAGACACGCGCGTGGAGCAGTTGCTGGCCGCGCGGGTGCCGGGGGCGCGAGCAGTCCGCAGCCTGCAGGCCAATCTCGACGACCTGCTCCCCGCCGTGCAGCTCGGCGTGACCCTTTGCTCACTGGCTCTGGGCTGGCTGGGCGAGCCGCTGGCAGCGCAAATGGTGGCCGGGTGGTTGGGCGCGTTGCCCGACGCACGGATCTACGGGCACGTGGCGGCCGTGGCCTTCGGTTTCGCGATCATCACTTATTTTCACGTTGTTGCAGGCGAGCTGGTGCCCAAAGGGCTGGCACTGCGCCGGGCCGAAGCACTGGCCTTGGCCGTGGCGCCGCCCATGCTGGTGTTCATGGCGATCACTCGCCCCGCAGTGCGCCTGCTCAGCCGCTCGGCGGCAATTGTTCTGCGCGCCTTCGATATTCCATCCGGCGAACGCGCCGCGTCCATCCATTCTGCCGAAGAGCTGAAGCTCATTGCCACGGCAGCGAGACGGCTGGGCCTGCTGCCCGAGTTTCAAGAGACGCTTGTACACCGCGCGCTGGAGCTCGGCGATGTGCCGGTGAGCGCAATCATGACGCCTCGCCAGAGGATATTTTCTCTGCCGTCCAACATGCTGCTTGAAGATGCATGCATGCGCGCATTCGGCCGCAGCCATTCGCGCATTCCTGTTTACGATGAGGCCCGCGGTCCCGAATATATTGTGGGAGCGGTTTATGCGCGCGACCTGGCCCGGCTGTTCTTTAAGCGAGCGTCAACGGCTGCTCCCCGAGACGAGGTTCGACTTGGCCAGATCATGCACGAGGTGCTTGTAGTGCCTGAAACCAAATCGGCGCTGGACCTGCTTCACGACTTCAAGCAACACCGCCGGCACCTGGCCATCGCAGTCGACGAATACGGATCGACCGTCGGCCTGGTCACCGCCGAGGATGCCATCGAGCAGCTTGCGGGCGAAATGGAAGACGAATTCGACGCGCCGTCGCACCCCGTGCTCAGCAGCGCCGGAGGGGCGGTCGTGATGGACGGCAGCGTGAATCTGCGCGACCTGGAAACGCAGATGCACTGGAACCTGCCGCGTGATGGCGGCGTGGAAACGCTGGCGGGATTCATGCTGGCGCGTCTCGGCCACATTCCCAACACGAGTGAAAGCGTCGTTTTTGAAGACAGGCGTTTGACAGTGGTGGAGATGGACGCGAGGCGCATCGCCAAGATTCGCGTGGAGCCGTTGCAGCAAAGCCCGCCCGCATCGGAATAGTGCTTTCCCATCCAGCGGTTCGACGCCGGTTCGGGGCCGTTCCCGCGCGAACATCATCCATTAACCTCCCATGCATGCAAAACCTGGTCTGCATGGATGAAAATGGAATTGGATGAATCAAGCAGATACGACAGAAAACCGAGGTTCGCTCGCCGCGACCGCAGCTCGCCAATGGAGCGTAGAAGAGTTCGAGCGACTGGCATTTGAAAGCAAACCCAAAGTCGCTGTCTTTGACTGCGACGGAACTCTTTGGGGCGGCGACGCCGGGTACGGATTCATGGCCTGGTCGCTGGAGCAGGGGCTGGTTTCGCGCTCGACAAACGACTGGATTGACTCACGCTACCGCGCTTACCGCAACGGGGAGGTGAGCGAAGTGGCAATGTGCGGCGAGATGGTTCAGTTGTACGCCGGATTGCGCGAAAGCGAGTTGGTGGCGGCAGCCGCGCGGTATGTGGACGAGTTCGTGCGCGGGCGCGTCTTTGCCGAGATGGCTGCGCTGGTCAAACGAATGCGGCAGGCGGAAATTGAGATTTGGGCGGTCAGCTCGACCAATCGGTGGGTCATCACAGAAGGCCTGCGCGATTTCGGCATTCCGCGGGAACGCATTTTAGCGGCGGAGGTGCGCGTTCAGGACGGCATCATCACCAGCGAAATTATCGGCGTACCGACAGACGAAGCGAAGGCAGTTGCGCTTAGACGCGTCGGCTTGCCCGCGCCCGATGCAGTCTTTGGCAACTCGATTCACGACCTGGCCATGCTGGAAATA